>OGKK01000138.1_pt1 | contig 27982 bp, 17 predicted proteins | sample 1572401 | NCBI WGS metagenome assembly OGKK01 (sample SAMEA2582155, study PRJEB24529) | metagenome | biome: Human gut stool | place: China | collected 2011 | reverse complement strand
AGACTTAGGATCTGGTGTTTTAGGACGTGAAGGTTCGAGTCCTTTCAGGCGCACCCAGAAAAATCCTAACTGCTTGAATATGAGCAGTTAGGATTTTTGCTTTTATATATTTGGCAACATTTTGGCAACGTATTTTGATGCTAATTTATTATGGTTACTAAAAGCAGAGTCGTTTTCACATTCATTTACACAGTTTTAAGGGATTTTATCAACACGATTGCCTGATAAGATATCTTGCCTTATAGGTAGGATTCATAAACAGAACTAAATAGCAAACTTATATACTTTTATTCGCTTTTTGTTGTTTCCGTCAAAGAAAAACGTTATTTTTGTACTTAAAAACAAATGGCAAAAAGACCAGAACTGCCTTAAACTTGTTCTTGCTGAACAGAAAAGAACCATAAAAGATCAAGAGTATGAACATTATTGAATTATACGAGAACTTGAAGGGTAGTTACAAACATTACCTTGAAAGTTTTATAACTATAAAGGACGAGCGAATTAAAGACAAGGTCCGTGACTCTATAAAAAACGAGGAGTTATGGCCCAAAGCTTTGATTCAATTCAATCCTAACTTTGCAAAAGGAATAGGTGTAAAAGAACTTATTGCCAAAGGACTTCCCATTCATAAAGACTTGGAGCATTTCTTTGACAAACCATTTTATAAACATCAGCAAGAAGCTATTGAATTGGGATGTCAAGACAAGGAATTTATAGTGACTTCTGGAACCGGTTCCGGAAAGTCTCGTACATTTATGGCTACCATCTTTAACCATGTTCTACTCAATGAAGAAGCCTGCAAAGACAAAACCATAGCCATTATCATTTACCCAATGAATGCTCTTATCAACTCACAAGCAGAAGAATTAGAGCGTTATAAGTCGGAGTTTGAAGAGAGTACAGGGCGTCCATGCCCTTTCACATTTGGTAAATACACAGGACAAGAGAACGACGACGCACGCACAAAAATGCAGCAAACTCCTCCAAACATCATATTGACCAACTATATGATGTTGGAGTTGCTTATGACTCGTGCCGGAAAAGAAGAGGACTTACGCAGATGTTTTTTGGAGAACCTACACTTCCTTGTATTCGATGAGTTGCATACTTATCGCGGAATGCAAGGAAGCGATGTCTCGTTCCTTATACGCAGAATTAAATCATTGGCAAAGGGACAAGTGCTTTGCTTCGGAACTTCAGCCACTATGGTTGCAGACGATAGCATGAGTTATAGTCAACAACGAGAAAAAGTTGCAGAGGTTGCGTCGTGCATTTTCGGAAGTTCATACACTAAAGAACAGGTGATAGACGAAACGCTTGCATTAGGATTATCAGACGAAGACCCTTCTGACGGTGAACTACGTAATTGCATCAATAATCCCGTTCCTAACTCAACTGACATTAATGACGCTAAAAAATATCCAACAGCCATCTGGATAGAACAAAGCATCGCTCTTGATTACAAGAAAAAGGAAGGTAAGTACTTCCGAGGTAAACCTATCTCCATAGAAGACATGGCAAAACGCCTTTGTATGCAAACTGGCGAAGATGCAGACAAGTGTCAAAAGCATATTATAGATGTACTCAATTGGTGCAATACCTTAAATCAACAGAAAGGTGTTTCTGTACTTCCGTACAAAGTTCATCAGTTTATACCTCAAACAGGAAACGTATATCTTACCATAGGAGAGCAATCCAACCGTCAAATTACAGTAGAGGAAAAACTTTACTGTAAGGAATTGTCGCATGGTGACGTGAAGATTATGTATTATCCAGTTGTATTCAGTCGACTCAGTGGTCATGAATTCTATGTCGTCAAGGTAGAAGGAAACCGTATTATGCCAAGAAATTTCGACGGCTATGCAACGGGTGATGGAGACAATGACGTTAATGACGGATACATCATATTGCCTCATAATGGAGAAATCGCTGACAGTTATTTGTTAGACGTAAACTCTGACGATATCCCGTCTGATTGGTATACCATCAACAGAAAAGGCGAACGTAAATTAAAGAAAACCTATTTGTCGCGTATGCCACAAAAGGTATATGTCAATCAGGCTGGAGCATATAGCATAACAAAGCCTATTGACGGCTTTGACTACATGGAGGCGATTTTTGTACCCTCTCCTCTTATGTATGACCCTACAGCCCGTGTCGTCTATAAAGGAAAGCAGTCAGAATATTCAAAGTTGTCAAGAATAGGCGGCGAAGGAAGAAGTACCGCCACCACCGTGTTGTCATACGAGGATATTATCCTCATGCAGCAAATGGGAATAGAGCAAAGCGACAGAAAGGTGTTGACTTTTGTCGATGCCCGACAAGATGCCGCCTTGCAGGCTGGTCACTTCAACGACTTCATTCGTATCGGCAAGGTTCGCTCTGCCATTTGGAATGCTATAAAAGATGCAACCGAACCTATAGACAATACCAGAATTGCAAGAATGGTACTGGACAATCTACATCTTGAATTAAATGATTACTCAGTACGTCAGGGACTTCGTGGTGGACGTGCCAATGATATAAAGAATATCATGGAGCGTTATCTATCCACAATTATATATGACGACCTTGCCGGCAACTGGACTGTTATCATGCCCAATCTCGAAGATTGCGCTCTATTGAATATCGGCTATAAATATCTGCATGATGAAATTACGGGCGAAAACGATTCGGAACGTCTATACGACATACCCGAATTGGAAGACTTAGATGATGAACAAAAAGAAGAGTTTATCACACAGATTCTCGACTATATGCGCCATAAGCTCTGCCTCTACAGTAGCGAGAGAACCATTCAGGCTGTCAAGGACACGACAAAGGCAGTAAGAGAAAATCTCAAAGCTCCTTGGACTCTTGACGAGAGTGACAATATAGAAGAAGCTAAAGAACTATTCATCGTAAATCCACGCAGACGCAATGCCTATAATTTGGAAAGCGGTGGATTCAGGAGCAAATTGGGGGTGTTCGTCCGCGACTATATGGAAAAGAACGCAGGACGCACCATCAACAATGAGGATGAGTACATTAAATATATGACAGGACTTTTCGAAGCTTTGTCCAATTACATAATATTTGAAAATGGTACATACCAACTTGACTATGGTTGTATCTTGTGGCAAGCAGGCGACAAACAGCACATTCGTAGAGACCAGGTAAGATTCCGCACATTAAATGGCGGTGACTTGCTTGAAAAGGAACCGAATTGTTTTTTCCAACAGTTCTATCAAAGCATACCTCTTAAAGACGTGTGTTTAGAGGCAAAAGACCATACAGGCCAAGTATCCAAAGAAGAGCGCGAACAGCGCGAACAAGATTTCCGTGAGGGAAAATTCCCTGTGCTCTACTGTTCTCCGACAATGGAGTTAGGTATTGACATCAAAGATCTGTCAATTGTGGGCATGCGCAACGTACCGCCAACACCAGCCAACTATACACAGCGTGCAGGACGAGCAGGTCGTAGTGGACAGGCTGCATTGGTTTATACATATTGCCGTCCACGCAATTCACACGAGAACTATTACTTGAGTCACCCTGACAAAATGGTTAAAGGTGAAGTGAAGGCGCCTCGTATGGAGCTTGTCAACGAAGAACTGTTCCGTACTCACCTCCACTCCACTATCCTGTCTTTGTGTCCTATCAGAGAGCTTTCGGATGGTATAAAGGATTTGGTTGACTATAGTAACATTAACAACATCACTTTAAAGGAAGAGATTCGTGTTGCCCTACAACTCACGCCAGAACGAAAGGAACAAATAAAAGAGGTGTTCAAGCAAATAATGAACGACTCGTTCTTGAAGAATCGTATGGACTCCGAACAACCCGTCTGGTTTACCGAACATTGGCTGGACAATATTCTCACCAACTATGAGCACGATTTCGACAAAGCACTCGATCGTTGGCGTTCGCTATACAAGCAAGCCCAGACACAGATAGAAGAAGCAAGTCTTGTCATCAACAACCGCATCTATGGCGAAAATTCCAAAGAGAAGCGCGATGCACATATCAAGCAGTTGCGTGGAGAGAATCTTCGAGATATGTTGTTGGGCGTTAACCAAGGCAAGAACAAGGAAGAGAACGAATTTTACCCTTATCGTTATCTCGCAAGCGAAGGATTCTTGCCTGGCTACAACTTCACAAAGTTACCACAACGTGCGCTATTGCAATACAAGTCGGACAAGGTAGAATATCTTAGTCGTCCGAAGCGTCTTGCATTGAGCGAATTCGGCCCACAAAACATCATATACAATAATGGTGGAAAGTTCCGCATCAGTCGTATGCAGATACTGTCTGAGGTTATACCTCACAAGTTCTTCTACAATCCAAAGACCGGTGTCGTATATAAAGATGAAGAGAACACAACGCATCATACGGACATCATAACCGGCGAATCACTTGATGGCGTGGCGAAACTTATCCCTGGCATGTGCATCGAAGCACAGGATATGGTTGCCACTGAGACCGAGAAAATCACTTGTCAGGAGGAAGAACGCTCACGTAAATACTACCAGACAAAGACTTACTTTGCAAGTGACGATCCGAGAAGTATAAGCGAGTGCGAATTGCTATCACCACATGGCGAGCATTTGGCAAACATTCGATACATTCCGTCATGTCGCCTCACTTACATATTGGAGTCGCGCAACGACAATAATGCCAATGGTTTTGCTTTCGACACCAAGACTGGTGATTGGATCAGCAACGAACGCCTGTCACGCATTCAGGAAGAAGCCGCCAACAATCCGGAGGAAGCTGACAGAACGAAGTTCGTGAAACTTTTTGCCGAAACCACAGCCAATGCCATATACATACAACCATTGACAGCCTTGCTTTTAAGAAAACAAGAGGCTGTTCGTACCTTCCTTTATGCCTTCAAGCAAGCCATAGAGGATGTGTTCCAAATAGAAGGAAGCGAGATGGGGGCAGAGATTATGGGAGAAGGAGCAACGCCAAACATTCTTATTTATGAGAATGCGGAAGGTTCTTTGGGAGTGCTTAGTAGGCTTGTGCATGAGCCTGAGGCTTATCGTGATGTTGTGCAAAGGGCATACGACATTTGCTTTAACAAGCCGGAACTGACACCGGACGAGATAAACGAATTGCCCCCTGCCGACTACTCCAATTTGCTCAACTATTACAATCAGCCTTATCATCAGCAAATCGACATTCGCTTGATATACCAAACGTTGAAGTTGATGCAAGAGGCAAGAGTTGAACTACATCATGCAGGACAGACACTCAGCTATGACGAGCAGTATGCCGCACTGGAAGCTGCACGCGACCATAACAGCTCTACGGAATATGAGTTTTTAAAGTATCTTCATGACCATCAACTGCGTCTGCCGGATAAGGCACAGCCGATGTTCCCTGAAGAGTATTACGTACAACCTGACTTTATGTATGGCGACCGTATTGTCATATTCTGTGACGGCACTCCACACGACCGTCCAGAGGTTCAGCAAGACGACATGCAAAAGCGTGAGGTGCTTGAAGACGCAGGGTTCATAGTCTTGGCTTGGCACTACGCAACACCATTGGCTGACTTCATCAACCAATATTCAGATATATTCACTCCAGTAAAATAAACGATATGGACTATAAGACTGGTACATTGATAGAATTCAGAAATCGTCCTTGGGTTGTTCAGCAATCAGCAGAGGACAATCTTATGATAATAAAACCATTGGGAGGTACGGATGCCGAGACTATAGGCCTCTATCTTCCACTCTATGGGGATGAACTGCAGATTCATTCTTACAACTTCCGTCGTCCTTCTGCAGACGACATCGGCAAGAACAGTTATAAGGCTTCTGCAAAGGTGCTTTATAATGCTTGCCGTCTGTCTTTCCGCGACATAGCCGGACCTTTCCAATGCTTAGGCAAACTTTCTTTTGAGCCACGTCCATATCAGATGGTTCCACTGATTCTTGCACTCAAGCAAGAACGAATCCGACTGCTCATCTCTGACGACGTTGGTATTGGCAAGACATTGGAGTCGCTGCTGATAGCCAAGGAACTGCTCGATCGCCACGAGATTAACCGTTTTGCGGTAGTATGCTTGCCACATCTTTGTGAGCAATGGCAGAATGAAATCAAGGATAAGTTTGGATTGGAAGCGGAGATTATCCGTTCTTCTACTATCAGTCGTTTGGAGAAGAAACTACGTCCTGACCAGAATGTTTTCCGTGACATTCCGTTCCAAGTTATCTCCATCGACTATGTGAAGCAGGACAACAAGCGCAACATCTTCCTTGATCATTGCCCTGACTTCGTTATCGTCGACGAAGCACATACTTGCGCCAAGCCTACCGGTGCCAACAAGTATCAGCAGCAACGCTATCGCTTGCTGAAGGATTTGTCCGACAAACCCGAAAAACAGTTGGTGCTGCTTACTGCGACTCCACATAGTGGACAAAGCGAGGAGTTTCAGTCGCTCATTGGTCTGCTGAACCCAAAGTTTGAAAACTACCAGCTACAGACTGCCGCAGAGCGTGAAGAGCTGTCTCATTATTTTGTGCAGCGTCGTCGCGCTGACATCAAGCAGTATTTAGGCAATGAGGTGGTCTTCCCGGAGCGCGTACGGATTGACAAGGACGAATACTCTTTCACCACCGATTATCGCAACTTGCTTAGCCACTTGATTGAATACGTTAAGAATGGTATAAAAAAAGTGTCTGGAGCCGACAAGCGCAAGCAGCGCTACATCTACTGGGACTTGTTGGCTCTGATGCGTGGAGTGATGTCAAGTCCCGATGCAGGCATCAGTATGTTGCGAAACAAGATTGACAAGCGCGAAGACACGTCGGCACAGAACACCGATGATGACTCGGAGCAGGTATATGTATTCAACGAACCTCTGAAGGATTTGTTGAATGCGGACGATGTCGTGCCGGAAGCATTGGAAACCACAACATCTGCCGACAAGAAAGAGTTCAACAGTTTTATCAGCCAATTGGAACATATCAAACAGACCGATGCGGACGAAAAGGTCAAGCAGGCTCTCGACATTGTAAAGTTCTCTCTTGACAGTGGCATGAACCCTATCGTGTTCTGCCAATACATACAAACAGCAGAATATGTAGGACAATATACCACAAAGCAACTGTCAAACTCCAAGAAGTTCAAGAAAGTGGTAGTCGGCATTGTCACCAGTCGTTTGGCAGATGAAGAACGCAAGATGAAGATTGATGCCTTGTCACAGGAGGAACGCCATGTGTTGGTATGTACCGACTGCCTTTCTGAGGGTGTCAACCTACAACAGGGATTTGAGGCTGTTATCCATTACGATCTTCCTTGGAACCCTAACCGCATGGAACAGCGAAATGGCCGTATCGACCGCTTCGGACAAACTGCCGATGCTGTCCTTATATCCACGCTTCATGCCAAGAACAATCCTGTTGATGACATTGTACTCAATGTGCTATATAAGAAGCAAGAGGAAATTCGCAAGAAGTTGGGCGTATATCTTCCTATTGCCGATAACGATGCTTCGCTCATGGAGACAATCATGCAGCGCATCTTCGACGCAAAGGTACCGACAAAGACCGACTATATGCAGTTGTCCTTATTCGACGACGACCCCGAATGGAAGCGTCAGCAGGATGAAGAGTTGGAAATACAGCTCAAGAAAATGGAGGAGAACGAGAAAATCTCACACACTTACTTTGCACACAACAACAAGCAGATGGATCCAACCCGACTTACCGCCTCGTTGGAAGAAGCGAAGTCTGTCATAGGTGGTGTGGAAGACACTCGCGACTTCGTGATTGAGCAGCTTATGCATGTTGGCGTTAGCGTGCATACTGACGAGGCACCTCTTTGCTACAGCTTCCAACTCTTGGAGTTGCCAGCCAACTTGCGCCATTACTTCGCCGACAAAGCAACAAGTAAAGGCATTGTGCGCATCTCATTCGCCTCTCCCACTCCCAAGCACTATATGTACATAGGTCGCAACCATACGTTCGTAGAGGATTTGAGCCGCGCCGTAGTCAACGACTCTGTCAACGGTGGCGAACTTGGCGCTTGTCGTGCATTGGTAATGGCTACCGCCGAGGTGTCGAAACGCACCACTATTCTGCTTATGCGTGTGCGCAGTGTCATTAGAGACAAGAAGATAGAGAATCGTGAGTTGGTTGGTGAGGAGATGATATTCGTTGGTTATCGTGGAAAGATTGACAACCACGATTTCCTCACACAGGATGAAGCCAAACATCTGTTCCTTAACTCAATGGCATCTGGTGATATGGATATGACCACCCAAAAGACTCTTCTCTCCAATTCAATACGATGGATAAACAGCGAGACAGAACTCCGCCAACATACTGACAATATTGCCCTCGAAAGGGCTTCACATCTGGTGGATGCCTTCGCTAAATACCGCACCTATCTAAAGGCATCTGAATATCAGGTGGTAGAACCTGTATTGCCTATGGATGTGATAGCTGCCTATCTGTTTGTTCCACAAATAAACATTTAATCCATTATGGACTATACAAGTATTCATATATATGGTCATCTTCTCTCTGATGACATCCTGCACAACATAGAGCGCGACAACACGCTCATTGGCAACCGCGACCAGGATTTCGGAATGGACATTTCCGTGTCTTCGGCCATCGACTACGTATGGAGCAGCCTGCGCAACGACTGGAACTTCTACAAGGAGCGTGCTGGCAATGAACGTCTGGTAAACAAAGACCCATACGGCACTCGCCGTGCCCGCGACTTGATGGAGCGGCTGCTGCAAAGCTTAGGCTATAAGCTTGACCGCCAAGTGGCCAACATCGAGGTGGCTGGCACTGGTTATGACATCAGCTACACCTGTACTGACTTAGGCAATATGCCTTTTGTCATTATTGGTGAGAATATCACTACAGACGGAAGCATTAACACTCTGGACAAGTGTTCGCTCGACTATCGTGCAAAAGGCAATATGCGCAAGAAGTCGGCTCATGCCACCATGCTCGAATATCTCAACGCTACAGAGAATGTGTATGGCATCATCAGTAACGGACAAATCCTGCGTATCATCCGCAACTCCGGACAGTTGGTGAAGCTCACCTACATAGAGTTCGACCTACGCCGTATGCTGGAGGAGGACAAATACACCGAGTTCTGCCTGATGTTCCGTCTGCTTCATGCTTCACGTTTTCGCACCAGCGGTGACGAACCGTGCGTTCTGGAGCGTTGGTTCAACATGAGCATCGAGTCGGGCAACCGCATCCGCAACGGCTTGTCGCGTGCCGTGCAGACCACGATGGAGACCATCGGCAATGCTGTGCTTACATCTAAGGGTGAGGGCAACGACGCTTTGCGCCGTGCTTTCGCCGACGGCACTATGGATGCCGCCAAACTCAACAAGGAGCTTATCCACTTCATCTATCGCTTGCTCTTCCTCTTCATCATTGAGGAGAGAGGACTTGTTTATCAGATTCCTGACTCTGTTGATGCGCCCGACTACAAGCAGCAATGCCAGTGGCAGGACATCTACAAGAAGTATTATGCGGCAAGCCGTCTGCGCCGTCTATCTGAATTGTCATACCTGAAGCAACGCCAGTATTCTGACCTGTGGCAGGGACTGATGGACACTTTCCATCTCTTCGAGCCAGACACGTTTGGTGAGAAGTTGGGCATAAAGCCTTTGGGCGGCGTGCTCTTTGGCACGGAGACCCTGCATTGGCTGAAGCAATGCCAGGTTAGCAACCGTGATTTGCTGGCTGCATTCGCGGCTCTCAACGAGTTCACAGACGAGCGCCAGCAGCGGGTGAAGATAAACTATTCTTCGCTCGACGTTGAGGAGTTTGGCTCTGTGTATGAGGGCATTCTCGAAATGCGCCCGTATGTACAGCCGGGTGTTGCAGCATCCGACTGGCAGTTCGGCTTCGTCGGTGGGTTGGATCGTCAGAGCACTTCTTCTTATTACACTCGCCCTGACTTGGTGCAAAACCTTATCAAGACCACCCTCGAACCTGTCATCAAGGATAAGATGGCAAACTGCGCCACCACCGAAGAGAAGGTGAAGGCTCTGCTCAACATGAAGGTTTGTGATGCGGCAAGCGGATCCGGACATATTGTCTTGGCGATGGCTCGCACCATTGCCTGGTATGTATGCACGCTCCGTACTGGCGAGGACAATCCGGCATCTCTGGATTATCGTCAGGCGCTTCGCGAGGTTATCTCGCGTTGCGTGTATGCCGTTGACTACAATCCTGATGCTGTGGAGCTGTGTAAGGTGGTGCTGTGGATTGAAGGCTATTGCGCAGGCAAGCCGCTTTCTTTCCTCGACCATCACATACGCTGCGGCAACTCTGTTTTGGGCGTTTCCGACCTGCAAATGCTGATAGACGGTGTGCCCGACAAGGCGTTGACCGCTGAGGATAAGGACACGCTGAAGGCATTGAAGAAGATGAACCAAGAAGCCGTAAAAGCTGTGAATGGAAACACGGGCAACGAGCCTACTTTTGGCTTCGAGAATCCTTTTGGCATTGAGGAGATGTCGATTGCACAGATTGGTTTGGCGGATAAGATTCGCTTCATCAACCACTTGCCGGAAGACACATTGGAGCAGGAAATCGTCAAGCAACTGCGTTGGCAAGAACTGATGGCATCGGCAAGAGTAGACTGTCTGCGCCGTGCTTGCGACATCTATGCCTATGCTTTCTACCACAGCGTAAAAGCGGATGAACTGTACAAAGACAAGGGCGGCACCGACAAGGAACTCGACTTGGAGGCTGAGGTGCCATACACAAAGACCGTGATGCGTGCGCTGCAGGAGATTGAGGCGATGGAACATCTTGAGAAAGGCGAGCCACTGCCAACATACTATCGTCAGCTCTCAGCCGACTTCAAGACCGAAGTAAAGCGTATGGCTGAAGAACAGCGATTCTTCCATTGGTGCGTGGAGTTCCCTGAGGTGTTCGCTGCCAACAAGGGATTTGACGTGATGTGCGGAAATCCGCCATGGGATAAGATCAAGGTGGAAGACAAGAAATGGTTTGAGAGTCATGGTCGTGCCGACATTGTGAATGCCGGCACAGCAAGCCAGCGCAAGAAAGCCATTGCCGACTTGCCAAGCACAGACCCTATATTATATAAGGAATACACCAAAGCCCTCGCTGACGCTGAAGCCCTCAGCCGCTTCGTCCGCTTGGCTGGTAGATTTGATTTGACTGCCACTGGAGACATCGACCTCTATCCGATGTTTGCAGAGCTATGCCTTTCATTCTCAAAAGAGGCATGGGGACTTGTCATGCCTACAGGTATAGCGGTGAATGACAGCAACAAGGCTTTCTTCTCTAAGCTGATTGATGAAAACAGACTGGTTTCATTATATGACTTCGAGAATAGAGAGGCTTTATTTGACATACATAGAATGTTCAAGTTCTGTCTCATAACAGCAGGCAAAGCCCAGGCAGAGCCTCGTACTGTAAGTGGTGGTTTCTATCTGACACGCCTTGACCATCTGCTTGACCCTCGTCGCATATATACTTTGCAGACGAGCGACTTTGCACGCCTTAACCCCAACACCAAGACTTGCCCCGTATTCCGCACAAGCCGCGATGCCAAACTTACGGCTAAGATTTATCGCAACTCCACCATTTTGTATAATGAGATAACAGGAGAAAATCCGTGGAATGTAAAGTTCTCAAGAATGCTTGACATGTCTAACGACTCTTACCTCTTCCGTACCTACGCCCAACTGACCGCACAAGGCGCAACGCTCAATGGCAACACGTTCACCACTGTAGACGGCGAGACATACGTGCCGCTCTACGAGGGCAAGATGATTTGGCACTACAACCATCACTATGGCACTTGGCCAACAGAAGGAGAACGCCCGAACTCCATCAACATGCCTTCTTTGGATGAACTTAGTAATCCTAACAGCCATATCATGCCATGGTATTGGGTGCCATTGTCTGCTGTAAAGGACAGACTGGTGAAGTATGACAAGGACGGAAATGTTGTGTGGGAGTGGAAACATAAGTGGCTTATTGGGTTTAGAGATGTAACAAACGCAACAAATGAACGAACGTTCATTTGTTCGCCTATTCCCGACTCCTGCGGAGTCGGGAATAGTGCGACGCTCCTCTACGCGGAGCGTCGCACTATGCCCGTGGCTTCGCTTTGCGCAATGATGTCATCATTAGTATTTGACTACACAACTAAACAAAAAATAGGTGGTAGCCATGCCAGCATTAGTTTTGTCAAACAATTTCCAGTCCTCACCCCCGACCAAATTTCCTCAACCATGCAATGGCAGATTGTGAAGCGCGTAGCCGAGCTATGCTATTTCAATCACGACATGGACGGCTGGGCTTCGGAGTTATGGGAAGAAATGAGCGAGGAGCAACGTGCCGAGCTACCACAGTTGGGAGCACAGCAGCCTTGGGTTTACAATCCTGAGCGCAGAGCCATCCTTCAAGCCGAACTTGATGCCATCTTCGCCCACCTCTATGGCCTCAACACAGAAGATCTCGTTTACATCTTAGACCCTGAAGACATCTGCGGCAAAGGCTGCATCAACGAAACCTTCCGTGTACTCAAAGACAACGAGATACGCCAGTACGGAGAATACCGCACCAAGCGCCTCGTCCTCGAAGCTTGGAATAAATTTGGATACAATAATTAAAAAATACAAGAAAGGATTTATATGATATTATATCATTATACAACGATGGATACATTCATCTCCATGATGGAACATTCTTTGTTTCATCAAAATGACAATTTAGAGCCTACCCACTTAATTATGTGGGCAGGTCATTCTTCATATCAAAATGATCCAACAGAATGTAAATTGTATTTTGAAGGGCTTAGAAAAGCTGTCGAAAACTACAGTCTGCACAACCAATGTGACTTAATGGAAGAATACGATAAATTAATAAATGAACCCGAAAAAGGTTTGAGTTTGTATTTTATCTCCTTTTCGGAACAAGAAGATGATTTAACCATGTGGCGTGGCTATGGTCAAAATGGTGATGGTATAAGTCTGGGCTTTGACTTTGATAGGTTACCAGGAGCTCCTCTTCTGACTGTTTTTGACAAAAATTGCCCCGAAAATAATAATATTCAACTTGACACACGTCTTATATATAACAAAAACTATCCCATACAATGTGTATATACCGAACCAAATAATGTAAAAATAGAGGATGATGCATTTCGTAGAACTATACAAAATCTTCAAGATAAAGATGACGAATGGAAGGATGTTATCCAGCACTTAATAGATAGTAAAGAAGCTCCTAAATATAAACACTTCAAATATGAAGCAGAAAAAGAACATCGCATAGTAAAAATCGGAGAAATGCCCAAATTTCGCAAAGGGAAAGACGGTTTTCCAACACCATATATTGAAGTAGGAATACCAATAAGTTGCCTACAACAAATTATCATAGGTCCTTGTCAAGCTTCCGAAAACAATGTAAAAAGAGTCAAAGCTCTCTTGTGTTCTAAGCTATTGAATATTCCTGTTAAAAAGTCAATTATTCCATACAGAAACAAAATATAATAAAAATATGAATACAGAGCAACAAAAGATAGAATACAAGAGTCTGCAAAAGATTCGAACTGGGGAGAAAGGTTTCAAAGAGCTCTCTACTACTTGTGTGGCTTTAGCCAATGCACAAGGAGGTCAAATAATGATTGGAGTTGAGGATAAGACTCGCAAACCTGCCCCTAACCAGATAATCCCTCAAGAAGAGGCAAACAGTGCTGTTACTCGTTTGCGTGGTCTTTGTTTCAATGTGGGATTAGCCGTTGGAGATGTTTGTGAGGACGAAACTGGTAGCCAATACTTTACCATTACTGTTTTTCCTTCACTTCATTCTTACGCCACAACATCTGACGGAAAAATGTATATCCGTGTAGCAGACAAATGTGAACCTGTAAGAAGCGAAGACATCCAACGTGTAGGTGAGGAAAAGGGTGCTTATCAATGGGAACTATTCACAACCATGTTCGAATTAGATGACACCACAAAATCAAACCTTACCAAATTCGCCAATGACATCAGACAATCTGATAGAGTCAAGCAACATATCAAACAACTTGATGATATGGAAATAGGTGAGCAGTACCATCTCATTGACGGCAACAAGCTAACCAATCTTGGAGTTCTTTGGATTGGTACCGCCAAACAGCGCAGCCGTATCTGCTACCCTATCACGGTAGAATATCTTGTTTATGACGAATTGGAGAATAAAACCAATAAATTGGAGTGGCGTGACAACACACTCAATCCAAAAGAATTAATTCAAGACATCATGGACAAAGCTGTGGAACTAACTTACAGCTATGAGATGCCAAATGGATTGTTCCGTAAGAGTGTACGTTATTATAACGAAAACTTAATCAGAGAGTTATTGGTCAACAGTATTGCACATAGTTCAAGAACCATCTCCAATGACATCACCATCAAAGTACATCCGGGCTATATCAGCATCTCAAACCCTGGTGGTCTGCCATTAGGTATCACCAAGGACAACATCCTTCACACGAAACATAGACGCAATCCAAATATGATAGAGATACTGAGCGCACTAGGTTTAATGGAGGGAGAAGGTTCTGGATATGACTTTATCTATGAGTTGGATGCCATCGAAGCCAAGAAACAACCTGAGATTGATTCAACATTCAATACTGTTACAGTTTACCAAAGTGCCGAGATTACAGACAAGGAGGTTGTACGCTTGATGGATTATGTAGATCATAACTATCAATTATCTCAAAAGAACAAGATTGCATTTGGTATCATTGCAAGAGAAAAGCGTATAGCTGCCACCGACTTATCTAAGATACTCCAACTTTCCGCAGAGGAGCGTCTAAGAAGCTACATCGACAACTTGGACAAAAGTCACTTGATAACAAAAAGTGGAGTCAAAAAGGGATCATACTTCCAAATCAACCCAACTTTGTTACGTAATGCAAAGTCAAATATCGTAACAACATTGAAGACGATTGAGCCTCATGTACTCAAAGCCCTCATCAAGGAAGACATACGCATGCACCCAATGAGTAAGATTTCAGATATTGCCAATCGTATCCCTGATGTTGACATAAAAGAAATTAGAAAGCAACTATACAATATGATAGGAACTGATATAGAGAAAGAAGGAACACGTTTTGATAGTAAATACTATATCAAATAGTGGCATAAAAAAAAAGGTTCGAAAAAGTAAGATTTGTTAAAAGACCCGTAAATAATTGACTATCAACGAAGTCGCTTTTTTGCTTTTCTTTTTTTATTGCTTATTTTTGAAAAAGGAAAAATAAGATTGTATGCGAAATAATTGACTTTCACATACTATCTTATCCTCTTGATATGATATCAAAGCCTTCATATAATTTGTGCCGTTTAAAACGGCACAAATTACTGGAGGCAAATCACCAACAAATAAGCATATATCCTGCCGTAGCACAAATCACTTGGACTTGGGAAGATGAAGAAGGTATTGTGCAAGATTATGAACACTTCTCCATTCCTTTCATCTTGACTGTAGATAAGGTGTTGGGCAAGATACGCAACAGCACCTTATACAATGGCAATGGCGGTAGCTTTATTCCCGGCACCATAGAGTTTACTCATAATATAGGTCGTTGCGGTCGTTCTTTACAAGTGATTCTTCAGATAAAATTGTAATGACATTTTATCTGAAGAGTCACTTGTTTATATCATCTGCCACGTCGCAGCCGATACTTCGCTGGTCGCATCATCGCAGCCGACACGGCGATGCACCTGCGCCACCAATGATTATCATCCTCATCCTTGTCTCGTCCCCAACCATAGCCAGGCGAACCGCCACCGCCACACGATTCTGCATAGGTCGTAGCCTCACGGATATAGCCAAGCGAAAGAAGCATGGCGCAGTTGATTATTGAGTTGCTGTTTCGCATCAAGTCAGAATAGCCAGACTCATTTAGAATTTCCTGCTGACGGTCGGTAAGCGTAGAGGTAAGAGGCTCTAAGGAAGAAACAAGCATACTGTTGAAAGTGGCAAGCATATTTCTTTGAAGTTGAATTGAGTGCAAGTCCCTGTCTTCACCAAGAACTTCTTGCATTCTGCTGTGCTCGTATTTCATTTCTGCAAGCCTCTGTTTGGCTTCCGTAATGATAAAGTTGGCATCGTCAAGCATCTTTTTGCGGAGAGCAAGTTTTTCGTCTATACTTTCCATCTCTTTGCGTAGTTTTGACATTTGCATTGCCAAGTCTGCATTATCAACACCGTCTTGCCCGAACTGTCGGGCTATGAGGTCTATCTGCTTTTGCACCTCCTCTTTACGAGTATGCAAGTTTGCAATCATGGTTGAGATGCCTTTCAGTTTTATCTCGGCACGATGTATCTGCTTCAGCAAATCTTCTTTGGTTGTTTGCAAACGTGTAACCTCAGATATTAAGTCATGCCTGTATTCTGAAATAGAACGATGCCGGGCTTTTGTGGTGGCAATGTCGTTGCCACGCTCCAATCCCCACTTCTGACCTACCTCCTTTTCCAGATCATCATGAAGCTTGCGGAAAATGGCTGCCATTTGATATTTGTCTTTTCCAAATACCGATCTCCAAGATATCTTGCCACGCTCATTATCCATTGGGATAACAGAACAATGAATATGTGGATTTGTCTCGTCAAGGTGAACGTAGAAGCCTACAATGTTGTCTTCGCCAAAACGCTTCACCACAAAAACATAAACATCCTTCGCCCAATCCTCTATATCCTTTGTCCTGCAAAGATGAGAGTTGTCCGCTCCTTTTTCAAGACTTACTTCCTGACTTCCGAAAGCCAAATTGAGCATCCGTTCACGGCTGCCACCAAAGACAAACTGGGCGAGAGTGTTTTGCCTACGTCTGACATTCGGACGGTCGTTCGGGTCTTTGATGCCTCTTGATGCAAGACTCTCAGCCATCTTCTGTGCTATTGATTTTGACGTATCGATTGGTTGTATTATTCCACCTTTTGCCACTTCAAAATTAAGATGCTTTCTTGTAGGATCATAATTTGAGAGACTGTCGGAAGCCTTCACACTCCACATTTTGTCATTCCAGTTACGCTGTTGCTCGTTGCTTTCTGCTTGCGTGATGCCACCGCTATTGGCGTGTATATCCATCACTTGTTTTCTTTCTGCCATATCTATTTCATGTTAAGTTCTAACCGAGCTTGCTCCCCGAAGGAACCTTTATGAGGGGTTAGCCTAAAGCGTCAACGAAAGTTAACGCATATTAGGCTATGCGATTTATAAATCGTTTCCTCACTAAGTATTATATTCAAAGCAAAAGCAAGCTCTTTTTATTCTTTTGTTGTTATACCATGTTGTTTGCACATCCAAAAGAACGTGCCGATATTAACCTGTTGATAGTTTCTCCGAAGGAGGTCGGTAAACATTTTGTCCGTCTTAGCAGCATTGTACTTTGCGTTTTGCCGGCTGCAAATATGGAATAGTGATCTTCCACTCTCGCCAAGGGTTGCCAAGGCACACCCCACCTTCAACCAATCATCATAAGAGGCTGTAATATCTATGCCGCATTGTTGTATTTTTCGACAGCAAACAGCCACCTCTGCAGATGTGTTCTCACCTTCATATATAAAGCAAGTCGGAAAGGATTTATGCTTTGGTTTTTCCACATAAACTCCTTCATACAATGTGGCGTTTTCATTTATGATAGGATGCTCGTCATACGACAAGCAACGCAATCGGGTGATGTCGCTGCATGCCGAATCTATCATTATCCCCATCTTTCGGAAATCAATCTGAAGTTGGCGGAATTGCTGCAAGTGCTTTTCGGGATAGCGTAATGGGATAACCAGGAACAATCCTTTGCCACTTACACTTAATGCACAATATGCTATTTGTGGAAGTACCGACAAGTCTTGTTTCAATGTTTCCCAATCCAAAATGTCTGGATTGTCCTTAGCGTCAATATCCACACATATTAGTCCTGAGTGTTGGGAAAGATTGTTCTTTGCTCTTGTTGGAGAGAATACGCCACTAATAGTAGCCTGTGGCAGACTACGTTTTAAGGCATTACGCTTCTCCTTGTCAAAGACAGCTCTCAACCTTAGTATATCATCCTTATATTCCTTACAGAAAAGGAATGTCCCTAAAGGCATTCTTGTCCCTGTATTGTCAGTCACTCCGTTATAAACGGATATATGAGTTTGAAAAATGTCCATAGTCTTTCATTCGTTTACAGGTTGCGGTTGCGCCATGAGTTTACATCCTCATTATCAGTTAGTTGAAACGTGTCGCAAGTGCAACCCCGCAACTCGGAGGCTTGATTTACGATTTTACTTACATATTGCCGTGATACACCTATGGCATCAGCGAGTTTCTGAATATTAAGTTTCTGGCGTTCCGTGCGCTTGACCAATTCCGCTATCAGTTGTGCTTTTGTCATTTCGTTTGACGAGTAGCCCTTCATCTGTTTCAACATCCTGTAACCACAATACCCAAAGTAACGCATGCACTCTATGCTGTACCGCATTTCTTCTTCCGAAATTATCATTGATGTTGGCAATGCAAAGTATTGTCCTGCGCCAGCACTTTCTCCACAAGAAAGAATGTGGGTAATGGCACACCATTTTTCTATCTGTATTCTTATTTTGGAAAGGATGGATGCCACCCAAGGATCGGCATCTCTTTCCTTTTTTGCAGTTTCTTTATTGAACTCTGTGAGGAGAACCTTTGCTTCGGTACTTAACAATAGTTTCATATCTCCAATAGCACTTAATTTATCAGTCATTTCATACCATGCGGTTTTGTACATTTCATCAAGCACATTGTCCTTATATTCCTTCTCTGGAAGAACTTGTGGATAAACATACAGCCAACGCTGCACAAAGCCTTCGTCTGCCCATGAGGGTTTGAAGGCATTGGCAATGGCACGAGGTTGTATGCCCCCCAATATGCAAAGAAAAGGATTGGAAATCCATTGAGGTTCCTGTGTCTTACGGTCAACTGGGAACGGGGTTCCGTCGTAGATAGACAGGTAGTTGCTGATTTCACCACTTGAATTATAGCGGTTCATGTCATCAAGAAAACCTTTAATCTCATCACGATATAGCAACAGCCCTGCCTTTGTATTGTCCTTGTCGGCAAGGACTTGATACAACCCTTCCGGAGTTACGTCCGAAACAATCAGTCTGTCTCTGACTGGTTCTTCACCGCCTTTCTTCTTGTATTCACGATATTCCTCCTTGAATTTCTTTATGCGCAATTTTTCTTCTTTGAAGATGGGCTCCAACAGGGCTTTTATTGGAGCACTCTTGTTTGAACCGCTTGGAGCAACCACGCAAATCCAATGGTTGGGATTGTTGTTGTACTTGCCATCGAAAAGCTCTATATGTTTGCCACATATTGTGCTTACGATGGCATACACGGCTGCCGTTATGAAGTCACGGGAGCACTCGAAGACCTCAGCATAACGATTGATAATCCCCTGCACCTCCAAACGCAATGCCCAAATGGGAATCTCGTGTGGTGGGGCTTCAAGGGAATGTGAAGTTATGTTTATCATAACGGCAACTGTTTTGAGGGATTAAACACGGCATCTATGTCCGATTTACGGTAAAGGGCTTTTCTTCCTACCTTTATAGGAGCAGGCCATACACCGTTCTTCACGTTACGCCAAAGCGTAGTCTTTGAGACATGATACTTGATGGCAACCTCATCAGCAGTCATATACTCATCAGCGATGTTGACATTTCTGTTATTGTCTTCCTTCCATTCAAGGAAAAGTTCCTTCAGGTCGGCTATGTTCAAAACAACCTGTATTTGTGCGTTGTTTGAAAGTTCTTTAATATCCATTGTGTTCTGAATTTTAATTGTTATACATCTTGTAAATTTCACTTGTGTTCTCGAGAATTCACAAGCAAAATTATTACGCGCAATAGCGAAAGGAAGAAAAAACGTATGAATAACAACTGATTTAAGGGGCAAATAGTGGAATTGGTTCTAACGAGAAACATGAATAGAACCAAAGAACAAGGGCATACCATTGGTCAACATGACTATTGGTATGCCCTTAGCTTATGTCGGATTTTATGTTCTACGAGATTAAATCTCGCTTATCGTTTGCTTCAATATGTCATCATCTATCTGACGATAGCGGTTAAATGCCCGGCTGCCTTCAACGTGTCCGCTCATCTTGCCAACAATATTTGGGTCGCGCACGGCTTTGTAGGCTGCACCTACAAAAGTTCTGCGAGCCATATGCGAGCTGGCAACATCACAAATGCGTTTCATTTCCGTTTCACCAGTAGTTGAATTGCGCACCGGAACTATTCTTGTTATGCCACATATCATGAGTATAGCCTTTATCGCATCGTTGTATTTCTGTGGACTTATAAAAGGAAACAATCTTCCGTCTTTATCCACTCCATTATATTTAGCCACCAACTTCAGCGCACATGGGTTTAGCGGTATACGTGGCTTTACTGGAGCATCTTCATCCGACGTCTTGCTTGGCACATACTCCAATATGCCGTCCGTGATGTTCTTTGAGGTCAGTGTACATAAATCTCCCACACGACAACCAACCAGGCATTGAAACACAAATATGTCTCGCTGCACCTCCAATGTCTTCAATGGAAATTTTGAGCAGAGTTTCTTTTCTTCATCATCCAATCCCTTCCATAATGCAGGGATGTCTGCGTCAGCCAATAGATTGCGCTCCTCTTTTGTCAGATAAAAAGGAACGCCATACTTCTCCGTACCAATCTTTATGCCATCAAAAGGTCGGTTGGAAGTTCTTTCCGTCTCATAGAGCCACTGCATGAAAGCCTTGAATTTCTTTTTTAGCTTCACTATGGTATTCTCTCCACGGTTCTGCAATTTGGTGAAAGTATGCACTACATTGATTTCAACAGGGTATTGCTCCAATATTGATTCAAACTGTTTTGGGTATTTCTCGGATAATGTTTTCTCGTTGCGCAAGTAATTTTCAAAGTCCTCAATATCCTTTCGGGTTATCTTGTCGATGTTCCATGCAAACTTTTCTCTGAGAACCTTGTTCTTAAACGCTTCATATCGAGCCAGATCACGCACAAGAACCCTAAAGGCTTTTGTATGGTCGTATGAGAAACGCTTTTTCTCCAAGTATTCTTCCGCCAAATCATAAATGGATTTACATCTCCTTCCACGTTTTTCCAATTTGGAAGGCTGCTTGGTTGGATGATGGTAATGGTTCACAATTTTGTCTAACCATACGGCATTAACATCATCTTTATGAGCCTTCGAAAATTCTGACATGATCATCGCCAACAACTCATCTATATTCTTCTTCTGTTTCTTGGAATGCTCAACCTCAGAAGACGAAATACGTTCTGTTACAACAATCTCTCCATACGATTTTATTTCATAGCCTTTTTTCTGCGCTTCCTCCTTGTTCACCGATACAGTTTTTTCAGGAGCCACAATACCTTTTGCTATTGTCTTGTTGAAGTTTATAAAATAGCGAAAATGCTTCGGAGCTATAAACATGCCACTTTTAACACGAAGATTTGCTCCTCGAAAAGGAACAAACCTTATCAAGACTTCACTTCTATGTGTGATTTTATCTTCTTTAGACGATAAACTTAATTCAATACTTGCCATTATATGATTATTTGTATTTCAGTAAATGTCGCTATCTCTGATGAGATAAGACATTGTATATACTATTTTTTGCTATTCAAAGCCTAACAAAGGTATTAATATTTTTGGCAACATTTTGGCAACATGAGTAAAATCTAATGCAATATTAAGAAACTTTACGAAAAGAATAAAAATCGGTAATTACTGATTTTCAATACGTTACATTTTTCAGTAAAATTCATAAGACTACATAACATTGTGCCTTTCAGGCGCACCACACAGAATCCTAACTGCTTGATATTGAGCAGTTAGGATTTTTTTGTTTATATAAATTGCCGAGAATTTGCCAACATAATTCGTCGCTAATTTGTTGTGGTTGGCAAAGTTCATGTTGTTTTCATCCGTATTTCTCATAATTTCATTGCATTTCACTTGACATCGCCAATTTTATGAGTCACCAAATGACAAACTATAGTCAGGTAGATTAGCTCACATATTCTATAAATTGATATATACATCATCTATTGAATACGAAAATCACTATCTTACATAATAATTCAACACCTTTATTCGTTATTCTAACAGGAAATCACTACTTTTGTACTTTCCAAATAATTATACGCAAATATGAGTAAAGATATAAACAGACTAAAGGTCGTCCTGGCTGAAAAGAAACGAACCAACAAATGGCTCGCTGAACAATTGGGTAAAGATCCTGCAACCGTCTCAAAGTGGTGTACCAACACCATACAGCCGAATGTCGAGACACTGGTGGAGATCGCCAAATGTCTGAATGTTGAGATACAGGATTTGTTTTGGCCAATTGAGAATACGGTCATTAAAGATAACAGACCATTTTGTTGACATCAACAAAATGGTAGGATGTAGAAATGGCAGAGAAACGTGGCTAACAATATTATTATTCAACAAAGAACAACTTTAAATAATAACAATATAATAAAGAATGACTAAAAAATCATATAATATAATAGATTTATTTTGTGGTTGCGGTGGTTTGTCTAAAGGTTTTGAAGAAGCTGGCTACAGGACATTATTAGGTGTTGATATAGAACAATCTGCGCTTAATACTTTCGAAAAAAATCATGAAGGGGCCATCGGCATGAATTTGGATCTGTCTGCACCAGACTCATTTGACAAAATAGATCAAGTTGTAAATGGAAGAAATATAGATGTGATAATCGGAGGCCCTCCTTGTCAAGGATTTAGCCTTACAGGACCAAGAAACTTTGAGGATGAACGTAACAAACTATATTTGGCAATGATAGAAACGGTTCGCCGTTATCAACCTCAAGCTTTCCTTATTGAAAATGTACCAGGAATGGCTAATCTATATAAAGGTGCGGTAAAGGATGAAATCATAAAGAGATTTACTGAGATGGGGTACAATGTGAATTGCAAGATTGTTTGTGCAGCAGATTATGGCGTACCTCAAATACGCAAACGTTTGGTATTTGTAGGTTTAAAACAATCTACTGTGAAATATGAATTTCCGACTCCAATTTTGGAAGAAAAAGATTACGTAACTTGTAAGCAAGCAATAGCTGATTTACCGTCTCTTGTTGATGAGCTGGGAACAGAAGTGGCTTCGTATTCAAGTGAGCCGCAGACTGCTTTCCAAAAACTGATGAGAGGTGATTGTAATGTTTTGTATAACCATGTTGCAGTTAATCATAAGGACTTCGTAAAGAAGATTATTGCACAGGTTCCAGATGGTGGAAACTATAAAGATTTGCCAGAAGGAGTAGGAACAAGTAGAAATTTCCATATGGCATGGACTCGTTATGCGAGTAACAAACCTTCTCGTACAATTGATACTGGACATAGAAATAATTTTCATTATAAATGGAACCGTTGTCCTACTGTAAGAGAAAGTGCAAGATTGCAGTCTTTTCCTGATGATTTCGTATTTACGGGAAATAAGACTCAACAAAACCGACAAGTAGGGAATGCTGTTCCTGTTTTGTTGGCATATGCTTTGGCAAAACAAATATTGAAGTATTTGAAATGAAAAAGAAACTACATACCATAGAATTGTTTGCGGGTTGCGGAGGACTGTTGGAAGGTTTCCTGCAACAGGGGTGTTATGACACACTTGCTTGCGTAGAATGGGAAAAAGCTCCTTGCTTGACATTGGCTAATCGCTTGGAACAGAAATGGCATCATGCAAATGCTAATAATGAAGTAATAAGATTCGATATTCAACGGACTGATGAATTGGTTAACGGATTTGAAGACGAGGAATATGGTAAACATGAGGGCTTAGCAAAACTGATAGGCAATCAAACAGTAGATGCAATTGTTGGTGGTCCACCATGTCAAGCTTATTCTTTGGCAGGTCGCATTCGTGATGAGCATGGTATGAAAGAAGATTATCGCAATTACTTATTTGAAAGTTATATGCGAATCGTCAAGTATTTCAGACCAAAGTTTTTTGTTTTTGAGAATGTTGTAGGCTTGCTAAGTGCTGCTCCTGATGGATACCCGATTGTAAATAGAATTCGTAAGGAATTTATGGATGCAGGGTATAAAGTAGCAGAAAACTTTAGAAATACGTTGTTTGAAGTTTGTGACTATGGTGTGCCTCAACATCGTAAACGAGTTATCATAATTGGCATAAGAATGGATTGTTTTGATGTAGACAAATGTGTTTCTGACGATATGATACATGACTTTTACAATGTGATAATGCCTTCTTTTCGTCAAAAACAGCGAACGGTATTCGATGCGATAGGGGATTTGCCGAAGATTTATCCGTTACCAAAGCCTATAATACAAAATGGCAAAAAATATTCACATGCTCCTATATGTTCAGAAAAAGTGATGAACCATGTACCTCGTTTTCATAGTGCTAGGGATATTTCTGTTTTCCGAATGTTGGAGGAGGATATTCGATCTGGTCGAAAAGAGTATGTGAGTATAGAGAAATTAAAAGAACTCTATACCAAGGTAACAGGAAAGAAAAGCAACATACATAAGTATTATGTTTTGAGGAATGATGAACCAAGTAATACTATACCTGCTCATCTTTATAAAGATGGAATGAGGCATATTCATCCAGACCCAGAACAGGCTCGTAGTATTACGGTAAGGGAGGCTGCCAGATTGCAGACTTTTCCTGATGACTTTGAGTTTCTTGGAGCAAATATGGCGCAATATAAAATGATTGGCAATGCTGTTCCTGTGGATTTTGCCAAAATAGTAGCGGAAGCATTATATAAGTTAATTGAAAAATATAGTTGATATGCTATACTATAAAGATTTAGATAAGACAGTCTTGGGGATGCAGCATGATACAGCATCTTCAAATAACATAATAATAGTGTCAGGCTATGTTGGGTATCAAACAATAAAGATGTTGTGTGAGCAATGTAGTGATGTTCATATAACCGTGGTCTATGGGATGTATGGTAGTGAGCGTATTTCACAGCCGTTGCATCTGGCTCTTATGGAAGTTCAAAGACAATATTCCAATATTACCATATTATATTCAACGATTCCCGTTCACTCAAAGATTTATACGTGGAATTGCGATGCCAAGATAGAGAAAGCATTAGTCGGTTCTGCTAATTTTTCAATTAGTGGAATGATGAATGATTACAAGGAGATTCTTTCTGATGTAGAGCAAGACACTTACAGCACATTGAAAGAATATTGTGATTATGTTCTTTCCAAAGCGATAAGTTGCAATGATGCAGAAGTAAAATTTCAAAAAGTATTTAAGGCCTCAGGACATAGCAAATTGGTGCAGCCTCTTTTGGCGAAGAACGTATGTAGAGCGACATTGTTGGATAGAAATGGTATAGTTAGCAAGAAATCAGGTCTAAACTGGGGACTTAGCAATGGACATGTATCCGAAGGTGATGCTTATATACGTATTACGTCAAACTACATCAAGTTGTTTCCATCTCTTTTCCCTCCCAAGAAATATGTTGGTATGGATAATCCTCTATCAAATGGAAAGAAAAATCGTGAAAATGACGAAGTGGAGTTGATTTGGGATGATGGAGAGAAAATGATTGGGTTATTAGAAGGACAACAAACTAAAACAATCAATGGACTAGTTTATCCAAAACAATTAAGTACAAGTCCAAGTAAATCCATATTGGGAAAATATCTCCGTAAGAGATTAGGCGTGGATTTGAACCATACGATAACCAAGAGAGATTTGCTAAGATATGGGCGTACCAGTATAGACATCTCTTTGGTAGGAGAAGGTATATATTACTTGGATTTTTCAGTAAAGTAAAAAATGTATTATGGCTGAAGCTTCACCTATTTGTAGAGGTAAAAACCTCACTTTAGAAACGGTATTGTCATTTGTTAATGCAATGCCTTTAGTGCCTATGAAAAAGACGGATTTCCATAGTGCCACAGAGTCCAAACTGAAAGGTTGGGCCCAAACACATTCTCAAATAGCCAGACAATTGGCTCTTTATTATGAGAAGGATGGTATGTGTTTGCCTATATTTACACGAAAAGTGTCTTGCTCTGAAATTTTGCGTTATGTGGCAAATTGGCAAAGTTATATTTCGTTCCAAACATTTATACTCCAAGTCTCAGAGGAGGCGAACATCGAGCAACAAATATTTATGCTTTTTTGAAAAATGAAGTAAAGTTAGGTGTGAGTTCTTATTCTAAAGCTTGTGAACAAATGTTTGGTGTTGAACTGAACAATACTGATAAGGTAAGAGTCTATCTTAATAATTTTACAGATTTAATTATTAGTGATGATGCAATGTCTGTAAATCAGCATTTGTCTGATTGCTCTATGCCCGAGATTTATCCTGAAATTACAATAGAGTCTGCAGAAGATTATTTTAAATACTTTTCGGTAGAACTTCCAGATAGCGTTGAGGATTCACCTAGTATAGAGTATCCTTTTCAACAAATCTTCTATGGTGCTCCTGGCACAGGTAAATCGCATACCATAAATGAGGAAACGAAAGATGAAGATGTTATCCGTACAACATTCCATCCCGACACAGACTATTCAACATTTGTGGGTGCTTATAAACCGACAACAAAAGAAGTTGAGTTGCGTGACCTTTCAGGTCATAAAGTAGTAGAGAATGGTGAAATTGTAAAAGAAGACCGCATTGTTTATGAGTTTGTTGCACAGTCTTTCTTGCAAGCCTACATTAGTGCATGGAAGAAGTATGCAGACGCAAATGAGGACGGGCCTCAAAAGCAATATTTGGTAATTGAGGAAATCAACAGAGGTAACTGCGCTCAAATCTTTGGCGACCTGTTCCAACTTCTCGACCGTAATGATTATGGCTTTTCTGATTATCCTATAAAAGCAGACGCTGATATGAAGCGACAACTTCAAAAAGCATTTGCAGGATTGGTTATTGCGCAAAAAGACAAAATTAATGCCATTTATGAAGGCAAGGATATTGTATCACAAGTGTTGAATGGCGATATTCTACTATTGCCTAACAACCTTTACATATGGGCTACCATGAACACAAGCGACCAGAGTTTGTTCCCAATAGACTCTGCTTTCAAGCGTCGCTGGGATTGGACTTATATGCCTATATCTAATGCAGAAAAGAACTGGATTATAGAAGTTGATGGAAGCAAATATGATTGGTGGCAGTTCCTTGAAAAGATAAACGAGAAAATTGGTTCCATAACCAATTCTGAGGATAAGAAACTCGGCTATTTCTTCTGCAAAGCACAAGATGGTGTTATATCGGCAAAAACATTTGTCGGTAAGGTTATCTTTTATCTGTGGAACGATGTGTTTAAGGACTATGAGTTTGGTGATGCTATTTTCAATGATGAGGATGGTAGCAAGTTATCTTTCGATAAATTCTATACCTCAGAAGGGAAGAATTCAAAAGTAGTAGAAGAGAAGGTTGCTTTATTCTTTAAAAACCTTGGGCTCATACCAATAGAAATCTCTAAAGAGGAAAGTGAAATAGAAGATGAGGACGGTAATACGCCAGAATCAAACAGCAAAAACTATGACAAGTTTACTGTAAATGATGGCGCAGAATGTGCCAAAAATAGATTGGCTATAGAATGTATAAAAGAATATATTAAGTTAAATTCAGGTATTACAGCACAAGAAGTTTACAATACTTGGTCTTCTTTGGGTAATATTGTCCCTCATTTCATAGAGACAAAGGAACAATATGATGCACGGAAAGATAACAGCAAACGTTCTGACCCTATTGAATGTTCTGGAAGTTTGCTTTATATTGCTCTTAACGGATATGGTAGCAATAATGGTAAAGCTGACGCCCTAATGAATTTGGTTAATGAAAAGGATTGGGGAATAACGGTAAGGAAAATAGTTAAATAATGCGCATACTAATAGAAGAATATCAATAAGTAAGTGATCTAAATTATTTATATATATCAGTACTAATATGGTTAATTTTCC
>OGKK01000112.1_pt1 | contig 30456 bp, 24 predicted proteins | sample 1572401 | NCBI WGS metagenome assembly OGKK01 (sample SAMEA2582155, study PRJEB24529) | metagenome | biome: Human gut stool | place: China | collected 2011 | reverse complement strand
TTGCTCCTATCTTCTGCCAGTTCGATTTCACCGGCTTCTTTACTCCTAAGATGTTCATGGTGGTTTTCTCGCTGTTGCTTGTCAACATCTTCGATACCATCGGAACGGTTCTGGGATTGGTTTCCAAACTCGGTGTCAAGGAGAATGAGAAGGGCGAGATTCCGGGTGTGAAGGAGGCGATGATGAGTGATGCCATCGGTACTACAGCCGGTGCATTGCTGGGTAGCTCTACGATTACCACTTATGTGGAGAGTGCTTCGGGCGTTGCCGAGGGTGGTAAGTCGGGCTTGACATCTTTCTTTGTGGGTTTGATGTTTATCCTGAGCATCTTTCTGGCTCCAATCTTCCTCCTGATTCCGAGTGCTGCCACCAGTGGTGCCCTGGTAATGGTGGGTGTATTGATGATCGATTCGTTCAAGAAGATTGAGTTGGAGGATATCTCCGAGTCATTCCCTGCCTTTATCACGATGATTACGATGGTACTCTGCTACAGCATTGCCGATGGCATCTGCCTCGGCATCCTGAGCTATGTATTGATCAAGATGATGGTGGGCAAGTTCAAGGATCTGAATCCTACGCTGTATATCCTGAGCATCTTCCTGCTCTTCAATTATGTTTTCGGTTAATTAAACGACAGATAAAAAACGAGGCGGCAAACTGCATCACGCAGGTTGCCGCCTTCTCTTTTCTAACTAACTTTCTTATCAACTATTCAAAATGTTATTACCTATATATGGATCCCAGGGCATCCTGCTCTGGATGTAGTCTGTTACTTCAAACGGATGATATTCAGCGAGCTGGCTGGAATCTCTACCGTTGCACCGTTCTTCTCTGTAGTTACGTAGTTTTCTACAGGATAGATGTTGGTAGGATTGTCGATGGTGTTCTCCTCCAGACCATTCTTGGCAGAAAGGCGGATGAGCTTGCCATTCTTGATTTCCTTGCCCTGAAGATTAATCTTCGCTGTGGTGTGCTCGGTGCTGGTGTTGGCAATCTTCAGGATTACCTCGCCCGTCTGTTCATCAAGTGTGGCTGTAGAGAAGATGCCAGGAAGGGTGTTTGCCTTCAATTTGGTAGAGAATACTTCCTTGCCATCCAACTTGGCGAAGATGCTGTCGCCTACTACTTTCAGCTCGATGTCATACCACTTGCCGGTTTCAATCTTGCCTGGGCAGGTAGCAATCTGACTCTTGGCACCATTCACGATAGACTCCACACCGTGCTGGGTATTGTTCCAGCCACCGAGGTTCAACCAGCAGTAGTTGTTCTTATCCACGTAGTTGAAGACGATGAGGAAACCTTCGTTGCCGGCATCCTTTTTCGTGCGTACCTTATATATATAACCATTGCTGGTGATCTCGCCTGGGTTCAGACGGATGCAGCTCTCTTCGTTGCTGGTCTGCTTGATAATGTTGCCTTCTGTCTTCCACTGACCGCGGATATCGGTAGGCAATTCCTGAAGCGTCATCGGCAGTGCCTTTCCGTTCTCATCGCTGTAGCCCTTGTCTTCGAAAGAAACCTGAGTACCCCATGTTCCCATACCCACACGGCAGATGGCTGGCTTCACCTGAGTCTGGTCATACTTGTATGGATTCTCCTGGTTCACCTTCAATACACGGGTACCGATGTTGTTCGCCATTACGTTCTGAACGTAGTAGGATGGAGTTCCGAATACCTTATCAGAGGTATATTGAATCATATCCGGTGCCCACATACGGTTGTTGAGATTGGCGAAGATAGGAGCGTAGGATGCCATGGTCACGATGTCGGAATTGTTCTCGATGCCCATCATATAGACAGCCTCACCGAGTGCTGCATCGAGTGAACCCATATTGCCGAAGCCCTGGGTTACGGCATATTCGCCTACATAAATCTCGCTGCCCTTGCGGTCGTAGTTGTCATACTTGTTGAAGTTCTCTGCAAACCAGGCTGGGTTTCTGTAGTAGTGCTCGTCGAGCAGCTCTACGCTTTCGTTGCTTTCCCACTTAGGGTTGTCATCGCCCCAGGCTACCACGTTACCGATGAGATGCATCTTAGGATATTTCGCCAATACGGCATCCTTGAACTTCTTGAAGCGCTCGTAGTAGTGGTCGCTCTGTGCGGCAGGGTCTGGCTGGTTGTTCTCATTACCAATCTCCAGATACTCGATGTTGTATGGTTCCGGATGACCGTTCTTGGCACGCAGCGCACCATATTTAGAGGTAACAGGACCGTTGGCATACTCCAGGGCATTCATGCACTCGTCAATCCAAGGCTGGATGCTGTCCACAGGAGTCATACCGCCGTGCCACAAACCTACGTTTACTACATAGAGAGGCTTGGCATTCAGATCTTCGGCAAGCTGCAGATACTCATCGAATCCCATACCGTCGCTGGTGCGGTAGCGCCAGTTTACGTTCTTATGTCCCGGACGCTCCTCGATAGGACCGATGGTCTTCTCCCAGTGGAAAGCATTTTCTGGAGACTCCTGTCCCTCTACGTAGCAACCGCCTGGGAAGCGGACGAACTTAGGATGGATGTTATAGAGAAGCTGAGCCAAATCAGGGCGCAAGCCGTTCTCGCGATTTTTAAAAGTAGGAGGGAAGAGGCTTACCACGTCGAGAACGATGGTACCCTTGCCGTCGGCTACGAGTTCAAACTGTGCCTTGGCATCGTTGGCATTGGCTGTGAGTTCAGCTGTATATTTAGTCCACTTCTTGCCTACCTTGGCATTGAGGGATGTTTCAGCATACACCTTGTCGCCCTGGGCGTTGGTGAGGCGAGCCTTCAATCCGCCCTTGTAGCTACCCTTTGCCCAGAAAGAGAGCTTGTAGGTTCTGCCCTGTACGGCATTGATGCCCCAGAAGCCCTCGTTGATGAGAGAGGCTGTGGCAGCAGGTTTGGCAGCAATGGTAAGCTGGAGAGCCTTGCCCTGTGCCTTGTTGAGCAGACCCTTGTTGATGAGTTGTGTCTGGATCTTTGTACCTTCCTGGGCGGAAGTTTTCCAGGTAGGGATGTTCTTGTCATCATCTTCGAAGGAGCGGTTGCTGATGAGTTCGGCATAGAGACCGCCGTCAGCAGCATGGTTGATATCCTCGAAGAAGATACCATATAAATTAGGTGAAACCTTGACGCCTGGGTTAGAGGCATCTACATGGATGGTTACTTGGGCGTTGGCTGCCATGAAAGTGGCGAGAGCCGCCGAAAGTAAAAACTGTCTTTTCTTATTCATTGTTTATTCTTTAGGCTTGTTTTTATTTTGTTGCTTGTTATTTGCTGGTAGCATGAAGCCGCAGCTTTTGGAAGTTACTTCCTGCTGCGATTCATACACAGCCGCAAAAGTACACAAAATACACGGAAAAGAGGTGGACAAAACGGAGAATATAGTGTAAAAGGTGGATTTTCTGCTGAAAATCCACCTTTTTATCCTCTGTGAGGGTGTGTCATTATTCATCGGATTACGTGGATGAACGACATATCCGGCGAGGCGGAATAGTTTTGTTATTCAATAGAGGTAAATTCTATGGTTTTTCAAATTTTTGCATTTTTTTCTTGGAGTTTTCAGAGAAAAATCGTAAATTTGCCATCGGATATCAATTATCTCAATATTTTGCCATGGGTAAATATATTAACCCCTTCACCGATTGGGGATTCAAACGCCTCTTCGGACAAGAATTCAGCAAGGATTTGCTGATTAGTTTCTTGAACGACTTGTTGGTTGACGAAATGCATATCAGGGATGTCACCTTCAAGGATAAAGAGCAGCTGGCAGATTCAAAAGATTTGCGTGGCTGCATCTTTGATATTTATTGTGAAACCGATGATGGAAATCATTTCATTGTCGAGATGCAGAACAGATGGGTGCCGTTTTTTGTCAATCGCTCCATCTATTATGCCAGCAAGGCTATTGTCGGGCAGCGGAAAAAGACAATCGAACAGAAACCTGCTCTCTATCAGTTAATGCCCGTCTATGTCGTCTGCCTCATGAATTTCATGCCAAAGGACAATGCAGTGTCGAAATTCAGAACCGATGTAGCCTTGTATGAAAAAGGAAGTCAAGATGTCTTTTCCGACAATCTTCACTTCATCTACTTGTCTCTTCCTTTCTTTGACAAGAAGGCTGAAGAATGTGAAAGTGATTTTGACAAATGGATTTATGTATTAAAGCATATGGAAGCATTAGAGAGAATGCCGTTTACGGCACAGAAGAAGATTTTCAAGCGTCTAGCTGAACTGGCAGATTCCCGCTGTCTGAGTCAGGAAGAGCAAGAGAAATATGATGAAAGCTTAAAGGCCGCCGATGATTACTATGGTGTCTTAATGAGCTATTATATGAATGGTATTGATGAAGGTGAAGCCAAAGGTGAAGCTAAGGGTTTTGCCAAAGGTGAAGCAAGAGGTAGTTATCACAAAAGTCTTGATATAGCGAAGAAAATGCTATTAAAGGGTATGGATGATGATTCTATCATGGAACTGACAGGCTTAACCCATGAGCAATTGCATCAATTGAAATCATAAAATTATCAGATACAAGTTCTCCCCATAAGCCAGGCGATAGATGCCTGAACTTATAGGGAGTTTTTTTTGCTTTGAAAGTTATTATCTTGCTCTGCCTCACGGTCTTTCTGGGTAACTATTCAGTCATTAAAAAAATACACGTATTCAATGGGTGACTAAATGCTTGATCTGTAATATGTTATGGATTAGGGGGATTACAAATCCCCTGGCTTGATAGGTCGAACCTTTTTTTACGACGGATTTCAAATCCGTCGGGACGCCTAGCGGGGGTGTGGGACGGCTGGCGGGAGTGGAATTTTCAGGGCACAAAAAAGTCGTGGAATCTTAGAAGGTGAGTCACCTCGGCAACTAAAATTCCAACGACCAGTCTAGTCTAGTTTTCGCAATTTTTGTATAATAGTAAATGATAATAATGTCTTATAATAACTAAAACAAGGGGGAGGAAGTATTCTCAACTTCCTTCCCTCCTCTCTTACAGATATATGATTCTTAACTTTTGTATTTTGCTAATTCTTTATTAGTAGGTGAATGCAAAAGTTTGCAAACCGCCACCATATTTTACTTTTACGTAGAAGCTACCCTTAGCACCACTGTTATTGTTTCTGATGTTCTTGAGAGTAATTGTCTGCTTTACTCCGAGATTTGCAGCAGAGTCAAACTTCTTTAAGAACCAGCAGTTCCAATCCTTGCCTTCTGTGATTTCTTCTGTAGAACCTACCTCCACATCGCAATCCTCAGGGTTGATGGTGTTAGAAGCTATTCTGATTTCTACTGGCAGAAGCTCAGAAGGATAGTTCGATGGAATCGTATAGGTAAGAGTACCCGTATTATCCTTATACCTTCCTGACATACCTGAGAAGGTGAAACCGAAGTCGAACTTCGTGATACTGTATATCTTGATGATTCTACTCATGCCACTCACCTTGTCGAGCAATCGGATTTCGCCAGATTTCAGCAGGTCCGTAATGCCATATCTGGTAAAGCCAATCTTACCCTTGCCGTCTGCATAGGTAATGGTGAGGTCTTTCTTACCTAAGTCATTATTCGTAACCCAGTTTACTTCGAAACGATTTGCTTGGTTCAAATTACCACCTTCGTAATTGAAGTCGATTTCCTGACTTTCTGTAGCACCTTCATTCAACATTACGTTTGTACCATTAGGAATTTCCAATGTATAAGTTCCATCTGATATCTTTGGTACGATCTGCTCTACCTGAATCCATGGGTTGTTTGCTGCATAGCCGTTAAGGGCATTGTCGTAGTCAGGATACCCTAACTTTTGATTCAGCTTCTTGATATGAATCGCATAGGTATAATTTCTCTTGACCTTATAGAATTGCTGATCCTTATTCTGAAGATAAACCTTGTACCATTTTACGGTGTTGTCGTTGAATGTTACTTTCAGAATACATCTTACAGGATTCTTACTTGAGTTTTCATCCTCAAAGCAATATTGCACAGTTCCCATCTGACTTGCAGAACCTTGGTATCTTTCTTCTGACTTAGGCAGGGTAATGTCGGTAATATTCCATTCCCAATCCTTAGCAGCAGTTGTGTTAGGAAATTCCAGTTTGTTACGGTCGAATGCAGCCATTGTTGCATATAACATTCCTTCACCGATGGAGATTTCTACACTCTTGATATTGGTTGTAGTTTCCCAGTCTGCTGTGATCTTAGCACGATCTCTGATCAGATGAATCACATTGCTGTTATTGGTAAGCTTTGCCTTCATATCTGCAGTTGTAGAACCCTTACAATATCCCCAATACTTGGTTTTCAGAGCTTGATCTTCGGTAGCCTTTGATTCAAACGTAGTAATCAGCTTGTTTTCATGCAAACCAATCCACTCGTTGGCAGCCTTTGCAGTATTGATATTGGCATTGGCAATGATGTGGAGTCGGGCTGTGGCATTAGGCATCTTCACACTAATCTTTTTGTTATTGGTGTTAGCTGCCCCTTCGCCAATTTCCTCTTTGCTAGTAGCTTCCACATTCAGATCCTGACCCATGCCCAGGAAATAACCATTGGCATCGAAGCAGAATATCTGCACATCAGAGCTTCCGAATCCCTCGTTGTTGTAGCCCTCAGATCTTGTTCCGATTTTGTAGTCTGGAGTAGATACCTTGAAGCTGAGCGTCATCTCACCCTTGCTGTTAGAAGGCACCGTCTCTTCAGGCAAATCGCTTGTGCAGGCTGTTAGCATGGTTGCTAACAGTCCTACCAACATTCCGATATATAGTTTTAACTTTTTCATTTTGTACCTTCTTTAATTGTTATTCTTTCTTGTTTTCCAGCTCTTTTACCTCTTCTGGTGAGAGGTCGCGAACGCAACGGACATATCCAGTATCCGAGTTATTTGGATTGGCCGTAACTTGGTTGCCATCCAAAGCCCAATAGCTATAAGCTCTTAGCACCTCACTCATTACGTTTTGGGATTTATTATTCTGATATTTGCTAATTACACCAATTTCTGCTGCAGTTGGTAAACGCCAGTCTGTATATTTCTTTCCATCCGTTCTCACTTCTACGTATTTGTCGCAATGATTTGAAGCATTAACTCCGTCATCGAATGGTAGTACTGTACCTAATTGAGATGCCAACATAAAGGCTGGAGAAACAACATTTTCCTGAGATAGTTTCGTTTTTGGATCAATGGTTGTAACGTGTCCTATTTTATAGTCAGTTTTATCTTGCTGAGTACTTGTGATTTGTACAACATACATCTGATTATTATTTTGTTCTCCCATATTGCTTCTCGTGGTTGCTTGATAATTCTTGTTTTTCTTTTTGTCATAGTATGTATAGATGTTGTTATCTATACAAACCTTAGCTTGAAAGTTGGCATCAGCATACCCTTTTCGTGGCTTATGTGGTGTTTGATCTTCCTTCCAGTCAATTCCTACAGTTGTAGCAATCTTACCAGAAGGATTACCAAACCAATCATAACCTTGGTATGTATTTAATTCATCTTTTGTTGAATACCATCCAGCTATACCCTGGATATACTCCAAAGGATACTGTTTGATAGTTACAATCTCTTCCAGACCATCGCAAGTTACCTTTATCTTGATATATTTAACAGACAGTGGTACGAAGTCATTGACGGCTGTTGAATTTTCTGCACCAATAACAATAGTTCCCTTGTCCTTTAACTCACTATGACCCTCTGCATAATTTGCAGAAGCATTGAAGTATTGATTACCAGAGCATTTTTGTTTATTACCATTTTTGTCATAATAGTAAATTTCCATGGTTTCTACCTTACATTCACCTGAGCCATAGAACTTGATGGTAGAATTATCAAATCTCTGGTTCTTCATGATCATAAAGGTAGGAGAAACCAACAAGTACTTCTGATCACCAGCATTGATTGTCGTCTCTTCGCCCTTGGTCCACTTCTGTACATCATATACCAGATTCATAGCATCACCATAAGTAATGTCAGAGCTGCTGCCCAGACTTGTTACGGTGGCGTTGGCTGTATAGACGTAGTTACGATCCAATGACTTTGTTGCTTTAGGGTCGCGAACTGGAATACTGTAATAGTAATCCACAGGCTTTTCTTCACCCTTCTTCAGCATCACCTTGATCTTTGCCTGAGGTGCACTTGCATTATCATCCCATAATGTTGCGTAACTGTAGGTAACCAACTGATAGCCATCAGTAGTCTTAGCCATTGTCTCATTCGTCTCAGTTTCGCTCATACTAGCTATGCTCTTAGCTGTATTTACACCAAAGAGAGTAGTCTGGGTGTTATAGTTCAGCAGCTGCCAGGTAGGTGTACCTACCACCTCGTAGCCAGCAATATTGATCTTGAGATTTACAACGATCTTGGCTGCAGCTCTTGTCAGCTTGCTGTCGATGGTTTGGGTAGGCTCTTTGCTGACTGTCCAATCAGAGTTGGCTGTCATCAGGAAGTTCTTGGTTGCATTCTTGTTGCTGCTGTAAGGCTTCCAGATGTCTTCATCAGTCTGCACCTTCTTTTCCAGGTCAGCCAATGAGTTTACCTGTTGTAAGTCCTCTTTTGCATTAGCAATTGAGTACACGAAGTAATTCTTGTTCTCCTGCAGATTCAAGTCAACTTTCCAGTTGCCCTGACCAAGAACCTCTTTCTGGTTGCTTTGCAAGTTTTTATCAAACTTCTTGTTTACACTTTGCTCCTTATATTCCTTGTCGAAAATCTTCACGTACAGGTTGTCCAGTGCAGCTTCACGTAGGGTTTGGTCAGAAGCAACTGCTCTTGATACAGTTGCTTCTGTTACACTAGGCTTGATGCTGAGGCTCTCTGACGATGTTTCGGTGAAGAAATCATCCTGAGCGGAGCATCCTGCCATTGTTAGACCGAAGGTCAACAACATCAAGCCTTGTACAGATTTTCTATATTTATTTAACTTCTTCATGATGATTTAATCCTTTAGTTTATTTAAACCACATATTCTCATTTAAATTCCTGAGCGATCAGCACCCTGGGTGAACTTGATATTAAAGTCATCTCCAGGTAGTTTTCCAGTTCCTACATTGAACAGAACCTTTCTCATGTCAGGAGCAAGAACGATAAATACCTTGGTATCGAAATTTCTTTCTACTGCTAAGTCTTTATTTCTCTTTGGCACAACATAGAATGTAAATGAGTTGCCAGTGATGTCGCTCTTACTTACTGTATCATAGATCTTTCCATCCACATAGAACGCAAAGTCTGGGTTGTCGCACTGAAGGATCCAGTTCTTGCTGCCTGTATCAATGTTATTCAGTTTGATTGCTGGACCACCGCCATTGGCAATACCGTAGTGAACTTCCACTGCTTCTCCAAATTCTCCTGCTTCTCGTTCCATCTCGATGCTTACCTTATCAGTATAGTCCCATGCGATGTTGTCATCCCAGTCACTTACGATAGGATTCACATACAATGTTGCCGGATTCTCAGGAGTATCACCTCCTTCTCTGTCCACCTTGGCTGTTACGTCGTAGATGGTGTTGCGGTCGAGGCGATAGAGAGGCTCGAATTTGGTCCAATCTATTGTTGCTGCATCGTTGTCTTCGTAGAGGCGCTTGTTAACCGGCACCTTGTAGAAGTAATCCTTGTTGTTGAATTTTGCCTTGAGCAGGATGTAGGTCTGCTTGCTGACATCGATTGGCTCTTCTTCATACGGCTTCTTTTTCTTGTCAATCCAACTGTTAGCGTATGAGTAGAACACGGCCTTGTTGTCTTGTGTGACGGCAGGAGCAGTTACCTTACTGCTGGCAGCGGCTTCGGTATTCAATGCATTGTTTGTGCTGGTACCTTCTGCGATGATAGCGCCATCTGCTGCGTAGTGCATCAACTGGCAGGCATACTCTGTAGGAGCTACAGTGTTGCCGCTGGCATCTTTAACATTGAGGCGAATCTTGGCAAGCGCTCTCTTCAGCTGGAACTGGATGTGAATCGTTCCGTTCACAATCTGTTTCGTCTCCTCCATCTTGGCATCCATCACGAATGAAGTCTGCTTTGCCTTGGGATTGAAGGTGGCTGCCTTGTTGATGGTGGCAGCCTTTAATCCATCCAATGTTGTAATGCCGCTGATATTATCCAGGTTTGCCACCAGATAGAGGGTGTTGCCTGTAATCTCCGAACGCTTCAGCTGTTTGCTTTCCAACTTCTTGTGCTTGTAATCTGTAGTAGGACTGCCCTGAACGGAAGCATCTGTAAGAGGAAGACTCTTGACGAGCTTTCCGGCTGCATCGAAGACGAAGAGGTCGAGGCGATTGATCTTGTTTTCATTGAGATCTTCCGATCCATCTTCAACTTCTGCACGGGTAACAGCTGCACGGGTTTCAGTAGCAGAACCACCTACTTTATATTCCAGCACTACGCTGTAGTCGCAAGCAGCAGTGCCGTCCATATCATCGCTCATGCAAGATGTGTTTGCAAGCCCTAAGAGGGCGATTGCACACATCGCAAAGTATTTTGATATTGCTTTCATTGTTTGCCCTCCTTATTTTAAATAATTAGTATAATGTCCACTTGCTTTCTGAAGCTCATCGTAGGCAGTTCCCTTGGTAGCCTGCAGCTGGAAGATGCGGATGCGGGTATTGGTTCCTGCGAACTTTCTTCCTTTCTGATACATACCTCCTTTATTGTCTGGATTGATTTCTACTTCGTATTCATGGATTCCATCCAGCGATACGGTTATGTAGAGGTCGGTATATACAGGATTGCTGCCCTTACCTATTGCCCAGTCTGTCAAGTCTGTCCATGAAGTACCGTTTGTCCATGGCTTCTTGGCTTCCACCTTGATCTGGTAAGGATCTGTTCGGGCGATGCCTGTAGAAACGCAGTTGGTGCTTCCTTCAATAGATTTACCATAGTTGAAAGCAAACTCATCAGGGTTGGTGAGATGTGCTTTCCAGACCAGTCCTGCAGGGCTTTCTACCTTGAAGTAATAGGCTGCTCCCGATGTCTTATTCTCCAAATACTTATGGCCTTCATCCTGGTATCTAGGATAGTTTACCAAACAGTAGAGACCTTCTGCATCACCTTTCTGTGGGTTCAGGGTTTCTCCTGTTTGCCAAGCAAACATTTCGCATTTTACATTGCTCCAGCTGATTTCGGAAGTTACCACGTTCCAAGGCATTACCTGCCAGTCGAGGCAGAGGGCTCCACCCTGAAGGAAGTAGCCGTAAACTACGAGCTCTCGGTTGCGGATAGCGTTGCCGCTGGATGGAATGGTGAATCCCTGAGATTTTACGCTGCCGCCGTCAGCCAACTGATAGTAAATCTTACCTGTGATAGGCTTGTTGGTTTCACGAAGATAGCTCAAGTTATGTTCACCGATATCCGTATTCATGCGGTTCATATAAGTCTGAGCTGTTTCACCTGGTCCTCGCTTATAAGCAAGCGGATCTGCTACAGCCTTGATTTGGGCATTCTCTACACCGTCAAGCTTGAGTAGAGTAGGAACATAAGAAGGAGTTCCGTACTTATTGCTTGTTGCAGCCTTGTTGGCATCAGCAGTTGCATAATCCTCTTCATCAGGGAAGACATAGCTTTCTGTTGGGAAGGTGTTTCCATCTATTTCAATTTTTGTTACCTTCACATTTTCTGTCAAGGCATCAGCATCTGCCGTGCGGGCGAAATAGAAGTGAAGCTTGGAAACGGCGCGAACCAGAGGAATTGAAATTCCTTTGCCCTTTGCACCTGCCTCGGTATCAGCTACGTGATCGGCTATTGCTATGTTGGTAATGGCACGGGAAATAGGGAGACCCTTGCCTTCCGGAACCTTTGTTGTCTCAGCCTTGCCTTCTGCTGTAATGCCGAATGGATCATCGAAGGTTACACCTTGCAGGTCTGCACGGGTGATGCTACGTAGATCCTTGTCCTTCAGCTTATCAGCCATATTGGTACTCTCTGAGTTCGCCAGAATATAGAGGTCGATTTTTTTGAGTTCTTCACCGTTGATCTTACGCAAGAATCTCAAGTTCAGCGTGTAGGTGCCGTTGGCGGTAACACCGCCAACAACAGTATGGTTATCTTCCTTGTAAGCAATCGGATTGGCGCTTGCTCCTGTTCCTGATTTAAACACCCATACCTTGATGCTATGAATGTCGCTCTCAGCGGTAGGATTAGCCTGGGTCTCGTCGTCTTTTCCGATGTCCCCAGCTCTGCTTGCTCTGGAAGTCGTGTTGCTGGCGGTAGAGAAGCTCAGGTTGAGGTAAGCTTCCTCGCCAGGTGCAGTTTCCTGCGAATCTTGGTCTGAACAAGATGCCATTGTGCTCAACATGAGCAAGGCTGCGATAGCCATGCCTAGCCGGCGTGTCATCTTGGTCAAAGTTGAGTTATAGCGTTTCATCTTTTTAATCTTTTACTTATACTTTTTACTTTTCTTTCTCTCTATACAGTGTGGGTTGCACTGTTTCTTTATTTGGTTCCGAGATCTGTGTCCTGCAGATTGAGAACCCATCCGTTTACCTTCACTTTTGCGACCATGTGGTAGTCTGTATCAGGACTAGGAACATAGAATACGAGGGTGTAGTGGTCTTGACGGTCCAGGTATTCCTGATCCTGCCAGCCCTTATCCGTACGTTCACCGCAGAGAGCGAGGAACCATGGCAATGAGTGGTTGAAGATAACCTTGCCTGTGCGCTTGTCGGTGATTACGATTCGCTTGTCGTCGTACTCCGTGCTTTCGGTGTTGCGGGTGCTTACATCGTCCTTGCGCTCGAACATTCTGGAAGAAGACAGGTCGTAAACCAGAGCCTTGTCGATTTCTTCACCTTCTACCTGGGTATTTCCGCTGGAGTTAACCACCAGTTTCTCGTTGTAAGGCACGTAGGTAATCGGCTTGTTCTGTTCTACGCCGTTTTCATCCTTTACCTTGTCGCCCTTGTAGTCGAGGAGGGCAGCCGAACCCTTGATTCTTACGTCGAAGTTTTCTGCCACGAATCCCTGCTGGTCGTTATCGTAAGGAAGCATCACGATGCGGTAGGTCTTGGTACATTTCATCAGACTCAGTTTGCCGGATGTGTCCTTTTTGCCCTTGAAGTCGAGAGATGTCTGGGCAGTGTAGAGAGCGGTGAACTTCTTGTTGTTGACAGAAGCCTCTCCGTCTTTCTTTCCCATTTCCTCCTGCAGGTCGTTGATGGTAGAAACACCTGGTGTGAGTTGGGTGAAGCTGAACTCCATCTCGTCGTCACCGTCGGCTCTGCTACCTGTAGGTTTCTTGTCACGAGCGAGGCAGACGAAGGTGTATTTGCCTTCCTGTAAGTCTGTGATGTCCATGCTGTGACCCGTTTCGAATTTGTCGGCTGACTGCGTATAGGTATCGAAGTATTTACCGTTTTTATCGAAAACATAGACGTTGAGGTTTTTCACTTCCTGGGAGAAGGCATCAGCGTTCTCAACATTATATGTATAATCGAACTTGAGCGACACCTTAGGTGCAGGACAATTCGTCAGATCGTCTTTCATGCATGATGAAAGCGAAGAGAGTGCGATGGCTGAGATACAAACCACTTTGCAACCGTTTTTGATGATGAAATGTTTCATATCGTTTGTATTTTATTAATTCTTTTACTTATACTTATATCTAGTGTGCCGTTGGGCGTAAGAAGTGGGGTAGCCTTCGGCATCCTTTTTTTCTTGTTGAGTGGTGCTGATTCAGCACGATAGGGGTTCCCGCCATCTGTTGGCGGCAAATATCATCTTTTTCTTTTTTAATCTCCCGGAGGCGGGGTAGCCCCCGGGAGATTGAGAGTATTGTTGTTTCAAGAATTATCTTGAGAGCGGGGGATGGGGTACATCCCCCTAATCATTCATTTTTTTCTTAGAATTGAAGAATGATTTACTTCAATTCTACATCCTGTGTGCTGAGAACCCAAGGGTTAACAGAAACCTCAACATCGAGGTAGTACATTGGCTTGTTATCGACTGGATCGCCATTAGGAACGTCTGCACCAACGTTGAAGATGTTCTTTACATTCAAACGATAAACTGTATTACGCTGGATGGTATTTGTTTTAAGCCAATTGTCTGTAATAACCTGTGAGAAGTATGTCTTACCTCCAACGAATACCTCGATAACGTTGTCCTTGCGGAACTTTGCCAATTCTTCCTTTGAAGCACCAATCTTACCCTCAGCAGTAATCTTCAACTCTTCCTTCAGCTTAGCTGCAGTCTTGCCACCGAAGAGGACTGGCTGATCTTTGTATGCATCATAGATAGCTTGGATGCTTCTGTAGATATTGCCATTGTAGCGATAGAATGTGCCATCTGTGCAGTCAGGAGTATCAGAGAACTTTTCTGCCTTCAATGCTACTGTATATTCGAAGTACATAGTAGTTGGAGTTCCAGCTGTGTTCTCAAATACATAGTTCTTTGCTGCATCTGTGAACCAAGTTTCATTATCGATGCTATACTTGCCACCTAAGCCTTCTGGTTGCTGCCTGTATGTGAAGCCTGTAGCTGCTGTAGGAATCTGGAGTGCAGCCCATTTCTCACCCCAATTCTGCATGATGTATGTCTTGTTAGGCAAGTTGGTGATAGCATAGTGAGTCAAAGTGATGCTCTTTACCTTTTCCTTTGCATCAGCGATAGCCTTCTTCTGTGATGCTGTAGCATTCTCAGGAACAGCTCCATTGATTGCTTCAACTGATGTTGGCTTGTCGATGCGAGCTGTGATTCGGTCAAGCTTAATAGCATCGCTAAGTCTTGCAGGTGTCTCCTTGTTGGCTTGTGTGAATGTTACAGTATACTGGTCTGCATGAGAGTTATTATCGTTCTGGTTGAACATAGCAAACTGATCATCTTTTGCATAATCGCCTGCGAAACCTGTTTCTGTAGATAAAATGGCTGTATTCTCCCATGGGTTAGCAGTTGTTGTTGTATTAGCCAGGAAATATACCTTATATTTCACACCTTCAGTTACGTTCTGTACTGGAACCTGGATCTCGGTCTTGCCGGTAGTTGGTGTAGCAGGTGCGGCATTTGACCACTCTTTTGCTGAAATAGTCTTGGTGAAGACAACCTTTCCTGTAGTAGTATCAACCAGGTACAATGTACCACTTGTTAACTTTGTCTCTCCAGGGGTAGCATCTACCTTTTCAGCCTGCTGCTGGGTTCTTGTACCATTGCTGGTAGGAGTCTGGACTGCCAAAGTCATATAGAAACCTTCCACCTTAGACTGTGTGCCTGCGCCACCTGCCAAATCATCATTGTTACTGCAGCTTGAGAATGACAACGCTGCTGCTGATACCAAGCTCATAACGAGCAAATTCATTTTCTTCATAATCTTTTACTTATTAAGTGTTATACAAAATTTTTAGTTTGAGTTGCGAAATGGACGGGTCTCTCAGACCTCATCACTGTCTTCGCCCGGGGGTAATCAAATACTATTCTTTCTTTTCTTGTTCTTAAATTAAATTTTTTAGTTTATATTATTATTGTTTATTCTTTTACTTATACTTAAAAATCAAACTCTTACTCCACAATCTTGTTCAGCTTGTTGAGATTCTCCTGAGCACCCTTCAAGCCTCCGGCTACTGCCTTCTGGAAGTACTGCTTGGCAGCTTCGTAATCCTCATTGAGAACGGCGAGGCAACCACGGGCATTATCTACTTCGGCACCGGTGCCAGCCTTCTTCAGGTACTTCTCTGCGCTTACCTTGTCACCTCTGTCGATGGCTGCAAGGGCAGCATTCAGATTGGCGAGCTTATCTTCTGGGAACATCTTCACGGCTGTGTCGAATACATTGTTGTACTCTTCGCTTCCCTTCGGATAACTGTTGGCTACCATGTACATCTCCTGGAGAGAGAGCTTCTGCGGACGGGTGTTGATCACTCTGCGAGCCTCTTCGAGGTTGAATGCCTTCACGTCGTACTCGATGGTGTAATCTGTGCGGCGCAAGCCTGGCCAAACCTTGTCAACGAGGAATCGGAATGCCTCACCAGCCTTGGCTGCGAGTGCCTGTTCCTTCTGGTCAGGAGTCATATCGCTGTTGATGATCTTGAGAGCAGCTTCCTTCTGAGGGATGTTGTGACTCTTGATGTACTCCAGTGTTCCTTCCCAATCCTCAGCTGTAGATTCTACCTTGAAGAGCTTCTTGTCGATAGGGTAGGTCTTCAACAGGTAGTTGTAGAGAGCCTGGGTACGGTTGCGGGACAGCTTGTCGTTGTTGGCATAGCTGCCGTCTGGAGAAGCATAACCGTGGAGGGTAATGGAAGTGATGGTTACATCCGGATCGTTCTTCACGAGGTCGAGCGTCTGCTTGATGGTAGCCAACTCATTGGTATTGTTACCGAGATCCTTCACGATATCCCACTTGTTGATGCGGAAGTTGAGTCTAGCCGAACCGTTTTCCTGTCTGATCTTCACTGCTTCTGCCTTTGGTTGCTGATAAGCCTGATAGAGCTGCTGAGGAGTAACGAGCGCCTCGCCATTGTTGGTGAGCAGGTTTTCTGCCAGCAGTTTCTGGTTACATCCGCATGCATCATTGCTGATGGCGAAGTTGGAGTTCTTCATCCAGTCCTGGTAAGGAGTAGAGTAAGCGTATCGGAGCGTCTGTGGCTCCTTGTTTTCACGCTTGGCAACGATGAGCGGGTTCTGGGTAGCGGTCTTCTTGGTACGCTGGTAGTAGATGTATCTCTTGTTACCCATCACCTCCACAGCCGGGAGTTTGAGCGTATCCTCACCCTTATATAAAATAGGTGTAAGGATGAGACCCTTGTTGCTTGCCAGTTTCACGTCATCGAGATTGAGGTCCATATAGACGTTCACCTTATTGCCTTTCTTCTTGATTTCCTTGTTGAGGACTTTCATATCCTTGGCAGCCTGTTCCTGAGCGATAGCGTTAGTGCTAAACAGAATGCTGAGGGCGACGGCTCCAAGTGTCTTGTTTAAAATCTTATATGTATTCATAATCTTCAGTTTTTACTTATTAATATAATAATGTATCATGAATTAGAAGACATACACCAGATTGAGTGCCGCCTTGGTAGGTCCTACGTAGTGATGCGCCTTGTCTTTCTCGAGTCTTTCACCACACTGTGGGCATTCATATTTATCCGATTTCGAATAAACGTATCCCACTCCGAGTTCAGCCTCGAAGTTCCAATGCTTGGAGAGAGCCCAGGTATAACCGTATGCAACACCTGCACCTACGAACCAACCTTCGTATCTGTAATCTTTCAATTTGGAGAAGTCGGTACCGAGGAACTTGAAGTCAAGATCTACGTTACCTATGTTATGAGAACCTCCGAGGGCGTGGAAGCCGATGAAGGAGCCCATCATCTTATTGCAGAACCAGTATCTAGCTTCTGGTTGAACAAGCCAGTGCTGCCACTTCTTGTTCTTGGAAAATGTCCACGGGTTGTAGTTGCCGGATACATCCAAGGTCCATTTTGGGGAAAGGCCAAATTCGAAGCCGAGGTTCATGGTGCTTGTAGCATCATAAAGGAGGTTCGTCTTCAAGGCCACCTTCTGAGCGACGGCTGGGCAGATGAAGCTGCCTACAGCCAGTAGCGCAATTAAAATCCTTCTGTTCATACTTAAAATCTTTTAATGATTTAAGAATGACAAATGGTCTCTCTAGAGAAACGCATCATCATCTTTTACTTATACTTATACTTATACTTTTTTCTTTTTCTTAATTTCCTTTTCCTTCCATTCAATAGGCTTGAAACTAGACTTTATTTATTAAAGAATAGTAAGTCTATCATTTACTCTTCTTCTACTCATCATCATCTTTATCATCTACTCCATTGTTCTTAGATGCCTGTTGGCAACTTTGGGGTTTGATTGGAAGCTCGGGCTTGAAACCGCGAACTTTGTTTTTACGATTGCAAAGATAGCGTCTTTTTCGATTGCTGCCAAGAAAAATGCGCCTAAAAATGCTGATACCGAATAAAAACCGCATAAATGAAACACTGAAAAACCCTGAAAAATGCTTTTTCTCATCTATTTTTTGCTTTTTCCACCTCTTTTTAACCTACTTTCTTAGTGTTTTCCGATTTTTCGTTGTAATTTTGCAGCGGATAAGAATAAGTTAGTAAATCAACAATGAATTCAGGATTCAGAGGTCCTGAAAGGTATGCAAAAGCCCCAAGCGGGCAAGACTTTGATGATATATAAGTATCAACGATTGTTTAAACTATAAGTAAATTGAAAGCAAGAAATGAAAGCTAAGAACAAACTTTGGGATTGGTGTTTGCGCTTGGAACATCATTTATGCCCTGACTATTGTGGAGTGGTGGATCGCCGGAGGGTGATCGCCTTCGTCTTTTTGACTTTGGTAGAGATACTCATTATTCCCTATCACTTCCTTTTGTTTTACATGATGAAAGCCTGGGGGGGGCATGTTCTATAATATAGTCCATACCATTGCACTGGCGGTGCTGACGTATGTGGTACTGAAGCACAAGGTGGTATTCAAGACTGGCATCTCCCTGCTCTATATCCTCGTATTCGTCAAGCTGGCGATAGACAGTATGCTTTGTCTGCACTATCAGGGCGATCGGGACAACCTGAGCGTGATGAGCAATATCTTCATCATGTTTATACTTGCCATTACCGCCCAGAGCCAGCAGCTCAACCGAACCGCTTTCGGCTTTACCATCGCTCTGCTGCCAGTGGTAGCGGTAGCCATCTCGCATACGCAGATCTCCGTGCTGCTCTTCAGCATCAAGGCAGTTCTGATAGGTTTCCTGATGATTCTGTATGTATGGCTCTATAACTGGGAACCTGTCATGGTCAAGGAACTCAGACAGCCCAAGCAGATGAGGGAAGAAGAGAAGAAGGCACTGCACATGCTTGCCGACCTGAAGGATGAAGAGAAGGATATGGCGGTAAACCTGCTGAGCCGACTGAGTCCGGAGCAGCAGCAGAATATCCTGGAGCGTGCCGCAGAACAGTTGAAGACCAGCGAACTGAGCAAGAAGGCATGGGATCTGGTATGTGCCGACCTTACCAACAGTGAGCGAGTGATCTGCCAGATGGTGCTGGAAGGCAAGATGCTGAAGGAAATCTGCATCGAACTGAACAAGAGTGAATCGAACATCACCAGCCAGCGCAGCCATATCCGCAAGAAGCTGAATATGGACCGCAAGGACGACCTGCGACGTGAACTGGAAAAGCGCTTCTATGAAGCCAGAAATTCATTGGAAGCCTAGTATAAACATAAGAATGCAGAAAGGGTGTGCTCACACGAGCACACCCTTTCTGCATTCTTATACTTTTCCAATCTTACTCTTCCAATCTGAGGAATGCCTTCGGCAGGTAATCGATGAGATCGCTGGCGATGAGGCTTTCCTTGCCCAGGTCCTTGATGGCGAGGTCGCCGGCAAGACCATGAAGGTACATACCGATGCGGGCAGCATCTACCTGCTTGTAGCCGCGAGCCAGAAGAGCGGTGATGATGCCTGTAAGCACATCGCCACTGCCCGCCGTAGCCATACCGCTGTTGCCCGTAGAGCAGAACTCCACCTTACCATCCGGATGACAGAGGGCAGAGAAATGTCCCTTCAGCAGGATGTAGCCGTGCAGACGGTCGGCAAGCTCGCATGCCTTGTAGAGGCGCTCGGTGCAGTTGCTGCTGGTGATGCCAGCCAGGCGGTCAAGCTCCCTAGGATGTGGAGTGAAGATGAGGTTCTTAGGCAACTGCTGCATCCAGGCACGGTGACTGGCAAGGATGTTGAGTGCATCGGCATCCACCACTACCGGACAGGTGCATCTTCTGAGCTGGGCTATCAGGGCGATGGCTGTCGCCTCGCTGGTTCCCAGTCCCGGACCGATGCCCATGGCGTGGTAATCTTCCGTATCTACCGGTTCGCTGAAGATGGTTTCCTCTGTATCCATCTGCAGTACCGCCTCGGGCACGGAAATCTGCATAATTTCGTAGTTTCTCTTAGGCGTATGGGTAATCACCTTTCCCACACCTGTTCTGAGGCAGGCTCTGGTGGCAAGGACCGAAGCGCCCGACATGCCGTAGCTGCCTGCGATGAGGAGTGCCGTTCCCATGCTGCCCTTGTGGGCGAAGTCGCCGCGAGGCTTCAGAAGCTGGCGGATGTCCTTCTCCTCAAGGATGCTGCAACGGCTCTCGGTGCGCTGGATGAACTCTGGAGAGAGTCGGATATCAAGCACCTTGATTCTGCCCAGATACTGCTGGTTGTCTGCCATCATCATCGACAGCTTCTTCTGCTGCAGGGTGAGGGTGAGGTCGGCACGGATGATGTTGGCGCTGATGTTGTAGGAATTGTCCTCGCTCATCAGACCGGAAGGCAGGTCGATGCTCACGATCTTTGCCGCACTCTGGTTGATGTATTTCACCATGGCAGCGAATCCGCCCGCCAGCGGCTTGTTGAGTCCGCTGCCGAAGAGGCCATCCACCACGAGCATTCCCGCCTCGAGCTGAGGAGGGTCGAAGTTGACGGTTACCTCGGTAAACTGCTTGACGCGCTTACCCTCAATGAGTCGTTTCTTATTGGTGGCACAGTCGGCAGAAAGCTTGTTGTGCACATTGAACAGGAATACACTCACCCCATATCCGTCTTCGCTGAGAAGGCGTGCCACGGCAAGTGCGTCACCACCATTGTTTCCCGGTCCGGCGAAAACCACGACCGGCGTTCTGTTAGACCATTCCTGCTCGATGGCACGGGTGAGCGCCTTTGCCGCCCTTTCCATCAGGTTGAGCGATGTGATCGGCTCATGCTCAATGGTGTATTTATCCAGCTCATGTATCTGAGCACTAGTGAATATTTTCATATATTAATGTATGTTATGTCCGATTATCTGATTATTTTAATGCAAAAGTACTAAAAAAAGTCGATGAATGGATGAAGTTTCACGATTTTTTCGTAATTTTGCAGAAAATATTATATCATCAAGACTATGGGCATAGTAAAAATCAAGGATAAGACCTTCAAGACCTCCATTCCAGAGGCAGATATTCTGAAGAAGGTACAGGTCGTTGCCGACCGATTGAACCAGGATTATGCGGACAAGACTCCGGTGTTCCTGGCTGTGTTGAATGGTTCGTTTATCTTCGCTGCCGATCTGATGCGAATGATTACGGTACCAAGCGAGATTTCTTTTGTGAAGTATGCTTCCTACGAGGGCACCAGTTCTACCGGCAGCATGAAGACTCTGATGGGTCTGAATCAGGAGCTTACCGGTCGCCACGTGGTGATCGTGGAGGACATCGTGGATTCCGGCTTTACCATGGCTCACATGATCGAGGATCTGAAGAAGAAGAATCCAGCCAGCATCGAGATCTGCTCGCTCCTCGTGAAGCCGGGCAATCTGAAGGTGGATCTGGACATCAACTATGCCGTAATGGAAATCCCTAACGATTTCATCGTAGGATATGGATTAGATTATGACCAAGAAGGCAGAAACCTCCGCGACATCTACACGATTGTAGAAGAATAGGGGGTAAAGCATGTGGGAGACACAACATAAAACAATTTATATATATTAAGGTAAAAATGAAAAATATCGTAATTTTCGGTGCTCCAGGTGCTGGTAAGGGTACACAGAGCGACAAGATGATCGAGAAGTATGGTCTCGGTCACATTTCAACAGGTGACGTTCTTCGTAACGAAATCAAGAATGGTACAGAGCTCGGCAAGACTGCCAAGGGCTATATCGACAATGGTCAGTTGATTCCAGACGAGTTGATGATCGACATCCTCGCAAGTGTATATGACAGCTTCGGCAAGGATCACGCAGGTGTCATCTTCGACGGTTTCCCACGTACCACTCCACAGGCTGAGGCTTTGAAGAAGATGCTCTCTGAACGTGGCCACAAGATCGCTGCCATGATCGAGCTTGCCGTTCCAGAGGATGAGTTGATGGCTCGTCTGCTCAACCGCGGTAAGTTGAGTGGCCGTTCTGATGACAACGAGGAGACTATCAAGAAGCGTCTCAACGTATATCATACACAGACTGCTCCTCTCATCGACTGGTATGAGAAGGAGGGTATCCACCACCACATCGAGGGTCTCGGAACCGTAGATGAGATCTTTGCTCGTGTGTGCAATGTGATCGACAACTTGTAATCAAGATATAATAATCTTCCCCGCAAGGCTGCGGGGAAGATTTATTCGTTAAATAAAAAAAGAAAAATCAATGGCTGAATCCAATTTCGTAGATTATGTAAAGATCAACTGCCGCTCTGGTAAGGGTGGTAAAGGCTCCATGCACCTGCGCCACGTGAAGTACCAACCGAATGGTGGTCCTGATGGTGGTGATGGCGGACGTGGAGGAAGCATTTATCTTCGCGGCAACCACAACTACTGGACGTTGCTGCACCTCAAATATCAACGTCACTTCTTTGCTGAGCATGGTGGTAATGGTGGACGTGATAAATGTCATGGCACTGACGGTAAGGACATCTATATTGACGTACCTTGTGGTACGGTGGTTTACAATGCTGAGACTGGCAAGTACGTTTGTGATGTAACTTATGATGGGCAAGAAGTGCTCCTGCTCAAGGGTGGTCGTGGCGGACTTGGTAATTTCCAGTTCCGTACTTCTACCAATCAGGCGCCACGTTATGCTCAACCAGGAGAACCTATGCAGGAAATGACCATCATCATGGAGTTGAAACTTCTGGCTGATGTGGGTCTTGTTGGTTTTCCTAATGCGGGAAAGTCAACTCTTCTCTCTGCTGTGTCAAGTGCTCGTCCTAAAATAGCCAACTATCCATTTACTACGCTCGAACCATCATTAGGTATCGTGGATTATCGCGATCACCAAAGTTTTGTCATGGCTGATATTCCTGGCATCATCGAGGGTGCGAGCGAAGGAAAGGGACTCGGTTTGCGATTCCTCCGCCATATTGAGCGCAACTCTCTCTTGCTGTTTATGGTACCAGGAGATACGGACGATATCAAGAAAGAATATGAGGTGCTGCTGGGTGAGTTGAAGAATTTCAATCCGGAGATGCTCGACAAGCATCGTGTACTTGCCATCACCAAGTGCGACCTTCTTGACGAGGAACTCATAGAGATGCTCAAGGAAACGCTTCCTACCGACCTGCCCGTGGTTTTCATATCTTCAGTGACAGGACAGGGTATTCAGGAACTCAAGGATATTCTGTGGAAAGAGTTGAACTCAGAGAGTAATAAACTCCAGGAGATTACTGCAGAAGATACGTTAGTTCATCGTGATAAGGATATGTCTCGCTTCCAGCAGGAATTGGCTGATGAAGGTGAGGATATCGTTGAATATATCGATGAGGATGATATCGAGGACGTAGAAGACCTGGATGATTTTGAATACGAGTAAAATGATAAAGGAATATCATATAGCCTCTGATGTCATGGCTTTTTCTACCACTCGTCAGGGTGGGGTGAGCCAGGGCAACTATGGTGAATTTAATATAAATGAGTTTTGTGGTGACAATCCGGAATGCGTGGAGGCTAACCGCAAGGCTTTGGCTCATGAATTGGGTGTTGAGGAAAATCTTATTCTCATCCCACATCAGGTTCATGGCGTGGAGGTAAGACAGATTGCAGGTGAGTTTCTTTCAATGCCTGAAAATATCCGTAAAATGGTGTTGGAGGGAGTTGATGCTATTATGACCAATCTGAAAAATGTCTGTGTCGGTGTTTCTACGGCTGATTGTATTCCTGTACTTCTCTATGATGAGGAGCATCATGCCGTGGCTGCCATTCATGCCGGTTGGAGAGGAACCTTGGCTCGCATCGTACATAAAACCATGCAAGAGATGGCTTTTGCCTACAAGACAGAGCCTAAACATCTCAAGGCAGTGATAGGTCCTGGCATCTCTATGGAGAATTTTGAAGTGGGAGATGAGGTTTACGAGGCATTTGAGCAGGCAGCCTTCCCGATGGAAGAGATAGCAGCGCAATATCCTAATGCTGCTTTCAAGGCTAATCCTGAGGAACGTGAGCGTATGGCAGCCGAGGGAAATATTGATCAACCTTTGAAATGGCACATCAATCTGCCACTTTGCAATAAGGAGATTCTTATCCATTGCGGTGTTCTGGAGGAAAATATTCATGATTGCGGCATTTGTACATTTGCTCATTCTGATGAATATTTTTCAGCCCGCAAACTTGGAACTGATAGCGGACGAATTTATACAGCTATTATGCTGAAATAATGATAAAAAACATCCACGAAGCGCATTTCGATACGTTCGTGGATGTTTTTTATATTCTATTGATTACTTTTTCTGCGACTTGCGGTTGGCGCGTTGTTGGCGATATTTAGCTTTCTGACGAGCAGAGCCACTGCCGTGGGCGCCGGTAATGTACTTTTTCTTTTTGGCCTTAGTCTTCACCTTACCGTCGTCGTCCTTTTTAGGACCACCACCGCTTCTGAAGACCATGCCGCCCATGATAATATCGTCAATATCATTCATAACCGTGATATTTTAGTGATGGAACAAGCGAACATGTGTGAACGCCATGGCGATATCATATTTGTCACATGTCTCAATAACATTGTCGTCACGGATAGAACCACCAGCCTGTGCGATATATTCTACGCCACTCTTGTGAGCACGCTCGATGTTGTCACCGAATGGGAAGAAGGCATCACTACCCAAGCAAACACCTGTGTTCTGTGCAATCCATGCTTTCTTCTCCTCACGTGTCAAAGGCTCAGGCTTCTCAGTGAAGAACTGCTCCCAAACACCATCCTGAAGAACGTCTTCCCATTCGTCTGAGATATATACGTTGATGGTATTGTCACGGTCTGCACGGCGGATCTTCTCCTTGAAAGGCAGGTTCATGACTTTAGGGCACTGGCGCAGCCACCATTCATCAGCCTTGTTACCAGCCAGACGAGTACAGTGGATACGGCTCTGCTGACCGGCACCGATACCGATAGCCTGTCCGTCCTTCACATAGCATACAGAGTTACTCTGTGTATATTTCAATGTGATGAGTGCTATGATGAGGTCACGCTTAGCATCTGCAGGGAAATTCTTGTTTTGTGTAGGAATATCCTCGAAGAGAGCTGGATCATCTAATTTAACTTCATTACGACCTTGCTCAAAAGTAATGCCAAATACTTGCTTACGCTCAATAGGAGCAGGAGTGTAGTCTGGATCAATCTGAATTACGTTGTATGTACCCTTACGCTTATCCTTGAGAATCTCAATGGCCTCAGGAGTATAACCAGGAGCAATCACGCCATCGCTGACTTCTCTCTTGATGAGGAGAGCTGTAGCCTCGTCACAAACATCGCTCAATGCTACGAAGTCACCATAAGAACACATACGGTCGGCACCACGTGCACGAACGTATGCGCAAGCCAATGGAGACAACTCGAAGTTGACATCATCGCAGAAGTAGATCTTCTTCAAAGTGTCGCTGAGAGGAAGTCCTACTGCTGCTCCGGCAGGAGATACGTGCTTGAAACTTGCTGCAGCTGGAAGACCAGTGGCAGCCTTGAGCTCCTTGACCAATTGCCAAGAATTGAAGGCATCGAGGAAGTTGATATAGCCAGGACGGCCATTCACTACTTCGATAGGCAGTTCGCTTCCATCCTCCATATAGATTCTGGAAGGTTTCTGATTCGGATTACATCCGTACTTGAGTGCTAATTCTTTCATTGCAAACATGTATTTATTAAGAATTTGCTGCAAAGTTACAAAAAATATCGCATTTTTGTAGCATCGAATCAAACTTTTTTGTACTTTTGCAGGCAATTAGGTAACGATAGAGAAAAAGTAGAGAATACGTTAGTAAAAAGATAAAGAGAATTGCAAATTTCATGATGTTATGAAAAATGACTTAGTACTTCTCACCCATGAGGTAGAGAAGAAAATTGGTAAGAAGATTCATGTAGGTTCTGATTTTGAAAAATTAGCTTCTATCTTCTCTGTGAAACATCATCTCAAGGTGAGTGCACAGGGACTGCACAAGGTGTGGGGATATGTGAGTGGTAAGGAAAAACCTACCCATGAAACGCTCAATAAACTGGCACTTTTCGTAGGGTATCAAAGTTGGGATGATTTTCATGAGGCTCTTCATGGTGAAGATGATGGAAATCTGAGCTATGATACGGATGAAGATCATGAACTGAAGCCTGATTCTTCGGATGATATTGATTGATAGAAAATTGTCTTGTGAAAAAACAAAAAAAGGAGATTCCGCAAATGATTTGCAAGGAATCTCCTTTTTATTTTTACTTGGATAGTAATCAAGTGAATTACTCTGCGTTCTTGGCAATAGTCTTCTTCTCAGCGATACGAGCCTTCTTACCAGTGAGCTTACGCAAGTAATACAACTTAGCGCGACGTACTTTACCATGCTTGTTCACCTCGATAGAATCGATAGCTGGTGACTCGATAGGGAAGATACGCTCAACACCTACAGTACCAGACATCTTGCGAACTGTAAAACGCTTCTTGTCACCATGACCAGAGATCTTGATAACAACACCACGATAGAGCTGGATACGCTCCTTAGTACCCTCGACGATTTTGTAAGCGACTGTGATAGTATCACCTGCCTTGAACTCAGGGAACTTCTTGCCGGTTGCAAATGCTTCTTCAGCAACTTTAATCAAATCCATTTTTTGTATAGAATTAAAAATTGTTTATCGTTCCTGCGCAACATGGTCGGGCAACTCTTCTGCCCAGACAACAGCGGTTACGCCGAAAAGCGGGTGCAAAGTTACGCTTTTTTCTTCTATCTCGCAAATTTTCAACCATTTTTCTTAGTTTTTTCCACAAATATTCGTATCTTTGTGTCATCATGTTTTAAATTTAGTAAGTATGAAGAAAAAAAATAGTGGTAAATGTTTGCAGGCAGCAGCTGCTATGTTGCTGATGGTCAGTCCTTCTGCTGCTCAAAAATACAAGGTGGCAAAGGTGGAACGTACTCGCATTCTCATCGATCAGCGATGGGATGTTAAACCTGATGCTGAGGCTGCCCAGTTTATTGCTCCTTATAAAAATAAGGTGGATAGTATTATGGGGCCTGTTGTGGGTAGTATTGCCCACGATATGACTCGTCATCGCCCTGAAAGCGAACTCAGTAATCTGCTCTGCGATATCTTGGTTTGGGGCGGTCAGGCTTTCAATGAACAGCCGGTTTTCTCTGTCTATAACATGGGAGGTATCCGTAGTAACCTCGCTAAGGGTAAGATTACTGTGGGTGATGTCAATGATATGGCTCCGTTTGAAAACAAAATCTGCTTTTTGACGCTTACGGGTGATAAGGTCATAGAACTCTTCCAGCAGATAGCTCATCGTGGGGGAGAAGGTTTGAGTCATGCTGTCCGCCTTACTATTACAAAGGATGGCAAATTGAAGGAGGCTACTATCAACGGTCAGCCTGTTGACCCTTCTAAGTCTTATCGTATTGCTACGCTCGATTACCTGGCTGAAGGTAACGACCAGTTAGTGGCTTTCAAGAGTGGTACGGATGTTCTTTCACCTAAGCAGAAAGAAAATAACGTGCGCTATATTATCATGGATTATTTCCGTGAGATGCAGAAGCAAGGAAAGTGCGTGGAGTCTAAGATAGAAGGACGATGCATAGTTGAGTAATGAGAAAAATAAAAGTAGAAATGATGAAGCATACATTATTATATATAGGGATGGCTCTTGCATTTTTTGCAATGCAGCCAGATGCAGCTCAGGCCAAAACGAAAAAGCCGGCTAAAGTGGAGAAACAACTGGTGGTGCTCCATACCAACGATACGCATTCCTGCGTGATGCCTATCAATCCTAATCTCGCTGATACTGCGATGGCAAATCGTGGCGGTTTTCTCCGTCGTGTCGCTATGATTCAGGAGGAACGTAAGGAAAATCCAGACTTGCTGCTTTTTGATAGCGGTGACTTTTCGCAAGGTTCTCCTTATTATTCGCTCTTCAAGGGTGATGTGGAAGTTGGTCTGATGAACGAGATGAAATATGATGCGGCTACGATAGGTAATCATGAATTTGATTTCGGTATCGGCAACATGGTGCGTATCTTTAAAATGGCGAAGTTTCCGATTGTTTGCAGTAACTACGATTTTACGGGCACTCCTCTTGCTGACATTGTGAAACCCTATACCATCATCTATCGTAAAGGCGTGAAGATTGGCGTCTTCGGTCTCGGTCCTGAACTGAAGGGCTTAGTAACTGAAGCTAACTATGGTTCTATAAAATATGAAGACCCGATAGCTAAGGCGAACGAGATGACAGAGATCCTGAAGAAGAAGGAGAAGTGCGATGTTATCATCTGCATCTCTCATTTGGGTTGGGATATTGATGGTATTGATGATACTGAAATGGTGTCTGGTACCCGAGATATAGATCTTGTCTTAGGTGGTCATAGCCACAGCTTCTTCCAGACGCTGAAGTACAGAACAGATCTCGATGGCAAGCCAGTGCCTGTTGACCAGAATGGTAAAAGTGCCATTTGGGTAGGCAAGATGATATTGAAGTTAGTTAAGAATACCTCTAAAAAATAGGAACTGAAAAATGCCATAAACGTATTACTTTGTCCACCTCCAGAATCAGAGGTTTCCTAAGTCGTACTTTTATGGCATTTTTTTATCTATGTTGTGGATTTGCTCAAATTCTATGATGTGGATTTACTCAAAATAGAATGTCAGTGCTATCATTTTACTATGGGCTTCCTTGGCTGCCAAAGTATATGGTAGCATACTTTTATCTTTCACGTTCTTCACATGATCTTTATCGTATATATTCATGAGTCCATACATAAATTTCAATTCAGGTCGCAGTTTGAAGAATGGGAGATAAAAGTCGCAACCAAGTCCAAGTTCAAGAAAAATATCTGTTTTCTTTAATTGGATGTAGTCGCTTTTATTACCGCTGAGGTTCATCATCGGATTGATACCTGCCATGATATAAGGGCGATGATTGTTGAATCTTGGAGCAGAGAAGATGATGTCGAAGGCAGAGGAGATGTATGCCGTCTTCAGTTCTTGTTTTTTATCTTCCTGTTTTACGTTTCCGTCTTCATTGGCGTCTTGCATGATATTATGAAACGTAAGGTGTCTTGTTCCAAAATACATGGCAGGAGCTATTCTAAATTGGAAATGGGTGCTCAATCTAAATTCTCCTAATACTCCGACCGTAAATCCAGGATCCCATCTGTCTTGATCGATGGTAACGTTGGAGTTGACTTCTGCTCCATTCTCATCTGTATAGGTGACAGGTCCGGCGTTGATGAATTCCAGGTCTTGCAGGTGAGTACCCACCATTACTCCAAAATGAAATGGGCGCAGGTCTGTATAAGGACGATTCTCTACCGTCCTTTCCTGGGCTAATGCTATTGTGGCAATAAGCCCCATCATGATGCTAAGTATTATTCTTCTCATATACTTTTATAACGTTATTCTTTTCATCTTATTGTGTATAAGTTTATTTCGACTACGTATAAATTATAAAAAAAGTAGTACCTAATTGTAGGTAGTATGAAAAATATTTCCTATCTTTGCATCATTAATTGTTGGTATCCCCAACATGGCAGGCGAAAATCGTCTGTTGCATATGATGCTTAAAAACATTATTAACATTATAAAACATTATTATTATGGCTTACGTAATTGGTGACGATTGTATCGCATGCGGTACATGTATTGACGAGTGTCCATCAGGTGCTATTTCTGAGGGCGACAAGTATTCTATCAACCCAGATCTCTGCACAGAGTGCGGTACTTGTGCTGATGTTTGTCCTAACGAGGCAATCAGTCTTCCTTAATTTTTAAGGATGATACTTTAGTTACATAAAACTTGAGAGCGGCTCTAAGAGTCGCTCTTTTTTTTATTCTTCTCATTGTTGTCACACTTGCAATAGTTAGAGGATAGTTTATTCTATTTTCGATCAAATCTAATGATAAAAATCATTCTTTTTGGTGACTGAAAATATCCCATTTTAATGTTGCGTTTTATAGGGGTCTAATGATGCGCTTTCTTAGGTGCTAATGATGCGCTTTCTTAGATGCTAATGATGCGCATCGTTAGGGTACGATGATTCGCATCAGGTTTTTCTTGCTGATTTTCGCAGACGCAAAAGTGCTTTTACCCAGTCGCAAAAGTGCCCTTCCTTAGGCACTGTGTCATTCTGAGTTTTATTTGTTTTGTTTGCAACACTAATATAAATGAAATTTCTGACATGGAAATACCCTGAGCAAAATTGCGAGATAAAGATAATGCTTCAACATGGACGAAAAACTATTGAAATTTTAAGCAAGAATCTACAAAAGGATATGTGGTGTATTTTTGGTGGACATTTTTTTCGTTTAAAAATTTGCTTATTTCTATTTATTTTCTTAATTTTGTTGCCGAACATCATTGACAGAGATGCTACTATTTTACATGCAATAAATGTGCAATTTTACAGATAGTTTAATTAAAATATTAATTGATGAAGAAGATTCAATTTTTCTTTTTATTCTTCTTGCTTTTGATGACAGGAAGTTGTTCAGACCATCGAGAACAAATGGTATGGTTGGCAGAAATGAATAGTCTGATGGAGAAGAATCCGCAGGCT
>OGKK01000106.1_pt1 | contig 31075 bp, 65 predicted proteins | sample 1572401 | NCBI WGS metagenome assembly OGKK01 (sample SAMEA2582155, study PRJEB24529) | metagenome | biome: Human gut stool | place: China | collected 2011 | reverse complement strand
AATAAACACCCTTCAAAAAATTTCACTGAGGAGGGGGGATTTATTTCAGATTGCTTCCGACTTTCTTCATCGCTTTTGTTAGTTCATTTATATTTATTTCTTTTCCGTCAATCTTAATGAATACTTCTTCCTGCTTCTTCAATGCTTCGATGTCTTTGTTCACCTTGGCCATAACTTTGCTAACTACTTCATCTGTATCAACATTAATAGTAATTGTCTGCTTGCTTGGTTTCTGTAATTCTTTTAGTTCATCCTCTAACCTAGAAAACTCATATCGTGCCTTTTCATATTGACTATTCTTCCATTCATACTTATCTTGGTATGTCTTATATTCATCGTATAAATACCAAATCACAGCCCATACAGAAATAACAATAACCATTGCAATAATAATAATTCCTGTTGTCATATCTTATCTCCTATCTTTATCACTGGCTCTTCCTCATCGTCTATGAAGTACACACCAGCTCTATCGTCATACAGCCATTCATCTATCTGGCTATACTTAGAACAAGCTTCTTCGCATTCATCTAAATAAAAGTCTAGCATTCACCCACACTTTCCGAGTATTGGTACTCCTATTATATTACTTGGTTTTTTTTGGTAGTTTTGAAATTACTCAAAGTTCTTCATAATAGCTGTAATAATCTTATTAAATGCCCAACATGCTAAAGTAGTTACTGCAATAATAGCAATCACCCAGAACACAAGCAGTGTAATAATTAATGCGCTTGTCATATGCTTACCTCTCTTTCTTATAGGATATACTGGACTCGAACCAGTCTCTCTGCTAGCCTCACAGCGAGTTCCCTGTTATCTCTAATATCCTAATCATATGTAAGGAGTCGAACCTTACCAGCGATTGTGCACCTCACGCCTTGACCTTATCTATATGACATATCACATTGAGCCGAATTACAACCTCTAACCCATACGCCAAACAGCCTTTCATCTGCTTGCTATCACACACACCTACCACGTATAGGAGGAACACTTTTACAACGCTATTCTGATATTAACCGTTTGTAGTGACCTCTAAGCATTTCACAAAGAGCCTGTCCGTTTCCTTCCATTCACTACGCACTTAGTAAGGTATCAGACATCACCTTGACTGGCAACGACTGCATATTTCTCTTTTTCGTATGAGCTACATACATGGAATAACCTTATAACCATTATACACATCAAGAAGGATTTGAACCCTCACTAACCGTTTTGGAGACTGTTGTGCTACCCTTACACTATTGATGCAAAACCAAGAAGCGAGGAACTCTATCCAACTTTAACAAGCTCATAGCATAGTTGACTTCTTGGAAAAATAAAGGAGGTATCATCTATAAGCGGACTTGAACCGCTGTACTCATTCGTGGAGTATCTTTAACCGCTAACCTACTATAGATGAAGGTATAACCATAGCTCACAGCACGCTAGAGCAGATAGTCAGACTTTATGTCTTGTCTTTATGTATCGTCATACAAAGGATTATACCAAACGCCTTAACTCTCGCAAGTGGATTCGAACCACTACTTTATTATCAGCACTAATGCTAAAACTATCCTGCCCCTTGTTAACCAGTACGAGAACGCGTTTATATGGTTCGCCAACCTATCACCACGGCAAGCAGTGTATCAAAATTCTAAGCTGTATAAAACTGCCGCTTAGAGAAAGGAGCTTACTAGAACTCCAACAAATTTGGCTGTAAAGTTTGCTTTCTCTTTCGAGTGTCTACTGACCGCTAGTTACTTCCTTCATTTAACTATCACCTTTTAGATAGCACCATAAGCAAATTAGATAATGCCTAAACTAAACAACATTACAAACATAAGCCACACAGCCCAGAAGATATTTAACACTTTACCCCACATAGGTGATTCTTTATTATATCCTAAGAATGTGTATGCAATAATATTAATCACACTTAATACTAGGATAGTCCAGAATGTAATTGTTACAGCTAAAATCATTTTATTTCTCCTTTAAGTTTTTCTCACAGAATAGCAAGATACAATATGCATCTGCCATATCATCATCAATGTATTCTGGCTCAACTATCTTAGATTTCTCTAGGATAGCCATGCTCTGTTTTTTACGCTCTTGCCGTTTACCTGTGATAAGGTGATATGATGCCCATGAGCTGTTAGATATGTCAATATAGCCCATTTGAAACTTCAATCGCATAATACTTAAGAAATATCCATTCGCACGTACCAAACTGATATTCCCTTTAGTTCTGCGTACAATGATAGGTTCTTCAATTGCGATAAAGTAATCCTCAATCATGTAAGTCTCGACAATTTCAATCAGCTGTTCAGCGATAACAAACGTTCGCTCCAATGGGTCTTTGCTCTTACCACCGCTTAATGAGCCGACAACCTTATTGCCTGTAAGTGGATGTGTAAAAGCATAACCAGTGCTAGCTGTAGAAAAATCTACTGCCAAAATCTTTTCCATTACTTAAATATCTTCACTGTACTTAATATAAAGTTCATCAGATAATTCGCCTTTGTCGTGTGCCATGAATAAAATTCGCTGTGCAGTTTCAAAGCTAAAGTGTTCTACCACCCATTTGCAATCATTTTCTGAGAACACATTTCCTTTTAAATCAATCATTCGAGAACTCCTTATATTGTAAGTAAGTGATTACCCCTTTATTTTTTAGGTCTTCCAAGATTTCAGCAAACTCATAACCTGTTGTTTCCTCTATGTATAATAGTTGTTCATTTGTCATAAGCTGTTGTTCCTCTCTCAACCTTATGTTATTATTATACACTATGATATTTGAGTTTTAGCAGTTCGTTTCAATATTCTGTACCTTAACACAGATGTGACAAGCTTACACAAGATTTTCATTTATTTCATTATATGACGAAAGCGGTAGCGTGCTAAGAAGGCGATTAGTTTCTGCATAAGATGTTAGCTCCCTTAGGAGCGTGCTTACTGTTCGATGTTGGGTCATCTTTCCAATCCGAGTCAATGCCGATATTTCTTTAGGTGATTTTTATTAGATTAGAACACGAGTATTAGTGCTATATTCTTTTACTTGGTTTTTTTTGCACTTTAAACTTGCATTATTTTTCTTAGTGTGTTATACTTGTTTTATCAATAAGAAAGGAGCTTCCGATGGCTAAACCAAAACCAATATTTTGCAAGAACTGCGGAGAAGGAGTAGAATGTAAAACTTTCAACAGAACTGGTAAAGCATGTCGTAAAGGCAAGGCCAAAGGAAAAGCCAAAGGTAAAGCAATATCACAGAAGACAATAGACAAACGAGATGCCTATGACAGCTTACTAGGCGACCTTAATACAGACTATCTTAATAATATGAGAGATAGACAAATAAAGCGCGTGATAGACGAAGATACAGGCGAAATATTAGGCATTGACACTGGTATAGGTAAAGTATTCAGTTTTGAGCGTTATCTTAATCTCATTGGAGAAAAGACACTTGCAAGCTATTACAGATACCACTACTCAGACAGAACAGAAGAGTTCGACTTTAAACCGTAATAAAACTTTAAATACATTGTAATTGACGAAGGTGGATTAATGTGTTATTATAGTAGTATAGAAAATAACAAAGCACACGAGATAAGCGGAACTTATCACAGAGACCGAATAATTAAATACAAAAAACAATAGGAGATGATACTATTTATATGAACAAATTAACACTTGATGAAAAGAAGATACGCAAAGGGAAAGCGGTATGGCTTCCATATGTAGGTAGCAAAAAGAAAATCAGCAAAAAAATAATAGAAATAATTAAACAGAATTTTGATATTGAAGGAAAAACAATTTATGACATATTCGGTGGCGGTGGGGCGATCACTGCCGAATGCTTAATAAATAACATTCCTGTAGTTTACAATGACCTAGACAAATCAATTTCCGATATTTTTAATAAAGTGATAAATGAAGATAGAGAGAGGCTAAAAACCATGATTGTATCACGTTACGAGTTTATGAAAATAAAAGAAAAAGATAATAAAACCGTTGAAGATGAACTGAAGTTACTTGTAAACAGTTTCGGAAATAATAGTAAGGGTTATTTATACTCTAAAGAATACAGCGATTTAAAATTCAATATTGCCAAAGATATAATCGAAAAACATAATTGCTTTAGTGGTTACACACAAACAGAAACTTATAAAAATGCTTGTAAACATTATTTTGAAGGAAGGGAAGATAAACTGAAAGGACTGGAACAACTGCAACAACTGCAACAACTGCAACGACTGCAACAACTGAAAAAAAACTTTAAAACAACTAACGAAAGCTACGACTTTTTTTCAGATTTAAAAGGTCAGTTATTATATTTAGATCCGCCCTACGAAAACAGCAATCAAGAGTCGTACAAAGGTAGTTTTGATAGTGAAAAATTCTATAATTGGGCTTATGAAATGTCTCAAAACAACATTGTAATAATTTCTAGCTATGAAATTTCAGACGATAGATTTGAATGCGTCTTTGAATTTAAAACAGCTAGAAGTACATTTGTGGGAGGAAGCAAAGGAAAACGCACCGAAAAGCTGTTCATGACGAAAGGAGGAGATAAATGACAGTATTACAGGCAATTGCATTCAGCATCACATTAACATGGTCACTTTTTACATTGAATTATATTTTATTCGGAGGTAACGATAAATGAGCGAAAAAGCAGTAGAAAAATGTAAATATTGCGGAAAAGAAGTGTTATTCATTCAAAAAGGAAGTAAAGCACGTGCTAAAGGGTATAAAGCTTATTGCCTTGCATGTGATAAGAAATTAACGTTTCTTGAAACGGAAGGTTATGCATGCGATAGATGCGGTTCACCTAATTGTCAAGGAGATTTATGCCGATGAGTGAAAAAACAGACAAATTTTTAAAAAATGAATGGCTACACCTAGCTAATAAAGAGATTGGTTTAGCTTATACAGGTAAAGAGCGTTACAAGATAGCTGATGAATGGTTAGACCGCTTATATGGTCGTTTTCCAGATTGTGTATTTGAGATTGACGACAAATTATATTATATTGAGGAGATTAAATAAAAGTGAAAAAGAAAGCTCATTTCATAGTATATAACAAAGACGATGAATTTTTAGCACTTGGAACAGCCGAAGAAATTGCTTGTCAGTTCGATTTATCAACTGTGCAAGTACGACAAAAAGCAAAAGACTTCAAACGGCACGAGAAGACAGGCCAAACTAATCGCTATCCTATCCGTATATTCGGAGTTGGCAGAATGGAGGTAGAATAATGGAAGTGCGCGACATGACAATTGAAGAAGTTCAGAAAGTTATCGAACGGAAGAATGAAGAAATTAGAAAGCTCACAAGTGTTTTAGTAAGAGCGCGTGAAGATGTAGAATATTATATAAACGAGAGGTAATAAATGAACAACTACGCAAACCACATTTTGTGGCTCATTGAACGAAGAAAACAAGATATTGAAGACTTAAAGGATATGCTCAGAGGAAGTTACAGCGATACGGCAACAGTGCCAGAGCCTTGGGCATCAATGACAGCAAAAGAAATTAAAGAAAGTATGGGTAATTATTGATGAAAGATTTTTTAATGAGTTGGTTGATTGGAACAGTTTTGTCTTTAATTGCAATAGCTATCGCTGTATTTATTGGAGCTGTGATTTGGATAATCGTGTCTGAATTAGGTATTTGGACTTGGTTGATTGTTATACCAATTATTTTTGGTCTTATGCTTGCGGTTAGCGAATTATGACAGACGAAAGTAAAGCAATAATATTACACGGTGAGGTTTATGGTTGGATTTATAACGGAGCTGAGACTGTGCTTGAGGATAGTTTTGTTAGTATTCATACTTTGTTATTATGGGAGTCTCGTTTGGGAAATCTTTGTGACAAAAGTAGAGACTTACATAAAGCGGTACAGACAGCGCAAAGTAAGAGAGCATGGAAAAGAGCGCTAGAATTAAGAATAAAGGTAAAGGAGAGACTAAAAAAGGATTATGGTTTCATTATTTGATAAAGTGCAGACAGCACGACACCTACAGACGAGAGAGGACTTGTCACACATCGAAGACGATTGGATAATTGACAAGCTTATACCAAGTTCACAAGCTGGTGTTATAATCGCTCCTATGAAGTCCATGAAGTCGAGTGTTACAATGCAAATGGCGGAGAATGTCAGTCGAGGCACTGATTTTTTCGGCCTTAAAACAAAGCAAGTAAAAACTTTGATAATCGACAACGAAGACACGGACAGAGAGCTGAACAAACGGCTCAGGAACAAAGGAGAGGCCTCAGAAGACTTATTCTTTTTAACTGGTGGTGAATTTAAGCTTGATAATCATTATCACATGCAATTATTATCAAAGTTTATCAAAGATAATGAGATTAAATTTGTAATTTTCGATAACTTAATGACGATGTTCCCAAAATCGAAGCTATATACCGATGATTTTGGCGCTATGTTGGATAAAATAACAGCTATGAAGCTCTTTTTCCAAGATGTAACCTTTATTATGGTAGCACACGCAAACAAAGCTGTATATGCTCAATCGATGCGAGAAAAGAATTTTGAGGTGAACCCAGCAGAGGCTTTAGGTGGGTCAGAGTTGACAGCATGGGCTGAGTTTATGCTTGTGTTATCGCCAAAACAAGGAAAGCATCACAAGTACAGTAAATTGTCAGTCGAGGCGCGTGGATATAGCTTTGAAGAGACAATGAATTTTGCCTATGTGAATGATATATTTGTCTGTAAGCGTGATGATGATAAACGAGATTTACCGCCTGAAATGGTGCAAGTTGAGGCCAAGACAGGTGAGCAGTTCATGGAGATATTGAAAGAAGAAGGAAAGGTGACCGAGATTGAAGGTTGATAAGAATTGGTGTATTAGAATAGGTTTAGGTTCATTTATTGTAACGCCTATGGAATATGTAACTTTAGAAAACTTTGATAGTGTAGTTATATCTGGACTTACTATGAATAAAGCTATTGAGTATGCAAGTAAATTGAATATAGTGTTAGATGAGGTACAATATGATTAGTTGTCCGATGTGTGGTAAACCAGCAGTTGAATGGGCTTCACAGTACAAGTTGTATCTTTGTACAGGTTGCTTCAATCACTTTTGCAGAGAGGAACAAGATGAGATTATTCAAAAAGAAGAAAGATAGAAAATATAAAATAACATATGATAAAGAAAGAAACCATTATTATATGATTTATGAAGGCTTTCCGTTTCACTTGAATGAAGAAGAGTATGTATTTGATGAGGGTATGAGCTGGGAAGAGGCTTCTAAGTATTCTCATGACTTAAATACAGAAATCGGCTTGACCATTTATTATGAAACATAAAATAAATATAATTTAAACTAGTTTGTAATTGACAATCTGGTTTTTATTTTGTACAATGTATATATAAAGTAAAGGAGAAAGCAAATGAAATTAGTAAAATTAACAACAACAAGAGGCGATTATAAAGAAATTAAAGCCTCTTCAATTGAAGAAGTGAAGACAGGTGGACTCATTGTAAGAGATGCATTCACTGGAGTAAAAAAATCATATCCCAAAAATATTATTTGGAGCTATGAAATCATTTAAAGGAGAAGACAAATGTCAAACAAATGGGCAATAATTTACAACGATACTTTAAAGCAATACATAGCGATTGAAGCAAAACAAGGCTGGTCAATACTACATCGCGATGAGAGAGTGGTTCGAGTTGGAATGACAAAAGGTCAAGCATTGCAAAGAGCAAACATCATGAACGAGATATTAGATAAAGTAAAGGGGCTATTATGAGACCAGAACCAGTTGTACAAGTTGATAAAATCATTAACATCTTAAATAACATCACAAATATCCAGAAGGAGCTTGCAGAGCTTAACAAGAACATGGAAGGTATCAATAGCACAAGCTTTACAACATTAAGAGGCTATAAACCTTGGAATGATGCAGTTGATTTTAGCGAAAACTTTATAGAATTTAAGGAGAACAAATGAAATATTACGAAGTTTTGACAGAAGATTTTACAGGCGGACAAGGTTACAAAGAATGTGGAACTAAAGACGAAGCCTTAAAATTAATGGAAATGTTAAAAGGTTTCAAATCTACGGCAATCGTATTAGTTTACGAACGTGAAATAACAATGATAAGTGCTAAACACGAAAAAATAGCCGAATATAGAAGTTATGAGTTTGGCAACCTTACCAATATGCAAAAATTACATATTAAAAGCTATATGGAGAGCGGAAATGAAGAAAAGGATTTATGATTTTAAATTTGAAGTAGAATTCGGATATGATTGCAATCTAATCACATTGAAAGTTTGTGAGCACTATCAATTACAGCATTATGTACCAGATAAAGATTTTTATAATGGAGCAAGTTTCTTGCTTGAAAATTCTTCGCCTTGTCCAGTATGCGGTAAAGAGATATGATTTGCTCATGGAAAGACTTCGAGGAATGGCGACATGCTTCAATTGAATATCACAGGCGCAACGAGTACCGATATATGAACGCTCTTAACTATTTCGAGTATGCTAGACGATACTTTGATTGCCACGAGTTCCCAGAAGCAACAACGAGGAACAAGCCGACTAAGACAAACCCGCTCGGAACAGTGAGAAACTGGACACAAAAAGAAAGCAAAGAACAGTTAAAAGAAATATCTGATTGGATACACGAACAAAAAGCAACAAAGAAAACTAAGCGTAAAAAAGTAACAAAAAAGAAATAGTTAAATAGTGGACTAATCAAAAATGAATTGCTATAATAAGTATGTACAATAAAGGAGGTACAAATATTGAATAAAAAAGAGCGTGCTTATGACCAAGCTAAAGAGCTATACTTCAATTTTGACTGGTCGCAAGATAATGCAACTATTAACTTCGTCAACGAACTCGGAGCTATCTTAATTTTTCCAGACTTAATAGGAGACTATGAAAAAGAATAAAGAGTATGTCGTTTATAAGAACGTTGTGAAGGGATTAGTTAGATATGTGGCACAATATGACGGGCACATGAATATAACGCCTGAGAATGGATTATGTGAGCTTGTACGGCTAGTATATGAGTTCAGAGAAGCTGGTTATTTAGTACCGTTGATTTTATACGGATTAGAGATAGAAAAAAATGAAGAGGAATTTATAATATGGAATATTTAGAAAAAGCAAAGTGGCCAAGTGGCGATGTTACTGCACATGAATACAAAATTTTAGACGAAGCTTTAAGAGCGTTGGAGCAAAACAAAAATGTTGAAATTGTATCATCTGAATTATACGATGAAAACAATAAACTGATTGCGACATATAAAAAAGGAGAAGGCGTAAAAATGGCAGAAGAAGTTAAACAAATCGAAGTGAGCAGAGAAACATTTAACTTTATTATGAGCAGTGAAAAACATTATTATCGGATGTTTGCTGACTGGTCGCCGTTCGGCAATAGTCCGCTAGATAAAGCTATGTCAGAACTCAATCGTGTTTATTGTGATTTACATGTAAGTGATATTTTCGATATGTTAACTAAAGGTGAAGCGAAACTTGTTCCAGATTGTAAACAATATCGCGTTATCTTAAAAGGCCTTCACCGTTTCGAAGGCGTTCAAACATATAGCGAATATGTATATCTGAAATCAGACGGCACACTTGCTAAAACAAAAAGCTTTGATTATATCACAGTGATGTCAGAAAAGAGCATGAAGCAACTACCAGAATGGGCACAAGCATTGGCAGAGGAGGTAAAATAATGAGTGAGCCAGTAATTACAGTTAAAAAAGAAACATTGGACTATTTACAAAATACAGGTATTTCACAAATTATGCGCGATTGGCGTTTGTGGCTTAATGATGATGCTTATACTACCGATTTAAAAGAGCGAGTTTTCCGTGACTTGAATAGCGCTATGTATGATAGTTCAGCGAGTGATATTATTGAGTTTTACATTAGCGGTGCTTATGATTTTATCCCTATTGAGTATACAGACAACAAAAAAACGATTTATAATTTCCCAGAAAGCAAATTGAAACATTTTCCGAAATGGGAGCAAGAGTTAGCCAAGGAGTTTGAATAATGAAAAGCAGTGAAGAAATCTTTGACACGTTATTCCACTTAGATGTGAGTGACCGTATCGAGAAGAAGAAAACAGGAAAAACAAGTTTGAGCTATTTGTCTTGGTCATGGGCTTGGGCAGAATTTAAAAAAGTTGCTCCAGATGCGACATATGAGATTAAAAAGTTTGATGACGGTACAGGTAAATTAGTTCCTTATCTCTATGACCCAAAATTAGGCATCATGTGCTTTACAGAAGTTACTGCTGGGGGCGTAACACACGAGATGTGGCTTCCAGTAATGGACGGAGCAAACAAGGCTATGAAGTTCAGTGCTTACACATATAAAACTAAGTTTGGAGAAAAATCAGTTGAGGCGGCCTCGATGTTTGATGTTAATAAGACAATCATGCGCTGTTTAGTTAAAAATTTGGCCATGTTCGGTCTTGGTCTATATATTTACGCTGGTGAAGACTTGCCTGACATGACAGAAGAGCAAGAACAGCAACGCATGGAGTTAAGCTTACAAGCTAAGTATAAAGCAGTTGCACAAAAGCGCGGTTATCCAAACATGGAAGATTTTGAAGGCAAAACAAGCGCAGAAATCACAGCAATTATGAAAAAATGGCAAGAAGCCAAAGGAGAATAAAAATGTCAGTAATCACAATCACAACACAAGTAACAGAAAAGAACACACGTAAAGCAAATACTAAAAAAGGAGAAGTATTAGTTATCTCAGCGCCATTGTTTGGCAAAGAAAAAGGTTCATCAGTAAAAATCCCTTATGGTTCAGCTTTCCTCCCTGCATTCATCAAGATTGGTGACATCGTAACAGTATCTGGACGAGTTGAGGCAGTTGAGTCTGGAGAGTTCGTAAACTACAACTTCGTGTTCCCTACAGTTGAAAAAGTATTCATCGAAGGTGGCCACAGCTACACAAGTACACCAGAACCAGACACGTTTGAAGGCTCACCAATGGAAGTCTCAGACGATGACCTACCATTCTAATTAGAGCACAAGGAAAACAATGAAACATGACAGAAGAACAACTTGAGCAACATCTTGATGTGGTTGATAAACTCAGCCTTAATCAGCAATATACGAAGGCGTTTCAGTATATCAACGAGAACTGTTCTCCTTTGTTTGATCCTGTAGAAACAGACAAATTGAAACAACTTGTAAAAGATAATGCGCTAAAATTTGGCGCGGTATTAAAATAAAGAAGGAAAATAAAATGACATTAACACTTGAACAACTCCACAAAGACCTTGATGTAAAACAAGGGTTGAAAAACTATGTTCGTAACACAAATAACAAATATGGCACTAATTACGAAGCTACACAAGAACTCGACCGTGAAACTTACATGCTTATCAAGTACAACACACTTGGAAAATTGAAACGACACGGACAACAAATGAAGTTTATCCGAGCTTTCACAGGCATGGAAGAAAATGTTGATTACTTAACAGATGAGCTGGAAGAAGTTAAAACACGAGCCAACAAAGCCGTTACTATCATCGAAAAAGACAACTTGAAAGATGCTTATATTGAAACATTAAAAATGCAAGCCGTATTTTCTAACGAGTTTGGTGTTAGCGTAGAGGTCATTTCTTTCTTAGAGAAAAATGGTGTCCGATATGCAAAATACATGGTTCAAGAGGGCGTAACATCTTTCTTTAAAGAACGTGTTGAATGGTTTGAAAAAGAACTAGCTAAGTAATAAAAAAGAAATATAATGAATACTATCTTGTAATAGACAGGATGGTTTTTTTGTGTTATCATAGTACTATAGAAATTAAGGAGATAACAAATGGACTTTACAGGAACAAAGGCGATGATTAAAGAGCTTATAGCAACAACAGAGCTTACAGAACACCAAGAAAATGAATATAGAATTATCTTAGCTGAATTGACTGAGCTTGAAGAAATGAGCAAATAATGAAAGATATTGTAATTAACCACCAAATAGCGATACTCAAAGACATCTTCAAGGAGTCCGAGAAGTATATAAAACAAAAAGAGCGTGCCGATAGTTTAGCTATGAAACAATCCGAAACCGGCAATTCCGTCAGAACTCAAAGACATTGGCAAGCCGTTGCTGATGGCGACATGAAAATAAAAGAAATTGATAGGCTCTTAGAAGAGTTGTGTACAATAGATTTAGTTTCAAACTGGCATAATAGGTTGATGTATAATCAAGATAAATTGAATTTTATAAAAAAATATCCAAAAACACTAAAACGTTATGAACTTAAGTACAAGACGAAGGAGAAAACAAATGAAATTACTATTTAAAACAATCTTATTCTTATCGGCGGTTGGTTCTTCACAGTTCCAACTATCATCATCGCAGCAATTCACTTAACAATAACATTTACTAAATTTACATTCAAAATGATTACATTTCCGTTTAAATTAGTGTATAATATGATTAAGGAGGTAAGATAGTGACAGTAGACGAATTAATAAAAGAATTACAGGAACTAAGCCGAGAAGGACACGGAGAACTACCTGTATTATATGCAGCTTATTATTATGAAGAGGTTCAGTGGGTTACGATAGAAGAAGATAGCCAAGAAGACAATTATATTTTACTAGATAGATAGAATGATTAAAGGAGAAATAAAATGATTATCATTTTTATGATTATTGTAGTATTGTTATTGGCTTCATCTGCACGAATCAATAAGAAAGTAAAGAAGATGCACAAGCGCTACTACAAACGCCAAAAAAGTGACGTAATATTGGTAGCAATGGAACGACAAACAGCACAAATGAAAACTTACAACGAGCGTAAAAAAGCAGAGCACAAAGCAAAGAAAGGTAAATAATGGATTGGTTAGTTTTGGTCATGTTGCCAGCAATTGGTTACGTGATGTTAACGGAAGAAACTGAAAACAAAATTAAAGAAATAGCACACGGAATGAAAGAGAGCGTCTTAGATATGGCAGATTTGTTTCTGTACGGAGGCATCAAATGAATTATAGAGAAAATCAGCACTATGTGAATAAGCACGGACAACAATTAAAACATTTCATGATAGAAAAATTCGGTCTTGAAGAATATAAGATTTGGTGCAAATTGAATGCTTTTAAATATCAATCACGAGCTGGAAAAAAGGAAGGAAATAGCACCATTAAAGACTTGAATAAGCGCGATGATTATATTAACGAAGTGTTTGAGACAGAAATGATGCGACAATTTTTAACAGAAGATTTGCGTGACTTAGCAAATGAATTTGAGTTTTGGGAGGGTAAATGAAAAAATATTATGTAACAGTAGACGATAACGGTAAAGAAATAGGGCGAAAACTAACTACACATCACGAAGCGGAAGACTTTGACTCTATGACACTCAAAGAGCTGTCAGAAGTATATTATGAGACATCGGCAGAGTATGCAAGTAAAGCGCGAAAGATAGACCTTTTAGAGGACTTAATTAACAAGCGGCACCATAAAGGCGAATATTTAAGTGCTGACGAGTTCACGCAGAACGAAATAGACCGCAACATTATCGAAGCGAGTAACAACATTATTGATACGCAAGAAGGAGAATAACATGACAAACGAACAAATGGCAATCGTAAAAGCTCGAGCGATCGTTATCAAAATGGAAGAAACTGTAAAAGTATTAGAGGAATTGAACGAAAAAAGTGATTTAATGTGGGATTGGTGGAGCGAAAACTCACTTAACTTTACAGAAGAACAAGACACAGAATATCTTGAACTTTATGCTAAGTCGAAAGAATTAGACAAGAAAATTAAGGATTTATCATAATGATTTTAACACCAATTATCTTAGAAGACATTGAACATATCCAGAAGGCCAACAAGAGCCACGAGAGAGCTTTTGAGAGCATCATCGATAAAGTATATAGAGAAGACAAAGAACGCAAGGAGAAGGCTGAGAATGACCGTAAAAAGAAAGAAGCTATTTTACACAAGCGAGAACTGGAAAAACGAAAAGCAGAAGAAGTTGAACGAGCTAAAGAGATTGAGCGACATGATGCAGAAAATCGAGCAAGACGAGAAGCTGAACAGCGGAGCCTTGCCGAAGAAGTTCCTAGCTCAAATAATGATAGGAGTAGAGGAGAGGGAGAGTCCGTTTCAACATCTGGAGTCATTGGCTCAACATGGGCTGAAGTAAGTCCAGAGCAAGCAATCCAGTACATGGCACAAGGAACAGGAGTGAGCGCAGATGTATGGACAGGTGTGATTTATCGTGAAAGCTCAAATAATCCATATGCATTAAACAGCTTAGGTTGCTTCGGTTACCTTCAAATAATGCAAAGTGTACACGGAAATGTAAGCTCATGGAGTCCACAGGCTTATTTAGATAAAGCGATAGAGATATATCACTCACAAGGCGCACAAGCGTGGGAAGCGTGGTAAAGGAGAAAAATGAAAATAGAAATAGAAGTTAAAAAATATAAAGAAAGCTCATGGAATGATATTGTTTTAAGTCATAATATAGAAATTTCAGCCACTGCCTTTAGAAAAGGTGTAGGATTTTGCGCTATTGAGTTTGGAAAAGTTACCGATTTAGAATAACTGAAAGAAAATGCAGTCAATAGAGTAAAACAGAAAATTGAATATTACATAACCGAGCACGAAAGGAGTCAAATGATTGAAAAAGTTTTGGGCATTGAGTTTCGAGAAATAGAAATTGAAGGAGAATAAATAAAATGGAAAAATTAATCATTTCAAAAGAACTAGCATATGATACCAAGTATTGGAAAAGTTGTGTCGAATTAGGAATAGAGAACTTAACCAAGTCACACAAGAACGAGCTTGCTTTGTTCATGTATATCTATAACTTTGATACAATTTATCAAGTGGCAGCATACTTAATAGGGGGACAAGATAAAGTATATGAAGTTAAAAAAGAACCTTGGTCTATTGTGTGGTTAGCGAGTATGAAAAAGTTTTATGCTTTCAAAGGAAACAAATTAGATGAACCTATAAACGCTTCTGAAGTTGCTATCACAGTTTGTGATACAGAAAAAGAAGCTGAGAAATACGCAGAGCAATTAAACAGAATTTTAGATGCTTATTAAACAAAAAGAAAACACCTCAATTAAGGGGTGTTTTTTCATTTACCAAATAACTTTCTTTTCGTCGAACTCTCCTTTAGCTCCAAATAACTCGCTAGAGTAAATAGTGTCTACTGGATAGCCGTAGCTTTGGTATTTACCAAGCAAACGAGGAGTGCGAACATAACGAAGTGTCACGCCGTCTGAGATGAACCATTTGCCTTTATGCGCGCCTGTTTTGTCGTAAATTTTGTAAAGGATCATGTCTTCCCCTTTCTTTTGCGGTTTTTGTTTGTTATCGTTATTAGTTTGTTTTGGACGAACTACGCAAGTAAATCCGCCATAATAGCTCCAAGAGTTTGCACCCTCCATATATTGCACATAACGAGCTCCTCCGAAGTTTTGTTCTAGTGTTGTTACGTTGTTATTAGCCACTGAGTAAACTATGCCTACGTGCCCTGTAGACAGCCCAGAACGTGCAGAGATAAAGAAGATGTCACCAGCTTTCAATTGTGAGAAAGAAGGATTGTCAATCTTTTCAAATCCCATAGCACCCCAATCAGATTGACTTGCTACGTTCCACGCTGTGTAACAATCTGAGCCAATAGCCCATTGAGCGTTGATGTTAGGTTTACCATAAGCGAATTGGTATTTGTCTCCCGTTAGTTCTGAGAACCAGTAGGAAGCATATCCGCCACATTCACCGTAAGAGCCATTAAATCCAATTGACTTGCCCACAGTAGCGTTTTTAAATTGTTCTAAGTTCATTCTTCTCCTTTCTTTTCTTCCTCTTCTGGCAAGCTATAACCTTTTCTTTTAAGTAAATCTAGGAGACCTTTAAAAATAGGGGATATGCTCGCAATCAAGTACGTAAACTGTGCAACAAAGTACCATAGACCGACATTGATTACATCTCCAGCTATTGCTGTAGTAGTTGGGTCATTTGTTACGATGAAGACGAGATACAGAAGCCACAGCGATGCAATCACGGTTAAATCTATAACAATTCTACGTTTTAGAGGTGGATTCATTTTTTCTCTATCCTTCACCCAAGTCGCAAAAAGTATTGCGAGGATTAAAATAGATATAAGTATCATTTTCATTACCATTTTATTATTTACTTTCTATTTTTAATCAATATCAAATTTGTATTGTCCGGTGAATGAGTTTCCGTTTTGGGCTTTGAATAAAGTTATCGCACCGGCCCTATTACCTGTGGCGGAATTTATTTGTACTGCGTGGAAAATATTATTTGCGCTACTTAACGGAGCCATTGCGAAAGTTCTATTTTTAGGGCGGCAACCTTCAGGCAACGTTCCTATTGCAATATCGTAATTACCACCAGAAGTGAAATTCCAACGTATAGTAACAGTTTTACCTTCTTTCTTGTATTCCCCCCTTCCGGAAGAAGACAATAAGGGGGTCCATTCAGTAACATCTCCAATTCGCGTTACACTATTTGCTTTGAGGTCTTTTAAAACTGTTGTTTCGATAGGCGTTTTAGTAGCAATAACACCCATTGTATCAGTTTTAACTATATCGAAACAATGTTTTAAAACTCCAGAGGCATTATTAATATCAATGGCGTTGGAGTTATTAGCTAATTCAGCCGATAAACTTACTGGAGCTGTTGGATTTGTTAAATCTATATTTGCATGAATATAATTATCTGCAGAAGGTTGTAACGCTACTGTTTCTCCTTCTAATTCAAAGTATCGTCCGCCTAATATCAGAGAGGTATTTGAATATTGTCTATTGAGAGCTGTATCAACTGGCTTATCCCAGTCTTTACGCTTGTAAGTGTCTAACTCCATTCCGCTCAGCATCAAGTAGAGTTTCGCATCAGCATTGGAGCTAACAGGGAACTCAGTGCCAGTAGGGCTGAAAAATGTAAAGTTTCTAATTGTCATTTATTTTCTCTTTCTATAATTTTCGCATTTGGTAGAACTGGATTATCAGTTATAGATAGTTCTTTCAAACTAAAGCCTTTGCCACCAGTAGGAAAGCCACCAATAGACACCTCTTGTCCAATATCATAAACTAAAGTTGTATCAATTTTGACTTTCATCGGACTATGATAATAGACTGAACCGTTCAATATTTCATCATGGTCTTTTTTTAATGGCACAGAGCCCTCAAATGGTTCTATTTTAAACCTTGTGCCAGTCGTTGCAATATATATCATCTAAAACCTCGCTTCTACGAATAATAGGCGGTCATTTGTTGGAGTCAATACACGGTCTGCGATATATCCTTCATATTTACGGCCATTATAGTAAACTCTTGCCAAGTCATTTACAAACAGTTCACGCTTTGGGTCTTGGTTAAAGAACACATTTGCAATAACAGTGTCTGGAGAAACTTCAAACTTCAATTGAGCATTGGTTGGCTGTTCGTCATAGAATAATGTTTTCATTATCCGTTGTTCTGGGAGGTCATATCCGTCTCCTGTGTAATTTCTTACATTTACCAAGTTCCCTTTATCGTCAATTGTGTATAGTTGCGGTGTAGTTCCGTAAGTGTTACCGTCTGGAGTAGTCTTGACATATACAACGATATAATTATAATTTGAACGTGCAACAATCGTCTCATACTCTATAGCTGGGTTAAGCGCCTCGTCTATCCTTGTCTCGATTACACTTCTTGTCCAAGTTCGTGAAGTCAGGTTCATTTCAATCGTGTCGCGAGCCACTAAAACTTCTCCGTCTGGGTCATATTCTACTCTTCGAATAGTTGGGAACGGTTGAAACTTAACTATAGAGAACATGTCCTTCGCAACGCCTGTGACATCTGTAGTATCACTCTTCCTGTTATACTTGATGCCTTGCTTAAACAGCTCGCTATTATACATGAAACCATATGTCATTAGTTGGTTCATATTTGGGTCAATCATTCGAATAAGTATCGCCCCAGTAGTTGTGTTGAGCATCTTAGTAGGTATTTCGTTGCCCTCAATCATAGCCCAAAAGTAATTTTTCAAAGTAGCTTTGTTGTTTTCGTCAACATCTGTTACTAGATAAATCAAAGATAAGGGATAATCTTCTATTATATCTGGAGTAGTCGCCATTGGAACATTTTCAATTGTTAAGACTTCTACGATGTCGCCTACCTCAATTTCAGAAGCAAAAGTTGCCGAAGAAGTATATTTATACCCAGTTTGCCAAAGTTCATATTCAAGAACTTGCGTGCGTACCTTTGGTTTAGGTATTGGCCGTGCCACAAAGCCTGAACCGTCCGGAAGAGGGAAGTCTAAAATGTTCAACTCATTGGGGTTAAAGTTGTCATAAATATTTACTTCTAACATTACACAAAATCCACCTTTCTTTTTACTTTTATTTCGACTGTTGAAAGATTTTTCATAGTCATTTGCCCCTTTTGAAAGATACGTGTGCGATAACGAGAGAAACTTAACGCTGGAAAAGCATTAATTGTTGTGTCTCCTGTTGTCGCTTGATACCATTCATCATTTACATCTGTGTTAATTGTAATTAAATCTGGGCGATTTTCGAAATTAAACACAATGGCGCTGTATTCATTGCCGTTTACATCGAGGAACTGCAAGCTATAATCTTGATTAGGTGCTGTAACCTCTGATGAAGGTTTCAGTTTAGCAATGAAGCTAAAGAACGGTTCTTTAATGTCCCAACGAGCTAAACGTTCAATGTGAGTTTCTCCATAGTAAGTATATGCTGTATCTTTAATATAACGATAACCAGTTTCTCCAGCTTTACCACCATAAATTTTACTTACTCCGTCAATGATTTCGCCATTTTCGATAGTTTTGAACTCTAAGTTCTCGAAAGTGTACCATTTTGTAACAACATCGAAAACTATTTTCTCTGAAAAAGCTCCATTTTGTCCGTAACCTTCCGTTTTTGTTACTTCATTCAAAGCGATGTCTGCGAAAACTTGGAACCACTCTGTTTGATACTCTAGTGTGACATATTTAACAGAAAGCAAATCATTTACAAAGGTATTTAACAAAGTATAGTTTTCTTGTAAGTTACTTCCGAAAGTTTCAAGTTTGAACTCCATTTGAGGCTGATTAATAGCACGAGCACCGAGCACACCGATACCGCCAGTTCCCCAAAGGTTGTTTCCTACTTCAATACCGAGGTTAGTTGGTTCATAAAATCTCAGCTTTCCGTTTGTGACATCCCATGTTTTATTTTTAATAGGGTTGTCCATATCTGTGTGTATTTTGTACTGTCTTACCATTTTAAGCCCTTCCTGTTTCAATTTCTCTCTTGATTGCACGCGCCAAAGATGTTATATCCATTTGTCCCGCCTGGATGTTAAATACGTTTGATGTACTCGAAGTACCAGCACTTGCTGAGTTCATGGACATTCCAGCGCTTGCCATGTTTACTTCGTGAAGTTCAGCTACCATAGAACCGCCGAAGAAACCTTTTACTTTATCAGCTACACCATTAATAGCACCTGCTACTTTATTGATTGTGTCAGTAATCCAACCGAGCGCATCAGATGCAATATCAGTAATAGCTCCAAAGATGTTAGAAAAGAAGGTAGTTATACCAGAGAAAGCTCCAGTAATAGCATCTACTGCCCACTTACCCCATTCTCCTAAGTTTTTAAATACGCTAGATACAACATTCCTCACTGAGTTAAATATAGAAGAGAACCAACTAACTAAAGGAGAGAAAGCACTCTTTATACGTCCCCAAGTATTTGATGCAAATTGTCCAATAGCAGTAAACACACCACTTACAATATTTTTAGCACCATTCCAGATGCCAGAGAAGAAACCAACTAAAGCATTCCATATGCTGACTACGCGAGACCAAACACTTGAGGCAATGTTTGCGATAGCGTTCCAAACATTAGACGCAATTTGTTTTGCACTGTTCCAAATACCGCTAAACCAGCTTGTGATTCCGTTCCATATACTAGTGATTTTGTTCCAAGCGCTAGAAGCAAAGTTTGTTATACCTTGCCACGCGCCAGAAGCTATGTTTTTAACCCAATCCCATATTCCTTTGAAGAAATTTATAATTCCTGTCCAAAGTTTCACGATGTTATTAAATACTGTTTTAATCAAACCCCAGATAACTTGCCATGCTAAGTTGATGATAGCTGTAACTAAGTTCCATATAGATTGGAAGAATGGCACAAATGGAGAGATAAGAGCCATCAAACTTGTCCACCACAATTGGAAGAAAGCTGTCAATCCGTTCCAGATAGTCATAGCAAAGTCCACAACGCCCTGCCAGATGCCAGAGAAGAATTCGCCAACGCCTGTAAAAACATCTTTAATGGCTTGTACAATAGTGCCGAAGAACTCTGTAATACCGCTCCATATGTTTTGTGTAGTTTCTGCAATGCCTGTCCAAAGGTCTGAGAACCATTGACCGATACCAGAGAAGAAATTTTTGATGTTCTCGACTACTCCGCTAGCACTTTCAGAAACTGATTTCCAGCCATCTTGAAACCACTTAACAATGCCATCCACTGTTTCACCAAGGAACTTAGCAAATGAAGCCCATATCTTTTGTCCTGTCTTTGTTTTAGTGAAAAAGTAAGTTAATGCACCTACGATAGCAAGAACAGCTGTGATAACCCAACCCACAGGAGTAAGTAAACCAGCAATAGTAGTGCCGAAAGTTGTTACCCACTCTATAACAGTTCCTAAAACAATGAGAAACTTACCAAAACCAGCGACTAAGGTAGTAATAAAAGTAATTCCTTTGAATACTGCGAATGCTGCCCCAAGTCCAACTAACGCACCTTTGAGCACATCGATTTTTCCTTGACTGTCTGTCATTTTTTTGATGAATTGCGCCATTTTTTCGATAGCTTTACCGATAAAATTAGCTAAGTCTTCGAATGTATCTGCTAAAACTTCGTAACTTTCTTTATTTTTGTCTCCGTGGTCTTTTAGGATACCTAAATCTTGTAAAAGTTGCTTGACAACTTCCCAAACACGACCGAAAATAAAACGTAAATCATCGAAGCTTTGAAACAATCTATTTGTAACTTGCGTGTCGCCTATAGCTTTAAAAAGTTTTAAGAACCACTCAACAACATCGCCAATAACTCCGATAATTGATGGCATTTTGTCTGCAATTGCATTGATAAACGCTGTAACAGAAGGTGTAATGGCATCAAGGATAGGCAATAAAGCGAGAGCTATAGTTTCATTAAGAGAAGCCATAGCATCATCAATGGTTTCTACAGACCCTCCGCCAGCTTGCCCGAGTTTCTGCATCGCTTTATCGAGCATTTCGACTGAAACAGCGCCTTTTTCAGAAGCACCAGCAAATGAACCGTATTGTTTCAGTGCTGGGTTCATTTCCATAACAGTATTTTTCAAAGCAGAACCAAGAGCTGTGTTATTATCGGTCAACTGATTGACATTCTCAGCCGTAACCTTACCAGCGGCAGACATTTGACCGTAAGCTTGAACAACTCCTTTAAGGTCTTCACCAGTACCACCGAACGCTTGGTTAGCTTTTACGATATTTTCAACTTTATCACCAGCTGTTTGAGCATTATCACCAAGACCAGTAAAAGTAGAAGCAAGTTTTAATGTATCTTCCGTATTGGCATTTGTAGCTTTCGCGACTTGCCCCATTCGTTTTGACAAGCTATCAAAGTCTTTACCAGTGCCAGAGAAGTCCATGGTATTTTTGAGGGCGTTCATAGCCTTCTGAGTAGCCTTTGTATCGTTAATCCAGCCAGACATTGCACTACCCAATTTGCTTACGGCAAACGAGCCAATTTGACGCATAGCACCTATAGCAACTTCTTTAAGTGCATTAAATTCTGTTTTGACCTTGCTTATCTTTTGAGAAGCTCCGTCTGTTTTTAGGTCTACCTTCCAAGAGCCGCGCTTAATAGCATCATCAACCTCTTTAATATCTTTTTCCAAGTAATCAGCTTGAATAGAGTTATCTTTTAGTTGCTTTTGTAAGTTAGCCCATTTCTTTTGTCCTTCTGGTGTGCTTTTGTCAACTGAAGCAAGTTCTTTTTTGAGTTCAGAAGCCTTCTGTTTAGACATTTGCAATTGCTGTTGCAAGTTCTTTTGAAGGTCTTTCATTGCGCTCATGTTAGTCGGGTCTAACTTCAAGTCACGTTTAAGGCCTTTGGCTTCTGCTTTAAGCTGGTTCATGGCGGTATTAACGCCTTTTAGTGAGTTCTCGAATTGGGCTGTGTCGCCATATATTTCGATTTCAAACTTTGCATTTTGAACCATTTATTACCTCTTTCTACGCTGTTTGCGTTTCTTTTCCGCCTCTTTCTTTTTCTCTCCGACCAGTCTGATAATCGCATATACAACTTCTAGCTCATACTCTGCGAACTGGTCAAAAGGTATATCAATGTCTGTTAAAGTTGCAATCAAATCGAGAGTTTTATTTTCACTTTTCTTCTTCTTTCTCAAAGCGCTGTTTGTCATGAATGTTACGGTCTGCTCTGGCTGTTTTTCAGGTTCTTCGATAATCTTGCAATACATCTGGATTAATTGTCCGTTGCTAGGAAGCTGTATTTTGCGTTCTGTGACACTTTGCCAGCCTCCTTGCCTATCTACCCAAAGTTCTTGCAACTTGTCTGTAAAGCTCTCGTATCGCTCCGTGAAGTCATTATCAATCATGTCATTATAAAACTCTCTTTGTAAGTCTCCGAAGTCTTTGACATCTTGCTGAAAGTCGCACCCTGTAAGCTCATAATATCTAATTACATCTTTTAAAATCATTTTATACCCCCAAAAGGGCAGAACCTAGAAAGCCCTACCCTTTGAATTCTTTTTCCCATTTCTTAGTTAGTTTTTCAAATGGCTCAACATTGTCTTCTTTTGCACGAGTTTCCAAGAACTCATTATAATCTTGTTTAGCTTTTGTGAGGTTAGTTTCATAGAAAGCTAGGTGCAATCCATATTGGATGTTTTCCATTACTTCCGTCAAATTCTCGCCTTCACCCTTGCTTTCAGTTTCAAGTTTCTTCATCATAAAGATGAGGTCTTTTGTAGTGATTAATTTAAATTTTGTCGCTGTTGATTGTACTTTCATTTTCTAAGTTCTCCCTTTTGTTTATTTTATGCACTTGTTACGGTAACAGTACATGTTGCTGATTTATTGTTAGCTGTTTTGGCTGTGATTGTTGCTGTGCCTTCTGCCACTGCTGTGACTTTACCGCTAGCATCTACAGTAGCTTTAGTGTCGTCTGAACTTGACCATGTAACAGTTTGTGAAGCTCCTTCTGGAGTGACTGTAGCTGTCAATGTCTCGTTAGCACCAACTTTGATTGAAGTAGTGGTTTTATTGAGTGTAACGCTTGTTGCTACTGGAGCACCGCCTTCAATTACTGTGTCTGGCAAGAGAATAAATAGCTCTTCTTCCATTTTCTTTTCATAAGCTTTCGCTTGCTCGCCCCAGATAGTAAACTCAATTTGTGGTACTTTGTAGCCTTTGTTTGTGTAGATGTCGGAAGCTGTAGCTTGTACAGCAACTTCCCACTGAATAGGGTCAACTCCGTCAACTGAGTCTGTTTCGCTTTCATTTGTAGCTTCTGCGGTTGGTGTCAATTGTGGATAAATAACAACTCGCCAGCCTTCCTCGACAAGTCCAGTGTCCATATTACGACGTTTACCTTTAATAAGATATTGGACAAGTTTAGTTTTGAAGTTACCTGTTGGAGAGTAACCAAGTCCATTGTCAGTAGCTACCCAGCCCATAAGGTCTTCACGCAACGCTTGTGAAGTTTGGATAAAGGTCATTGAACCTTGTAAAAGTGTAGCACCTTTCTTAAATCCATGGTCTGGAACATCATCCGCTGGATAGTTTGTGGTTTCCGCTTGGTCTTCCATTGCTCCGACTGATACTAAACCTGTAACAAGTTTGATGTTCGAGGTTTCAATTTTACCGCCTACGCCTTTTGCCACATCTGCAACTACAAGCGCCTCATTACCGTAAAATATTTCGCGTGGGTCATAATTTAATTTCATTTATTTCTTCTTTCTATACTTTTAACGCTTCTGCATATTTTTTGGTTGCATTGAGCGTGTTTCTTACATCTCTTTCACCTTGGCGCTCAACTAAGAAATATAATCCGTGGTAACCGTTTGTATAGTTGCCACGTGTTCCGGCATCGACTTTATAACCTTCGCCAGAGCGTATTTTTCTAATGTTTCGGCCGAGTTGACCTGTGTTAGTATAACGATAAGTTTTACCGCTGTGCCTATTCCATACTCTTTTTGGTCTTCGTCCAGCTCTTACCGCCCTCTTTTGGACATCTTGCTGAACAAAGTCAGATACTTTCATAGTAACTTTTTTCTCAAAAAACGAAGAAACGGCTTTTACATCTAATTCTTTACTCAAAGGCATTGCCTCCAGTCTGACAAGGTAAATACACTATGCCACTATAATTGTATAGCTGGCTTGTTTCAGACCAATTAACGAACCCTAAGCCGTCTTGTGTAAGATTGGCCATGGCATTAATTAAAGGGCTGTCTGCGTTCTTCACAGACACTACAATGGCATAAGTATAACCTATTGTCCATTGTTCATTGTCCATACGTATATTTTTAGACTGAGACATAGAAATATAAAGCGTATCTTCCGTGATTTTGTCTTTGACTCCAAAAATAATGTCTTTGAAAGGTAGCTTTTTGACTTCGTTTAGCCAATCTATATAGCTGTCAAATTTCATTAGCTTTCCGCCCTTCTAAAATCATTTTATTACTCTTAGTGTCTCTTTCCCACATTGTACGAGTAAACTTTGTGTCATATTCATCACGGAAAAATTGAAACGTTAGGTTTTCTAATTCGCCTATGTTGTCTAATTGCCATCGATAAGACTTACCTAGCCCTTGCATACTATTTTCATCAATACGAGATTGAATAATTTTATCCCTCATGGCTGGGAGTGAATAATCTTTAAAGGTGTTTTCTTCAGCACCGTTAGGCTTTTTCACGGTTGTCTCAACTTGAAGTGTTACTTGTGTAAAAATCATGATAGACCTCCAAAGTAAATTGTTTCAAGTAGAGATTGCAACCGTGCATTCTCAGCCTTTCGCCATTGCTCGCTAGGTTCAGCATAGTTATTGAGTCGGCAGTAGCCAGCGATATATGCTCTGACAATTGAAATATTTTCATCTGTCGAAGCCCCAGCTATTGTTAACAAGTCAATCGCCTGTTCTCTGAACTCTTCTAACTTATCGTCATAAATAGTAACTACAGGTGAGATATTACAATACTTTTTGATATAGGAAATATCTGCCATTTGTTACCCTCTTTCTATGATGCTTCTGATACAGTAACTGCAACATCCGCTGTTAAGTTATTGACTGTTTTTGCTGTAACTGTACATGTGCCAGCTCCGACACCTGTAATAGTACCGCTAGCATCTACAGTAGCCTTAGTTTCATCACTAGAAGACCAAGTAACAACTTGAGTTGCTTCGGCTGGCGTTACTGTTGCTGTGATTTTTCGAGTAGCCCCCACCGCTACAGAAGTTGTTTTAGGTGTCGTCTCAACTCCTGTTGGGTCTGCGGGCTCTTTAGGGTAAAGTAATTACAGCACCACCATTGAGTTTTTCAGGCATACCAGATGATAGAGCTTCAATCAAGATTGCGTTTTCGTTGTATTCCCATTTGAAAGCATCGATTTTTGTAATATCTGCCATGTCAACGTGGTAAGCATCTTGGATAAGGAGAGTAATCTTGATGTCTTTTTTACCAGTGTAAACGATAAGTTCATCTACACCCAAGAGAGAAGCAATTTCTTTATCGTCATTCTTGATAGTGAATGATGCATTACCAGCTTGCACACGCAATTCAGCAAGCAATTTCTTACGTTGAGCAACTGTAACAATCAAGTAACGTTTGCCAGCAGTACCGCGTACAAAGTCAATAGCATCTTCTACAGCATCAAGAGTCTTGTCCGCTACGGCTGTGATAGCTTTGATTTTTTTAGAACCGCCAGAGATAGCTGATTCAGCTTCTACGGAGATGAAGCCGTTAGAACCGTCAGAAAGACCTTCTTTGAGCGCCAAGTCGACAACTTTATTAACAATAGCTTGTGTCAATTCAGCTACTACCATGTTATAAAGTTCATTGTAGTTAACATTCAAGCGTTTAACAAGCTCTGAGATAGTTTGGAGTTTGTAGACCATAACAGGCTTGATGTTAGCTGTGTCAAGAACTGCTGTTTGCTCTTCTTTCTTAGTGCCTGGAACGTGAACATGTGCTTCGTCCTCAGAACCGAAAGTTTGTGATACGATAACCGCACCAACGTGAGTTACACGGAAAACTTTAAATACTGGATTTGTGTCCAAAAGTTTTGATTGGATTGAGTCGACAATTTTACGAGGAAGAAGGACATCTTCGTCTTTAACTGTGATTGCGTTCTTTTCAAGCTTTGCTTTCCAATCTTTCATCAAGTTATCTTTTTTAGATGTTTTAAGAACCTCGAAGAATTCTTTTACTGCGTTGTCTGATTTTAAGTAGTTCATGCTTTTATCTTCCTTTTGTTCGTCTTGTTTGATATCGTCGTTTTGTGTTTCTCCAAGTTGTGCTGTCAAGTCTGCCAATTTAACTGCGTTATCTTGGATTTCTTTAACCAATTCTTCAGCAACAGAAACATCATTTTCCGCTTTAATCATGCCTTTGATTTCGTTGTTACGTTTAACAAGTCCGTCAATTGAATTTTGAATTTCAAGTTTTTCGATTTTATTCATATGCTTTTTTAATCTCCTCTAGGCGTGCTTTGTTCTTCGCCTCTTTTGCTAATTCTGCACCAATAGCATTATTTGCCATGAGTGCTTCTGGGTCTGCTGGAACTGAAACAAGACTAACTTCATTCATGATAGCATTCTTAACAAGAACACTTTCATCTTCTTGAATTTCGTAATCTGTCATGTAATAAGATACTGAAACACTGTTAAACGCTCCATTTTCTACAGCTTGTTTGATGTTAGGGTGCGTGTCATAGATAACGAAGTCACACATATATGCATTATCTTCTTCACTATAAGTAATCCCAACATCTCCGATAACTTCGCTAGAGCCTTCTCCATGATTATAAAGGAAAGGATAGCGATTGCGCTCAATTTCGAGTGAGTTAGATGTCAACTGCAAACCGTTTCGGTTCACTGTGCCAACTTTACTCGCTACAGCTGTGAAGGATTTTGCGCCCTCTTCATCTGTGCTCACATCGATTTCAACCGCGTTTTTAACTAGTTTCATCAACTGGCTTTTTCTCGCTTTCTAAGTTTTTTGTTAGTTCTGCTAAGTCGCTAAAGTTCTCAACTGCAACTGAGTTCTTATTAGTCAAGTAAACATCGCCACCTTCTCGCGGTTGTTCTCCAATCATTGCTAAGAATTGGTTAACTGTGAACATAGGGGCATTGACATTTTCATGATATAAGCTAATAAGGTCTTTAAGAGATGCAAATTTAAACAACTGGTTATCAATTACGATACGCTCATAATATTTATTCTGGCTGTTTTGTCGTCTCCGAGAGCTTGGTATAAGCTTATAAGATAACTCTTTCTCCAGTTGGAAGAGTAACGGAATAATAGTAGCGTTATAAAAGGCAATTTGTTCTTCTTGGCTTGCCGTGCCGAGCAGAATTTTCTCATTCATAAAATATGAACTAAGTAATTCTGATTTAATCAAGTCAATTTCTTCTTGATTTAGAACACTGTAAGAGTTTTTCAACTCAATCAATTCAGCCTTAGCATCTGTCACGCCAATACCATTGAAACTAGCGCTTGTTTGCATGGCTTGTATAGCTGTCATCGCTTTTTCTTTAAATGCTGTCAGACCGTTGTCAAGGTTCGCATTAACTTTATACAAAGCTCTCAATTTCCCTTGCTCTAGCTTAGTTGTGATGCTCGCCAGGGCTTGGTCTAAAATAGAGGTGTCATTGTCCAGATAGAACGGACTAATAAGTGTTACAACTTCACTCTGTTTGTACTCTTCTTCGCCATTTACAATACGCAAGTCATCAAGATAATATGTGTCTGTGTACTTGTTTTTCTTGTAAATAGGTTTCAAGCGAACTTTCTTAGTCTGAAACATCTGAATTACTACTTTGTTCCAGAACTCTGTCGAGCTATCAAATCCTTTAGGCTTCCAGTTGAGTACTTCATCAATATCTGAGCCGTCCAGAGAGCGCATGATGTCCGTACCTTTTGGCACGACTTCATAACGCATATGATTGTAAGAAACTTTTGAAATTTCGCTTGCAATCTTCTTCTGAATGTTCATAACGAATTGACTAGTGAAGGTCACTGCCTCATTTGTGAAGGTTTCGACTCGCTGTGTTTGCTTATTGAGCCGTCCTCTTTGAATTGTTACGATACCACCGAATAACTCCAAATTTTAACCTCCTTTCTAGTAAAGCAGTCTGTCATTATAACCGCTCTTATCTTGTCTTGTTTTCTTTTTATGGCAAGAATAACATAATAGCCAAAGGTTATCAGGATTATAAGCGACATTCCAATCGTCCACATTATCCCAAGTTAACTCTATTTTATGGTCGACTTCAAATTTCTTTGCTGTATAGTCGCCACACATTTGACATGTCATTTCATCGCGTTGTCTGATAAAATCACGTGTCTTTATCCATTTTGTCGAGCTGTAAAATCCACTTTCTCGAACTGTTTCAACATCTCGCCTCATATTAATCGCTCATTTCATCTGTTACTAGGACATTCAAGGCAAAGACCGTGCTAATAGCTGGGTCAATCTTGTCTTTATCCATTTTCTTAACCATAGCATAGTCTCCAGTGTAACCAATCTTAACAGCTACGTTCATAAATGACCAAGAAAGTAATTCTTGATTATGTTTTAGTGTGCCATTACTTGCCATTAATTTCGCTAATTTGATGTGGTCAGATAATTTGAACCCTTGACCAACTGCTTTTTGGTTATCGCCTGAAATATCAAAGAAATGTCTTTCAATCAATGCTTTCAGATATTCATAACGCGCTGGGTCATAGCCAATTTTGGCGAAATAACAGCCTGTTTTATCCTTAAAATCACTCATATATGGTATTAATTCTTCGACATTGATATATTCACTATCTAAAAGATGTAAACTTCCTTCGTCCAGAAACTGTTGCCATATCTCTTTTTGGTCTCTGTCCAAGTTTTCGAACTGTTTGACCGTTGAGAATGATTGATTGTGCGTATAAATTGTGCCGTCTTCTAGGCGTGTCATATAGGCTATAGAGGTCAAGTCACCAACTAACGATAAGTCAATACCAACATATGTGTCACGCCCCCTAAACACACTTAAATCGAATTCCTGAGGCTGTACCTCATCACGCGTAAAGTAATAAGTTACGTCTTGCAACTGAATGCCCATGTTATAAGCTAAAAACTTAGTCTGTAAAGCTGGGTCTCCTTGTGATAAGTTATATTCTTCTTCTACACCTGCAAAGGCTGGAACATATCCAATCATAGGTAAGGCCATAGACCAATTTTTCTTATCTTTTACTTGTTTAGGATTTTCCAACCGATACAATAAGCCGAAAGAGCGGTCATTTGCATCTTCTGCATCACTTGTAAAGCGGTCTATCATAGTGTCATATAAGCCCATTCGCTTAAGTCCGCCAGATGTGATATAGATTGATTGCCAATTTTTCTGTTTTTGCCGTGAACCTTTGTTCACTGACTCTGTTATATCCTCTCCGTACGTATGCACCTCATCAAAGATATTAAGAGACGAGTTACCACCTTGGGCACGTGCCGTGTCATTGGTTTGTTTCTTGAACTCATTAGCTGTTGGTTCATATTTCAATCCTGATTTAGTTGAGCGAAACTGATTTTCATCTGCCAGAGTTCCCAGCATTGGTGAAGCCTGTGTTTGCCCTCGCACTTGGTCGAATACGTGCCGTGCCTGTGTGTTATCATAAGCAATCACAAGAGACTCACCGCCCCAAGCTCCGCTCATAAGCATCCAGTGTAAAACACGTGTAGCCATAAGGGTTGATTTACCTGAACCACGTCCAAGATTTAAGAAGATTTCGTTTGTAAGCTGTACCTGTTCGCCCTTTTCGTTAATCATGTCATAGCCAAGCATCAACTCAATCCACCACCGCTGTGTAGGATATAGATGCACCTTTTGGAGCACACCTGTAGTTAAGTAAAAGTTATCTTCTACCCATTCAATATACTGAGTTACCCTATCATAGCGATAAATGTACTTATCATGTATTCTAATCTGCTTCCGTATAGTCTTTTTAATATCCGCATTTATTCGATACTCATTTTCTTTGTTCCATTCCAGCATTTGATTTAAGTAATACATCTATACACCCCTCTAAAAGTCCACAGGAGGCTCAATATGCTTCGGTTCTTCGTATTTCGATAAGTTATAGCCGGATAGTTCACGAGCCACCTCAGCGAGCTTGTCAGAGCCCTTCTCTTCGTTCTTAAGTCTACGCCATTCTGCTGGATTCCATAACTCAGGATTGCCGGCCTTTGCCACAAACATAGCTGTAAGTGAGTCAATATCAAGTTCTTTCTCCTTGACACGCTTGCTCTTAATACTTCCGTCCTCATTGTATAGTATCTCAGTCTCAGTTACCACACGAGGTCTCAGTTTGGCTTGTAAGGCACTTTCTGCTAAGCTAAGCATATTGGACTGGGCAAATGTTTTGGCTTCGTCATACTCCTTTATATGAGCATCTCTCCACTTTCTGAACGTTAAAGCACTCATATGCAAAGGTTTATAAATGTCAATATCAGAACACCCCTCACGGACTTTCTCCAACACTTCTTCTGTGCCCTTTTCAGTCATGATGTAATCTAAGTTACTTGGGCGACCTGTTTTCTTTTCTACCTCTTGCAAATGAGCACTCCTTTCTTTTATATTTTGATATATTGATTAAAGCTCATATAATCGTTTCTAAGCACGTTTGGTTATTGTTCTTATAATCAGTCATCTAATAACTTAAACACGCTCACAAGCCATTATATGAATTCCCATGGCTATTTTAGATTTATTAAGAGAAAAAACTTCTTTTTAAAACTTTCGGAGAGATTTAGAAGAGACTTCCCACGCATAAAC
>OGKK01000100.1_pt1 | contig 31612 bp, 39 predicted proteins | sample 1572401 | NCBI WGS metagenome assembly OGKK01 (sample SAMEA2582155, study PRJEB24529) | metagenome | biome: Human gut stool | place: China | collected 2011 | reverse complement strand
TTTACATTGAGGTATCTTTTTTTGTTACTATTTTTTTATTATACAGGAATGCTCCTTATTAAATAAAACTGATAATTTTTCTAAAAGTTTAGCTGCTTCTTTTTTATCTTTTTCATCTAAAGAGTTATAATTATTTTTAATATTTAATTCTAACTGTTCAAAATTAAATGTTTCAAGATTAAAAATATTTTCTTGATTAATATGCTTATCTTCAATTTTTTGTGGTATTGGAGCAAGTAAACATTTTATTTCATCTAATGAAGATCCATTATTTAATAATTCTATTATAGTGTCTTTTTGCTCGTGTTGACAAATTTCACTTATTAATCTGAAAGGTAGTAATGCTACTATTTCTTTTCCTTTTTCACTACTAACTTCTAAATATAAATTATATTTTTGTTTATATCTCCAAGCCGTAGTTCTATTAAAATTATTTGATTTTAACCACTCTAAATAAATTCCTTCTCCTGTTTCTTTCCCTAATTTTTGATAAACTTCTTCAAATATTTTTCCGAGTGCCAATGCCCCTTTTGCATTGATTAAAGTAAGTTCATAACTTTTTTGCTTTAAAAAATCTCCATATTCTCCTAAATAAATTTCATTATTAAAATTTAAAGTATCTATAGATATAATTTCTTTTACAGTTCTAGTATTGAATCTTTCTTTTAAACTTCTATCAGCCATTTTACCTCCAATCTTTTTATATTATTTTTTAATAGTATTAAAGAGTAATTTTTTCCTCTTTTGTTAAATACGTTACTAATGAAATATAAGCTATTATTCCGAATAAAACCTTTTCCTTTTTATCTTTTTAATAATGGTATTATAAGAACATAAAATGTTAAAAAAAATAATATTTTTATAAAATATCTTTTTACTTTATTTGGAATCTTATTTCCAATAATATATAAAAAAATAGATAAAGAAAGTAATAATAGTTTGAGATTAAATAAAAATTCTCTTGATGTTATATGATTTATAAATTTATCACGCATATTTTTTCCCTTTCTTTTTAGTTTTTCTATGTTTCACGTGTGAAACATAGAAATCTAAAAATTAATATCAAATTTATCTTTATTTACCATTCCATTTATAATGTAATCTCCAATTTCTTTAAATGAAGATTGAATTTCCTCTATTTTTTTAGCTTTACTTTCCCATATTGTTTTACCTTTGTGAAGTAGAATTTCTATTTCAGAAGTATTAGGTATAGGTTTTGGGAATAATATATCTGTATTTTCTATTGCTTCTACTAATTCTTTTTTGTATAAATTTTGAATTTTCTTATCTTCATACTTATTAATCATAACAGCTAAAACTTTGTCTACTCCTGTTTCATCAACGACATTTAATACTCCTTCTGTTGTTACTCTATCGCAGAATGTAGGAATAATTATTTTATCTGACGCTTTAACAAATACACTATCAATTTTCATAGTAGGAATACTATCGATTAATATATAGTCATATTTATTTTTAAGTTTTTCTAAAAATAAAGGAAGTTTTAGTAGAAATTGAGTTCCAAAAGTGCTGCTTTCTAATGGTATAAAAAATAAATTTTTTCTTAATTTAATAATATCTCCAGTTCCAGATTTTACAAACTCTTTTAAACCTCCTGCAAATTCAATTCTTTCTCCAAAACAATAATCAATGATATTATTTTGAGAATCCGAAGTTAATAATAAAACTTTTTTATCTTGTAAAGCTAAGTATGCTCCTAATTGAACAGTTATAAAAGTTTTCCCAACTCCACCTTTATTTACTTTTATAGTTATAATTTTACCCACTTTTGTATTCTCCTTTTTTTCTAAATTTTCTACAGGTAGACTTACTAATTTTAACTTTAATTTATGATCCTCTAAAAATTCAATTTGAATTTTATTTTCTTTTTCTAGATTTACTCCCAAGTCATCTAATATTCCAAGTGGTAGATCTAATTTTCTACCACTTTGTAATTTGATATTTCTTTTAAGTTCAATAATTTTTCCACCTTTTGATTTTTCGTAGGTTTCAATTTCACTGGTTCCTAATATGATTTCTTTATTATGATAAAAGAAATTAATTGTAATATCTCCCAAATGATTTATCATAGCTTGATTTAAAGAGATAGTAGCACTATTTAATCTGCTTAATCTACCGTCTTTTCTATATTTCATCATTAGTTTTAATTCTTTCATTGACACACACTCCCTAATTATTGACTAAGAAATTTAAAGAAGTTATCTAAATCTTTTTCAGTATGGAATGTTGCTGTAATTTTATTTCCTTTAAAGTTTATAACTACTAATACACTTCCGTCGTCATTATAATGTAAACTCATTATATCACTCTCCTAGTTGAATTTTTTTGAATTGAATGATATAATATTTTTGCGAGAAATAATATACCATTCAAAAGGTTGCTTAATTAATTAGGCAATCTTTTTTCATAAGTATATTATACTCTTTTTTTGGGGGTGCGTCAACCACATTTTTTTATTTTCCTAATGTAAGTTGTAAATTATCTTTAGCCAGTTTGTTAGCCCAAGAATTATTAGAGGTTGTAGCCACTTCTAAATTATTTCCCATATCTTTAGCTAGTTTGTTAGCCCAGACATTTTCTTTTTCAAGTTCATTTAATTTATCCTCTAAATATTTAAAAGATTCAATATCACGTGTACCTACGTCTATTCTACCTTTATCAATAACTTCATTGTTTTTTATATGTTCAAAATAAAATTTATAAATACCTTCATTTTTCTGATAAAGTTCATTATCTAATTTTTTTATTTCTTCTAACAATTCTTTAGTTAATTTTAAATCAGCATAACTTTTAAGACCATTACTGCGTTCGTTAAACTCAATACGCCAGTATTCATTATCAGTTGTTTTATTAATAATTTTTTCTTTAGAGTGTTCCAGATATCTATTATATAATAGTTCACTTGCTTTTTCAGCTTCTATACTTGCTTTAAAAAGTTCGTTAAAATCATTTTTTAAGACTTTGATCCAGCTTTGTAAATAGGCTCCATGATTATCAATATGTGTATCTTCTAATTTGATACCTAGTTTTCCCTGTAACATCATTGCTCCAAGTTCAGCTACAAGTTCCTCTTTAGCATATTTTTCACTTCCGAAATTATTAGATATATCTCTATTTAATTCTTTTCCTGTTGAATGCACCATTTCGTGTAGAACTGTTGCTAAATAACTTTCTTGACTTTTAAAAGTTTCTTTCAATGGAATTAATATTTTATCTTTACTTGGAGTATAAAAAGCGTCTGGTTGTGCAGTTTCAATAATAGGAATTTTAGAACTTTTTATAAAATCTTCTGCAATTTTTAGAGTTTCTGTTTTCTCTAAAGGTTTTAAATTAAGTGGTGGGATTCCTTCTACATCATTAGCATTGAAAACTCTAAAATAATTAGGAATAGGTGTATCTAATTTTACTTTAACTTTTTCTTCTATTCCTGTTTCGGGATTTTTCTGCTTTTCTTCTTTCTCAAAAATCCACTTTTCTAAAATTATACTTTTTGCTCCTGGTTTTATTTTCCAACCTTCATCTTGTGCTTGTTTGAAAGTAACCCAACGAGGATCATTATATTCATTTACAAGAGAGGCATGGAAAGTTTTTAAAACATTTCTACCTTTATATATTACATTAGATGAAGGATTTTTAGGTAATAACATTTCTGGTGTCCAATCTTTTTTCCATTCAAGACCTTGTTTTTCCATTCTTTTAATGATTTCTTCAACTAATTTTTTTCTGTCATTCATTACAATATCCAGAGCTTTCATTTTAATCACTCCTTTACATTGCCATTTTCATCTGCTTCTAGTTCTTCATTATCTATGATAATTTCCTCATCATGTTCTTGAGATACTCCTATTCTTGCTAAGTATTCCTCTATAGATTCATTATATTGCTTTTCCCATTTCATTAGTTATACCTCCTTAATTTTATATCTTATTAATTATCGGATTTTTTTTGTTTTTGAATCCGTCTACTTCAAAATTTACATATGTGCCATTTAATTTAATTTTTAAATATGCTTCATATTCTTTCCCTTCTTTATTTGTCATTTTAAAAGCTTGTTTTTTCCCTGCTATCATTCCTTTTAGCTTTGTCTTTGTTACCTTTATGGGATTGTTAAAATGCTTTGTATCTTCCCATAAAAAGAATTTACACTCCTGGTTAGAACAAGTATAAAATATTTTTCCCTCTTTAGATTTTTTCTGATATACTTGCCCTTTTTTACACATAGGACAAGTTCCTAAACTTTCTAATGTTTCATCTTTTTTTATTTTTTCAATCTCAATATTTTGATTGATTATACTCTTTAATTCTTCTTCTGCTAGATTTAAAATATCCTCTATAGATTTTTCTTCTTTATAGATTTTTTTTAGTAACTTACTAAATTCAACAGTTCTTTCTGAATATAGATTAATATTAAGTTTATTAAGAATCTCAATTAGTTTCTCTCCTAAAACCTCTATTGAATAATTAGATTTATTCTGAGAAATATAGCCATATTTCTTAGCATTCTCAATAATACCTGTTCTAGTTGCTTCAGTTCCTATTTCTACCCCCTCTAAAATAGCTTTATAATCTTCATCATCACTATCTTTTAATTCCTTTTTAAATGGGTTTTTAAGATAATTAGATAATTCTTCTTCATTTATTTTTTTAGGTGGAGAAGTTTTCTTTTCTTTAGCTTCAAATATTACCTCAAATTCTTCATTTTCAGTAAAATGAGGTAATTCATTTTTAAAATCTTTAGGCTCATATTTATAAAATCCTTCTTGAATAATAGCTTCTCCAGTCAGTTTAAAAATAATATTTTTATCATTTAAACTTTGAATAACTATAGTTGTTTTTTCTGTTAGCGTTTTCTCTTTTAAAAAATTAGCAATAAATCTATTTTTAACAATCTCATAAATTATTTTCTCATTTCCTGTTAATTCTTGTGGAATTTTCTTTGTTGGAGTAATAGCACTATGGCTTTCTATCTTTGATGAATCAAATATTCTTTTAGAATCAAGAAAATCAAGTTCATCATGCATATCAAGCACTTTGATTAGTTCCTTAACTTTATTTTTTTCATTTTCTGCTAAATATTCTGTATTTGTTCTAGGATATGTAATATATCCATTTTCATATAATTTTTGTATTATTTTTAGAGAACTTGCAAAATCTATTTTATGATTTTTAGATAAAAAACTCTGTAAAGTTGATAAAGAAAAAAGCTTACTTGGTTGTTTAGTTACTTCTTTTTTTTCTATTTCTATAATTTTAACCTTACCACTTAATTTTTTGGCTATTTCATTAGCTTTTTCTTTGGTATCTTCTTTTCTTTCATCAGTCAAAGTAACTTTTATATTATCTTTTTCTAATATTCCCTCAACTTGGTAATAATTTTTTGAAATAAAATTCTTTATTTCCATATCTCGATCATATATGTATTTAATTATAGGAATTAATACTCTTCCACAAGCTAACTTCTGACCACTCTTAACTGTTAAATAAACTGTTAGATTAATACCTAATAACCAATCAAGTTCTGTTCTGGCCAGACCTTCATTATATAAATTTCTATAATCTTTGTTATTTTTTAAATTTTGAATTTCTTTTCTTATGGTTTCATCTGTTTGCTCTGGTAACCACAATCTTTTTATAGTTTTATTTGTTCCAATTTCTTTTATAATATTATCTATAATTAATTGTCCTTCTCTATCTGCGTCGCCACAGTTAATTATTTCTACTACATCATTTCTATTAATTAAGTCTTTTAGTATCTTGAATTGTTTTTTTATTCCCTCATCATTTTTCAATTTATATAAAAAATCTTTAGGTACAAATGGTAAAGGTATTTCATTCCATTTAATTTCATTATTGTTCAAATAATCATAAATTGAATAAAGCTCTAATATATGTCCAAAAGCCCACGATATAATGTACTCACTATTTTCTATATATCCATCTTTTCTTTCTTTAACTCCTAAAGCATTAGCAATATTTTTTGCTAAACTTGGTTTTTCTGCAATTATTAATTTTTTCATTATTACCCCCTTATTAGAATTTGTTTCATTTTTTCTTTTGTGATATAATTAAAAGAAAAATTTGAGGTGTATTTCCAACATGATAAATTTTGAAAATGCTTTATCTATTTTAAAAAAAGAGTACTTTAAAATTAATAGAGAAATTTTAAGATTTGATTTTTTATATAATAATTTTCACATATTCTTTTTTTATAAGCCAACCTTAATAAAAAATGGAAAGGATATGTTTGTTTTCAATGCTGATATTAATAATGTTATTATTTCTAAACCTCTTTATTTTCATAATGATGTATTCTTAATAACTTCTATTCCTAGAGAAATTTTTAGATACTTCCTTGAAATTTCTCCTAAACCTTCTTCATTTTTTGAAGATGTCAAAGAAAAAATCTTAAATAATCAAGTTAATTATGCTTCTTCAAATATTAGAGAAGTAGAGAATAGTTACAATACTTTTATAAATAATTTTCCTAATTTTAAAATGGATAAACCATACTTTTGGAGATTAACTACTGCTAGAATGTCCCCACTTATAGAAGAAAAATTAAAGAATAATTATAATATAACTAATCAGCAAATTAAATTTTTAAAAGACAATAATAAAACAGCTCAATTTACACATAACCCTGCTAAAGAACGAGTTTTAATTATTAATTTAAAAAAGTAGTTAAATATTTTGTACCCAACTAGCAATAAAAAATTTACTATCTATTGCTAGTTTTTTTTCTACTTCATCTTTTTTAAATGAATCTTGAATATTAAGTATTTTTAAAATCTCTTCTATGCTTAAAGGAGAAGATAAATATTTCTCTATTATTTTAGCTTCATTACTAAAACTAAATTCTTTATTTGATTGATAGCTAGGATAACCTAAAAAAAGTCTTATATCTTTAATATTTAATTCTACTAATTCTTTTACATCTGGCTTCCATAACCAAAATTTCTTTAGTGATAATATTAAAATCCAATTTAATTCATCACATAAAAAATCCATATATTTTTTTTCTTCAATCTTGTATTTATAAATTAAAATATTAGTATATTCTTTATATCTTGCATGACTTTTTACACCATTAAAATTATAAGAAAACCATATATTAATATCTTCCATTCTCCCTCCTAACTCTGATTACTTACAATGAAATACAAAGCAGTAATAATAAATATCATTACTTTTTTATATCTTTATCATCTTTAAAAATGAAAAATTAACAATTCTGTATCCATAAAGCTATATAAAAATTAGTACTTCCTGACATTTCTAATATATCTTTTACTTTTTCTTTTATTTTAGAATTTTCAAATTCTAAGCATTCTACAATTTCATCAAGTGTATATGGTTCTTTTAAATACTTTTTTTCTATTGAACTAAAGGATTTATATTTAATACACCTTTTTTTGGGTTTAAAAGTAAGAGTTTTAATCGAAATTTCCATTAACTCTTGACTATCTATTTTCCAAATCCAAGCTTGATTATTTGATAATATTAACTTCCAATTTGAATCATTGAGATAAAATTTATCTAATTCTTCATCACTTTTATCAGTTGAATATATTACTAAATCAATTAAATCTTTAGATTTTGCATGATTTTTAAAAGTATTATTCCCATATAAAAAATACATCTTGACTTCCATTTCTAAACTCCTTTTTAACTCTGTATCTCTCCTAATTATTCCTTATACCCTTAGCCACATATCTACTGTTTTTTGAGTAGGTTTATTATCATTATTATCAAATAGTTCTAAGTTCTCTTCCAAAATTTTATAAAATTCTTCTTTGGTAATACTTAAAGGAAAAACAGCACCTATTGGAACATCAGACGATACTCCTTTGTAATATCCCTCTATTTCATATTCCAATTTATATCCTAATTTTTTTAATTCTTTTTCTTTTACTTTTATCTTAATATAGTCAGGATAATCTCTATCAAAATAACAAAATAAATAATTTGCTGGATAAATAGATAAAAAGCTCCCTTCATTAGCTATTTCTTCTTTATTTTTCCTTAAATTTATTAATTTATACTTTATATCTAAGCCTATTTCTCCTATATAATCTTCTCTATCAGGTATAGCTTTAGAAGGTAAAAAAACATTATCACTTCCAAGTCTATATTTCCCAAAATAATAACTATTTTTTTTCATTTTATTCTACCTTTCTTTCCTCTATATTTTTATCCTTCATAGCATTTAAAAACTTTTCTAAAATCATTGCAAACTCTCCTCAGAAACAACATTCTTCTAAACCTGTAATATCAAGCAAAATGTTTTTTGTTTCTTCCCAATTAAAATAAAAATTAGTCATTTCAGTTGGTGTTAAATCTCTCTATCACATTGTTCTATTCTTTTTATTACCAATTTCAAAACTTCTAAATATATTTCCATAATTTCTCCTGTGGGAGAACCCACACCCCCGTTGGACTTGATGAAAGAAAAAATCTAAAGATTTTTCTTCCATTCAAGCCCTCAAAATTTTTATTTTTTTATAAAAAAATATATCACTATAAGAAAAACTAAAGCTAAAATTATTCCTAAATAGTAATCTTTTTCTAAAAAGGCTTTCTAAAATCGTATTTAACGCACTTTTTAAACCTTGTTTGAAGTTTATATCGTCTTGATTTTAAAACCCTTTTAAACAAGCAATAAATCTATTAGAATTACAACATTACTTTTATACCTGCACTAAATATATTCATATCACTTGAAGTGGTAAAAGACTTCTTATAATCATATCTTACATATAGTTTTGATACCTCATTATATTCTGCCTTTAGTTCTATTCCTGCTCTACCTTCTTGTTCAAAATAATCTTTAGTCCCTTTATATTTTCTATTTTCTAAAAATTCATAATTGTAAGAAAAGATAGGAATAATACTTATTCTTAAATAATCGTCATATATTACTTTTTCAAGTTCGCTTCCTATTCCAAAATTAATAGAATCATTTTTAATTTTTTTATTCTTAATATCTAGTGATTTTTCTTTAACCTCTGTTCTTTTTACATCAGTTTCTAAATATATCTTAGGGTAAAAATTATCATAGTAATTATCTATCATATCACTATATTTACTATATATACCTATAAATCTAGTATCTAATTTATAATCTGAATTTTTTTCTTTTTCTTTACTTATTCCTCCGTAAGCTGTTATAAAAAATTGAGTAAAATCTGAATAATCTTTATAATTATAAAAAATATTAAATTGTCCAAAATCTCCAGTTAATTTTGTTTTATTATATTCATTATTAAGATCTGTATAATTTAAGTTAAAACCTATTCTTTTCTCAAGTTCTGGAGAGTATGAATATAATAAATTAATTCCATTTCCTGTATTCTCATTGATATTTGAATATGTATAACCTAATTTATAAATATTTTCTCTGTCTGTATTATCATCTGTTAATGTTTTTAATAAGTAATCATTATTGATTTTCATCAAAGAATACTTAGTGAATAATGGATTTTCTAGTTCTTTTCCTGTATTTACTATACTCATATTAGTATCAAATTCTAGGCCAGTATACCCATGCTCAAGATCTACTGCAAATACTAAACTTTGACAAGCAATTAAACCCAATATAATTCTTTTCATTTTTTTACTCCTTTTTCAATGTTTCACATGTGCAACATAACAAAATTTATTTTAGTCGCTTCTTTTAAAATTTTATCTTTTTTTATAATTCCAAAATACCTAGAATCATAGCTATTATCATCTGATCCAAGAAGTATATACTCATCTTCTTTTAATACATAATCTATAGGTAATTCTGAATCTAACTTTTTTCCTTGTAAATCATATTTTCTTATATTACCTCTAAGTTCTCCATTTATATATAAATTATTACCATTTTTAACTTGGATAGTATCTCCTGGAATCCCTTTTATATATTTAACTAAATAATGTATATGCTTTGGTAAATATTCTCTATTCCAAATTATATTTTTTGCATTATCTGGAATTTCTATATATACAATTTTATCTCTTTCTAGTTTCTCAATATCTTTTAATTTATAAATTCCTTTAGGAATTGAAGGAGTTATATTTATACAGTAATTATTATAAAAATATAATTTTCCTATATAAACAATGATAAATATTATCAATAGTAGCTTAAAATAAGACTTTAGTCTATTTTTTATTTTCAAGACTATTTATTCCTCCTGTATTATTTGTATAATCTTTCATAGTATTTGAAAAAGCTGTTTCCATGAAATTTTTAGCTTTCATAGCACTATTAGTAGCCATATTATTTATTGCTCTTTGATTAGTTAAACCTACAGAAGATATACTACCAGATAATAAAGTAGCAACAAATGAAGGAATTTTAGTAATCATCAAGGCAAATAATAACATTATACCAATATTTTGAAATACAGTAAGCATTTCCAGTTCTTGACCTGGAGGTGCGAAAGAAAAAATACTATCCTTATATTTCTTGTAGAAATTTAATATTATAGTTACAAACATAATTTCTATCCCTTGAGCAAATAAAGCATGTAAGCCTTTTACTGCTATGTCTTGCGTTTTTTGAAAAGCACCAAAAGGTATTAAAATGATAGTTACCCCTGTTACTATAAAAAACTTAATAAAAATTATTGTAATTTCTATTCCAATAAATAATGCTCCTATTCCCAAGAAAAATACAAAAATTAAAACTGCTGTAGGTACACTTTCTATTGAAACAAGAGGAATAGCATCTAATGCTACAGTTGTTCCTGCTATTCCCATTGTAACAGTAACAAAGTTTAAAATATCATTAAACATTTCTCCTGGAGAAACAATTAGTTCAGTAGATGTACTATTGTTTGTTGCTAAATTTCCTAATTGAATAAATCCCTTTAATATTGTATTTACAACTTCTGGAAAGTTTTTAATAAGGTAAATAAAAAAGCCATATACTAAAATTTTCTTTATTAATTTTATAAAAACATTTAAACCATCTTCTTCTATAAATAAAAAAGTTAAAGTTAAATCTATCATAATCATATAATAAATCATATGTAATGAAGTTTCTGTTAAATTTTTAACCATAATAATATTTACATTCTGGAAATGTTTTATAATTGTTGTAAAATCCATATAACACCCCTATATACAAGCAATAATAGTAATATTACTCCATAAGCTTTTAAAAATATGAAGTTATTTTCTATCTTTAGACGTTTTACTATTAAATACTTAAAAATAATTTCAAATATTACAATAGCTATTCCTATTATTAAAAAATCAAAAGAATAGTTAAATATTCTTACTTGTGTATCTAAAAAACTTATAATTATTAGTAGTACATAGATTAAAACTTTTTCTCTCTCTTTCATATTTTTTAAAATGTTTGTTTTTTTAAAAAAATGAATAACATATAAGATAGTTAAAATTTTAAGGATAATCATATTGATACACTTTTCCCTGCTTTATTTTTTAACTCTAACATTTTTTTATTATCTAAAAATTCTTGTCTTTCTTTTAATTGATCAAGTTCTCTTTTAGAATTTTCTAACTCTTGAGATTCTGTATTAGTTGCCATAGCTTGAGCTTTGTTTGATGTTTCAACTAATACTCCTAATTGGCTTATATCTGATGAAATTTGACCTAATAGGCTATTTGTTACTTGTAGTGCTTCTACTATTCCTGTACTTGATTTTGACGCATTTAAAAGAGTTTGCAGATTTTGCTGATCTGCTCCAACTTTTGCAGCAAATCCTTTACTTGTCATAACGTCATATAATGCCGTATTTGATTCTTGCCTTGCTTGTCTTATATTTTGATCCATTCTCTCCATATATTCTCTTGTAAATCCCATGTTTTCAAATTCATCTGTATTAGTATTGAAAGCGTCCATATATTTAGAAGATAATTTTTCAGTATCAAGCATAACAGAATTATAAGAATCAAGCATATATCCAAGCTCTCTATAATAATCTTCTATATATGCTATATTTCCTTGAGAAATTTGAGTAGATAAATTTTTTAACATTGTATATTGATTTTCAATCTGTCTTACTTGATTTTCAATCTGATTTATTAAACTCATTCCTTGTTGTATTTGTTCTGTTCCCATTAGTTGCTGTTGAGTATAAATTTTAGTTACTACTTTAAGTATTTCAGTTATTCCTTTAATACTAATACTTTTGGCACATATATTTGTTGTAAAAATAACTAATGCTAATGTTATAAATAATTTTTTAAATTTTTTCATAGTCCCTTCCTTTCTTATGTTTCACGTGTGAAACATAGAATTATATTTTTAAAAATTCTTTAGTAAATTCATCTGGAGAGTTAGTATATCTTTTTATTTCATCTGCTTTTGCTAATTCTTCTGCTCTTGAACTAGCAACAAGTTTTAAAGTATTTTTACCTAAAGCTAAAGAAAATTTCCTAGCAAATCCTGTTGATGTTTTTATGAAATAGTCTTTTTTTTCTGTAGCATTAGCTATTAACTCTATTTCTTCTTCATTTAAACCAAATTTTTTATAAGTTTCTATGTAAGTTTCAGTTTTTGCGTTAGGGTTAGCTAAGAATATTTTAGTCTTACAAGCGTCATTTACTGCTGTAAATAATGGAGAATTTAATATATCTCCTAATTCTTGAGTTGCAAATACAATACTTGTATTTTTTCTTCTAAAAACTTTTACCCATTCTCTCAATTTTGTTGCAAATATTGGAGTATCAAACATTGCCCAACTTTCATCAACAACTATTAAGGTAGGATCTCCATTTAGTTGTATTTCTATCTTATGAAATAAATACATTAAAAGAGGTGCAAGAGCCTTTTTATTATTTAATATTTGATTCATTTCAAATACATTCCAATTTGAATTTTGGAGTTCTTCATTATTAGAATCAAAATATTTTCCTAGTGGCCCTGTGATAAGGTATGGACTCAATGCTTCTTTTAATTCTGGATCTGCTAGAAATGTTGAAAATGCTGTTAAAGTTCTATATTCTACAGGAGAATCAGAAACAAGTTCTAATGCTTCCCATACTTTTTCTTTTTGACTTGGGGTTAAAATTTTATTTTCTGCACTAAATATATCTAATATCCAGTCAAATGCCCATTCAAGCTCTATATTTCTTCTTACTTTTTCTTTTTCTTCTTCTTCCTCTGATAGTATTTCATTATTTAACCTACCTAGTCCTTTAAATGGTTGGAATGATATATCATCTATTCCTAGATCATAAAATATTCCTCCATTAGCATATGTAGCTACTTTTGACGACGCCCCCTTATCAAATATAAATACTCTAGCATTTTCATATTTCATAAATTGAGTATACAGCATAGCCAAAAATACTGATTTTCCACTTCCAGTAGGCCCTACTATCGCTGTATGGCCTACATCTCCAACATGAAGATTTAACAAAAAGGGATTTGTATTATCTGTTTCAGTAAATATCAATGCAGGAGCTTTTAAATGTTTATTAATATATTCTCCATTCCATATTGATGTAATAGGGAATAGATGAATAAATTGTAAAGTATTTAATACTGGCTCTCTTTGATTTGAAAATATATTTCCTGGTAAACTTCCAAACCAAGACTCTTTACAATTAACTGTTTCATTTATTAAAATAAACCCTTTATTTTCTAAAACTTTTTCTAAATACTCTACTTTTTTATCTAATTCTATTTTATTTTTTGAAGATAAAAATATAGTAGAATTATATAAACCTTGAGTTAAGTAATCTCCTTGTGTTAAAGTCATCTGTGCGTCTATTTCATTAGCTCTTCTAACTGCGTCAAGATTGATTTTTCCACTCTCTGGATCTCTACCAGAAAGTTCATTAAATACTCTCGTAAAAAAGCTGAGTTTTCCCTGTAAAGTACTTCTATATGCTTTTTCCATTTTCTTTAAAGCCTGTTGTTTGCTTAAAAAGATAAATCTAGTAACCCACCTATATTCAAAAGGCAAATTATTAAGCTCATCTAGTAAACATGGCTCTGTAAAATTAGGTAGTCCTATTATTGAAATAGCTTTTATATATGTATTTCCTAACTTTAAATCTGTTAAATTTCTCAGTAAGGGGGTATCACATAAATAGTTAGCTAAAGCAAATGGCACTACTGGTACATTTACTTTATAATCTTTTTCTGAAACACATGAGTGTAGATAAGTTATTGTTTCTTCTGCTGTAAGTTCTCTTGCTTCTAAGAAAATTTCTTTAAAAAGATTAAAAAACCTATTAAATGATTTGATAAAATCTTCTAAAGATGTATCTGGAATAATTTCTTCTAATTTTTTTTCTATAAAAAACTCAGACATTTTATTCTCTATATCTTTTGGTACTAAATAAGTTAAAGTTACATAATACTCATTAATATAATACTCTGCATTTTGACCTATAAAATGTTCTTTTCTTTCTTCTTCAATAAGTCTTCCTGCTAGAGTTTTAAAATTAGATTCTATATATTTATCAGCTTTTTTTCTTCTGACTTCCACATGAATAGTCCAGTTTTCCTCAATTCTTTTCATCAAGTTATTTGATCTTTCTACTAGATTTTTTATCTGCTCTTCTGTATAAGAAATTAAATCAAATCCTCTATATTTAAAAGTTTTCTGATATGACCCATTTTTATTTAATACTATTCCATTTTCTTTTAAAACTAACCAACTGACATCATCAGACACTTTGGTTCTTTTTTTAAACTCATTAATCATTCAAGCACCTCTAACCTTCGTGATAATATTCTTTTTCTTTTATATATTTTTTAAAAAAAATATTCAAAACCAATGGATCCTTTTTTGTGAAAAAATATATCATAAAATGTAAAATTAGTGGAAATAAAACCATAACAATACTTTCAAATAAAAAAATTAGATAAAATCCTAATGTAGCATTTAATATAAAGGCTTCTCTACTTATTCCCATAATTGTTTGTGGTTTTAACAATGTCTGACAAGTAGGGACTTTTAAGCTTTCAGTTTTTTTCATTCCTTAACCTCCCTTATAATATATTCTCCATTTTCAAATCCTAAAACTTCTTTAATTTCAACAACTTTTCTTTCTCCATTAACTCTTTTAAGAACTACAACTAAGTCAATAGCTTTTCCTATTAATTTTTGTTGTTTATCTACTGATTTTCTTTGATTATATTGTTCAAGTTGTTCTAAAGCACCTTCTGTTGAATCAGAATGAATTGTTGATACTCCACCACCATGTCCAGAGTTCCAAGCCGTTAAAAGATCTAAAGAAGTAGCTCCTCTAATTTCTCCTACTACTATTCTGTCTGGCCTCAATCTCATAGTTGAATAAAATAATTCTTCCATTGAAGTATATATAGAAGTTTTTAATGATATTTTATTAGGACACAAACTTCTAATTTCTTTTGTATCTTCTAATATAACTAATCTGTCTTTCTTGGGAATAGCCCCTATACAAGCATTTGCAAAAGTTGTTTTTCCTGTAGAAGTTCCACCTACAATAAGTATATTTTTATAATTATTTATAGCTTTTTCTATTACTCCCTTTTGAAATTCTGTCAAAGATCCCATTCTTACGTAATCATCTAATGTAAATATAAGTATTGACTTTTTTCTTATAGTAAAAATTGGATTGTCTACATTTGGAGGAATAACTGATTCAAATCTAAATCCTGTATCTGGTAATTCTGCTGACATTCTGGGATTTTCTTTATCTACTTTAGCTTCCATAAAAGTAGCAACAGTATTTATTATTTTCATAGCTTCCGTATTCTCAAGTATTATTCCTGTGAAATACATTCCTTTAGTTAATGAATCAACCCATACGGTTTTATCATCATTAAGCATAATTTCTATTATATCTTCATCTTCAAAATATGAATTAATTTTTTCTCCTAAAGAACTTTTCAAAATAGCAAGGATTCTATCACTATAAATATTTCTTCTATCTATACTATTCATTATTTCCTTCTATCTTTGAATTTTCTTGAAATTCTTCTATATTTTTATCTTGCAAATTTTCATATCTAATTATTTCTTCCTTTAGGATCTTTGATATATTTTCTTGAAATTCTTTATTATCTTTATTTTCATCTAAAGTTTGAAGTAAATCATCATCATTCATTATATCTGTAAAAACTTTGCTGAACATAGCAAATATATACTTTTTCTTTTCTTCTTTCATTTTTCTTAATCTTTCTAATAATTGAGCTTCATTTTCTGAAAATGATGATAAATTTTTTTTTCTTCTAATTTTCTTTTCTTGCATAATGTGTTCTCCTTGTTATTTACTTGGTTTTATTTTTGCTTTATCTTTAAAATAAGGGTTATTATAATAAGTTAATTTAGTACCTCTATAGGTAGGTTTACCTTTAAAGAATATAAGATTTTTTTTATCAGAATATCTCATTACTTCCTCTGGAGTAAGTAATTCTCTAGCTATTCTATTTTCCGATATATTACCTGTATCTAATTTTAATGCTTTAAAGCTCTTATTTTGAGTTTTTAGAGTTCTTTTTCCTAATAACGCTGAAATTAATTCGGCTGTTGCTTTGTCTGTAGCTTGTGGGGTATAAAAAACTGCTGTAGAACAGTTTTCTAAAATCATATTTTTATCTCCATAAGCTTGTCTTAGTTGATTAATTCCTTGAGCAATTATTACTGCTTTCATTCCATACCCTGCTATATATGCGAGTGCTTTTTCTAGTAATGGAATTTTTCCAAATGCAGGGAACTCGTCAAGCATGAGTAGTAATTTATGCTTATGTGGCATTTTATCTGGATCTTCCATTTTAGGACATAAAATTCCTATTATTTGAGAGATCAGAATACGAATTAATGGGGATAAAACAGATATTGACGCAGCTTCTATAATTACATATAAATCTACTGGTGTTTTATCATTCATTAAGTCATTTATTTTAAAGTCAACGGCTGTTGTATTTTTTCTAATAATAGGATCTTTATATAGAGTTATTGCTGTAATACATGATGAAATAATACCAGAACTCTCTCTTGGATCTTTATTTATTATTTCTGCGGCTGTTCTTGATACAATAGGGTGTGTTCCTGGATTTATTCCTGTATTTTGTGATGAATCATAAATTGTATTAAAAAATTCTGGATCATCACTATGATTAAATTTCATTAACTCTAAAATTCTCTCCAATATTGGTTTGCTTGGATCATTAAAAAAGTCCATTACATGTCCTAAACTTGCAACTTCTCCCTTTTTAGTTTTTTCATAACAAACATGAAGAATTAATGCTACTAATAAAGCACTTGCTTGTGTTACCCAATGATCTCTTCCTTTACCTTCTCCTGGATCAGTAAGAATATCTGCAATAATTTGAGCGTCTACATATTCATATTTTGTCCTTAATCTTATTTGAGCTAAAGGATTATATGAGCTTGAATTTTCATCATGTGGAGCAAATTTAATAATTTTATGTTTGAATATTTTTTCTCTAAAACCTGCTGTTTTTACATAGTTTTCTTTTTTCAGATCTAATACTATTGATGAAGATTGCCAGTTTAAGAGAGTAGGAATAATAACTCCTACCCCTTTACCTGCTCTTGTAGGTGCTATTAATGCGATATGAGTATTAGAATTATCTATTACTTTATATTCTTTAAATAAACCTTTAGCTAAACCTAGAATTACTCCGTCAGTATATTTCTTTTTTAAAACTCCTAATAAATCTAAGTCATCTAAATTAGCCCAACGTGCTGTTCCATAACTACTATCTCTTTGCCTTTTAAGAATAATTCCTCCAGTTATTCCAATTAAAATTAAAAATGTTCCTAACATCAATCTAAATGCTTTGTTTATAAGTGGATTTATATAGTATTCTTTATAATATGGTAATAAAAAGAATGGATTTTTTATATCTTCCATTGTTATACCATTTGCCTTGTAATAAATATAAGTATTTCCTATATATAAAGTCATTAAAATTAAAGTTATTAGTACAAGTAAAAAGATTAATATAATTTTCTTAGTTTTTCTTTTCATTTTACACCTCTAATTTATAGGCTCTAAAACCATATCAGAATTAACAATTATATTAAATTTTTGACCTGTTGCTATTGTTATCTCTGGGGAAATATTCATAACTTTTTCAGCAAATTTTGTACCTATATTAATAATTTGCTCTCCTGCACCTTCTCCTGCGGCTTGTTTCCAATCATCATCATTATCATTATCAACTATTGCTGTTCCTGCTCCAATAATTGATGATAGGACTACAGAAGTAAGTAATTTTCCATAATGATTATTAACTTTTCCAGTAACTCCTGCATAACCGCTTAAATCTGTTCCTGCGAATCTATCTAGCTGTATACTTTTTCCACTTGGAAATATTATTCTTTCCCAAATTATCATTATTCTATCTTGTCCAAAAGTTACATTTGAATCATACATTCCTAACAATCTAGCTCCTTTTGGAATTAATAAATGATTTCCAGTTGTACTGTCATATACATTCTCTCTCACTTGTCCTATCATTCTACCTGGTAATGTTGATTTAACACCTGTTATAAAAATACCTGGAATTATACTTCCTGCATTGACTTGATATTCTGATAATGGAGAAATAACTTCATAAGGGTTATATATAGTTACTTTATCCTCATTTATCCCTTTTAAAAATTCTTTTTTTTCTTTTATTTTATTTTGATCTGCTTCTTGTGGTAATACATTCCCAAAGTTTGGCATATTTGCATTTGTATTTGTTGTAGGAATAAAACTTGTGTTTGTTCCTGTTTGTTCTACATCATCAAATTGAATTACTGATTTTCTAGCTGCTAATTCTTCTTGTAAAAGTTGTTCATAATAAGCTTTTAAACTTTCATCTAGCTTTTCTTCAATTTGTATTTGTGGCTTAATTTCTTTAGTAACTTTTTTTTGTTCTATATCTTTATTTTTTTCTTTATCTTGTACTAAAAAATCACTTTTTTGTCCTTCATATCCCATATTTTCAGTAATTTTTTTTCTAGTATTTGTAGATACTGTTTCTTGCTTTTGCTCATTATTTTTAGAAGAAGAGTTTCCTTTTAATTTAGAACTTATTATAGATGAAATAATTATGCAGATAATTAATGTTATTAATAATATTCCACCTACTATTGTTACCTTCTTTTTATTTACTTTATTTTCAGATTTAGGTTCGTAATTCTCTATATTTTTTTCTGTATTCTCCTCCATTATTCCTCCCTATATCTGTAATTTTTATTTTTTATAACTATTCTTTTATTTCCTAATTTTAATACCCCTTCTTCAAATATTCTGTCAATGATATAATAATTACCTTGTATTCTAAAATTAACTAATTGATCTTGTTTTGATCCTTTTTCTCTAATATAAAAAACTGGGAGTTCTTGAGTATTTTTTAATACAAAATATGTTTTTTGCCCATCATCAAAAATAGACGAAGGTGTAAAATCATATCTCTTTGTACTTACTGTATAATCATAATTATGATCCTCTAAATTTCCTGTTGTTACTACAGTTTTTTCTTTAGCTTGTTTTATTTGTAATACTTCATCTGGATATAACCATTTTACAACTGGGTTATACCATTCTTTAGCTGAGTAAAGATTTATATTATACATTCTTTTATTAGTATTAATAATTAAATTTGTTTTTAATCCTACAGAAAAAGGTTTGATATAGATAACTTCTCTTGTTCCTTCACTTGAGCCTGTTTGACTTTGTGATTTTTGCCAACGAGCAGTATCGCCCCCAGATACGCTTATAATTTGTTCATTTGGTGCTAACATAATAGCTGTTAAATAATTTACCCTACAATATATTGTGTACATTGCATCTTCATTATATACAAAATTTGTTTGTACTCCATTTTTTGCTTCTCTAATTCCACTAATTACAAGTGGTTTTGGACTTGGTGCTATTTGCTCTAATACAGCATTAGATGAATAACTATTTGCTGCTATTATTAGACTAAAAACTATTGCAATTTTTTTTATGTGCATTACTCCTCCTTAGATATTGAAAAATCCTCAACTATTATTCCTAAAGGATTTATATTAATCTCATCTATTTCTTTTGGTTGCTCATTTGTTATTGTAAATAAACCAACAAAATTAGAATTAGAAAGCTCTATCCCTTCTGCTGAATACATTTTTTCATTCCATTTAACTTGATATGTATTTTTTGTTCTTGGAACTTTATTAAAGCTAACTATATTTATATCTCTTGAAATTAATTGTTTTGCTAAACTATTAGTATCTTCATTTATCAATATATCTTGATGTTTTTGTAACATAGCTTCAGTTAAGAAATATGATAATTGTTGAAAGTTTCTTGAGTACAAAACACTATCTCTAGGAATAGCTCTCATTTTAGACACAATATCCCTTATAAAGTATCTATTTTCTACTTCCTTAGGAATGTAAATTTGATCTGCTCTTCTTATAGCTTTTGCTTCTCCTATTTTATCTACTTCTACAACATAAGGAACTAAAGTGGATCTTGTAGCTAAATAAACACAACCTAATGTTGATATTATAGTTAAGCTCATCATTAATAAAGCTATTATTTTATAAGTATTTATTCTTTTACTTTGTTGTGCATAAAATTCAAATAGCTCTTCCGTAGCTTTGTCATAATCTACTTCTTTTTTATTATTTTTTTCAGTAGCTTTTTTTTTAAATATATTCAATTTATCCAAGCATTACCCCTCCTGTAAGATTAAAGAATCCAAGTAATGTTCCTACTCCACCAACAACAGAAAGAGCTATTACTATTCTAATTCCCTTTCCAATTATATTAGAATCCGAAGTCATAGCCCACCCTAAAGCTGCTACTACAATAAGTACTCCCCCTATTATTTTTGCCATTGGACCACTAATAGATTTTGAAATTTCATCTGAATGAGATTCCCATACCATTTTGGAATTTGTACTAGCAAATGTTGCCATACTCCACATTAAAGATAAAACTGCAATTTTGATTTTGTTTAACATAATAAAACCTCCTATAATATTTAAGTTATTTTTATAATATCATAAAACTTTTATTTTGTATAGATATATTACAAAAAAAAAAAAAAAGTAGTAGCAAAATGTTGACTTGTACTTTTTTTAATGATAAAATTTAAGAAAATTTTATACGCACTTTTGTGTGGCAACACTAAAGTGCACGTTTACAAGTTTCTCAATTTTTTTCAAAAATTGCAGAAACTTACACGTGGCAGGAACAGATTTCCTGCACCATTCTAAATAACTCTATCGAGTGTCTACGACCAAAAAAGGAGGTGTTCTCAAATGGCTAATTATTTTCTAAATATGAGTTATGGAAAAGTAGGAAAAACTACTGCTCATTTTGATTATATTACTGCTAGCGGTAAATATACTGGGAAAGAAAAAGAGCTAGTTTATGAAGCTCATAATATGCCAAATTGGGTAACTTCTGCTAAAGAATTTTGGGAACTTGCAGACAATAACGAAAGAGTTAATGGAAGAACTTATAGAGAAGTAAGAATATCATTACCAGAGGAATTGACTAAAGAAGAAAATATAGAACTTTTAAATCAATTTTTAAAAGAGAATTTCTCTGGACATTATTATAGTGTTGTAATACATGATAAAGAAACACAACCAGGTTTTGAATATGTTGAAAAGCATAAAAATATACATGCACATATCATGTTTTGCCCTCGTGTTATAGATAATATTGAAAGAAAAGATCCAAGTAAATATTTTAAGAAATCAAATTCAAAAAATCCAGAACGTGGGGGAGCTGTTAAAGATCCTAAATGGAATGAAGTAGAAACACTTTTAAAATTAAGAAAAGACTGGGAGTTATTACAAAATAAGCATTTAGAATTACATAATATAAATGCTAGGGTTAGTTGTGAAACGTTGGAAAAACAAAGACAACAAGCTTTAGAAAAAGGCGATTTTGATAAGTACGAACAACTTAATCGTTTACCAGTACATATAAATAGTATTACACTTAATAAAATAAATAAAACTGAATACGAAAAGGAATTAATCAAAGAATTTTTAGCTAATAGAGAAATTAAGTCGATCAAAGATAAAATCTATCAAGAAGTTCTTAATGAAAGAGCTAAAAATAAAGAAACTATTAATGAATTTGACGCTTCTATTTCTAAGAAAGAAAAAGAAAATGCTTACAATAAATTAATGGCTAAGAAAAATAAAATTGATAGTAATAATTTATTAATTAGTCAGCTTCAAAATATCAATATAAAAAATGAGGTTTATTCTAAGCTTATTCCTGGATATAAAGAAAAAGTAGATGAACTAAATAATCTTATTAAAGAACATGAACTTTTCTCACAGGAAGAGTTTAATTTTCTTGCACAAAAATATAATGATATTAAGGCTATGGAATCAACTATTGAGCCTAAATTATTTGAAAAAGAAAAGGATAATATAATCAACGATATTCATAAAAATATTGAAAAATTAGAAAAAGAAAATAGTATATTAAATGATGAAATTCAACAAATATTTATAAATAACTCTAAAAACAAAGAGTTCATTAAAGAATTAGAAAATAATTACCTAAATATAGACGCTAAAAAATCTATAAATAATATTATTATAGCGACTAAAGAGAAAGAGAAGATCCAAAAGAAACTTGATTTAATAGAACTTCAATTAAGTAATTCAAGAAAGACTACATTAAATATTTTATCTAAGAAAAAATATATTCCTCTTGAAAAAGAAATTAAGAAACTTAAAGAAGAACTACTAGCAAAAGAAAGTATGGGAGATCCTAAACAAGTTGAAATTTTAAAATCACTTATTAATAAGAAAGAAAAAGAACTCAAAGATATTGAAATTAATTGTACTAAAGATATGGATAAATTTATTCGTATCAAAGAATCTTTTGAGAAAAAATTACATAATAATAAAGCTGAACTTAATATTAAGTTACAAGCAATTAATAATTCTATTGAAAATAGTAAGAAAGAAATCTTATTATCAAATAAAGAAGTTAGAACTCATCTAAGTAATACTATTAATTCTAATAAAGAATTACTTGAGCTTAATAAAGAAAAACTTGAGAAATTGAAATTTATCAAAAAGACATTAAATAAAGATATTAAAGAATTAGAAGTAATAGCTTACTTATCATTAACTAAAGGAAAATATGGAAGATTACAAGATAAGTTCTCTAACAATATGGATAGAATAGATCAAATAAATGTTGAATTAATCAAGCTAAAAGAAAATAAATTATTTAATATGTTCTCAATTAGAAAACTTGAAAAAGAAAAATCTCTACTTGAAGAAGAATCAAGCAGAATTTCTAAAGAATTTAAAGAATTAAAAGCTTCTATTTCTCCAGATGATTTAACTAATGAGATATTGAGAATAAAAACAGCTTTAGCTGAAAAAGAAAATAATATAGATAAGCAGATCCAAGATATTTTAGATGAAAATAAAGAATTACATTCAATAAATAATATTTGTTATAACTTATATGATAATTACAAAGACTTGGAACAAAAACCTATTTATGAAAAATCTTTAGATTTATTTACTGGAAATACTACAACTAAAAATACTGGATCTTGGAACATACAAATAGAAAATGATAATGAAAAAGTAATAAGAATGTAGGAGGAATGAAAAATGAAAAAAATATTATTTTTTATAATTTTTAATTGCTTATTTAAAGCTTATGCAGACGTTGATTTGAAGGAATACTACCAACAAAAAATAATAGATCCAAATAAAGCTATTACAGCTTATAATGATGTTCATAGATTTTCTAAAGAATTTAATGTTGATGAAAAGCTCATAACTGCCATTATTGAAGTAGAAAGTAACTTTTCTAATGAAATTAAGAGCAAAAAAGGTGCTATAGGTTTAATGCAAATTATGCCAGGAACAGCAGAATTATTAAATATAGATCCTAATGATTTAACTCAAAATATCTATGGAGGAATTAAGTATTTTAAATTTTTATTAGAGAAAAATAATAATTATATTCCTTTTGCACTTGCTGCATATAATGCAGGACAAGGGAACATAGTTAAATATGATAGTATTCCACCATTTCCAGAAACTCATTCTTATATTGAAGAAGTTTTAAATATATATAATAATTTAACTGGAATAAATAATACATTCTTTTCTAACGAATTTAGTAATACTAATTTTAATTGGGAGGGAATAAATGAATCTTCAAGCCATGAACAAACGAATTAAAAGTTTAGAAGAAAAAATAAGAAAAAATAAAATCAAAAAATCAAGCTTTAGTCAAGCAGAAAGAAAAAAAAGAGCTAGAAATTTGATAATACTAGGAGCTAATTTTGAAATACTGGGATACGAAAAAGAAGAAAATACTGTTATATTAGGTTTTTTAAAAGAAAATATAAATAAAATCAAGCAAAATAGAGAACTGTATAAAGAAATAGGACAATCCATTTTAGATGAGAGAGCTAAAACTAGACTTGAAAACAAATTAGAACATACTTCTCCAGAAACAAGACAAGTCAATTCTGATGAAATAAAAGAACTTTTAATACTATCTAAAAAATATAATATATCAGAATATATAAAAAAAGAGTTTAATAAAACTCTCTGGGAAAAACTTACTTATAAAGAATTTATTTTAATTAAAAAAAATTTTACTGGAATATAAAAAAGCTAGATAATCTAGCTTTTTTTAATATGTTATCATCAAAATTTTTTTTCTCAAATTTAAAGTTAGTCTAACTTCACGCCCCTGTAAATTTTTTAATTTTTGTCCTATGAAAAAAATAAAACTATATCTATCTTTAATAATCTTTCTTTTTTCAAAAATATAATCATCATTTTCTTCGTGTTGTAATATTATTTTATTTGTTAAATAAGTACAATATATTTCGTTGTTCTCATTTAAATTAAATCCTATAGCTATATCTTTTGGTATAATTATATAAATTCTTTCACTCTTTACCTGTACTAAAACCTTTTTTGATAACTCTTGATTATAGTAATATTCTTCTATTTCTTTATGATCTTTAGTAAAAACTGGATTTTCTAACAATCTTTTTATTAAATCATAATTTATAAATAACTCATTTGCTTCTATTTTTCTTAAAGTCGGAGCAGATATTCCTAAAAAATTAGCTAAATCATTGATAGTAATTTTATTTATTTTACGAGTGATCCTAATTCTATCTCCTATTTTCATTTCATAAAGTACCTACCTTAGTATTTTTTTATTTAATTATAACATATATTTTTACTTTTAAATATGAAAAAAGCTCTCTAATTGAGAACTTCTTAATCTTTTTGCAATTATTGTAGTGTACTTTTTATATATTGCGGGAGTACCCGCACCCCGCTTGATCTTGGAAAAATACAAAATATAAAATTTTCTATTTTTCCAAGCTCTCATTATAAAGGTTTTCCTGCTACAACCTTGTACCACTCATCTTCTGTTACTTCTTTGTAACTTCCATATTTCATTTTTTCTATCTTTTTATATTTTTCAGTTAGTTCTTCTACTTCCTCTAAAATTTCACTTATACATAAAGGCTCATACCTATTATAAGTGATATTATATATTGCATAATATTTTTTTACTTTATTCATTTTTTCCCCTTAATAATTTTTTTATATTAAAAAGTGTTGTTTTTCCTATTCCAGTAGCCTTAATGCAATCTTTAGTTTTAATATTTCCTGCGATCCAAGCGTCTATATATCTTTTTTGTTCTGCTGTCAAGTTTTCTTGCTTATTTGGCCTACCTATTACTTTATTTTTCTTAACTGATATTTTTCTTCCCTTCTCATCTACTGGTAAAGCGTCATAAGCTCCTGCTTGTCTTTCTTTTTTTACTTCTACTTCTTTTTCAGCAAAATATGCTAATAAATTTAAAGCTGTAGGTTGCAATATTTCTTTGACAAATTCATTTTCATTATTAGTATTTAATAATGGCATATTTAAAATTTCTATATAGACCCCTTTAGCTTCTAATAATCTAAAGGTATTCAATATATCTTTTTTATTACGCCCCAGTCTATCTAATTCAGTTACTATAAGAATATCTCCTACTATTAAATCAGCTAAAAGTTCCTTCCATTTAGGCCTTTCTAGTGTTCTTCCTGTAATCTTATCAATATAAATATTTTCTTCACTTACTCCTGCTTCTCTTAATAGTTTTAATTGTCGATCTAATACTTGCTCTTTGGTTGACACTCTAGCATATCCTAATTTTCTACTTTTCATTATTCCTTCCCTAAAGTTAAAGCTTTTCTATCATTTGAAAGTTTTTTTTCCCAAGAACTCATATCTTTATTATTTTCTAAAGAATTTTCTCTCTCTTTCAAGAGTTTTTCAAAAGGATTTTCTTTTTCTTTTATACTATTTTCTTTTTCTCTTTCTATTATAGCTATTTCTTCTTTTGGTGCTTTACGTTCATTCATATATTCTAATACTTTATCATAACCTTTTAAAATTTGTTTTTTCTCATCTTCGGATAAAGTTCTTTGAAATTCTTTAGAGATTAATGTTCCTGGATCAATATTAGGTGTTTCTTTCATTGAGTATAAATATTCATTTTCTCTATTATAAATTCTAATATTAGAAAATACTTTTGCATTGTATAATTTACTTAAATTATTAGCTATATTATCAACCACAATTTGATGATCTTTTTTTAGTGTTGCTCTTGGCTCAAGTCCTCTTTTTATCATTTCTTCATATCTAGTTAAAGTACCTAAATATGAAACTTCTGGCCTTACTTGAATTACTGCCATTTCAACTTGATAACCTTTTTTAGAAAGTTCTTGTTGTGTTTTTAATGGTGTTTCTGATGTTCTTAGTGTTCCTTCTATAATTAAATTATAACCTTCATCACTTAATTTATTAATTAATGCTTCTGTCATTTTTCCTGCAAAAGTTTTAGTGTATTCTACGGCTTCTTTTCCATATATCTTTTGTAATTCTATAAAATGAGGGTGTTTTTTTCTAAAATCATCTCCATTTATTACTATTATATTTTCATTTTCAATCTCTTTCGTTAAGAGAATTGCCATACCACTTTTCCCTGCACCAGGTTGTCCACCTAAAAGAAAAGCTTTTTTTTCTTTTGAAGGAATTTTTAACATTTTTAATTCTGTAAGTGTTTTATCTAAAGCTTTTTCAAATTCTTTTTCAGAAAAGTTGTCCATTTTACTCCTCCATACTCATTAAAATATTTTTAGCTAAATCTAATTGTCCATTAGCTGCTTCAATTTTTGCTATATCATCATATTTAGATCCAAAAATATCATTATAAATATGTACTGTATTTAGGTATAACATAACAATAGGATTTTTAATTTCTGTAGAATTAATGTTGTTTTTATCCATATAGTTATTAAAGTAACCTAGAATTTCAGAACTTTTTTCTCTAAGAATTTCTCTTTGTAAATTAATTTCATATAAACTTGCCATAGTATCAACTCCTTAAAATTATAATAAATTATTTCTTATAATTATTATACCACAACAGTTCAAAAAAGTATATAAAATTTTAAAGTTGTTTTCGAACTATTTTTTTAAAAAATTTTATAGAAAAATATATAAATTTATAGTAGTTCAAAAAGTATACTTTTTTGAACTTTATACTTTATGTTACTACTTTAAATAAGGTAACAACCTAGAATATACTCATCTGATTACTCTTTTTTTCCTTGATATAGTAAGTGCGTCGTTTTTTTAATCATCTTCTTTAATTTGAAAAAATAGTTCTAAATCTCCTATTTTAAATATATAATTGTAATCTCTAAAGCTCTCGGCGTCAAAATATTCGCTTTCTTCCACTCTATCAATTTTAGTATAAATTTCATCTTTAGTAAATTTGAAATATAGATAACCTCCTTCGCCTACCCAAATTCTTAAAATATATTTCTGTTCCTCTTCATCAAAAGTTAGTCTTTCTTCCTCATCAACTGCTAGTTCTCTAATAACTATATCAAGACTTTTGAAATAAACTTTCAATTCCTCAATCTCATAATTTGCTAAAAACTCTTTGAAAGTTAAGCCTTTTCTAAGGTAATTCTTAGTTATTTTATCAAAAAACTTTCCCAAAATTTCTGCAGGTAATAAGTTTTGATTCACTCTCATATCATCTAAGAGAATATCAAATAATTCTCTAAGTTCTCCATTAGTTTGACTTCTATAATATTGAATAAATTTTCTTGTATCATCTATTTCATCTATTTCAGTATCTGGAATATATTCTCCAAATGTTAGATGAAATACCTCATCAAATCCCTTATCTTTGGCAAAATTATCTAAATCTTCCATACTTGAATTAATATATTCTTCTCTAGCATTTTCTATTCCAATTTCTTTAACTAAATTTTCTATAAACTCAATAGTTTTCTTCATATTCCCCCCTTTTTATAAGTTACTACTTTATTAATCTAGTAACTTAATTATATCAAAAAATTAATAAATTCAATCTACTTCTTTACTATTTTAGTATCATAATTTTAATAAGAATTGAGTGAGAAAAATTCTCACTCAATTAAAAATCATTATATATTTGTCCTCTTGAGCCAACTGCTATAACACTAACTATTTTTATTTCTCCATTAACTAATTTATAGACCACTCTATAATCATTTATTCTCATTCTGTAGAGATTCTTGTAGGACTTCATAGCCTTTATATCAACATTTGAATTTTTTAAATGGTAATAACTTTTAATATTCTCAACAAATTTTTCATAAACTTTTTTATGCTTAGAAAAAAATTTATCTGCAACTTTGGATATTTCAATACAAATATCTTCAGTAACTTTTATCATAATTTAATAACTTCCTTTTTGACAATTTTTAAATCATCATCAGTAAGCCCATTTAAAAGTTCTACAAGTTCTTTTTCTTCTTCCTCATCACAATATGGAACATTTGACATTTTAACCATGAAGTCAGATTTTTTCGCGTCAATTTCTTTCTTTATAGCATTTCTAACAAATTCGGAGCAAGAAATATTAAAGATTTCAGATATTTTTTTTATATCTAAAAATAGATCTTCTTCTAATTTTAAACTCATTGTTTTAGACATTTTATCTCTCCTTTCAACAATAGTATTACGGTAATATGGTATTACCGTAATACTATTATAACACATCTTAATAAAAAAATCTATATTTTAATAGTTTTCTTTTTAATAATAATCATCATTTCTTCTAGAAGAAAGTAAAATTACAGCAAAAATTAAAAATACAAAACTAAATCCTAAAATTAAATATAATATTACCATTACTATATAAATCGCTGCTGCTATTGTTCCATATACAAGATCTGTTTTTTTATACATCATGTAAATAGCATATAATATCATAACTATACCTATTGCTATAAGTATTACTCCAGATATAGAATCATTTGAAGGTTTATACAATGTTCCTACAACAATTAATATAGATCCAATAAAAGGCATTTTAAAATTCTCTTTACAAAACATTTTTATATTAAATCTTTTTTCATATTCAAAATTTACTTTTTCTTTTACTTTAGGTAAATACTTGAGTATGCAAATTATAATTAATATTTCAACAATCAACATTATAACACCCTCTTATTTTCATTAAAACCGCTTTAAAAAGTCTTTTCATCTATTTTTCAATTATTAAATATATATAGTTAGAAAAAATCGATTTAAACATAGTTTTGTGCCTTCATAGCTCGTTCTATATAATTTTTTATCATTCCTTTATAAATTCCAGGTTGAAGTTGTCTAGTTTTTAAAATAAAAGTTTCTTCTATTTGTTTTTCTTTAGATAAAAGATTTATTGCTTCTTCTTCAATCTTAAGTTTGTTGAAATTATCTAATTTTTCAAATATTGCCATATAGTCTTTTTTTTCTACAGTTGTATAGTTATTATTTTTTATGTTTGTAGACTTTTCTATATTCTTATTTTCTACTGTCTTTTCTTTATTTGTTTTAGAATTGATTTGTCTTTCTTCTTTAGCTATTTTTGTAGAAAAAAGAGCAGCTATATTTTTTACATCTTTATTCTCTTTTAATGCTGTATAAGTTTCTCTTAAATAATTTTCTGTATCTTGAAGTGATAAATGTTTTCTTAATTTTAATACAGAATCTTTATTTGTTTTAGTAAGATTTATTCCAAATTCTTTAAATAAATTTTCAAAAAAATCAAGCTCATTATCATGTACATGATTTCTATTATTAGTTTTTCTTTCTTTAGTATGATCTTTTATTAGTAGTCGTTGATTATCCGCTAACGGGTTAACCGCTAGTGGATTTTCTACTTTCGGTAGAAAGTCAGAATTTTTGATAGTTTCAACCGAAAGTTGATTTTCTGCTTTCGGCTCTTTTTCAACTTTTTTATAAATTAATGAATAACTTTCATCTATACCTTCAATATCTGCTAATATATTATTATGTAATTCAATAGAATAAGGTGTAGGGATTTCATAAATTATATAAAATGTTTCTACTACTTTCCCTTTTTGTCTTAATTCAAAATAATGGCAATAATTGAAAGTTCTTAGCTCTCTTAAAGCACTTTTACAAGCTGTTATTCCGTCAGTTTTGCAAGTTGCTAAATGCTCTAATACTATTTTCCAATCGGAAGGACGCCCTACTAAGTAGGTTAAAAGTCCAGTTGCTTTCCAAGAAAGTCTATTATCATTAATTCCTGTTTTATCAATTTGAACATAAGGATTTTCCCTCGTTTTTAGTTTTATAACTGCCATATATATGTTCCTCCTAATTTTTTATAAATAATTAGTAGACTGTTTTTATGAAAAAATATTAAAGAACATTAAAGTGGGTTGACATTAAGGTAAACAGTAATGTATAATATTTTTAGAAATAAATAACTTAGTTAGTGCAGTCTACTAATGTTATATGCTCTTAAAGAACGGCCATTCTTTGGGAGCTTTTTTTATTGTTTTTTTCATTTTATATTTTAAATTGTTTTTTTTATTTTATATTTTAAAATTTAAAATGTCAAGACTAATTTTTAATTGAAAAGTTTAAAAATATTGCTTTATGTAGTATATAAAATCACAAAATTTTATAAAATATAGAGATTTTATAAAGGACACCATAAAGTATTGCTTTTAGTATTACTTTCTTAGTTTCATGTTTCACATGTGAAACATGAAATTATTTTTTTCTAATTGATGAAAGCCCAACTCCAGAAATTTGAGCTTCAACTTCATTTTTACCAATAGTTAAAGTTATAGCTCCAGAGTAATTAATACCTTGATCAGCATAAGAAAAGCTACTTCCATTATGTACAATATTTGTAACTATTCCTTTTATATAATATTTGTTTATAGAATCAGATTTTTCATTTAACGTAATAGAACTAATTTCAAAATCAAAAGTATCTGGAGTAGGTTTTTCTTCATTCCAATGCCAATCACGATCCAAACAAGTAATTCTGTATTCATTTCCTTTTAAATGTTTTATTGTAAGTTCTTTGTAAAAGCCAAAAGCAACTGGTTGTTTATCATCTATATCAATTCTAGTATAAGTTCCAGGAAGATATTTTTTTATAGTATCTTCATCAGATGATCCACACCCTATAAGTGCTAAAATAGTTACAGCACCTACTAATAAATTTTTTATTTTCATATTTAAACCTCCTTATTTGTCAATTTTTTTATCAAGATAAACTCAATGTTTACAACACTTA
>OGKK01000067.1_pt1 | contig 37102 bp, 29 predicted proteins | sample 1572401 | NCBI WGS metagenome assembly OGKK01 (sample SAMEA2582155, study PRJEB24529) | metagenome | biome: Human gut stool | place: China | collected 2011 | reverse complement strand
ACGAGGAGGGAGAGGCTGACTGGAGATGGGCAAAGAGAGGCTTGAGCCAAGGTGAACATTTGTTCTTTGTGGAGAAGTTTATCGAGTATACCAATGACGATGGCTTTGTGGATAGAGAGTCGTTCAAAATTACGGATGATGCCAAGAAACAGCTTTTCTCGGAACTCAACCTATCATCCATGTGTGGCTCTCGCCCGAAGGGTGGCATGCTATCCTTTGAGGACATTAGCCCCAAGCAACTATTCTACAATAGCAAGGAACAAAGGCAAGTGGAAGAGTTAACTTCCCTCTTGGATGAGGAGCATTTCCAGCGTATCAAAAATCGATTGAAAGAAAGCAACTTCAGAAGCGGCTTTGCCTGCCTTTTCTATGGTGCGCCTGGTACAGGAAAGACAGAGACTGTGCTTCAGATAGCCAAGAAGACTGGCCGTGACTTGATTCAGGTGAACGTTTCAGAGGTTAAGAGCATGTGGGTAGGCGAGAGCGAAAAGAATATCAAGAGCATCTTCGATGATTATAAGAAGAAGGTGAAACAATTAGCCAAGGCACCCATCTTGCTTTTCAACGAGGCTGATGCCATCATCGGCAAGCGTCAGGTGGGGGCGGAAAGAGCCGTTGAGAAGATGGAAAACAGTATTCAGAATATCATCCTTCAGGAGATAGAACAGTTGGATGGCATCCTAATTGCCACGACCAACCTCTCAGAGAACATGGACAAGGCCTTCGAGCGCCGTTTCCTCTATAAGATACAGTTTGAGAAGCCAGACTTGAATTGCCGTACTCAGATTTGGCAAGCGATGATTCCACCTTTGAATGATGCCGACGCCAGTTACCTGGCGGGCAAGTATGATTTCAGCGGTGGTGAAATAGAGAACATCGCCCGTCATTTTACCATCCAGTCGATATTGCATGGCCAGCCAGAGAACATGGTCAAATCCCTTGTTGAGTTTTGTGAAAGTGAAAGACTGGAAGGGAGTCGTACCAAGAGAAAAATTGGATTCTAACGGCTGATGCTTTTCATGGCTTATTTTTACTGGTATCCAGAAAAAGAGATGAACAACATGAATCGTCGTACCCTAATGTACAAAGAGTGTTTGCGTAGTCATTTTCATTGGCAAAAATAATAACTTCTACAATAATTTAGACAGAATTTCGTTTCTATAGTAAACAATTATAGTTTATAATGTGATGAATGATATAATCAATATCCTAAGCCAAGTTCGAATAGTTTCACGAAAAATAAAAGAGCAAAGAAAAGAAAAGTTTGAACGTGGTGAAAATTATAATATTTTCAATGATTTGGGTTTCATGTCAGATGAAGTCCATCTACACTCTATGTTTTTGGCAAACCTGCTGAATCCAAAAGGAAGTCACGGACAAAGAGGAAAATTCCTTGAGGCATTTTTGAAAATGCTACAGAAATCGTTTCCTGCAATATCTGCAGATCGTTTAGTATTAGACACGGCTAATGCTTCTGTAGAAGTAGAGAAATATATAGGTAGGCAGACAGATAATGAAGGCGGCAGAATAGATATTTATCTTACCGATGGCAAGCATAGTATTATCATAGAAAATAAAATCTATGCAGTTGACCAACATCATCAGATGCTAAGATACTGGAATTATGGAATGTCACAAAAAGTAAACGATACGGAAAAATCATTTGTATTGATTTACTTGACATTGGATGGTTGCTCTCCTTCAAAAGACTCTTTGGGTGAATACTTAAAGGAAAATGATATAGTTTGCTTATCCTATAAGAGTGATATTAGAGGATGGCTTGATCGTTGCGTGGAGTTGTCTTCAAGAACTCCGCTCGTGAGAGAAACTATCAATCAATATATTAGTACTATTGACATATTAACAAATAACGTTATGGAAGATAATAAAGAACTATTAGATATTTTAAGCAAAGAAGAAAATTTAGATGCTGTTTATGATATAGCAAACAATAAAAATATTGTTGTAAACAGAATTATAAACGAAGTGTTTATTCCTAAATTAAGGGATTTAGCTGAAAGCAAAGGGTTGACTATGGGAGATAATTGTATAGAGAATTGGATGGAAGAATCGTGGGCAGGAGCATCATTTTATAATCCAAAATGGAAGTATCTTAAACTTGCTTTCGAGTTTGAACATAAAGGCTTAGATTTTTTAATCTTTGGCTTTCACGTAAAAGATGAAGATGGTGTCAAGCGTGAAGATGTAAAAGACTGGGAAAAAGTTCAAAAAAACTATTCCACAAAAGATGTCAATAATCAATGTTGGATTTGGAAGGATTTTAATGGAAATCAATATTGGGATAATGCCTCTGGCATAAAAGACTTGCTGAACGGTAAAACTTTAAATGATTTCTCAATAATGTTTGACGAAGCTATAGATTGTGTCAAGGGACTGGATATTTAGTCCCTTGACAAAAGAACATTGATGGGTTGTCTTTCAAAGATACTTACTTGCAAGATTTTTTATTCTTTCCTTTACCTCTTCTTTTAGCCATAGAGGTTCTAGCACTTGCATGGCGTCCATGTTCGAAAAAATCTCCTGTTCAAAATCAAACTCAGGTTTTAGGTGATACTCAAAAATAGAGTATTCGTCAGTTCGCTTTGTCTCCTTTTGAGAGTCATGGAGAGGCAGGTTGCGTATATAGTTACTTTGAAAGGCATCCACTTTGAGCACAACTTTCTGGACCTCAGAATCCTTGTTGTTGATGATACCAAAGCAATCTTTGAAGTAATCAGCTGGTTCCAAGTCCTTAGGCATCTTGAACACTTTGTCTGAGATAATGACACGCTCCATGCGGTCAAGCGCATAACAACGGACATCGTCGGTGCCAGGGCTATAAGCTATCACATACCAACGTTTCTTGAAAGCTTTCACGAAGTAAGGATGAATGTCAAACTCATTATATTTCTCGGCGTTGTAGCTGTAGTAAGATATGAAGATGACAAGGTTGTCACGCATGGCCTTGATGATGTCTTCCAGATAGTTTCTGCCCGAAGGCATGTCCTCCAGCAGTACTCTATCCTTGAGCTTACGACTATTGCCCACCATCACATTGAGCGAGAAGGCGTTCAGCAACCAGTTTCTGGCGCTTCCTTCCTCGAAACAGTCACCATACTCAATGTGATAGCGGAATCCGCTGCCGCATTCAATATTAATCTCAAACAGTTCCTCGATGGCATGGAGATTATTGATGAAGGTACGGCGAGAAAGTTCCGTCCCCTCGCTCAAATCAGAGTCCAACCACCTGTTTTGAATCTCCTTCAGGGTGATGCCACCCCGGTTCCTTGCTCGATGAATGGTCTCTACGAGCCAGACATATTTGTTCAATTGATTGATAGCCATATTCTTTTATAGATTGCAAACTCGGTCATAAGTCATTTTAAGGAATGGGGTAAAGTTGTCCCCCATTCCATAAGCATCCCATAATATTTCTTCAATCTCATTGAAAGATATGCTTCTTAAACATGCTGCTATTGTCATACCTTAATATATTTATGAAAAATCCACAATCAGAAAATTTTACCAAAACTTTATTATCTGTTCTGCGTCTAGCACATCCTGCGTATCTGTCCGCAACGACGAGCGGCGATGTTCAAGACTCATCGAGTGCCTAATGCACACGTTTCGTGCTTCCACCTCGCCAGCCAGTCTCAAATATCGTCTTCTGCCTTGTGATAGGTTTCCACCACGGGCAAAATCCTCTTCCTCTTGTATAAGATGCTGCACTTCATGCAGCAACACACCTTCGGTCTGACATTGGAAAGGTGAATTGGCAGTACCCATACAAACCAACATGCCATAGTTGTCAGGGGAAAAATATCCTATATACTTATGCATGGGAGTGTATTTTGCAAACAGACGTAGCCTTCCGAAAGCAGGATAGGCCGTAAGCAACGAGACGTCGTGCATACACAAACGTATGTTGATGGGTTCGCCAAAATGGCGTTTCAGATGGTCTTCTATTTCGATTGTATTGTGGAAAGGGTCTGCCACTTCATAGCGCCATTTGCCATCTACACCCATTTCCCAACCCGTCTGCTGTTTTATCATGTGCATATCCGTGCTGCAGCGAAGCAGTTTGACTGCCTTCTTTTGTGCTTCGATAAGACCTAACGAAGCATTGCTATCATCAAGTCTTTTTGCACCTATAATACCTATATAGCTCATATTACCACTTGTCTGGTGAATTAATAATGTCGGTTTTGTCTTCAAGATAGTCTTCTATGCATTTCCTTATGCCATCCAGTGTAGCCGAGCAAGGCAAGGTGTAAAGAAATGCTTGGGCCACAGACTTTTCGGGCGACATGAACATCATCTCGTCTTCGAACTTGGCATAGTACAGTCCGTTGGTGTCCAAATACTCGCTGTCGAGAATGTCTTGTAGCAGAGTCTTGACATTTGGGGCAAGCTCTACGGAAGAAGCCTTGTTCCCTATCACACGCTGCAAATCACGGCAAACCTCACGCTGTTCTGCGAGCGAGGGTTGCACCTCTTGCTGTAGACTAACTCTTGTTATGGAAAGGCGGTAATATTCTTTCCATTTCATGTAGCATCGTCGCAGGGCATCTATTGTGCTGCGCTGTATATGAGGCAGGGGCAACCCTTCGAGGGCCATTGTTTCTTGCGCAAGACAATAGCGCTCGGAATGTCTGAACACAGGTTTGCCCTTCTGTTCTCCCATGACTACAGGGGCAGATATACGCAACATGAGGCTCTGCCTTATTGGAGGCATGGGAATTTCGTCCGCATTCTTCCAGTCAAGAACTTCCCAAGGCTCGTTGTCGTCGCGTTCGGAGCGCGACTCGAATTCCTTCACATCGCCGTAAGTTATCTGGTCGCGAGGCACGACAATCACAGCATCCATCTGGGCAAGCGTTTGTATGATGGTCTGCAATGGTTCCGACTCGAAAGGCAACTGTTCAGTCTGATAGTGCATAAGCGTCTTGCGTTTTTTCTTGTCTGGCTGTTCTTTGTCTTCCTTTGCCTTGTCGTATATCGAACTTATAGGAGTGCCAAAGAACAGAGTACGTATGCCGTCAAAACGCTTGTCCTTTTCAAACTCCTTGGAGTGTTTGTCGTTCACGCTTACTACATACATCGGACCATTGTAAGGCATTAGCGAGAAGTTCACCCCCAAGCCAGCTATCGTGTAATTTGTGTTGGTATTAGTGGCATATTTGAAACCTTCGTGCAGAGGAATAGAAACCGTGTTTAACGTTTTCCTTATCTTCGACTCGTCCATAGGCAAGAGTAATCCGATCTGCGTTTGAGCCTTGCCACCTTTCTTTTCCTTCAGCGAGAAGGATATGAAGCGAGGCTTCAGTTCGGCGATGGCAGGATGGACGTATGCTCCAAGAATGTTGCTGGTGATAATCTTGCGCTCCACAATCTTGTTGTTGTAGATGGCAATCTCCTTATTCCAAACGCTTGCGCTCGGCTGCCAAGCACTTTGATATAAAATATCACAAAGACGTTTGTAATTGCTCCAACTGCTATTATGAACCAAATTGATGCGAATTTCTGTGTGTACAGCTGTCAATGCAAATACGAACTCTACTTTACTGGGAAGGAATTTGGATTGTTCATCTTTACCAAATCGTATGTCTGTCAATACACTTATAATTCCATCTTGTGGCATTACCTCGCCCTCCACATTCTCAGTGATGACGTATCCGTTTCCTATTTCCGCTTTTGACAAGACCTTGACAAGTCTTCTCCTTTCTTCTGCGTATTTTTTCATCTCTTGCTTCTTTGCGTCAAGCAGATGGTTGTACTCGTTAGAGAACGAAACCAATTTTTGCAAGATTCGTTTGGCACGCTTCTGCTCGTTCACATCTTCAAATTCAGTTGAGCTCCATTTGTCAACAGGTGTGCATGCTTTTTGCAACCATGTGTCTGCCAACTCCTCATCACCACAATATGTTGTCAATATGCGTTTTGCTCCGTCATGCAGCATTTGGCTGCGTGCCTTAAAGCGACGGTTAACCTCTTTGTTGCGGTGTGCATAATAATCTTTCACCTGTTGCTGTAAGACAGGGTTCTCCTTATATGGATTTCCGTAAACCGCCTTAGCTTTCTGGTAAAGTTCAGTCAATGTTTCATAGCTATACGGAAACGTCTTTTGCCTGCATTTATAGGTTGTAAGATAGGAGCATCCGCCAAGCCTTGTCTTCGCCTTGGCCGTAGTAAAAAGTTCTTCCCTGACAAAGTCGGCCTCGAAGTCACGGAATTCACGTTCCAGGTCCCATTGGTTTATTCGGCGAAGCTCAGCCTCAAGTGTCGTGTAGCCCGATATCAGGTCGTCTACGATGCTCTGTTGTGCCGCCACACTTAGCATGGCACTCCGTGCGAGCAGTCGGCTTGCTGTCACATTGCGTGTAAGGTCGAGGACCAATGCTTGTTCTCGGTGTTCCGACACATACTCTTTTGCCACCTCATTGCCATACTTATTGTCAATGTCCACGAAGTCGGCTTGTTCACGGTCTTGGTCTTGCCATGCGGCAGTGTTGGCACTCAGCGACCGCAACTTCGCCCGGAGCATCATGTTGAGGCGCTTCTCAGAAGGAATGGCCGTAATGATGTACTCATACAATGGAGGCAGGTCGACACGTTGACCAGTTCGGTTGATGCGGCCACGCTTCTGCAAGTCGATATTCACGTCAAGATCGTTTTGCACAATGAGCATCTTGCGTTGGCGCACTTGGTCCTCTGGCACCTCGGCAGTGGAAATGGCGTGCGCACTTGCACCTATAGCTCCGCAGGCATTGATAAGAATAACGTCTAACTTGTTGTTTTGGAAATCATTGAAGATGAGGTTAGAGTGACGCTTCTTTCTTGACCTGATAACAGCGTTAATGAAGTCATCATCGCCCTCAGGTGAGAGATAATCCAGTTGGTGTGCTCGCCCCGTACATTCCTCAAAACGGATGTTTAGGTATTCACCATTGGGCGCAACAAACTTCTCGGCAGTTATCAGCTGCCGTATTACGTCGATAGGTGACACGGGGAGATGAAACACCTCTTCGGTTATGTCTTGCTTAATACTTGTGTAGTAGTCGCTTATCTCTTTGGCTTCTGCCTTCAATGACATTTCTTCCAATTCTTCTACCATTTCAAAAACAGGTCGATTGGCACTGTTGGTAGAGCCGCTTCCACAAACCGTCTTTTCCAACAAACGCAACAACAACGCAGATATGTCGCCACGAACGGATCCGTCTTCGTTCACTGTCACGTCCTGTACGATACACTCAAGCGTGTCGCTCATGCCAATCACCACACTTCTTCCTTGCCTTACATTCTCAATGGTGGCTTGCGCCACCTTTTTCGCTTTCAAGGAAAGCAACAACACTTTGTTGATATAGAAAAGTTGTGCTCTTGTGGGATAGCAGTTGAAGGGTAGAAGCACTTTGTACATAAGGGCATGATTAACCATTGTGCTAACCATTGTAGAGAGTTTTACTATTTCACGGAAGAAGAACATCACCTTGTCAAACTGCTCGCCATGTACGTCGAGGTCTTCATCAAGATATGTATAGACTGGAGTAGGCAAACCCTCGCCAGAGTGCTCGCGCCTGATCATTTGTCCTTCGGCAGCCAAACAAGACGAAACATATTCTTGCATGGGCACCCCACCACAGTGCAAGGCATCCTTGAGCGTGTTTTCTGTAGCCAAGGCACTCAGGGTCGTGCGTCTCATGAAGGTGAGCAGACATTCAGGGCGCTTGGCAAAGGTGGCAGAAAGAAACACGCATTGCGTCTGAGGCATTTCCTCAAGAATCATGTTTATACCTTGTGTGATAACCGATGCTTTGCCAGCGTTCACTCCGCTGCTTTTGTGGGCTTCGTCGAAGATGAACAGCACACGATGTTGCTCGCACAATGCCATGAGGAAGTTGAGACGTGTCATGTCTCGTTTGGCATCTTTCAGTTGGGAGTAGGTAATCATGAGATAGTCGAAGGCATCCTGTGGCAGTTCACCTTTTATGAATATATCTTGAAGGACAGATTTCTTGGGAGCTTTGTACACCACCTCATACTGTTTCTGGTAGAGTGCCATGCGCTCTGCCTCATACTTTTCGTTATCTTCTTCGTCTGCGGGAGACCATATCTCGTCGGGCGTACATGTCGCTTTCTGCTCAACCACATGGTCAAAGTCGACAACCGACACACCAGCATTCACCACCAGTGGTCGTGCCTCCTTAATGCCAAGCGCTTTACAGTCGCGGTACATATCGCTGAACAGGGTATATCGGTCGGTGAAGAATATTGGCAGATAGCCAGACAACAGTCCATAGCGTATCATGGCAGCAGCTTGTCGACCTTTGCCTATACCCGTTTGGTCACCTATGACTACTGACTGTCCACGTTTCTCTATATTATAAATGGCCAATGCAACACCATCGATTTGCTCGGCGGCCAATGCTTCCCTCAGTTCCTCATGGCTCATGTGCAGTCTGTTTGCTACATATCCGCCGACATCGCCCCCAAGCGCTTCGTTTAGTTTACTTAATGCCCTTGTCGTGTATTCTGCAAGTTGTTTCGGAATGACGGATTCCAACGTTTTTGCATCCTTTACAGCGCTTTCATATTTTGTAGACTTTTCCATAACTGTATTCTTAATGTCTGCGGCAAAAGTATTATGAAGGTGTGCCAATTATTAGCACAGGTTGAAAAAACTTCTGTTTTTGTGAGTTTTTACAAGAAACATTTAACCTGTATTGATAATTGAGTCAGCACGTCAATATCTTTGCCGGCAAATAACGATAAAAACTTGAGATATGACATTGTACGAATTATTGCACAAGGTATCGTTTGACGAGATTGCGCCATTCTTGTCGAAAAGCTATGGCGCAGGCAGAAGATGTGATTATTTAAAGGAACTCATTGAGAAATATGATTTAGCGAAGGGCCTCAACCAACACAATAGTATAATAAGCATAAGTGCCTCACCAAAGCATCCTCTCCAGCCACGAGAACTTGAAACTTTGCAACGTTTGTTGTCCAGAAGTGTCAATAAACCGCAATTTTGCTTGAAGGCAGACAATACGCTTGGAGAAGACTTACGGATAGATTTCGCATTTTACAGTATGTAATTTGTCGTAACAATAAAAAAAACAGTGACTATGAACAAGAAAATATATTTTGCCGGATCTATTCGTGGTGGCAGGGACGATGCAGCCTTGTATAAGAGAATGATAGACTACATGAAAAGAACCAATGTCGTGCTGACAGAGCATATAGGCAAGTCAAACATGAGTCTTAAAGCTCAGACGAAGGCCATCGACACTCATATATACGAGCGGGATACGGGATGGCTTCGAGAGTGCGACATGGTGATAGCCGAATGTACGTGTCCATCGCTTGGCGTTGGCTATGAACTTGGTTATGCCGAAGCACACGGAACCCCAGTATTTGTTTTCTACAACAAGAGCAAGGCTAATCTTTCGGCTATGCTGAACGGCAATTCGCACTTCACGATTGTTCCGTATGAAGTGGAAGATGAAATCTATATAAGGTTAAACGACATTTTAAATCAAGATTAAGTATGACAGCACAGGAAATATTCAGATTGCCAGTTATTCATTTTATCGAAATTGAAATATGCGACCTATATTGGCAGTATGAGCAGCATTGCTATTACAACAAAGCTGACAAAGAGGCAATTAAGCAACTGCTTGCCGTGCGCAAGCGGTTGCTCGACAAGGAGTTTGTTATGGATGATAATTATAAGCAACTGCTCTGCGACTTCAATAAGGCTTTGTCTGAGCAACTGTTGCAAATGCGCCTTGCCGTCATCTCTGCCTATAATGCAGTGAAGCAGACGACAGCTGACCATGACGTTACAGCCATAGGCAAGTGCTTCATGGCATATCAGTTTTCTCCTTTACATCCCAAACAGTCAAAATACGAAAAAGAGATTTGGAATATTTTGAGTGGCGCATATGATGATTTTGTGCCGTTTTATCAAGATGGGGTAATCTCGTCTGGATGGCAATATAGCGGTGGTGAACCCGAATCGGAAAATAACATGCTCTACTTGAGCGAGAAGACCGACAACTGGAATGAAGGGTTAAACCCAGAGCTGACTTCCGACATGCATCTCATATATCCGTTCCACAATCTCTATGAACATACATGCTTCTCAATATTTGACCTTTTATGGGTGCGCGATTTTAATGTGGAAATCTCCGTGGAATACGATTATGCAACATATAAAGACTAATTCGTGTTTTTTAACGTGATGGAAGATTATGCAATGCTGTATTTTTCATAAATTTGTGGCATTGAGAACTTATTTTATTACTTCTAAATAATATTAATTATGGCTATATCTGACAGACAGTTTGATGCGCAGTTTGATAAAGTGGCGAATCTCGTGCACTATCCTTGGATAGGTAGTGGCTATGCTTCAGCACCGAAGCGTGTGCTCTTCATGGGACATTCACATTATGCAAAAGATGGAAAAGAATTCAGCCAAGAGGAGTATGACAGAAATATTTCTGACAAGGAGTACACAAGAGGAATCATTAGTTGCGCTATTGAAAAAGGAGGGTGGAATTTTCATAAGTATCTTCAAAAAACCTTCCTTTATGAAGATATGAAAGCGCATGATTTTTGGAGTAAGATAGCTTCATACAATTTTATACAAGAACCTATGAAGGAGGTCGTAGCAAACGCTTCACAGTCTTGTAATGAAATTGCATGGAAATGCTTCGCCGATGTTGTGCAGATAATAAAACCTGATATATGCATCTTTGTTGGCTTAAAATATGACAAGGGAATGAATGCTCTTGATGGGGAAAATATTAGACACTTTATCAAAAACTTTGATATAATAATTAATCATTCAAAGCCTAAGTTTGGTGAGTTACAGTTCAAGGACGGCTACAAACTGCCATTCTATATGATTCATCATACATCGATGCTATACAGCCCTCAACTTTGGCACGACTTTTTGAACAAGGAAATACCCGAAGTGGTCAGCTTCTTGGACAAATAAATACATTGACAACGCATGACAACATTGGAAAAATACATTTGGGTGGTCAACGCTCTATATCGTGCAGGTAGCCACGGACTGTCGCTGAAGGAACTCAGCGACAAGTGGGAGCGTGACGAAAGCATAAGTTATGGCGAACCTCTTCCGCGTCAGACATTCAACCGATGGAAAGACAACATACTCATGTCGCTTGGGGTGAATATTGGCTGCCGGCTAAAGGGCGGCTATCGTTACTACATCTCCAACCCCGAGAGTCTTGCCAATGGCGAACTGTCACGTTGGTTGCTCGATACCTATTCTACAGCCAATACGTTGTCACAGAATACGTTGCTCAAAGACCGCATCCTTGTAGAGGAAATTCCGTCGAGTCGTCATTTCCTTACGGATATTGTTGATGCCATGAAGGGCAACAACATCATAATGGCTACTTATCGGAATTTCCACTACAAGAATTCCTATACATTCCCCATTGCGCCATACTGTCTGAAAATGTTCCAAAAGCGATGGTATGTACTTGCACAGAGCATCAATGAGGACAGGTTGCGTATCTACGGACTTGACAGATTTGAGAATATTGAAATAACGAAAGATCATTTCAAGTTCCCTAGCGACTTCAATGTCAAGGACTTTTTCGCCAGCTTCTTCGGCGTAGTAATAGACGAGGATATACCCATGCAACGAATTGTTGTTCGTGCCTTTGGTACACACCAGCACTACATGCGCTCTCTTCCATTGCATCTCTCACAGAAAGAGCTTTATTCTTGTGACAAATATGCCGACTTCGAACTTACGCTTCGTCCAACTTATGATTTCATAATGGAGTTGCAGAGCTATGGGACGATGATAGAAGTGATGGAACCACAGTCGCTAAGGCAGACTATGAAATGTTGTATAAGCGATCTGTGTAAATTGTATGAAGCACCCATGATAAAATAATTCTCGCCAAAGCGGATGAGAATGTTTTGCTTTAGTTACCTTTGTGGCGAATATAACCCTCAAACCGAAGGAACTATGGCTAACATAGAATTCTCAGGTCGTATCGCATGGATTTACAAACAAAATGCTCTACTTTTAGTAGTTGAGCGCAAAATATTTACGTATGAAAATACTTCATTTATCAGACACGCATGGTCAGCACAATCGGCTTCCAGAATTACCGTGGGCAGATGTAATCATACATTCTGGTGATTTTAGTTTCGGAGGTTCAAAACGAGAAATTATAGACTTTTTAAATTGGTTCTGTTATCTGCCATACAAATATAAAATTTTTATTGCAGGTAACCATGACGATTTTCTTTGGGATAGCGAAATAGATTTTCTTCCTGAGAATTGTTATGGACTCAGGTATTCTTGTGTCACTATAGAAGGAGTGAAGTTTCATGGCATTCCAATGTTTGTACAGGATTGTGTGTCAGGATTAATTAATACTGGAATTGAGAAAATACGTCCAGATACGGATGTACTAATAACTCATTGTCCGCCATTTGAAATTTTGGATTTTGACAACAATATTCATTACGGTTCAAAGGAGCTATTAACTGCTGTTGAAAAAATCAAACCACGTTACCATCTTTTTGGTCATATTCATGCTAACAATGGCATTGAGGTGCATGGCTCCACAACCTTCATCAACTCTGCAATTGTAAACGAAATTTATGGAGACATTCAACCTTGGCATTTGATTGAAATATGAGCCATTATGACATCAGAACCACTCAACCAAGATACGGAAATCATCAAGAAATCGTTCTACATTACGTTTAACTACTTGATCCGAACTTTGGCTTGCACTATCTTTGGCGCAACCTAAAATAAAAATCGGTGCAACTTGTTGTTTTCAACTTGTTACACCGATATTGGTTGCGGAGGCAGGACTCGAACATGCGACCTCCAGGTTATGAGCCTGGCGAGCTACCAACTGCTCCACTCCGCGATATTAACCATCGCAATCAGATTAACAATAGAAGTATTTCTGAATTGCGAGTGCAAAGGTATGACTTTTTGTTGAAACCTCCAAATGTTTTTGCGATTATTTTTCGAAAATGATGCAAAAAGGCTAAAAAACAATGCTGAAAAGGCTAAAAAGCGATACAGGAAAAGCTAAAAAGCGATGCTGAAAAGCTAAAAAGCGATGCAGGAAAGGCTATAAAGCGATGGCTGAAAGGCTAAAAAGCGATGCAGGAAAGGCTTGAAAATTATATTTCGAGAATCTTCTTGTGGCGCAGTTCGTTCAGTTGATGCAGCAGTTTTAGGCGTTCTTCGGTGAGCCGTCCTGCCTTGAACAGTTTTTTGTTATACTTCCACCAGTTGAGCAATGCGCGGTTTTCTGTACGTTTCTTGTCGGGGAGCTGGTGGTGCTCCTCAAGATAAATACGGAGTTCATTGTAATGAGCTAACCATTTTACATCGTGTTTCGTTCTCATAATAATCAGTGTTTGATGTCAAAACTCAGAGATAGGAAGTTCAGACAGGTTTAGTTTTTTATTTAATAGTGTGAAAGACTGACTGAAACAGTCAAGGTGCAAACAGATAATTAATGTTTGTAAAAGTACAAAAAAGGTGTGAATAATGCAAAACAATTACACAAAAATAATCGTGATGTAAGTAATTTCGAGTAACTTTGCATAGAATTGGTGGGGTAAAACTGCACCATGCCAATTAAAAGCACAAGAAACTTGCAATAATTCGATAAACCACAATGACAAATCAATATAAAGACAAACCATACAACGACTACGGACAGTGGATACGCCAGCGTTTTCCGTTCCGTGTGCAGAAGATCTCGGTGGACGCCGGCTTCTCCTGCCCGAACAGAGACGGCACGATATCGCACGGCGGCTGCATCTTCTGCGACAATCGCACGTTCAATCCGTCGTACTGCCAGCCGTCGAAGTCGATTGCACAGCAAATGGAGGAGGGGAAAGCGTTCTTCCGTCGCAAGTATCCCGACATGAAATACCTTGCCTATTTTCAGGCGTACAGCAACACCTACGCACCTCTCGACGTGTTGAAGCGCCGCTATGAGGAGGCATTGGCTGTTGAGGATGTTGTGGGACTGGTGATTGGCACGCGTCCCGACTGCATAAGCACCGAGTTGCTCGACTATCTGGAGGAGCTGAACCGCCGCACGTTCCTCATCGTGGAGTACGGCATAGAGTCGGTGAACGACGACACGCTGCGCCACATCAACCGCGGGCACGACTTCGAGTGCAGTCGTCGCGCCATTGAGCTGACGCACGACCGCGGCATACTCACTGGTGGACATATCATTCTCGGACTGCCCGGCGAGGACCGTGAGGAGAACATACGCCAAGCCTCGATAGTGTCTGATCTGAAGCTCGACATACTGAAGATACACCAGTTGCAGATTATCCGCGGCACGCAACTTGCCGACGAATACACGCAGCAGCCCTTCAAACTCTTTACGCCTGACGAGTATATCGACACCTGCATCGCCTATCTTGAGCGTCTGCGCAGCGACATCATCGTGGAGCGCTTCGTGAGCCAGTCGCCCGCCGATATGCTCATTGCGCCGAAGTGGGGTATAAAGAACCACGAGTTCACTAACCGCCTCGTGAACAGAATGAAAGAACTCGACACGTGGCAGGGAGCTTTTAAGAGTAAAAAAGTAAAAGAGTAAAAAGGTATTGTCGTAGGACAACACATCGGCGAAGAAAGAAAAAATGCAGAGTAAAATATTTGTCGTTACAACATAAAATAAGTACATTTGCAACAATTATATAATAATAAAAACGCATAATAATTAATACACACATGAGATCAATCCTGTCAACACTCGCATTCGCTGTCATCACCCTGACAGCCTGCGCACAGTCAACCCCCAGTACTGAGTACAGCATCAAGGGCACATGCCCCGAAGGCGTCAGTAAAGTATATGTAATGGACGTTAACGGCAGTCGCCCGGCGCCCATAGACAGCGCCACCGTGAAAGACGGCAAGTTTGCGCTGAAGGGCAACGCCGAGAAGGACGCTCTGCTCGGACTCACCATCACCAAGCAAGACTACTGCGCCTTCATCAACGACGGCACACCCCTCGTAGCCGACCTTGCTAAGAAGCTGCTCACCGGTTCTGAGCAGAACACGAAGCTCAACGCCTACGACCGCGAGATAGACGCCATCAGCAACGAGGCTCAGGCGCTCTACGCCCAGTTTACGAAGGCACAGCAGAGCGGCATGAGCGAAGCCGAGTTGCAGAAGCTCGCCGACGAGCTTGGTCCGAAGCTGAACGACATCTCTGAGCGCGCATCGCTCCGTTGCCTCGAGATTATCAAGGAGAACAAGGACAACCTCATCCCCGTAGCGTTCGTCGGCAACGTGATGTACTACGTAGAGTATCCCGAACTGAAGGAGATACTCAACGACAAGTACGCCTACACCAAGCACCCGGCGCTTGCCCCCGCACGCCAGTATCTCGCCATGCTCGCCAAGAAGGCAACCATCATCGGCAAGCCCTTCACCGACCTCACCGAGAACGATGTGAACGGCAATCCGCACAAGCTCTCAGAGTATTGCGGCAAGGGCAACTACGTGCTCATCGACTTCTGGGCTTCATGGTGCGGTCCGTGCCGTGCTGAGATGCCGCACGTGAAGGCAGCCTACGAGAAGTACAAGTCGAAGGGCTTCAACGTCGTTGGTCTTTCGTTCGACAACAAGCTCGAGAACTGGAAGAAGGCAATCGCCGACATGCAGCTCGACTGGGTACACCTCTCCGACCTTAAGGGCTGGCAGAGCAAGGCTGGTCAGGTATACGGCATACGCGCCATACCAGCAAGCTACCTCGTCGACCCTACGGGCAAGATCATCGCAGCCGACCTCAGAGGCGAACAGCTTGAGGCTAAGCTGAAGGAGATTTACGGAGAGTAAGAAAAGAGTAGTGAACAAACAGAAACACCCCTCACATCACAATAGGTTTTTATGGATAACAGCAAGCAGGCTACTCTTGAGCTGGGCACAAAGCCCGTGGGCAAGCTGCTGATGCAGTACGCTCTGCCCGCCATCGCTGCCATGACGGCAGCGTCGCTCTACAATATGACAGACAGTATATTCATCGGACAAGGCTGCGGTGCACTCGCCATCAGCGGCCTTGCCGTTACATTCCCCCTGCAGAACCTCGCGGCGGCGTTCGGAGCCGGTGTGGGCGTAGGTGCCTCTACGTGCATATCGGTGAAGCTGGGACAGAAAGACTACACCACAGCCGAGCGTGTGTTCGGCAATGCCTTCACGCTTAACGTCATCATCGGCGTTGCGTTCAGCATCATATCGCTCCTCTTCCTCGACCCTATATTGCGCTTCTTCGGCGCCAGCGACGCCACGTTGCCCTACGCACGCGAGTATATGGTCATCACACTCGCCGGCAACGCCATCTCTCACATGTTCTTTGGCTTGAACGCCATACTGCGTGCGGCGTCCAAGCCACGCTCTGCTATGATGGCGTCGATAATGACGGTGGTGCTCAACGCCATCCTCTCGCCGATATTCATCTGGCCGCTGCACATGGGTATAGGCGGAGCCGCCCTTGCCACAATCATTGCGCAAGCCACGGTGCTCTGCTGGCAGCTTAGGATATTCAGCAATCCGCAGTGCATCGTCCACTTCAAGCGCGGCATCTACCGCCCCGTGTCGCACATCATCAAGAACATCATAGCCATAGGCATATCGCCGTTCGCCATGAACGCCTGCTCGTGCATCGTCATCATCTTCATCAACAAGGCGCTCACCTTCCACGGTGGCGACCTCGCTGTAGGAGCGTTCGGCATCACGAACAAGATAGCGTTCATCTTCATCATGATAAACATGGGCATGAACCAAGGCATGTTCCCTATAGCCGGCTACAACTACGGCGCACGCAACTACGACCGTCTGCTGCGCGTGCTGAAGTACACCATGACCGGCGCCGTGCTCATCACCACCGTGGGCTGGATAATAGCCCAGTCGATGCCCTATGAGTGCGCACGTCTGTTCACTTCCGACCAGACGCTCATCAGCATCTCCGAGCGCGCCATCACCCTCACCATGATCACCTTCCCATTGGTAGGCGCACAGATGGCGAGTACGGGCTTCTTCCAGAGCATTGGCAAGGCGAAGATAAGCATGCTGCTCTCGCTCTCGCGCCAGCTTCTGTTCTTCCTGCCGGCGTTGCTCGTTCTGCCCAACTTCTACCAGACCGACGGCGTGTGGCTCGCGCAGCCTATCAGCGACGTCATCTCGTTCGTTGTGGCGATAGTGCTGCTCACGAAGTACATAAAGAAGTTCAAGACGGCACAGCCCGACGAGTGTACCATTTAACCTAAAGCCACATTCATCAACTAAAGACATAAAGATATGAACAACGATAAACTGATAATCAGCGTCGGTCGCCAGCTTGGCAGCGGCGGCAGAACGATAGCGAAGATGCTCGCCGATGAGTTCGGCTGCAAGTTCTACGACCGCGAAGTGCTCGACTTGGCGGCTAAGGAGAGCGGCTTCAGCCCCGAGTTCTTCGAGAAGAACGACGAGCGCAAAGGCTTCCTCGACCAGATATTCCACATGCATGTGCCGTTCATCTCCGACTCGTCGTTCTACGACAACGGACTCTCGCAGGAGAATCTGTTCCGCATACAGAGCGACGCCATACGCAAGGCAGCCGATGAGTCGTCGTGCGTGTTCGTGGGCCGCTGTGCCGACTATGTGCTGCGCGATAACCCGAACATGGTGACGGTGTTCATCACCGCCGATCTCGACGACCGCATCAGCAACGTCTGCAAACGCCGCAACTGCTCGGTTGAGGAGGCGCGCAAGCTGATAGAGGACAAGGAGAGCACGCGCTCGTCCTACTACAACTACTACTCGGGCAAGACATGGGGCGCCAGCGCCAGCTACGACCTCTGCGTCAATGCGTCGCGCCTCGGAGCCGAAGGCACGAAGGAGTTCATTGCCGACTTCATAAGAAGGAGAATGAAACGATGAAAAAGATAGGCATAATCAGCGACACCCACTCTTACTGGGATGACCGCTATCTGAAGTATTTCGAGCCGTGCGACGAGATATGGCATTGTGGCGACATCTGCTCTACGGTGCTTGCGGAGCGCCTGGCAGAGTTTCGTCCGCTGCGTGCTGTCTGCGGCAACTGCGACGGTGGCGACCTGCGCCTTATGTACCCCGAGGTGCTGCGCTTTAAGTGTGAGGAGGTGGAGGTGCTGATGAAGCACATCGGCGGCTATCCTGGCAAGTACGACCCGAGCATACGCCGGCAGATTATGGAGCGCCCGCCAAAACTCTTCATCAGCGGACACTCGCACATACTGAAGATAAAGAACGACCCACTGCTCGGACTGCTGCATATCAACCCCGGAGCCGCCGGACTGCAAGGCTGGCAGACCGAACGCACCCTCGTCCGACTCACCATCGACGGAGCCACAATGAAAGACTGCGAAGTGATTACGCTGGCTACGCCGGGAAGGCACAGCGCTTTATAATATAAGGTATAAATACAGAAAATCGCCCACAAGCTCAATCGAGTTTGTGGGCGATTTTTTTTCAGGGGGTGCAGTTGTCTCAACTGCACCAATTAATATAATAGTGCATTCTACTTTGTTGGTGCAGTTGAGACAACTACACCCCCTGATGTTAGCTAACCTTGTTCAGCTTCTTGATGATAGAGAAGATGAAGAGGGCAGAGACGAGGCAGATGCCAGCGAGAACACCCCAGATAGTAACGAGGTTGAAGTTCTTGCCCCACATGATGCCCGGCACCATAACGAGCTGGTTGCCGATAGCTGTAGCGCCGAACCAGAGACCCATCATAAGACCTGCATACTTCGGAGGAGCCACCTTAGTTACGAACGAGATGCCGATCGGCGAGAGCAGAAGCTCTGCGAAGGTGAGGATGAGGTATGTAGAGATGAGGAGGTTTGCACTTACGCGTGTGCCTTCAGTAGCCGGGTCGCCCTGTGTGAGCGGCAACTCAAGACCCATAGAGCCTACAGCCATCCATACGAAACCGAGAGCTGCAACGAGCATACCCAGACCGATCTTCTCGGGCGATGTCGGCTCCTTGCCAATCTTGTTGAGCCAAGAGAAGAGAGCCACGCTCACCGGTGTCAGCGCTACAACGTAGCACGGGTTGAACTGCTGGAAGATAGGAGCCTCTACCGCTACAGCGCCCTCAAGGTTGTTGTACTTGTAGAAGAGGAAGGCGATGGCTGCAACGATTACGCCGAACGAGATGCCCTTGCCCTTGCCGGTCTTGCTCTGAGCGAGACCGAAGCTGCCGTATACCACGAAGATGCAAGCCACGAGGTTCGTCACGTCGAACGCCATCGACTGCAGACCCTCAGAAGTCTTCTGCGTGAAGTCGCGAGCGAAGAGTGTCAGCGTGTTGCCGTTCTGGTGGAACGCCATCCAGAAGAAGATAACCACGGCGAACACGAGGCAGAGGCACACGATGCGCTCCTTTGTCTCTGCCGGCGAAAGCTCGTTCACCTCCTTAGCCGGAGTCTTCTCGTCCTTCTTCTTTGTCTCAGAAGCCAGCACGTGCTTGTATGTGAAGCTGAAGATATAGTAGATGGCGATACTAACGATGAGCGATACGCAAGCCACGGCGAACGCGAAGTGGTAAGAGTCTTCTACAGATACGTGCATAGTATCCTGCGCCCACTTCATAATCTTGATGGCAGCGGTAGGAGCGAACATGGCGCCGATGTTGATAGCCATGTAGAAGAGCGAGAAGCCCGAGTCGCGGTTCTGCGAATACTTCGGCTCGTCGTACAGACGGCCTACCATAACCTGCAGGTTGCCCTTGAACAGACCGGTTCCGAGAGCGATAAGGATGAGCGAAGCGCCCATTGCAGCGATGGCAACGGTGTCCTTGCCAAGAGGCAGCGAGAGCACGAGATAGCCGATGAACATGATGAAGATACCGGTGGTAACCATACGTCCAAAGCCAAACTTGTCGGCTGCGATACCGCCGATGATGGGGAGGAAGTAAACCATCATCAGGAAGGTTGAATAGATAGTACTTGCCAATCCGGTTTGGAAACCGAAGTTAGCCTGCAAATAGAGTAAGAACACAGCAAGCATGGTGTAGTAGCCGAAGCGCTCACCAGTGTTTGCCAAGGCTAATGCCCACAGACCTTTTGGTTGATTTTCAAACATAAATAATTGAGTTTTTATTGATTAAGTTATTATTTCATAGCATTGGTATCACAACTTACAAATTTAAGAAGAATAATTCTATCAACCAAATGTATGTAACATTTTCGTAACAAAATATGGCAATTATTCAGTTGCGGCGGCTTTCATGGGGCTATATGGCAGGCTTTTTGCGATATGTAGCCGTCGTTGTGCGGCGGGCGGCGTACGGAATCCGATTGGACGGCGGACGGAATCTGGTCGGACGGCGGACGCGAACGGTGAGAAAAGTTGAAGAATCATAACAAATAGGGATTGCACAAACAAGACTTTCTTCTTAACTTTGCAGACTAAAACGGAAACACTTGCTTAGGGGGTGCAGTTGTCTCCGCTCGGCTTTGCCGCTTGCCAGAGCAAGAGCTGCACCAATTGATATAATTGTGCATTCTACATTGTTGGTGCAGTTGAGACAACTGCACCCCCTAACTGCACCCCCTGCACTGCACATCATAAAGACAGAACAATATGAACAAACGAAAATTCATACAACACCACAAATGGCTGGGACTTGTGCTCAGCTTCTTCCTGCTGATGTTCTGCGTCTCGGGCATCCTGCTCAACCACCGCCAGCTTATCAGCGACATCAACGTGTCGCGCACGCTGCTGCCCCAGCGCTACGAGTACAGCCAGTGGAACGGCGGACTGCTGCGCGGCACGCTGCCCGTCGACTCACACATATTAATATATGGCGCGTCGGGCATCTTCCTTACCGATTCTACCGCTGCGCACATAGCCGACTTCAACGAAGGACTGCCAACGGGGGTTGACTACCGCCAGATACGCAACGTGGTGAGCGTGGGCAGCTCGGCAAAACAGCTCTTCGCCGTGTCCCAGTTGGCGCTCTACCGCTTCGGAGCGCACGGCAAGTGGCACACCGAAGCGCTGCCCTTAGCCGACTCCGACGAACTGCTTACCGACATCGCTGCCCACGGCGACACGCTCGTAGTGCTGAGCCGTTCGCATGCCTACATCGCCGTGTCGCCCTACACGCAGTTCCGCCGCATCGACCTGCCTGCGCCGCCCGACTATAAAGACCGCACTACGGCGTTCCGCACGGTGTGGCTGCTGCACAGCGGCGAGCTGTTCGGCTTCGCAGGGCGCCTTCTGGTCGATGCGGTTGCCGTGGTGCTCATCGTGCTTATCGTTACGGGCTTCGCCTTCTTCTGTCTGCGCAAGACTAAACGCCGCTGGCAGAGCAAGGGCAGCACGATGAAGTACACGCTGCGCTGGCACAATCTCATGGGGCGCAAGACTATTGTCGCCACAATATTAATATGTGCTACGGGCTGGTGTCTGCGTCCGCCGGTGATGGTGGCGCTCGCCCTGACGAAGGTGCCGACGCTGCCGTTCACAACGCTGAAAAGTAAGAACCCGTGGCACGACAAACTGCGCCTCGTGCGCTACGACAGTAGGGTAGGCGACTGGTTGCTGTCAGCCTCCGAGGGCTATTTCTCGTTGGGCAGCGACATCAGTAAGCCGCGTCCGACGCGCATCATGGACGCTCCGCCGCAGAACGTGATGGGGCTGAACGTGTGGCAGCAGCGCGAGGACGGCATGTGGCTCTGCGGTTCGTTCGGCGGAATGCACGTCTGGAACCGCCGAACGGGCATGGCTACCGATTATTTCACTGGCCGACCGGTGTCGAAGAAGCCGGGTCCGCCGCTCGGCAATAAGGCGATAAGCGGCTACAGCTCCGACTTCCGTGTCTGCGCCGCCGGCCAGAAAGGTACGAATGGTACGGATACAAAAAAATCAGTCACAGAGGTTGTGACTGATTACTATGATGGAACCACGAAGATTGTGCAGCCCGAAAGTCTGCGCCGCCTGCCCATGTCGCTGTGGAACGTGGCGCTCGAAGTGCACACCTGCAGGATATACATGCATAACACCGCAACATACATCTTCATCTTCTTCTTCGGAATAGCGGTTGTGTGGTGTTTGTGGACTGGATTGAAGTTAAAGAAGTAACTTCAGGGGGTGCACTTGTCTCAAGTGCACCAACGTTTTATCGGTGCATTCTATTAGGTTGGTGCACTTGATACAAGTGCACCAACGTTTTATCAGTGCATTCTATTTGGTTGGTGCACTTGAGACAAGTGCACCCCCTGAAGAATGTCTTGAGACAAGTGCACCCCCTAACGTATATCAAACAGCCACGCGAGCTTCACAACGATGTTCGAGTGGTTAGAACGTGCGAAGTAGTCGCGCTTCGAGTCGCCGTAGATGTTGCCCAAGCCGTAGTAGTAGCGGCCCTCGAGCAGCAGACTGCCTGCATGCGGTATGCGCCACTCAACGCCCAAGCCCGCCGCGATGCCGTAGTCGAACTTGTTCTCTACAGCCATTGTGTCCTGCGCGCAAGTCTGGTTGGCGCGGTCTGTGGGGTTACGGTTGGCGATGGTGAAGTTGGTCTTTGTCGACTCGTTGAGCATATAGCCGAACTGCGGACCAGCCTGGAAGAAGAACTGCAAGCCCTTGCGTTCCTTTCCCCACGCCAGGTGAGCGAACACCGGCAACTGTATGTAGTTGATGTCGCGCTGATACGCCTCAGCCACGCCCGTAGTAGGATTAATCACGGGCTTGTCGTTGACGTCGAGAATGCTCTCTTTCCAACCGATACGCGCATAGTTGAGCTCGGCATACACAGAGCAGTAGGTCTTGAAGTATTTCTCGCAGGTGTACTTGAACGAGAGTCCGGCGGTGAAGCCCGGGTGCTGTGTCTGTGTTACCTTCGGCACGAAGCTCACGCTGCTCATCATGAAGCCGCCGTTGAAGCCGAGTGCAAGGTCGTTGCGGTAGTCGCCCACCTGCGCCTTTGCGCACACGGCTGCCGTCAGCAGCAGAGCGAGTAGTGCTTTTCTTATATTCTTTATCATTTGTTCTTTTTCTCTTTAAGCCTTTCTGTTTCTAAGCCTTTCTAAGCCTCTCTAAGCCTTTCTATTTCTAAGCCTCTTTAAGCCTTTCTAAGCCTTGTAAGCCGAAGAAGAGCAGCCAAGCCCTCCCCGACGGGGAGGGTTGGGAGGGGCTTTAATACGTAATTGTTTCTATCGTGCGTGTCGGCTTGTAGTGGAGCAGCACGAAGCAGTTGTTCTGCATACCGCCGTTCGTCACGCGCTTGAATTTCAGCGGAGTCTGCAGCGGCTTGTACGTGTTCTGCTGCGGAGTGCCGTTGAACTGCTTGCCGTACTTGTTTATGCCGCGGATGAAGAACTGCGCCTGGTCGTAGCCCGTGAGGGCGAAGCGCGGCAGAGCCAAACGCATATCCGACTTGAACCACTGGCGATAGTGGCGCTCCAGACTTGCTGTAGCCGGTGCCGACTCGTTGTAGACGTATGCCGTCGGGATGTATGCCTCGTACTTGTAATAGTAGTCCTGGTATACGCGTTTGTACATCAGCCATTCGTTGTAGCCGTACATCGCAATCTGTATGTTCGGGTAAGAAGCGCGCAGCGTGTTCAGCTTTGCAAGCGTAGAGTTAAGCTGCGGCGAACGACCCGTGTTAAGAATCACCACGTTGCGCTTCTTTGCGCTGAACGCCTTGGCGAACATCGGCTCCGACGACTTCAGGTTGGTTATATTGTACGCAATGCCCTCAGCCTCAAGACGGCGGCGTAGGGCAGCTGTGAACACACCCTTGTCGCTTGTCGTGTCGTTGCAGTCGACAAACACCGGATGCGCATCCTTGAAGCGGTCCATGAACGCGTTCACAGACAGTTCGGCAGTGAGCACCCGACTCTGATAAACCTGGAAGATATGGTCGTTGGTCTCCACGTCGCCACCGTTGATAGAGAACGGGATGACGAGACGTATGCCGTTCTTGCGGCAGAAGTCGCCTATCGGTTTCACCTGCTTGGTGTAGAGCGGACCGAAGATAAGGTCGCAGTTCTTGGCGTTTGCGTCGGCAAGCACCTGCGCTACGCTGGCATCCTTATGCAGGTTCCAAGCGAAGATGTTGGTGTTGATGCCCTGGCTGCGCAGACTGTCGCACGCCATGAGCACGCCACGGTAGTATTCTATCATGCGCTGTCCGTCGCCGTCCACGTTGTGCAGCGGCAGCATCACGCCCACGTTTACCGTGTTAGCCGCACGCTGCTGTGTTGCAGAAGACTTCGGCGCCGTTGTTGCAGCAGTGGTCTGCACCTGCTTCGGGAACGGAATGAGCAGCTGCTCGCCCTTCTTCAGCACATAGTCGTTCTTCTGCATGTCGGGGTTTGCCTGCATCAGCTCGTCGATGGTGATGCCGAACTTCTGGGCGATGCCATATATCGTGTCTTTCTTCTTTACCTTATACAAGTCCTGCCACTTCGGCGTCTGCGCTGCCACCGACGATGCCAGCAGCATGGCGCAAAACAAGAAAAGAATTCTAATGCTACGTCTCATTTCTATCATTCTATTAAAATTAACATTGCAAAAGTACACAAAATATATTGTTTGCAAAAATCTTTGTTCATAAATAACGTTATAAATAGGTAGCAGCGTTTTGCTGTGTGCGAGATAATAACTAACTTTGCATTACAAGTAAACGAGTAGACAAGTAAACAAGACGATAAGTAAACGAGTAGACAATGAGATACATCAGAACACTTTTATTGTTGGTTCTCTGCACCACTCTGCAGGCATACGCCGATGAGGTGCCGACAATCGACCCGCAAGCTACGTTCACCACCGACGAAGGCGAGGAGACCGGCACGAGCTATTCCGGTTCGGCTCCGCTCACCGTGGTGTTCCACGCCAATGCCGAAAACGTAGGCATGTACACGCCACACTACGAGTGGCGTTTCACCAAGGAGGGCGAGACACAGCCCTACCTCGTGCGCTACGAGGAAGAGACCGAGTACACGTTCACCGAGGCGGGTTCGCACCGCATCGTGCTCTACGCCACGTTCATCAACGGCAACGACACCATAGCCTACACCAAGGACTACTGGCAGGACGCCCAGCCGATAACCATACAGATATCGGAGAGCAAGCTCGAGATGCCCAATGCCTTCTCGCCCAACGGCGACGGCATCAACGACATCTATCGCGCCAAGAACAACTACCAGAGCATCGTGGAGTTCGACGCCTACATCTTCAACCGCTGGGGACAGAAGATATACGAATGGCACGACCCTGCGGGCGGATGGGACGGCAAGTTCAACGGCAAGGATGTGAAGCAGGGCGTCTACTTCGTGCTCGTGAAGGCGAAGGGAGCCGACGGAAGAAAGTATAACATCAAGAAGGATGTGAACCTGCTGCGTGGCTATACCGAAAGCAATGGGGTGAATCCTGTTGAATAGAGTTATGGGAGAAAAGATAAACGTTTGGGGCGCACGCGTCCACAACCTGAAGAACATAGACGTGGAGATACCACGCGACTCGCTCACGGTAATCACCGGACTGAGCGGATCGGGCAAGTCGTCGCTTGCCTTCGACACTATTTATGCCGAAGGTCAGCGCCGATACATCGACACGTTCTCGGCATACGCACGCAACTTCCTTGGCGGAATGGAGCGACCCGATGTCGACAACATAACCGGTCTGAGTCCGGTTATATCCATCGAACAGAAGACAACTAACAAGAACCCACGCTCTACCGTGGGCACAACGACCGAGATATACGACTATCTGCGTCTGCTCTATGCTCGCGCCGGAACGGCTTACAGCTACGTTACGGGCGAGAAGATGGTGAAGTATACCGAGGAGCGCATCATCGAGATGATCAACTCCGACTATGCCGGCAAGCGCATATACATACTCGCTGCACTCGTAAGGCAGCGCAAGGGCCATTACCGCGAACTCTTCGAGACGCTTCGTCGTAAGGGCTATCTATACGTGCGCATCGACGGCGAGATTACGGAGATAAGAAGCGGCATGAAGACCGATCGCTACAAGAACCATAACATAGAGGTGGTGATAGACAAGATGCAGATGCGCGACGGCTTCGACGACCGCCTGCGCAAGACTGTCGCTACGGCAATGCGCGAGGGCGACGGACAGATCATGATTCTCGACAAGGACACGGGCGTGGCAAAGAACTTCTCAAAGCGACTGATGTGCCCTACGTCGGGCATCTCTTACCGCGACCCTGCACCCAATATGTTCTCGTTCAACTCGCCCGAGGGTGCCTGCAGCAAGTGCAAGGGCTTGGGCTATGTCAACGAGATTGACATGAAGAAGGTCATCCCCGACGACTCGCTGTCTATATACGAGGGCGCCATTGTTCCGCTGGGCAAGTACAAGAACCAGATGATATTCTGGCAGATTGGCGCCATTCTCGAAGCGGCTGAATGTACGCTGAAGACGCCGGTGAGCGAGATACCTGAGGACACGCTCAACGAGGTGTTGTACGGTTCGCTCGAAACGATACGCATCAGCAAGGACGTGGTGCGCACATCGAGCGACTACTTCTGCACGTTCGACGGCGTCATCAAGTATCTGCGCACCGTCATGGAGAACGACGACTCGCAGGCTGGACAGAAATGGGCTGACCAGTTCCTCGCTATGGCTGAGTGTCCTGAGTGTCACGGCGCACGCCTTAACCGCGAAGCGCTATCGTATCGCATCTGGGACAAGAACATTGCGGAGCTGTCTGCGATGGACATTCAGCAGCTCAAGCAGTGGATAGACGAGGCAGAAGCCCACCTCAACTCTCGTCAGAAGACTATCGCTACGGAGATATTGAAGGAGATAAAGACACGTATCAACTTTCTGCTCGACGTGGGTCTCGACTATCTGTCGCTCTCACGCCAGTCGGCAACGCTTTCCGGCGGCGAGAGCCAGCGCATTCGCCTTGCCACTCAGATCGGTTCGCAGCTCGTCAACGTGCTCTACATCCTCGACGAGCCGAGCATCGGTCTGCATCAGCGCGACAACGACCGTCTTATCCACTCGCTGAAGGAGCTGCGCGACATGGGCAACACCGTGGTTGTGGTAGAACACGACCGCGACATGATGCTCAATGCCGACTATATTGTCGATATCGGTCCGAAGGCGGGCATCCGTGGTGGCGAGGTGGTGTTTCAGGGCACGCCCGCTCAGATGCTGAAGGAGCACACCATCACCGCCGACTACCTTAACGGAGTGCGTAAGATAGAGATACCTGCCAAGCGACGCGAGGGCAACGGCAAGAGCATCGTGATACGCGGTGCGAAGGGCAACAACCTGAAGAATGTAGACGTAGAGTTTCCGCTGGGCAAGCTCATCGTGGTGACGGGCGTGAGCGGATCGGGCAAGTCGACGCTTATCAACGAGACGTTGCAGCCTATTCTCTCGCAGCACTTCTACCGCTCGCTGAAGAAGCCGATGCCATACGACAGCATCGAGGGCATAGATAATATAGACAAGGTGGTGAATGTAGACCAGTCGCCGATTGGTCGCACGCCGCGCTCCAATCCGGCTACATATACCGGCGTGTTCAACGACATACGCGCCATGTTCGTCAATCTGCCCGAGGCGAAGATACGCGGCTATAAGCCGGGGCGCTTCTCGTTCAACGTGAAGGGCGGACGCTGCGAGACATGCAAGGGTGGCGGCTACCGCACCATCGAGATGAACTTCCTGCCGGATGTGCTCGTGCCGTGCGAGGAGTGTCACGGCAAGCGCTACAATCGTGAGACGCTTGAGGTGCGCTACAAGGGAAAGAGCATCGCCGACGTACTCGATATGACGTTCAATCAGGCTGTAGAGTTCTTCGAGAACGTGCCTAACATTCTGCAGAAATTAAAAACCGTGAAGGAGGTGGGCTTGGGCTACATCAAGCTGGGTCAGCCTTCGACGACACTCTCGGGCGGCGAGTGTCAGCGTGTGAAGCTGTCTACCGAACTCAGCAAGCGCGACACCGGCAAGACGCTCTATATTCTCGACGAACCGACAACGGGTCTGCACTTCGAGGACATAAAGATTCTGATGGAGGTTATACAGAAACTGGTAGACCGTGGCAACACGGTGATTATCATCGAGCATAACCTCGACGTGATAAAGCTCGCCGACTACATCATCGACATGGGACCTGAAGGTGGACGCGGTGGCGGACGCTTGCTCGCAAAGGGAACACCGGAGGAAGTAGCTGAATGCAAAGAAAGCTACACGGCGAAGTTCCTGAAGCAAGAGTTAGAATGTAAATAATTAGAAGTATATGAAAATAGAACTCAGTAATCTTGAGAAACACTTCGGCACGAACACTGCCGTGGACATTGAAAGTTTCACCATCAACAACGGTGATATTCTTGGTCTTGTGGGCAACAATGGTGCCGGCAAGACTACGCTTTTCCGCCTCATGCTCGACCTTCTGAAGGCGGACGAGGGTGTTGTTACTATGCATCCGTCTGCGGATGGCGTTGAACTTGTTCCAAGCAGCCTCAAGCTCTCCCCCGACGGGGGAGTTGGAGGGGGCTCTCCAATCAATCCGGCGCAGAGCGAAGACTGGAAAGCGTATACCGGTGCGTACATCGACGATGGTTTTCTCATCGACTTCCTCACGGCGGAGGAATATTTCGACTTCATCGGTCGTGTGTCGGGCATGACGAAGGAGCAGATTGCGGAACGCCTTGTCTACTTCGAGCCGTTGATGGGCGGCGAGATACTCAACCAGAAGAAGTACATACGCGACTTCTCTGCGGGCAATCGCCACAAGGTAGGCATCATAGCGGCGCTGCTCAATCGTCCCGAACTGGTTATTCTCGACGAACCGTTCAACTTCCTCGACCCGCGCAGCCAGAATATGCTGAAGAAGATTCTTGTTGAATACAATAAGGAGACGGGAGCAACGGTTATTGTGTCGAGCCACAACCTGCAGCACACCACGGAGATATCTACACGCATCGCGCTGCTTGAGCACGGCGTGATAATAAAAGACCTCGACAACCACGATGCTGAGGCTGTTGTCGAGTTGCAGGATTATTTTAAGGTTTAGACTTTTTCATTTTCCAGCGCCAGTAATAATGCCACAGCCTGAATATCGGCTCGCTCAGCGCCTCCGACGGATAGTATTTTAGCAGTCGCAGGTCGCGGTGGAGGCGTAGTAGGTTGTGGCCTAATGCGCCATGCTTGAATCCGTTGCCGTCGTAGGTGTCGCGGCCCCAGGCATGGCGTTCGTCGTGATGTCCGAAGTTGCCGCCGCATAGGATGTCGTTGAGCAGTATCTCTCCGCGCTTCTTGTCCATCGGCGCAATCATCTTCTCCTCTGGCAAGCCCAGCACCTCGTGCAGCACGTACATCATTGCGCCGGCGAAGTGCCATAAGCCGAGACGCTTTAGAGAATTTTGAGTTTTGAATTTTGAATTTTGAATTGTCGGCTTTGCCGATTTTGAATTATTCAATTTTGAGTTTTGAGTTTCCAATTCACAATTCTTCAACTCCTCATCGCGTAAGCGACAATTCAAAACTCCTAATTCAAAATTCAAAATTACATAGTAATAGTCCACTACTTGTCTCAGTCCCACGCCCTCGTAGAAGTAATGGTGATAGAGATGGTAGAGTTGGTAGACAGCGTTGAAGTCGGCAGTAGGCGCAGCCACCTCGCCCGCCTCGTCGGGCAGTGCTATCATATTGCGGCACTGTGCGTCGATGCTCTCGCGGAACCACTGCTGCAAGCGGCGGTTGTACGTGAAGTTTGCCATGAAGCCCGGCGTATAGTGCAGTTCTACGGATATGCCGTTCGTCGTGAGCGCAATGTGGTTGTAGCTCTCCTCGTCAATCCGTCCGTTCTCCTTAGCCAGCGTTTGCGCCAGTTGTCTTATCTCCTCGCGCGATGCATTCACCCACATATCTACATCGCCCGGTGTGCGCGCCGCAGGGTTGGCGTACATAGCCGCGTTCGCCTGACCCTTCAGAATGCAGCAGTCGTAGCCCGCCGCCTTCACCTTATTATATATCTCCGTCGTCGCCGCGTTCAACATCATGTTCTGGCGGCGAATGTTCTGGCTCATCATGAACCAGTTCATAAGCAGTCCCTGCTTGGGTGCTACCGCCTTCGGCAGTCGCGATATGCCCTCCATGATGATTCCTACCAGCGTTTGTTTCTTGGCGAAGTCGTAGAAGCGTTGCCAGTCGAAACCGTTCAGCGCCGACCCGTCCAGAAACTCCTTTCCCTCGTATGTGCCCAGGGCGAATTGTATGAATTTATAATAGATCTTCTCTGTCATTATCTCTTTTAATACACGTTTTGCCGATTGGCAAAGTTAGTCAAAATCTTTCGATTTTCGGCTTGTTTCATCAGAATATTGATTCTTCCGTTTCTGACGTGAATAGTTCCAGAGCCTTCATTCCCATGATAGAATTGCCCTTCGAGTTTAAGCGCGGACTCCACACCGCTATCGAGTAGCGCGACGGATAGAGCGCCACGATGCCGCCGCCCACGCCACTCTTGCCTGGTAGCCCCACGAGGAACGCGAAGTCGCCCGCCTCGTCGTAGAAGCCGCACGTCTGCATGATGGCGTTGATGCGCTTCACCCTCGAGATTGTCAGGTTCACGCCGGCATGCGAGAAAGGTTCGTTGCTGCGAGCAAACGCCATGAACGCGTGCGAGAGGTCCTCGCAGCTCATCTCCAGCGAGCAGATAGTGCTGTAGAACTGCAGCACATCGTTAACGTCGTTATGCAGATTGCCGTGATGCTTCAGCAGATAGGCGATGGAAGCGTTCAGATAACTGCAGCTCAGCTCCGACTGCGCCACATCCTCCGAGAAGTTGATGTCCTCGTTGCCGGCGATGGTGCGCACGAAGCGCAGGAAGAACTCCTTCGGGTTCTCCAGATGCGAGAGAATAACGTCGGCAGTCACCAATGCGCCGGCGTTGATGAACGGGTTGCGCGGCTTGCCATGCTCGTACTCCAGTTGCACAAGCGAGTTGAACGCCGATCCCGACGGCTCCTTTCCGATGCGCGTCCACAGATCCTTGCCCAAGATGCTCAGAGCGATGGCAAGCGAGAACACTTTTGCGATGCTCTGTATCGAGAACTTCACGTCCGAAGCCCCGATGCTGTATGTTCTGCCGTCGAGCATGTGCAGGCACAGTCCGAACTGGTCAGGGTCTACATTTGCCAGTGCCGGGATATAGTCAGCTTGCTTGCCCTCTTGGGCGTATATCTCAATCTCTTCTCTTATGTGTTCCAGTAAAGGTTGATAGTCGGTCGTTTTCATTCTTTAGTAGCTTAAAAGTTAACGCTGCGAAAATACATGTTTTCTGATAAACGAGGCGCAGAATTAGTGTTATATAAACTTAAAAAGACTCTCCCGATAGGCTCAGGCTTTTCGCCTGCTACCTATCGGGAGAGTCTTTATATATATCAAAATGTGTCACGCAGACTTACTCTGCTACCACATTTATGCTTTTTGCCGACTGAGGCTTGAAGCGCAGTGTGTAGCTGTGGCTACCGCTTGACGGACACTCATATTGGCTAAGACAACTGTCGCCACCGCAAGAGTTGTTGCCCAAGCCGCGCTGCATATAGTCGAAGTGAGCGTAAACCTGCGGGTTGCGTGTCAGGTCGTACCAGTGGCGTTTTGAGTTCCACAACGAGTAGTTATTTTTACACCAATCTGTCTCGTCGTAGTGAGAGAGCGAGAACGAAGCACGTCCGCCCACTTTAACGCCGAGCTGCACGCCTGCCTTCTTGTTTGTGAGAATCAGCTCACGCAAGTCCTCATGGTCGCCGAAGGTCTGAGGGTGAATCATCTCGTCGACCATGTCGTCTACCGTTGTGGTGAAGCGTCCGAGATAAGAACCCGTCTTGCGGTCGCTGTAGTTAGAGCGAGGACCGCGAGCATAGAACTCTACGTTCTCGAAGCCTGAAGCGAACTGCATGCCCAAGCCGATGCGGGCGAGTGTGCCACTTGGCGTGAATGTCACCTTCATGTCTACTGTTCCGTCTGGGTAGAATGTATAGTCGGTGGTGTAGCTGCATCCAGTTGCTGAACCTTCGACAGACATTGTCGCATTATTGCCGTTCTCTTTAAGGGCACTAATGATGCTTGTTGTTGTCGAATTTATGAACGATATGTTTTTCGAGTCGCCGTCGTTGTCCACCTTACGATTGCTGTTGAAGTCAGGACCTGCACTGATGAGGCTCTTGCCTTCGTATGTCCATGAGGTCATTTTGCCAGACGAGTCGAATACGATAGAATACTTCTTACCGTTGTTGTCGGTACCAGTTACGGTATTGCCGCTTACGCTCAACGAGCCACCTGCAGAAGTGTAGCTTGGCAGCACAGGGAATCCCATTGTGCCGTCAGTGCCATTAGCTGTGCCGTTAGAGGTGTCCTGCTTAGAGAGCGAGAACTGAGCGTCAGCGATGCTATAACCTTCCTCTGCCCATGATGTCCAGTCGGCAACGTTCGCTTTTGTCGGCTTCTTTACGCGCAACTCTACGTTTACGAGATACTCTGCGTTGTCGGATGCAGATGTCTGTATTGGCAGATTTACGGTAGCATAAGAACCTGCGTCGATAGTTGTGAAGCTTTCGAGCTTGCCGTTCTTTACTAAGTATCCGTCCTTCATCACGCGATAGCCGATTTCGAAGTTGTCAGACGAGATAGGCATGAACGCATACTTGTTCTCAATCTTTACAGACTTCGAATCAGCAGTAGGCTGAGTGAATTTCACATACTGATATACCTTCTTCACCTCAGAGAGCTTGCCAGTCCATGTGCGGTCTGGTGTGACGATACCGTTGTTGAGGAAGTTGCCCTGGAAGCCTATAGCCGGACTCCAATATGTATAGACTGAATTACAGTCGTAGCCTGATATCCAGTAGTTGAAGCCGTTTTTGTCCTTCTTCTCACCGTTAACAAGCCTTGCAGGGTCGTAAACCGACTGGTCTACCCAGTCCCAGATACAACCACCGATGATGCCGGTGCTCCTCTCAATAACATCCCAGTATTCCTTCAAGTTACCTACAGCCTGACCCATAGCGTGAGCATACTCGCAGATGAAGTAAGGCTTGCTGTTAGCACCGCTCGACTTGCTTGATGTAGCCTCAACAGTCGGGTACATGTTAGAGTGGAGGTCTGAATAGCTTACGTCTTTGTCCTCGTTGCAGTAGAAGATAGGACGGCTGTCGTACTTCTTCATTTCTGTTTTTGCAGAAGAGAAATTGCTTGCGCCACTACACTCGTTACCTAACGACCAGAAGAGTACGCTTGGGTGGTTACGGTCGCGCTTCACCATGCGCACCTCACGGTCGGTGATGGCAGTCTGCCACGATGGGTTAGAGGCTAAACCCTGGTTGCCGTGGCACTCTACGTCTGCCTCATTTACGCAATAAATACCAAATGCATCCATCATGGCGTACATCTTTGGCTGGCGCGGATAGTGAGAGGTACGTATTGTGTTTACGTTTGCCTGCTTCATCATCTTGATGTCCTTAAGCATTGTCTCCATGTCGATAGCACGGCCATACTCAGGGTGAGTGTCCTGAGTGTTCACGCCCTTAACGAAGATACGCTTGCCGTTTACGAGTAATTGTGTACCGCTTATTGTTACAGTCTTGAAACCGTACTTTGTAGAGAACGCCATCTCCTCAGCTCCGTTTTCGTTCTTCTGACTTACAACGACGGTGTAGAGATACGGGTCTTCTGCGCTCCACGGGCGCAGACTGCTGAGACTGCTGAATGTAACGGTCTTTTCTGTTGTTGACGATCCGCTGTATGTCTCTGTTCCGGTAGCAATCTGCTTGCCGTCAGCATCAAGCAACGACACCTGCAGAGTCTTGGTTGTAGAGACGGTGTTGCGGTTGTCTACAGTCAGCTTCACCGACATACTGCCGCTTGTAGCCTCGTTGTTGAGCGAAGATGTGATATAGTGGTCAGACACGAACACCTTCGGAGTAGCCACGAGATATACGTCGCGGTGAATACCAGAAAGGTGCCACATATCCTGACCTTCGAGATACGAACCGTCGCACCAGCGATATACACGTACCGAGAGCTGGTTGTCACCCGTAGTTACGAAGTCGGTGATGTCGAACTCGGCGTCGGTGTTAGAGCTCTGCGAGTAGCCTACGTACTTGCCGTTCACCCATACCACGGCAGCGCTATATACGCCGTCGAAGTGTACAAACACACGCTTGTCCTTCCATGTCTCAGGAATAGTGATGGTGCGGCGATAGAAGCCAGTTGCGTTGTGGTCGGTAACACCATATTTCTCCCAACCCACGTTTGCGTTTGGAGCTTTGTCTTGGAACGGATAACCTACGTTTGTGTATACCGGTTTGCCGTAGTTAGCCATTTCCCAAGAGAGCGGCACGCGGATGTTTTTCCAACCGCTATCGTCATAGTTGCTTGCATAGAACTCGCTTGAGCCAGGACCAGATGATGTACCAGGAACATACTTGAACTTCCAAGTTCCGTTGAGGTTGATATATTCAGCCTTTGTTTCGTCGGGCTGCTGCCACGGCTCTGCGTAGTGCTTAGTGTCCGCCTTCATCTGCTCTACCGAAGCGTAAGGGATGAATGTAGCGTGTGCGTCCTCCTTATGGTCGCTCACCTTGCTCTGGTTGCTTATCCAGCTAACATCAAACGAACCGTTAGGAGAGGTTGTGCTGCCACCAGTGCCGCCACTAGAAGTTGTGCCACCGCCAGACGTGGCATCTGCTTTGATGAAGCCAAAGGCTGTAGCTTCCGTTTTAGAAGTTGTCTTAGTAAGACCCGTGCCAGCGCTGTTTACTGCAAGATAGTAATCAGAAGAAGCGTCTTTGGGTCTACATGCTAAATAATAGATATCGTCGCCTGCACTAACAATAGTCCATTCCTGGTTGGCGTTAGACTCTCTTCCAGAATTATAATTGTATTCGCTATCCCAAATAAGCGGAGCAGTGCTATTTGTTCCTGCCATGTCTATAGCAAAGATAGATCCGAGGCTCTTGAAGTGGTACGGATAGTCAGAACTCTTGCTGTTTAATACATTCCATGTCTTCGTAGTAGTTCCTTTGACAAGTGTACTAACATTTATGCTTGCCTTTTGTGTCTGGCTTTCAACGCTAAGACACTTTGTAGCATCATTTCCAAGGCAAATGTAGTAGTTGCTACCCGTGTTAGGAGTAACAAACTTTGTTTCTGTTACAGTGCCGCCACCAGTGGTTTCTTCTGTCACGAGGCTTACAGACTTGTATGTAGCCCATGAGCGTGTGTTGCCCTGAGTACTACCTATCTGTATGCTTGTTTGTGCAAAAAGTGAGGACATAACCGTACCATTGTATTTCTCTTGTAGTTCGCCGTTAATATAAAGCCCATTTTTGTTAAGTTTTATATTAAGTGTGGTACTGCTAAGAGTTATTTTATTTTGTACGCTATTATTATTTTGATTCACCCAATTTAGTTCGAGTGATTTGCTTGCAGCAGTATAGTACAGATGCACGTTATAATATCCATACCATTCGTGAATGCCTGTTCCTACAGAAAAGACGTCCTCATTTGTGTTTTTACATGTTGAAAGATCAATCTCCGCCTCAATGCTTTGCTTGCTGAAATCAATTGTCTGAGTTTTTGAGAACTCGTCACCATTAGGCGAGTAGTTCTCCCACAGAACTGTTTTTGTCTCCGCTGCGAACGCTTGCGTCGCAGCGAGTACGAGCAGCGTTATTATCGCAGCAAATTGATGTTTTATATAAGTTTTCATAGGGTCGTATATTTTTATTTAACTATGAGTTTAATGCCGTTCATAATATATACGCCCGGAGCCAGACCTGCAGCAGTAGAGTTGCGGCGTACGAGCTGACCGTTGACGGTGTATATGTTGCCAACCTTAGGAGCCTCAGGCTTTACGAAAGTGCCGTCGATGCCCGTTGTGTTGTCGTCGATGCCCCATGTGAGCTGGCGGTCAGAACCGCTGATGTCCTGGAAGTAGCAGCGGAAACCATCTGCTTGCATAGCAGATACGAGGTGATAAAGCTTGTTTTCATCACCAAACACATAGCATCTTGCAGGAAGCTCAGTCGGGGTATAGAAACCAGTAAGTTTTATTAGTTTTATTGTTTTCGAAGGAACCTTTTCGCTAACATCCCATGTAGCAGTTTTAATATCTGTGAAAGTGTATGTGTGGTCTGTGCTCACACGCTCAGGCTGTAAGAAGTATGGTGTGCCAGCCTTGATGTCTGCACGGTCGGTAAGAATTAATTTGTTTCCTACGGTGCTTGTAAATTCCAAAACTCTTGTACCTGCGCCCCATGCAGCTACAACCTGATTGGCTGGCAAGTCGAATGGAAGACAGATTGAATTCCATTCTTTAGCATAAAGTTCACGCTTCAGCTCTACATCAACAAAATCGCCATTGAGTGTCGGCTGAACGTATTCCTTTGTTTCGTCAAGATACACTACCTGCTGCTTAGGAGTTTCTGTAGAAACCGTCCACTGTGCAGACTCGAATGTCGCAGCCGGCTCCTCGTACGAAGTGGCGATAGTGCCATTCTGTGTGTAGACAAAGGCAGTAGAGTAGGCGTTGCTATCCTGATAGCCCAATGTGTAAGTGCCGTCGGCAGACGACTTCAATATCCACTTGATGTTTGTGCTGTTAAAGTTCTTGCGACCGGCGTTTTTATCTGGAGTCTCTGTAGCATCGGTTACCTCCATTGCAACCGGTTTTTTTGAAAGCACCGGCTTGCCATCTTCGCCCACCGAGAGGTACTGTCCCCGTGAGTTGAAGATATACACGGATGTCAGTGCCAATGTGTATAACAAATTCATATTAATAAAGGTTTAATAGAAAAATCAAATTAGAATGGTAAATACAAATAGGGTCCACCATAAAGTAGAAATAGGTCTATGCTTATTAATCGTAAGCTTTAAAACCCATGTCGTCATCCATAATCTCAGAATCATCTTCCCATGCAGAACTACCTGAAGGGCGTTTCATGCTGCGAGGCTTTACTGGATTTGTTTCTTCTCCTTACCCCAGTTCGGGATAAGAATAGTTTATAAAAAAGTTGGTAGTCTCACAAATAT
>OGKK01000066.1_pt1 | contig 37127 bp, 40 predicted proteins | sample 1572401 | NCBI WGS metagenome assembly OGKK01 (sample SAMEA2582155, study PRJEB24529) | metagenome | biome: Human gut stool | place: China | collected 2011 | reverse complement strand
TTGCTCAGGAACTTATAAATAAAGTTAAATCAAAGTGTTGCGGAATTAAGGATAAATTCGAATTTTATGGTAACTTGTTTTGATGTATGTGAGATTCTTGAAATGCTGTCTGAAGCATCTGTAAAGGTGTTTCTAGACGGCGGTTGGGGTGTCGATGCACTTATAGGCAGGGAAACAAGAACACATAACGACATCGATCTGTTCGTAGAGAAGAAAGACTACTGTATAACCATATCCGTGATTACAGGGAAGGGATACAGAGAAGTTATAATGGACTATACGACCGACAGCCATACTGTCTGGAAAGATGACAACGGAAGAATAATCGATATGCATTGTTTCGAATATGTAGAAGATGGAATCCTATATGACGGATACATTTTTCCAAGCGAAACTTTCTCAGGTAAAGGAAATATCGGGAATATTGAGGTGTCCTGCATAAACCCGGAGGCACAGGTACAGTTTCATCTTGGATATGAATATGATGAAAATGATGTCCATGACGTCCTGTTATTATGCAGAACTTTCAATCTTGAGATACCGGAGCAATATAAATCTCACATCTGATTCAATATGCTATGATTACTGATAGTTATGATATTGAAACTGAACCAATGATCAATCTGTTTGATTTCTACGGCAGACGTGGAGATTTTGCAGATATATGCCTGATAATATTCTCGAAGGAGATTCATCGGCATTTACTTGATTCCTACGAATCTGAAATTATTGCAACTATGCCGGCTTGCAATGGCGACACGCATATCTATAAAACAACTTATAAAGGAGTTACGATAACTTTCTACCTGTCAGGAATAGGTTCAGCAGTAGCATCCTCTCAATGTTATCTTGCAAGCTGGCTAACTGGAGCATCAAAGTTCATTATGTTCGGTTCCTGTGGCAGTCTTGACCGTACAACCACACAAGGTAGATTTATCATACCGACACAAAGTTACAGAGGGGACGGGTGTTCATATTATTTTGCAGCACCATCCGACTATATTGATATAGCCGCAAGCAAGGAACTTTCCATAATTTTCGACAAATTATCTGTACCATATATTACAGGTAAAATATGGACGACAGATTCGATGGTCAGAGAAACAAAAGGACTTGTACGCAAACGTATGGAAGAAGGGTGCATCGCTGTAGAAATGGAATTGGCTGGAGTTCAATCTGTGTGCGACTTCTACAATTTGAAGTTGTATGCTTTTTTTGAAACAGGTGACATTTTGGATACAAATGGATATGAAGCCAAAGGCTTGAACAATGCCAACCATAGTTTAAACAAACTTTATATTGCTTTAGAAACGGCAACCTACATCTGAAGTATATCAGAATTGTAAATTCCCATTTAGCTAACAGCCTTGACACAGTTCAGCTGACGCCCCCATATAGGGAGTGCTAACTTGACTGGTGCAGGTATTGGAATGAAAGCAGATACAACAAGAAATTTTGAAGCCGGAATCATCACAGATGACCCAGAACTTGTTGAAGCAGCAATGAATCAATTCGATGAAGTTTGGATTGGTAATATGTGCAAGAAATGCAAACGCAAGGAGTATTGCGCTGATCCAATATCAAAATAGATGACTAATCGAGTAGGAGGTAAACATTAATCATAGGTGTTTATCTCCTATTTTCATGTTCACCGACCTCTCACACCACCGTACTTGCCGTTCGGCATACGGCGGTTCCTATTTTGGGTGCCATTCGAGATACGAGCCCATTAAGGTAGGATATCCTGCCTTTCGCAGGCTATCATTATTTATCGCCACTTTCAATATAGGACTATCAGCGATACGCCAATAACCTTTGCGAGTGTTACCCCATTCCCGTGCATTGTATTTTTCTATACCACATTTAATGAGGTTTGCCACCTTGGTCTTGGGTTTCTTCCAAGCTTTCCATATACACATACGTATTCTCCGTCTTAACCACTCATCTGTGTTAATAAGAAAACGTTTCATATCGGCAAGGTGATAGTATCCAATCCATCCACGTATGTATTCTTTCAGTTTCTGTTTCCTCTTCATGTATCCCCATCCATTGCTACGATTCGTCAGTTCTTTAAGTCTTGATTTAATCTTAGATTTGGATTTCGGATGCACTGTGAGACGACATTTGCCTTTCATTACATAGAAGGAGTAACCGAGATACTTCACTCCTCTAACATACGATACTACAGTCTTTTCCTTGTTGACTTTAAGATATAGAGTTCCCTCTATAAATCGGGTTATGGACTCTTTGACTCTTCTTGCTGCCCTTTTAGACTTACAGAATATCATCGAGTCATCGGCATACCGCACAAAAGGAAGTCCTCTGCGTTCGAGTTCCTTGTCCAACTCATTGAGCATAATATTACTTAACAATGGACTTAGTGGTCCTCCTTGGTGAGTTCCTTCCTCGCTAGCTTCGAACAGACCTTTGTTCATTACACCGCTTCGGAGATATTTGTGTATCAGACTGACAACTCTGCCGTCTTTAATAGTACGGCTGAGAATTTCTATGAGTTTGCTATGGTTCACGGTATCGAAGAAGCGTTCAAGGTCAAGGTCTACAACGTACGTGTAGCCTGTATTGATTATCTCTTGGGCTCCTCTTACCGCGTCATGGCAGCCTCTTCTAGGACGGAAGCCGTAACTTCTCCTGGAGAATTGACGCTCATAGATAGGGCTAAGAACTTGGTTAATGGCTTGTTGCACCAAACGGTCTACCACCGTGGGGATTCCTAATAGACGCATCTTGCCATTGTCCTTGGGGATTTCTACCCTTTTGACGGGGTTCGGACGGTAAGAACCGTCCATCAAGGAACGGATGAGCGCATCTTTGTTGGCTAGTAGCCATGAAAACAATTGTTCACATGACATATTGTCGATACCGCCACAGCCCTTGTTTCCAATCACTGCCTTATAGGCTCGGTTTAGATTCGCAGGACTCAGGATTTGCTCGAAAAGGTGTTCCTTGTCGAATGGTACTTCCACGATGTTGTCTTCACATATCCACATGAAAGTCTGCACTCCCTCATACCATTCGGTTTCCGACCTATCTCTTTGAGGGCAGTCATTAACTTCGGATAATGTTTTCTGCATTCGTTCTTTCATTAGGTATGTTTCTATTACTATCGTTTAATTATTAGGTTCAGTCCTTCACAAACCTATCGGCTCGTTTGCTACTATGACTTCTGCTGACTTCTCACGGCAAGCTTTACTCCGCTGATTTCGATTTTTTTTTCTCTATTCTCATGCGTCCGTGAGATCTCCTCGGATAAGGGTATTAACTTTCCATCTTATGTCTGCTTCATCTACATTAACCGTTCCGAATAGCGATAGGGCTTTGGTTTGTTGGGCAACCTTGCCCACGGTCACATGCCTTATATGAAGTTTCTGTTCGTCAGACCAGATGTTTGCCGCCAGCTTCCTTCAGATTCCACCTCACGATGGACACCCTTGCTTTTAGCTATATGATTCCCGCTATTAGGGCTCATTGGGGACTTGCACCCGTTAGCTAATACTCATGCCGAGCGTACCCATAAGAAAAAGACACATCACCCAACACGGATGGTGTGCCTTTGCTTTAATTGTTATGAGTTACTTGACAGCTTCCTTCCTGTCCTTTTTCAACTTCTCCACAATCTCCTGAGGACTCTTCTTCTTTTGGACAACAGAATCAAGAGAGATTATGACATCACGATATTTCGGGTCGGACATCAGAACAGGCTTGATGATGCCATATTCCATGACCTGAGATTCAAGATCGTCGTATTCCACGCACTTGACAATAGCGAACAAAATTGCACAGAAACACGATACGTAACTTGCATATTTCCACAGGGTTGAAGTCATGTCATCATAGACTTTCTGTATTCTGACCTTCCATTTTGAAGAACTTCCTGAAGAATGTGTTGCTTCTGAGCTTGACGATGGTGTACCATTCGTCTTCGCTTTCATCTTCTCATCGGCAAACTCCTCAGCTTTGGAAACCAGTCGCTTACAGACTTCATTAAAGATAACGTCCTGATTGTCTATGTGTAACTGCTTACAAGAGTAAGGGTCGATTTCAACCTTGTGCTGTACACGAGGCATGGCTTTCTGGATGAACGCTGCCATCGAAGTAACCAAATCCTCCTTGCGTATGAGTTCAGAGAAGGATAATGGCTGAATCTGATTCTCTGACGAAGGAAGAGGCATTGCAGAAGGCTGCCTACCATTAGCCATAGACTTGGCAAAGGATGGAGTTGACGTCTCTGTTATTGTCAGAACACCTCTGTCATCAACTGAGTAAGTCAACCCAAGCACCTCGGCCATTGCTTCCAACAATACCAGTTCCTGATTGTGCTGCTGGAAATTCTTATTCCACTGAGCAGCCTCGACATTTGTTTTATCTGTTTTTGCCATAAGCTTATCGTCTTGGTTTATATCCTATCTTCGGTTTAGATGCGGTAACTTGGTGATTATTCAGGAAACGGTACTTGTACTTTTCCTTATCGTCATCATCAAGGTCACGCCAGCCTTTATCGTTTCCTCCGCCACCTCCACCAGAGCCGACAGACATTTGAGGACTGTAAGGTTGGAGCAATACTGTGAGCAACAGATCAAGTGCTATGTAACTGAACTTGCCATCATCCGAAGGTGTATGGAACTCCTCGGTGTTGAACTTCTGAAGATCAACAGAACTCAGCAATGATGGTATCGAAGGATAGTTGAACTTGGGTAGTTTGTTGCCAGGGAATGAGGTTTCCCAATCTGGGTATTTCTTCTCGCAACGATACCACGCATCCAGATAGTTGATGTCATACAGACGTTCACGATAGTTGTTGTAGAATTGTTCCACGCTGTTGTGCGTCTGCTGATAGTAGTCACCAAACTTCTCTGTGAGTTTAGGGAGCGTAAGCGACCTGTCTAACTGGCTACCTGAGAATGACAACTTGCCATCAGAGAATGAGATACCCATCACCTTACCTGTGGCATTATTGTATCGGAACTTCATCGCAATACCTTCGGCTTTCAACTTGTCATTGAACTCCTCCCAGTTCTTGGCTTTATCCTTGCACTTGACCACTTTATCATAGATGGCATACTTGGCTTTGTCCTTTCCTCGAAGGCGGTCTCTGTTGACCGACTCTTTACCTGAAGAAATGTAGAAGCCATACTTCTTTGTAAGGTACAGACAAGCCTTTCTGCTGCGCTCTCGTTCATTACTGGCATCAATGACCTCGCCTTTGCGGTTCACTCTGGAGAACATGAAATGAAGATGTGGATGCTTCTTATCATGATGGCGAGTAGCAAAGTACTCTGTGTCCTCGATACCCATCAGTTTCATGTACTCCCTCATGACTTTTAGCATAAGTTCGTCAGTCAGACGTGTACCATCCCTTGCGTGCCATGAAAGAGAGATATGCTTCAGCGGATCCCTCAGTTGATGGTCACCTCGAAGCGAATAAGCCTCGAATAACCGGGCAACAGTTCTGTAGTCTTCTGTGTCTGTGAGGAGAATACCATCACTGGCACATAGAATCTTCGCTTTCTTGTCCGGCTCGTCTCGTCCTAGGGCGTAGGCTACCATATCTGCGAAGTCTGCGCCACTTGTTATGTTTGCAACCATTGTTGTTCGTTTTGTTAATTACTTCTGTTAGTCCTCATCAGGATTCTTGTAAATGATAGTTGGACGCATCAAGTCACCACCTCTGACCATTCGAGCTATAACTTCCTTGATTGATAGAAGCACGTCTTTTGCCACTTGCTCCAAGCCGAAAATTCCTGCGGCATTTGCCTTGTGTGCAATCTGATTTACGTTACCACCCATCTTTGCAAGGTCACCCACCATGTCAATCTGGTCTTCACGCATGTGAGCTTGAACGACTTTTACAAGAGGTGCATCATGCAGGTAGTGCTGAACTGTCTGGTTTGCCTGCTGTGCTTGATAGACAAGAGTATTGTGATCAATTTCGTTGTACCCTACATGGTAGTGATATGAATGCTTTTCCTCTGCTGAAAGGCGAGGTCTTCCTCCCTTTCGTTTCTCATCTGGATTCTTTATCTTACCCATAGATGTCTTATCTAATGATGTATAATTGTCACGCTCGTTGGGTGGAACATTCCACAAACCTATAGCAGAAACTGCAATACAATACAGGCTGCCATCTGTGTTGTTCTATCTATAAAAGCTGTGACGTAAGTTCTAAACTCTCTGATAAAAGGGAGATAGTATTTTTCCAAGCAAGTTCAGGAATGGTTAATTACCAGACCTATCAGGCAGTGCTACAGCGCGTTGCCTCTAAGGGAGAAGTCAACAAGGTTGGCTCGACCGGAGTTTTGGGTACGTTTATGGTACCAAAAACACAAACTTGCTACGGAAAAATACGTCTCTTTTCTCTGAATAGCGTTTCAACGGCTTAAATCGTTCCTTTTTCATCTTCGATGTCGTCGAAGAGGTTCCGCTGATAGCCAGCATTCTGTCTTGGGTGCTCTGTCACGCAAGGCGATGGAGTACTATCATTAGAAGGGGCATGTTCAAACTTCTGTTTGTCGCCAGACTCTATAGTTCCAGTATCAGACGGTGGCCCCTGCTCTGGACTTCCTTCTGTGTCCGCATCCTGATTCGGACTCTGAGGAAGTTCGGGAGAAGGTGCTTCCGCTTTTGTCTCAGAAGCCACATCTGTGTCCATGCCTTGACTTGGTCTCTGATTGGCTTCAGGTACTGTTGCCGTAGGCAGGTTATCTGTTGTTCCGTCCGTAGGTGGCTCAGCGTTCTGCACCTGTTCATCAGATTGAGGATCGGGTGGCAGATTGCTGAAGTCTGGATAACAGATGTCACCATCATTTGTCTGGCACTTATCAACCGACAGCATATCTGAGATTGATGCCAGTCGAGAAGTGTGAAGACGGATGATCCCAAGGTCATCCATGGTGGAGAGAATCCTGACCATGGACTTACGACCCAGCTTCCAACGCTCGCTCATAGAGTGTGCGGAGGACTCTGCCTGACCAGTCAAAAGAGGTACAATGTTGCCTCTCTTGCTAAAAGAGGTGTCCACTATAGCCATATTGTCCAACAGGTCATTGTAGATGGCGAAATGTGATACTCCTGCTGTTGTACCAGCAAGGAAGTTTCGAGCCTCTGGAGTCAGTGTAATAGTGACTGTACAAGAGGGGAATGAAGTGTTATTTTTGTTTGCCATAGAAGTGAACTCTAAAAATGGTTAATGGAATCTTGCTCTCACAATTGTGTTGGGTGGATAGTCCTTTACAATCTCGTCCATGCGAGCAACAAGTTTGTTGTACTCTGACTCCGTAAGTTGTTCTGCACAACATGATTTGAGTTTGTCTGCAAACTTCTGACGCATACCGATCATCCATGGAATCTTTGACTCTTCAACATATTCGGGAAGAATATAGCGAAACCAGCCCTGAACATAGCGTTCCATCGTAAGAGAGCCTTCGCCTGTCTTAGCCCAGAAAACGCTACATTCAACAGTGTCATCATGTAATCTCTGTAGGTCTATCATACCAGTTCGTTCTAAACTCTGATACATACGACTGAAGTTTAATGATTATCGATTCTGTTTACCCAACATCTGCATGTGAAGACGAGCTTCTTCTGCTATCTCGTCAATGGAATCTTCTCGATTCTGACGAACCCATTCCAGAAGGTCAGACTTCTCAAAGTAGATCATCTTGCCGTTAGGACGGTAGAATGGAATGGTGTGCTCATGTGTCATCTTGTACAGAGTAGAACGCTTCATGCCGAGGAATACTGCAGCCTCTTCAAGTGTCAAAGTCTCCTTGGCAGGGATGAGGAGATTTTCGAGAAACGCCATGCGCTTCTGTAGGTCAGCTATGTTGCGCTGTGCCTGAGTGTCCTGTGCGGACTTGTTTGTTACATTATTCATTATTATCCTGTTTTGATTATTCGATTAAAGAAAGAGCAAGTGTCACGAACGAAACGTGATTGAAATCTGGGTGCAAAGTTAATGCGTTGATTCCTAATCGTTATAAATTGTATATCCAGGCACATCAGAAATTTGAGTAGTTTAACTTTCGAGTATGATTTTACGCGAATAATCATACTATAAACCTCGAATTTGTTGTGATATGTGGTATTTGCTTGGATGTGATTTCGTGGATTAAATCCTGACTGGCTTTAGTACGAAATACAAGAATCCAACATTCGAGACGTGATTACTATAGTCGTTAAAAAATAATCGTAACAAAGTGCGCAAGTTTGAAGAAAAATTGCTATCTTTGCATGTAGAAATTGGTGTCGTGCAACAATTTTGATTTGTTACGAGTATATTTAACATTTTTTTGTTGTTAGTTTGTTACGTAACAAGGTTTCTATTAAAAATGGGTATTGATTTACAAATAGTTACACGATTTTCTAAACCTACGAAGTACAGCATCGCTCCATAGAAATGCACGGTTAGATACCTTGTCAGCCACTTTGCCCAACTGCTTTCCCATTTCGGCAATAGCGAGAATGCCCATTGTATCGGGCCGAATATCGTCAGCATTCCCAATAGTATCTGCTGGCAATAGATGGTGCTCCACCAACCGATACGGAAGACGATCAATGCTATCAGCATTACTATCTTGTCGATGTTCACCACTGCTCCTGCTGTCAAAGAGGTAAACCACAACTTGGCTGCGTCCTTTTCCATATTGGTCACTTCATCCACACCTGTCTGCTCCATGGTCGATTCCACCAGATTCGGGTCTGTTGTTCCCTTATGGGCAATGTCTGCCTGGGCTTGTACGTTGGTGTACATCGTGTCTCTGGTATAGATAAGCTGCTGAACTTCCGTAAACTTGTCCTCTATCTGTGTGGCTTCCGCCTCATAAAGGTCATGGGTATAACTTCCGATGGAGTTTGGAATGTAACTCAGGAAGTCCAATACGCACCAACTGCTACCACTATTTGTCATACCAGTATCGGCTGGTGGGTACCACCAACAGAGGATGATACTTATCACTAGTGGCTTGAATAGTTTCATCACATCCAGTGGCTCATGCTTCACCATCATCTTGTAGGCCATATTCGCTGCCACCACGATGGAGAAGAGGGCTGCGAGTGCCATACACATTTGGACGACCCACCAAAAAGGTCCGTTTGAGCCTGTAAAAGTAGCGTCGCACAGAAACTCGTTGGTCTGGAAAATCACGTCATCAATCTCTTCTTCCAAGATGTTGATGCCGAAGTCGGATAATATGCTACTGTTGTCTGCCATAACTCCTTATCTGTTTATTTTCAAATCATTGTCATCCTCATTCGAGCCGTTATTACTGCCAGAAGATGTATTGTTTCTCACTGCCATTCCTGCCTCTCGCCATTTGCTGGATGCACTGCTGATGATACTTCGTTTGTTGGCGGTCTGGTAGTTGCCGTTTGCTGTCAACAATTCCTTGGTCTTGCTGGCATTCGAAATCTGCACCAGCTGCTTTACAAGTGTCTCGTTCTGTTTTGCCACATCTGCATAAATCTGTAGGTACATCTTCTTACGCTTGGCATTGGGCATATAGGCATCCTTGGTGGCTTTGATGGCTGTCTCATAGACATGATAGTATTCTGTCCAGCGTTGCTTGTCACCGATGGATCCGCCTACAGGCAGGATGCGGTCGATGTTCTTCTTGAAGGCATCCATCTTGCTGTTTATCTTGCTTCCTTCCACCTTCCATGCCAGATCCACCTGTCGGTCTGCCATATTCAACGCCTCAATCTCTGCTCTCTTGGTCAGGGCAGAGTCGATGGCTTCGGCATATTCCACTTGATTGTAGGCTCCGATTCCTGCCGTTGTACGAAAACCAAGTTTATTTTTACTTGCAGCCGACTTCTTGTAACTGCTGTGCAGTAACTGATAGTACAATTCTGGTGACAGACTACCACTACCGATTTCCATCACCGTTATCTGGTTCTTTTTCGAACTGTCATGATTGTATGTTACACCACTTTGGGCATTGTCGCTGATAGCGACTCCCAACATCAACATGATGGTTCCTATTCTTGTTTTCTTTCTATCCATGCCTATACATTATTATATATGGGATTATAAATTCTTCGTTCTCTCAATATCCGAGTTTACCTGCCACTCTCCACCTACCGAAGGCATCTTCCAGTATTTGCTGCTTGCTTTTGGTTCGGTAAACCTTTTCTTTCCAATAGCCGATGCGCACTTGGATATATCGCCACGACTCAAAGTAGCTTTTGTTCAGATGCTTCTCTATATTGTCAAGCGAGGTGTTGATGCTTTCCAATACCACAAGAAGGTCTGCCGTGGAACACGCTGCCGCTCCTGTGGCATACAGCACTAAGTCGCTCACGCTTTTGTAGAGGTATTCGCCTTCATTTGCGATATTCTCTATGGCTCGTCGGTTGATGCCTATCAGTATGGTATCGGCAAGCGAGATGCGCTTTCGTTTGATGACTTTTCTGTTGTAGTCATCCAATAGCTTCTTATAGTCCGATATTCTGTCGCTCACACCCTCGTAGGTGGAATAAACATTCAGACTGGTCCGTAAACTCTGATATAGCACATCTATCACATCAAATGCCCTGGTGTACTTGTCAAGGTCAACGTTCAGTTCCTTGTATGCCTTGGTCTCGTCCTTACTGTAACTGTGCAATAGTTTATTGCTGTATTCCAACGTGCTTCGTGCGAGCAACAGACTCCGCTGTTTCTTGTGGTCATTGATGTAGGCTTCTACGCTGGCAACATCAAATCCCCATTGGGCGAATGTTTTAGAGGGGAGGGCGAGGAGCAAGATTGCTACCAGCAATGTTCTCACAATATCCATTCGTCGCTTCTTGCTCACTGACCCTGCAACCCTCTCCGCTGCATCAGCCTTGTATTCTTTTCTATTTCTCATTTTCATTGTCTTCATCATTAAATTTGCCGTGATAATCATCTGAGTGTTTGGTGTCGGCAGCTTTCCTTAACCAACGTTTCTTGCATTTCTCCACCAGTGTCAACCGTCGTCCTTCGTCAGCATTGATATGTGGAGCGATGTCCATCAGCACGTCGATGATGTTGCGCTTGTAGTGCATCATCTTCTCCAACGATACCAAGTCTGCGTATATCTTGGTGATTCTGCTGTCCACCTCTCTGGCTATCTCTAACCTATCGCTCGACCATAGCAGATGAAATGTATCATCGGTGTTATTGTCATCGGCAGGTGCGCTCTTAGCATATTCGGTGGTTATCTTGCACGATGGATATTCCTGTGCGATTTCCGAGATGCGCTTGTTCACTTCGTCCGCCTTTTCCTGCTCGGTCTTGCTTGGGTCAAGCGTTATCACATCCACTACCGAGGTGTTGGTGTATTCCGATGTCAGCTCCCAACTGATCTGCAGGATGGCTCTGTGTATCTTGATGCCCAAGAAATATTTCGGCTTTCGGGCGATCTTCAATATTGCCTTGAAGGTGATGATGCCGTTGATGTTGGGCATGGTGGCTTTTCGAATGTAAGTATAGCCGCTCCATGTTCCTTCCCCTTGCCAAGTCAGGTTGTAGGCACTCTTGCAGTCGTTCATAATGGCTGGTATGCGATAGTAGTCATCCGTCGCCACGTCATTGTCCTTTCCTGCCTCTGCCTTGGCTTCCTCTATTTCCCTTTGTTTCTGTTGCCATGTGGCAAGTTCTTTGTTCAGTTGTTCGATGGAAGCCTTGTTCTTGTTGTATTGCTCCCGATACTTGGCTGCATCTTCCGCACTTGCATTGGCGATTTGCTTGACAAGTGACTTGTTCTCGGCTTCCAACTGACTGATTTGAGATTGCAGAGAGGCTATCTTGGCATTGGCTTCCTGCTCTTGTTTATACAAGTCCGAGAGGTCGAGGGTGTTTTCTGTCACAGATGTTGTCATGGCGCATTTCTTGCTGTGGTCATTCAGCGAACCGCCACATCCCTTGCACTTGTATTGTGTGGTGCCTTGCCCCAACTGCACACCGTCGCTGCATGTCACACTAATGGTCACGCTCTCGCATCCCTTCAGTTTGGCGGCATCGGTTGCCTGATAGTAGTTGCGTGCATCACTGCCTATATAATAGGTATAGCCTTCCTCGTTGTCATTCCATTCGCTCAACCGGGCTTGCAGTTGTGCCTTGAAGGTGTTCAAGTCCATCGAATAGGAGTCAAAGACTGCCTCATACACTTCTTCTGTCTTGTTCCAACTCTTGTACACCTGTATCTCGTAGGCGTATGCCTTCTGTTTCTGTCCTTTTTTCTTGCTACTGATGATGTAGCTGTTCAACAAATAGCTGATACTGTAGGTAAAGCCATCATTCTGGTTGTTGAGCTGTTGCACCATTGTTCTTGACCATCCTGCATGATTCTCCGAGTTTTGCAGGATGGCTTCCTTTTGGCTATTGTTGGGATAGAAGTTGGCATCCTTGGTGTTGATTCTGTACCAGTGGTCGCCTTTCAAGATGCTGTTGTCATCGGTGGGCGGTACATAGTCGCACAGTTTTTCTCGTCCTTGGTCTCGTCGGGCGATATACCATCTTTGCGTGTAGTAGTTTACTGCCGTCTCATCCAGATAGTCCGTCATCCATGAGGTGAGGTTATAGTTGGCAAGAGAGAAAAGTCCTACCACGTTGTCCTTGCCTCCAATCATGCCCAAGAGGGTGTTGCCTACGCTCTTGTCGAGACTTTTGAACAGCGAGGAATAGTTATCCACAATGTCGATGGCTGCACTGAGCTTGCCTTGGAAGAGGTCGTTGAACTGGCTGCTCTGCAAAAGGGCATTGCCGATATTGTTCATTCCTGCTCCTGCAAGGTTGGCTCCTGCCTTATACAGATTGTCGATGTCGGATTTCAGATTGTCCACTGTAAAATTGCCTGGCACCTTCGACAAATCGTCCAACATCTTCTTCCAATCCACGTTGCCAATCTCTGAAAGTTTCAGTATGGCAGCTATCTCCTGGTTGATTTGTAGAAAGGCGATGTCCGAGAATGTGAGGGTGCTGTTTGTTACCACACTCTCAAACTGCATGCACAGGTTCTTGGTGTCGTCACATATCTTCATCAGATAGGTTCCCCAATACAGGGCAGTCTGCGGACTTTTCAGCATCATTCCTGCCACCGTCCATATCTTCGGCATGATTTTGCCCGACACCATGTTGTAGATACGGCGGTAATAGTAGTTCTCTGTGCTACTGTTCCAGATGCCCAAATCCGTCATTGCCTTGCGTTCCAAGAATTTTGAGGCGAAGATGCCGGCACTTGCCACTTCTGCTGCATTATAGTGCTTCAATATGTTCTGTACCTGCTCGTTATAGTATGCCTCTGCCACGGCTTCCGTTCCGTATGCAGCAGCCATAGCAGCCACCGTCTGCTTGTCATAGTTCACGCTGTAGTACTGTGCGTCAGCCTTTGCCAACACACAGACTATCAGCATTATGATGGATAGAAGTCGTTTCATTTCCCTTACCTGTCTTTCTTTTGTTATTACCAAATCCTTACACTAACATGTTAGTGTTTTTTGCTCCAATCTTGTGGATTATGCTTCAAGTTCTTTAATTTTTCCATCATACTCCAGATGCTGATAGACAGTGGAACGTAGTCCCATGTCGTGTCTGTACTCTTGCATGATATAGTTAGCTTTCTGCATAGCCACTTTCACACGATAGTTGAAGGAACAGAATGTTTTCATCAGCCAACTCTGCTGCTCCAATACCGACATCACCAACTGGTGTCGCATAAACTCCAAGTCATCGCCTCTCAGCATTTGGCATGGATCACACAGTATTCTTGCCATTGCATGGTTATAGGCTTTTCGAGCATCAAATTCCTCCTTATGCTTTGCCTCTGTTTCTTGCAATGGTTCTGTCTCTTTCTTCTGCATACCATCCGTATCGGTAAAAGATGTAGCTTCTTTAGCTTCATTTTCCGCTATATCTTCCTCGGATATTCTTTTGGATTCTACACTTTGATGTCTTGCATCATATTCTGCATCATGATAGGCATCCAACTCTTTTTCTGTCATGCCAAGATGTAGTCCTACGTCTTCTAGAGTTTCTTTGACATGCTCCACCAACTCTGGTGTTACATGTCGTATTTTCAACAGTTGTTTCTCTGTACAAGCACACAGGTCTTTATATGTCCATAATTCTGAATCATGGAAAGCCTGACGTGTTTTCTCCACCATGCTCGGACGTATATCCCATTCTTCACGATGGAAATCTATAAACCCAACAATATTAATTCTTTTCATCTTCTTCTATCTTTCAATGTTTATTTGTTTGTGTTACTTAACCTCAACACTCTTCCTGCCTGATTTACCTTTTGAGCAAAGGCGAGGCTCTTGCTGATACCACTTGCATCCCAATCCCTGCAATAGGCTTCGATAGCTTGTTGGTGGTTGCATTTCAACTCTCGCTTGTAGAGTTTTAATGCTTCCTTCTCCGCTCGTTCCGTGGTGTAGGTCATATAGCACTCATGCGGTTCTTCCACACCATACACATTGCTGGTCTGTCCTCGCCTGATAAAGACTTCACGGAAGAAACTGCGTCCTTCCTTGTTCTCCAAGCGGTTGATGGTGAATATCTTCTTGCAGTCCACATCGGTCAAACCGAGTATCGCCTTGATGGTGTCGAATCGTTCCTTGAATTTACTCTGGTCGAGTAGCATCACCACATCCGAGTTGTTGATGATGGCTTCTTTCACTATCTCACTGCCGATGATATCCTGTATCTCCTGTGTCACCACACCCACGCTTGCCCAGAACTTTCTGGCGGTCTTATACAGATATTTTATGTATTCCGCCATCATGGGCGAGGCGATGGCTTTCCATGCCTCCTCGATGATGAGCATCTTTCGGTTCTTTTTGATGCGCATCTTCTGCAGGAACACGTCCATGATGATGAGTGTCACCAGTGGAAAGAGCAGTGGATCATCCTTGATACTGTCGATTTCGAAGACGATGAAGGTCTCATCAAACAGACTGCTGTCCATATTCTCATTCAGCGTCACATCGTGGCTGCCTCCTTTATAGAAATCCTTCAACAGATAGTTGTAGGATGACAGGTCTATGCCATGCAGACCATTCTCCTCGCATATCTTCGGCAGTCGCTCAGTACTGAACTCATAGAAGCTGTTGAAACAGAGGTTGCTCACTCGCTTGGTGGTGAAATAGGCATCGTAATACTCGTTGATGACTTGCTCTATCAACCTGTCCTCGGTCTTGCTCACAGTGCCTTGACTTCCTTTCCATATCAGCATCACGAGGTTTTTCAGGAATCCCAACTTCTCGATGTTCCATTCCTCTCGCTTGATTTTGAAAGGGTTCATCGTGATAGGATGCTCCTCGGTATAGGAAATGTATTTTCCGCCGAAGTATTCACACAGTCCCTCATACGAGTTACCTGTATCTACCAGCACGATGTCGGTGTCCTGCTCATGGGCTTGGCGCACCATGGAGTTAACATAAAAGCTCTTGCCGCTTCCCGAAGGACCGAGGACAAAGAAATTGCTGTTGTCAGTCAGCTTATTTCGTCCCTCTTTCCCTGATATGTCGATGGCCACTGGCACTCCTTGACGGTCGGTATAATAGACCTTGAATGGCGTGTCCTCGCTATGCACAATCTTCTCCTTGTACATCAGGCAGGTGGCAGCATCGCCCAAGGTCATGAATCGGTCGTAGTCGGCATTCATCCCATAGCAGTTGCCGGGGAATGAGTTGACAAACAGTTCCAACTGGTTATAGGCTCGCTTCGAAATATGGATGCCCATCCTGCCAAAGGCATTCTCCAGATGATTGGTACACTTCTGTATGTCCGTATCTGGCTTCACCGTCACTATCAGATTATTGTGGGTATATACCAGCTGCTTGTTTTCTCTCGCTATCACCTCCTGCACTCTCTTGATGTCCTCCACGGCAATCAGATTGCTTGGGTTCGGCATGCTGGCATGGCGGTTCTTCTTTTTGTCGAGCATGGCAAGCTCACGCTTCTGATTCGGCACAAAGATGATTTGGTTATACACCACACTCTCCACACCAGGAATGCTGTCCACCAATGCTACCAGATCCACTGGCATACTTGTGTTGTTCACCTCGATGTTGGTAAACGGACGGATTTGTGTCGGCAAGTTGGCGCAATCCACATCCACAAGACTATATACCTTACAGCGTCTGTCACCCATACCTATCATCTCGTCATCCACCTTGAATCCTGTCATGCTCACCATCTTGTCACGGAAGTTCATGGCAAAGAAGCGGTCAACATACAGACTTGCTTCTTGCTTGTTCAAGAACTCCGACTTGATACCGGCATCCTTCAGCTGGTCTTGCACCTTTCTGATTTTCACCAGAAAATCTCGCCATTTCTTGCTGTCGAAAGACATCAGACGGCTTTTCTTGTTCTCCTGTGTAATGGTCAGATAGGTCATGCTGTCCGTATATTCTCTTCCGTTGAAATAGCGAAAGTAGGATTCTGACAGGAACTCATGTCCCTTGCCACTCTCATCCTTGAACTGCTTTCTGGTAAAGATGTCCTGCTTGTGCAGGGCATAACCTTCACCCAGAGTCTGTGCGATGGCAGCAAACAGATTGGTGAACTCATAATAGTGGTCTATATTGGCAGAATACTTCTGCACTGGGTTCTCCATTTTCAGAATGGCAGAATATTCTCCAGTCTTGGTATAGAGCACACCGATACCGTCCGTGTCTTCCACGGAGAAGTAGATGTCCTGAAAGATTTTCTTCCGCTTGCCACCAGTACCAAAGGCATAGACCGATATGGCCATGCCAATGCAGATTGCCACGAAAAATAAGATTACATATAGTACCATATTCGTTTATTATTCTGTTTCTTCGGATGATTGATGATTTTCTCCCATACTGGATGATTTGTTGTCATTCTCTTGATAAGAGGTATTGTAGCTTTCTTCGCTATAAAGGGTTGATACACTATCCTTTGCAGTGGAATCCATCCTGCTTGTTTGTGTTTCCACGGTCGCAGGATGTTCTTCTGCCTCTCTCGCCCAAGTAGCTCTTGCCTTGTCAGCACTCCTCATGGCATCCAATGTGGGTGGCTTGTAGGTCTTGTCCTTGCATGCGGTCAGCAATATGCCAGCCAATGCCATAATGATAATGTTCTTTGCTTTCATGCTCATAACCATTCTTTTATGTCAAAGATGCGATACTTTTGCTGAAACAAATAAAGGTAGACCCACACCCTTGGGGGAGAATGAGCCTACCAGTCGTTCACTTTCTACTTGTCATCCACATCTTGGTCATGTCGATACTTTTTTTGTTTCACATTTTTATATGCGCTTGCTGTAGGCATAGATAAACACTCCTTGGTCGTTCTTCTTGGTATGCAGTCCTTTCCGTTGTTTGAACATGATGAGACCTGCACCCGTAGTGATTGCCACGACCAACACTATCAGTCCTGCAATGATACCCATCAGACAGTAGGTGACAATGAAGCCGATGATGGCTCCTCCTGCCGTGGCTGCTGCCCAATAGATATACCGCCCTTGTATTCCCATGAATTCAAGGGGCTTCTGGAGTCCCTTGAACAGTGGGTAATCGGGGTAGCGGATTTCCTGCTCTTCTCTTGCCATTCTTCACGTCGTTTCTCACTTACTGAATATGCACGGAATAACTCTCACTCGTTAGTTGGTCACACCGAAGAACAATGGCAATGCCTGTGCTGCTGCCACGAGGAAGATACATGCTCCTACAATCATCATGATCTTTTTCTTGACATCCTGCTCCTCATTGTTCATAGCGATGTAAACGCTGATGGCACCCACTACGGCAACAACACCTGCAATGGCATAACAGAGCTTGACCACAATAGGCACGTATTTGGCTATTTCCTCCGAATAACACAAGATTGTGTTTAAGTACTTGATTATCAGTGTATGACAGATGTAATGGCAAGTATGATGTTCCCAAAATGTTCCAAAAAACATATTTTTATGGGGAGTTTGAATGTGCTAAAAGAGGGTGTGTTCAACGGCATTGAAATGGCTTCAAAAAAGGGATTTGGCAGTAAAGACTTGTTAACATAGAATTAAGATTTAATTAACATATTTATTAGCGCAGGGTGACTTGTAAGAAGGTGGGTAAAGTTTGATAACAATGTAAGATGTTACGGATAGTGTTCACTTTCTCCGTAACTTTCCACAGACACATTTTCCTCTTCCCTATTTTTGAAATATCAAATTTAGGGAAATAAAAGAGTGAGCAAGTTACATATCTGATACTAACAAGTAGTGAGAGTGTTAAAAGTGGGGCTGATAGAGATTAAAAACCGAATTTTGTATCGCTGTTTGGAAACAAATCATTATCTTTGTACCATAATTCAAAACAAAATGGGCATCAATAAACTAAAAGTGGTGTTGACAGAAGAAGCACAAGCCTTTTTGGATACGCAGCCATTCAAAGCTCAGCAGAAGATATACTACAACATCTTCAAGGTTGAGGAAGGAGTGATGAAAGTTGACATCTTCAAGAAACTGGAGAATACCGAGATATGGGAGTTCCGCACTCTCTACAACGGTATATGCTACAGGCTTTTCTCCTTTTGGGACACTGAGGAAGAAACTTTGGTTATTGCCACACATGGTATTATCAAGAAAACTCAGAAGACACCATTAAAAGAGATTGCCAAAGCGGAAGAGATAAGAAAAGAGTATTTTAACAGTAAAAAGAAATAGCATTATGGCACAGATGAAATTGATACCAGCAGACAATATGAAAGATAAACTTTGGGGTAAAAGAGGTACACCAGAGCGCGAAGCCATGGAAGCCAAGCTCAAAGAAGATGTGAACGCCTATATTGTAGGCGAAGCCATACGCAAGGCTCGATTGGCACAAAACCTCACACAAGAACAGCTTGGTGAGCGTATCGGTGTGCAGCGTGCTCAGATATCAAAGTTGGAGAAAGGTGCAAGTGTTATCACATTACCAACCATGAGCCGTGTGTTTCAAGCATTGGGTATTGCAACAGCCACTCTTGATTTGGGTATTGCAGGCAAGATTGCGTTGTGGTAAGATGACGGTTAGATTGTGCAATCTTGGTAGGATTGTATAAGAGTGATGTTATTGCATTGATACCCAATACTTGTTGCTTGGTGGTCACTTGAACTGTTCCCAAAATGAGAATGCAAATTGAACTCCGTAGGCTGAATATGAACAAAAAGCAGACTTTTGTTCACAAATATTCTTTTTGCGTAAGTTTTACGTTGATTTATCTAAGTTCTTTCTTTTATAACGGAACTTTTTGCTAATTTTGCAAGGCAATGTATAATGTTCTGATTCAATTTCATTCATTAGAGTTGCAAGTAAACAGATTGTCGGACTTAAAATTGATTTAATAAGAAACAGATAGATTACACAAGAATGAAACGCTAAGAGTTTACTATTCCAAGAATAGACTCTCAACAAGAGACTTATTTTGAGGTGTTATAACCTCATAATATCAACCAAGCGTTTCCGTTCTATACTTTTTGGATATTGAGCTTTTAGCTCTTGTTCTCTTCCGTTTGAATACCGCCAATATTCGCATATCGAGGACAAGCAGATTGAAAGTTCACGCTCATAGGCGTGAACTGTTCTGTCGTTTGTTGATATGCAGGTCACTTGGCGGTAACCAAAACGGAAAACAAGCATAGGAACGGTTGCACGCCTTTTTTTTATATTTGTATGAAAAATAAAATATTTCATTATTTTTTACTTATAAGTATGCTCTTTGGTTGTATTGAAGCACAAGCAACATTGTATTCAACAACTAAAGATGGTGTAGAGTATATAACTGATGGCTATTTTAAAGAAGCCTATGCAACATGCAATAATGGTATCACAACGCCAACTATTGAGATTAAGAATTCTGTAAGCTTTTATACTAATAAAGGAAAACTGTATACTCCAAGTGTTAACAGAGTTGGTACATTTCAATCAAAAGTATTAGAGAATGTAACCATTCCTACTTCAGTTACAACTATTGACGTAGATGCTTTTCAAGCCTGCCCCAATTTAAAGTCTATAACCATGCCATCATCATTTAGTGGTAGTTTCAGTTTTATAGAAAAGCTTCCTAAAGGGGTTACTGTATATGTAGGACATTCCGATTTTGGTACAGTAAAAATTAACTATGGTGAGTATGCTACGATTGTAGATTTAGAACAAAGATTTCTTAAAAATGTAAAATCTTATATTCATAAAATCACCTTTGAAGCAAATACACAACGGTTTGAGGAAGAGGGGTTTGAACTCCTTGGATTTTATGATGAATTCTGTAGAGAAGAAATTCCTTGTAAAGATGCAGTATATACGATTAATTCCAAAGCTAATACAACTAATACAATTTATGCTAAGGTTGTAAAAGATAAAGATACTACATATATAAGTCAAGATAAACTGACAACACTTTCAATAGGAGTAAAATATGATTTCAAATCAACTCAAACCACTGCAACATTCTCAAATTTGACTGCAAATAGTGATGTGTCAACTGGAGATATAGACCATATATATGTATCTGCAGAACCTATTTCAGGCCATCAAAGTAGCAAAAGTGGTTCATGCAAGAATAATGGTACAGTCCATCTTTCCAACCTCATTCCTTATCCCTTTCAAGGATATACTACAACTATAAGTGTAACATATAAAGACGGAATAAGTGAATCCCATAGACTTGATTTCAGTGGACTTACAAAACGATTAGGAGTGAAATTATCTGCTGTAGCAAAAGGCTCCACGGCAGCAACAATCAATGCAAGTGTTGACCCTGGAGATGCAGAAGTTCAGACAGAAAAAATTTTCGTAGGAAACAGTGTATATAAATCAGGTAATTTTATTGTTACTGGACTTGAACCAGGAAACACCTATACGGTAAAATATCACCTATACGTAAAGGGACAACCTACCTATATTTACGATGGACACAAAGAATATTTAGAAGAAACCATAGACATTGTTCTTCCTAAAATAAATTTCACCTCACAACAACCAAAAGTTATTTCTGTTGGAAATGTCATAGTGGCAGCAGAATCGAATATTGCAGATAATGAAAAGAACATCGGTTTTGAATGGCGCAGAACGGATTGGAATAACGACTTTGATTCAAATAAGGGACAAGCTTATATCTTTGACGGAAAGATGGAGGGTTACATACGTAATATGAATGCAGAAAAACTATGGAAGTATCGACCATATTATTATTCAAATTCTGGCAAATATTATTATGGTGATTGGATAGGAATAGACCCAAGCAATACCTCATATTTTGAGCCGACAGTTCACACCTACGACAATATCACTGTAAATGGCAATATAGCTACGGTGAACGGCTATTCTCTTCGAGGCACAGATGCGATAAGAAGCCAAGGGTTTCAATATTGGAAAGACACGAATAGTTCTAATGTTTCACAAAACAGAGCTCTCCACACTCCAACAAATGCAACAACCATTGAGGCAGAAGGAGTTGTGATGACTGCCGTACTGAATAATCTTGACTATAGCTCCACATATTCTGTTCGCTCTTTCGTCTCGACAGATGAAGGAACTTTCTATGGAGAAACACGCACGTTCTCTACTGGAAGTAATACAACTGGTATTGAAAATGTTGTAAGTATCCCCAATAAATTAAACAATACAACTAAGGGAATATACGATATTAGCGGAAGAAAGTTGCCAGCCTTGCAGCATGGCATAAATATTGTTATTAGCGAAGATGGAACACGTAGGAAAATATATAAAAAGTAAGGTCGTTATATTTGTTAGAAGTTTGTTTACTCTCACGTTACATATTGGTGGCATCATAGCTTAATAAACGACTAAGAGTGCAATAATAATCAGCCGTATCAAGAACTTTTTTTCGAGATACGGCTGATTCATGTTAACCATGAAGTACTTTTCTTTACGCAAACTCGCATTGTCTCTTGCCAGAAATAACATCAATCCAATAGACAAAGCCCAAGAACACAGCATGAGTATAAGAGCTAACTGTCTAACATGGCGAGAATGCCAAATGCGCCTTATCCAATACCAAGGAATGGTGCAAAGTAGAAACGGCGGAACTTCCTTTAATGTCTTGGGCATTGATGGCTGCGTTACGCCAACTTTTGTTTGCACATCCAGTTTCGTACAGATAGAGTCCAATGTATTACCAATAATCTTGATACAATCATCGGATTTCTTATACCTGTCATTCAAAGAAAAAGCCAAAGCTCGTTCTTTTTCTATAATGTTTAGAAGTCCCTCGCATCTGGAAAGGACAATATCATACCTTTCTGATAAAGTCCCCATGTACTCATCTTGGGTTATTCCAAATTTCTCTTTGTCATTTTTATCCTTTTCCTCACGTTGCTTCTGTCTGCCATCCAACAAGTCTTCGACTGCCGATTTTGCAGCGGATGCCACATCAGCCTTGAACTTTTCCACATCCACGCTATCCATTGGTTGCGAGTTAATTTTGCTTGACAATGAATTGAGCGCATTGATGCAAGTCTGCAACTTGTCTTGCAGTTCATCAAATGTATCTATTTCTTCATCCTTTAAAGGGACAGGTTTCTTGTTTGCCATAATCATCTGCGTCTTGGTTTGTACTTTTTCTTGTCCTTGTCATCATCGTCAGAACGTGACGAACCATCACCTCCGCCAACTGACGGAACAACATGCGGTTGAAGCACCAACTCCGTAACCACTCCTACAACATCAGACATACCAGCAGAAGTTTCGCCTGTGTCATTCACTGTTGAAGCACTTTCATCATCTGCAATAGATACGCTTTCCCCATTGTCAGAATTTAGGGAAGAAGACGATGTGGAATAGGACGAGGACTTTGCATTATCCATGCCATTTGCCACCTTGTTTTCCGTGTAGCTTTCGTTTCCGATATTCTCCACAGCACCGACAGCTTTCCGTTCATCAGTCAGTACCTTTTGAATATTTCCCAAGGTAAGACTTCTGTCTATTCTGCCGCCAGAGAATGTGACATTGCCATCAGAGAAAGAAATCCCTTTGACACTTCCGTCCGCCCTGTGTATAAAGTCCATAGTTATACCTTTCTTGGAAAGAGCCTGTCTAAGGCTATTCCAAGTACGACAGTCTTTCAATGCTGCGGTAATGAGGTCATACATTCTGTACTTGGCGGCATCCTTGCCTTTCAGTCGTTCACGGTTCACATTCTTCTTGCCTTTGCCAAATGTCAAGCCGTATTCCCTTGTAAGTGCCTTGGTGATGGCTGCTGACTTCTTGAAGTTGCTGTCACCAGTGATTGCGTTGCCGTCATTATCCACCCTGTTGTACACAATGTGAACATGGTCGTGCGCCTTGTCATGGTGACGGAAGATGACAAACTGGGTGTTCACTATCCCCATTCTCTGGAGATACTTCCTTGATATTTCCGCTATCAGTTCGTCACTCATTCGCCTGTAATCCTCTGGTGAAAAGCTCAGAGAAATATGCCCAACATACGCTTTGAGTGTCGGGCGAGCCTTGGCTTGAATGTTGAAACTGGCGACAATCGACCTGTTGGTAGAAAGGTCAACACCTTCTGATGCGATGATGTTCGTGTCCTTGTTCTTGATGTCGTTGGCGTATGAGACCAATCCACCAAAGCCCTTGCCTTGCTTAATCTTTGCTATCATAGACTATAACTGTTCGTTGATCTTGATGATAATCTCACTAATGGATTGTGCCAGCCGTTTGTTCTCGACTGCCACAGCCAAGCCACCGTGAATGCGTCCGAGGTGTGCCAGTTGGTTCAAGTTGTTTGCCATGCCCGAAAGGTCACGGATGTACTTCGTGAGTTCCCTTGAAATCGGCTCTTTGACATAGCCGTTTACAGCAAGATTATATACCAAGGTGGACAGCGGAGTGTTGTCTCTCCTCTGTATGCGGAGCAACTTTCGGTAGTTGGCATCGTCAAAATACACCTTCACTGGGTGGGTGCGCTGCGTTCCTTTCGGCTGTTTCGGACGACCGCCTCTTTTCTTCTGTTCTGTTGATGTTGGGGATGTCATTGTCCTATCGTGTCTGAAGCACCTGTGCGGACACTCCTGGCTTGTAAGCCGTGGTTTTGTGGAACACTAAACCTATACTTGCTCCCCAACATCCCCAATAATCAAAGATACGCTTGGCGGTTCGACTGACCTACAATAGATAGATTTGCCAACAGCCTTGCCGTAAGGTGAAGCTATGGCGAACTTAGGGAAGAAAAGAAGCAAGGCTCTCAGAGAATGTCTTGACTGGTGCTGTGGTGTTACAAATGTTACTTCTTGGCTCTGTCATTGAGTATCTTCTGAATGTCCGACAAGGCAAACAGACGCTGCCGTCCCATCTTGGCAGGGACAAGATAGCCAGACTTCGCCCAAGACCATAAAGTGGTGGCGCATACACGGCACATCTTGGCTGCTTCCTCTGCGGTCAGCCATTTCTCCTCATCGGGATTGTTTGCCAGTTCCATTGCCTTTATCTCCTGCGACTTTGTTATAAGTCGATCGGCAAATGTGACCAGATCCTCGGAGGTCACTTCTACCTTGAAGTGTGCTCCATTCTGTATCATTGAGTATAAATCCATATTATTCCTTTCTTTTGATTGTAGTGTGAATACGTGAACCATCAACCGATAAGGTCAACAAGCCCACGCTTGATATCATCGTCTATTGTTCGGTATCGGGCGAAAGCTCGGCTGCCATTGGCATGACCAGACATTGAGGAAATCAAATTCGGGTCTTGCACTTGCTTGTAGAGATTTCCGATGAAAGTTCTTCGGGCGGCATGGGAAGTGGCAACTTCGTATATCGGTCGCATCTCGTTCTGTCGGGTCTGAGGGTTGAGTATCGGCACTTTCCTGTCAAGATGTGCCAGTTCCATGACCGCACGGACAGCTTTGTTGAAGTCTGCCACGTTGTAGTGTGGAAACAGCGAAAGGGTCGGTCTGTCTTTGTATCTGTCATAGATAGCGAGAGCTTTCTCTGTAAGAGGAACACGGACGGTTCTTCCGTCATGATTCTTGGTCTTCTGCGGAAGATACTCCACCACACCGTCTATGACATTCTCCTTTTTGAGGTTGAGCAGGTCACCAAAACGGCAACCGAGGAAGCACTGGAAGACGAACATATCTCGGAACGTAGCCAAGTGCGGATTGTCCGAAAGGTCAAGTTCGTAAAGACAATCACGCTCCTCTATGCTGATATACCAAGGAGTTCCATATACGGCTTTTGGCATTTCAAACTGTAGAAACGGATTGTTGGTGGTGATGCCACGATGTATGCACCACATGAAGACTGTCCGCAGGCGTGCGAAGTTGGAGTGCAGCGTGTTGTCTGAACGCACGGCTTGCGTCACAGACTTTGCCGCATTTCTGTACAGATATGGGTATAACTTGACATACTCATGCTCATGCACCAAGAACTGGTAGAAGTCTTCCAAATCTTCTGCTGTAGTATTGTCAATGCCCATTACATAGTCGGTGCGTTTCTTCACGGTCTTCTGGTATTGTTCGAAGCGTTCTATCTTCCCGATATTGGCACGTATTACGGATGCCTGTCTTTTCTCAAAGCCTTTTGCCTGAATGTATTGCTCCACAAGCACCGACAACCTTGTCTCTTGGCATTGGTTGTCTTTCAACTTGTAGGCATTGGGATGATGGAAGACGAATATCACACGTTTCAGCCATTCTGCGGTTGCCCCTATATAGTATTCTTTTGATATGAGTCTCTTCAAGTCAAGAATGGCATCATTAAGCTGCTGCCTCTCGCTATCCTTTACCAAAGCTATGCGCTGTTTGTAACTCTGACGCTTGGCATCCCAATGGTTGGGATTGATGGTCAGTTCGCTCGCACACTTGATGTCACATTTCTCGTCACGGACACGGAAATATATGGTAGCCTTGTCTTTGGCTGATGTCTTGCGTATAAAAGCGGTTACGTTCATAATTGTCATTTTATAAGATTGATAATTTCACGTTTCATGTCATCGTCTATGGTGCGGTATCGGGCGAATGCTCGGCTGTTAGGAGCATGTCCTGTGAGCGAAGCCACCAACGCTTGGTCTTTGACATGCTTGTAGATGTTCGCTATAAAGGTTCTTCGTGCGACATGGCTTGTAGCCACCTCATACAAAGGCTTCATTTCCTCTTGCCGTGTTAGCGGATTGAGAACTGGCACCATGCGGTTGACACCAGAGAGTTCAAGAACAAACTGGATAGCCAAGTTGTAGAAATGCTCATCCAACAAAGGGAACATTCTCGGGCTATACTTCTCGTACTTAGCCAGTATATTCAAAGCCTTGCCGCATAGGGGAACACGGACTACCTCTGTCTTGCCTTTGTTGAGGTTCTTGCTCGGTATGTATTCCAAGAAATCCCCAACGATATTCTCTCTTGTCAAAGCGAACAAATCGCCAACACGACAACCAACAAGACAGTGGAACACAAACATATCCCTTGCCAGTTCGATACGTGGACTGATTGAGAGGTCTCTGTGCAGCACTTGGTCACGTTCCTCAATGGTGAGGTAGTAAGGGATGCCGTACACATGCTTGTCCACCTTGACCGTTCGAAATGAGGTGTCAGTGGTGTAGCCTTTCTTCACACACCAGTTCAAGAACGCCTTTAACCTTGTTCCTCCACTAAAGGCGGAATTGGCAGATGATGGCTTCATTGTATTGCGGTAAATCTCAAATCGGCTGAAGAAGTCGGGATTGTTGGCGAAGTATGTGTATTCCTCAGTGATATACTTCATAAAGCGCTCTAACTCGTCCGCTCCAAAATTCTCGATACGAAGAACAAAGTCCTTACGACCTTCCATTTCCTTTTGCCATGCCTCATAGCGGTGAAGTCTACGGAATATGGATGTGATAGCACATTTGCTTTCCGCTCCATTCTTTACCTCTCTCAAATACTGCTCGGCTCTGTCAAAGAAACCAGTCTTGGTGTTGTCAATGTCCTCATGCTCCTTTCCCTGCTTGTCGGGATTGAAATAGTTATCTACAATATGGTGCAGGAAGTCAAGTGTACAGCCTGTGTGATATTCTTTGCCGACCAAAAGAAGAATGTCTGCGAGTTGTCTGTTGAACTTGTCCTTCACTTCTTGAGGCACATTGCTTTCTTTTGAATAGCCAGGCACGGTTGTGTCATAATGGATAGGGTCAATATACAAGTTTGTTGATATTTTGTAATCAACGTCCTTTCCGTCTCTCAACCTTACATAAACGGCAGAATTACTCTTGCGAAAATACGGTATAATCTTCATCTCAAAAACAAATTTATGAATGTTCAAAACTGGGGTAATATTACCCTTTTTCAATGCAAAGATAATATGGTTCCCACAAATGTTCCCATAGAAATCAAACTTTATGCAAACCGATTAAGTATTATTATAATTCACTTTTACGCTGTAATTCATTGTGTATGAAGTGTTATTGTTCGATAAGTATGATTTTATGCAAGTATTATATTTAGTTGGATTTACCCCAAAATTGATTTCCTCCGTCACAGTTGTCAAGGCAGTGGTTCCTGCTGTGTAGTCACCTGCCGAGTTTTGCGCCATGGCAATGCCACCGCCCACAAGGAGCATAAATGCCAATGTCTTCAAGCGTCCTGAAGAGAGAACGCTCTTGGCGGTCTTCTTCAAATAGTTCGTTGTTTTCTTAAACATTCTTTCTTGTTTTACTTGTTAATGATTCGTTTGGCAACACCTTATTATAATTATATAGAAAGGTGTTGTCGCTTTCATATGATATACTCTTCTGCAGTTGAGTCTTAAATCTGGTAGCCAAAGAATGCTGGGAACAGGATGGATGCGCCTATCATAAACAGACAGGATCCTATCAGCGTCAGTATGGACTTGGTAACTCCATCTTCCCCTGTGTTCATCTTGATGTATATCTGCAAAGCGGATATAATCACCATCACAGCAGCGACAGCGTATGTCAGATACAGCACATACAGCATCATCGTCACCACATAGTCGTGCATCCCTGCCAGTGCGTCTGCTCCCCAGCTATAGTCCACATTACCACATTTGGCTGATGCGGACAGGGGGAGCAGCGCAAAGACAAAGGAACTTACTACATTCTTTATGATATGGCTAAATTTCATCCTTGACTGGTATTGTTTTGATGTTTGGTTGTCCTGGCTTTGTCTCGCCTTGTTTCAATAGGCTCTCCGTGAAGTCGTCCTGCCATAGTCCGTCTATCCATATGGGAGAGGTGGACTCCATTTGTCCATCCATCTTTTCCTGCAACGACTCGGCTGTGTTCTTCGGCTTCTGTTGGTTGACATCATTTCCTTCGTCTTCATCAACATCATCTTCTCTGCCGGAAGAATCCGTTTCTGCAGAATAATCACTCATTCCGTTGTTCTCTGTTCCCATACCATAGCCCTCATCGTATGATGTGCCGTCTTGGAAACTTGTGTCGTATTGCTTGTCGGCAACGCTAAAGCCACCATCGCTTTCATTGACGGCTACTGCGGTTTCCTCTTCCGTTATGTTGCTGATGTCAAACACTTCCTCATTGCTTTTGGCTTCTTCCTTCTTACCATACAGGTCTCTTGTTATCATCACCGCATAGTAAATAGCGTATGCAATGGTAAGGCTGATGGCGAATATCAAAAATGGACTCATATAATACTTTGTTTTATTGATGATTTATACTCTATGCAGTGGCAAAAGTGCCGGTTGCGAGTGCAAAGTAAAGAGTAAAATCCGACATAAAAGAATTTTGTAAAGTATGGCCATCAAAGTTTAAGATATATTCAAATTATAATCATATATCATACTCTCAATCATACTTTAATCAGCTTCTTCTGTTAGTTTTCGCATGTTTGGGAAAAGGGCATAAAAAAAGCCCTCCGAATGGGAGAGCTTGATAAGGTATATCGTAATACCTTTATTTTTCCATGTATTGTTTCAGTTCCTGAGTGATATATGTCCAAACTTCTTGGAAGGTTAGTAGCTCCTTGAATTTGATTTTCTTCAAATAACTATTCCACATAATATTTCGTTTGGCATCTGTCGCAAAAGAATCCTCGAAAAGGCTATATTCCGTAGAGATGGCGGTGCCTCTATTCTCAAACGTGGCTGTGATGGCTTCTTGCAATGTGTTCAAGTCAATATTTCCTGCTTTGAGTATTCTGTACACATCAAAGAAGTCTTTCATGCGGCTGTTCTCTGTCGCATGGTCTATCATTGCCTGATACTTTTCAGCCACCACGGTCTCTAAAGAGTAAGCCAAAATGTCAACTTCTGGTAATGTGTCCAGCAACACCGGATAAGAAAGGTCAACGGGTGCAGGAGTTATGATGTCGCCAAAGCCTACATCCATGGAAATAACTTGGCTTGCCGTGTCAAGTCCTACCTTGACATGCACTCGCACACCATTATATTCTTTTTTGAGAGTGATTTCTTCTACGCTAATGCTGTCCTTTTCAAAGACAACTCCGTCTTCCAGACATTCTATGTCGCATAAATTTCTGAATGTCTCCTTGATATTGTCCAACTCACGGCTAATCTGTTGACCAAGGAAGTCTATGTCCAATGTTGGTCTTGCTTTCAAATGCTCATGGGCATACAGTAATGCACCACCTTTCAATATAAAGCGTTCTTTGTATGGACTTACCGACAGACGGTACAACAGACGCTCCTGAAAGTATCGTGTCAATATCGATTGGTAGAAGACATTCTCTTCTTTCGATATATTAAGCAGTTTCGCTCTTACCGAGCGAGCATAATTCTTCGTTGTCATATTTATTATTTTATAGTTCCATTTGTAGATATGTTCCCAATGTTTTGGCAACTCTCAGTTGTGAGGCATATTTCATCAGTTTGCTGACATTACGATCTCTGCGTTTCAGATATTCCTTTATAATCTCCGTACAGACATCTATGCCGATTTTGTTTCTATACTTTACTGCATCACAGACACATTTCTCCACGTCATATATCCTCACATTGAAACCCTCAATCTCAGTATTCGTAATTCCAAGGTTAAAGGCGGTATCACTCCAATGGTATAGTGTAATTGGGGGATAATCTGGAAGGGTGATTTTTCGGCCTCTTTTTATTGCGAGACAATATTCTTGTGGTACCTGTGTAGTCAACTGATAATGTGACCAAGCGGAATACAGACACAACACGCCACCAGGAACAACCTTTTCCACATCAAGCATTTGACTTGACAAATGGTCATCGGTTGCATACACACCTCTTTTTATTCTGGTGAGTTCGCCATTCTTGGCGGCTTGCAATACTTTATAGTATGCAGCTCTTCCTGCCATATCTTTTGCAGAGATGTAGCCTTCAGATTTTGGATTTGTCATACGCTTTTCCATGATTTGCATCTTTAATTCTGTACAAAGTTACTACATATTTTCAAAAGTGTAGTATGTTTGTACGGAAATCTACGCAAAAATCACGCAAAATATAGTTTTCTACGGAGAATATTGACTTTCTCCGTAGAAAATTATCGTTTTATACATCCTCTTTATGCGGAATAATGGATTTTCTGCCGATAAGATAATCATTGACATCCTTGTATTCTGCATATCTTATGGATTCGTTGATTGCCCTGTTTTGATAACGGCCCATGATTGTATGGGCAGCCACCGTTCCTGCTTGGTCATTATCAAGATAACAATGGATAACAGTGTAACACGCCAATCGTTCCATGCATTTCCCAAGGCTACTGATGGAGTTCAGTACAATATAATCACATGGCTCTTGTATGCAAATCACATTGTCGCCTCGCTTTTCCAAAGTCTTGTACGAAAGAAAGTCCATAAACCCCTCGAAGATGCAGCATCTGTCCTGCACTCCAACTTGCTGTGAATGTATCAAGGATATGTCTTTCTCGCCCAAACAACCTTTATAATATGGGTTACGCAGCTCATAACCATCCCTGTTATTTGGAAAGGCTATACCAAAATACCGCTTGCCTTTAAACGTGTACCAGATCTCCTTGCAATAGCGTTTACCTATGTCCGCATCCACATGGCGTGAACGCAGATACGACATAAGCACAGGGTAGGACAATTCTTGGATATGTACCTTGTCCATCTTGTCTGTCTCTACTTGTGTCGGTATGGGAGGTTTTGCCTTTGTGGACTTTGGGTTGTTCATGTCCGCTGCTATATGCTGCAATGCAGCACCCACATCATCCGTATTGTAGAGAAGTTGGGCAAGAGCAATGATGTTGCCACCCTTGCCAAGAGCAAAGTCATACCATTGGTTTCGGCTGAAGTTCACCTTGAACGATGGCTTTGTCTCCGCATGCAATGGCGACAGATAATAAGATGTGGACTTGCTGCATCGTTTGGGCTGATGTCCCAATGCGCTCAGATAGTCCGTAAGTTTGATTTCCTTTGCTTGTTGTATGTTCATCTTTCATTCATTTTTTGTTCATTCGTGCGCTTATTATATATACACCAGAGTGAATGAACGGTTTTGTGAAGTCATTTTGTCGTATGTCCATGTAGTTAAATATGATGCCACTTCACAAAATCCGTCCGTTCTACTATTATATATACACCGAGGTGAATGAAGTGGTTTTTGAAGTGACTTTCGCTTCATCCTCACTTCTTTACCTCCTGCCCTTCAAGCAGCGGAAGCGAAGGATAATCCTTCATTCTGCAATACTCGTTGTTGCCACACTTCACCACCAGTTTGCTCTTCAATAGGAAGGTCAGCAGCTTTGACATCACTGTTCTACCTCTGGCAAAACCAATAGTTGTATAACCTTTTGTCAATGCGTTTATCACATTCTCATAGCCTGACACCACTTTCTTGCCGAAAGCCATTCCAAGTGCCTTGTCATGCTGCTCATCGGTAATGTCGGCTATTGTCATCTTCGGCTGTTTGGCTGTGGTGGAGTCAACCACATAGTCCTTGGCAATCTCTGGAAGTCCCTCCTTGTTTATTTGGAACGCAAAGGGCGCAAAGTCCTTGTCTCGGATGTTGAGCGGTTTCACTTCACTCACATTCGCCATCGAATTGCTCTTGCTTATCACCAGTACCGTCTCTGCCTTGTTGCTGAGTTCCGTTCCTATGTGACCTCTTACATTGTCATCACCCTTGTTCAAGTGTAGGACACAATGTATGTGCAGGTCATAGCGGCTTGACCACTGCATCAGTTTGTTGATGATATGGACAGACTCGCTCGGATTGTTGATGTCGAGCATCAAGTCCCTTATGCCGTCAATGATGACCAAGCCAAACCCCTTTTGTGTCTGCAAGGCATATTCTATCAACCGCAGTCTGAGGTTGGGACTGTACTCTCGCAGTCCGAAGAACACAAGGTTCTCACTGTTCATGTTGTCGGGCAATCCTGCAAGCCGGAGGATGCGCTGCATCACGCTGTGACAGTGGAAACGGCTCTGCTCCGTATCAACGTAGAGTATCTTACGCTTGTCATCGGGTAGTTTTGCCGTATATTGCAGCACCTTTCCGTTAGCAAGCGAGGCAGCTACCAAAGCGGACACGTTGAACGTCTTTCGGCTCTTCGCCTTGCCTGTGGAGGCACTGAAGTTGCCAAGCGTGGCTATAGTAGAGTTGTCCACCCATATTATCTGTGGCGGTGTCTGGTAGGTCTCGTCCGCATGGATAAGCGATGCCTTCAGCAACTTTTCCAACAAATCAGCATTGTCCGCTGCGCCTTCAAAGAGGCTCATGTCGTTCATTTCTTCCATCGTCATCTGCTCTTCAAAGGTTTGTTCATCACATAGCGTATGGCATCCTGCTCATACACCTCTTTTGTTTTCACAGGGTGCTTCTTGATCCATTCCACCAGTTCTTCCTTGCTGAAATAGATGGTCTTGCCGTTTGGCTTGTAATGGGGAATGGCAAAGGTACGTGTCAGTTTGTAAAGCTGACTCTTTGAAGCGTCAAGGAATACGCTTGCCTCGTCAAGGGTGAGCACGTCTTTTCCTGCAAAGAGCCATTTCTCCAAGCACTTGATGCGGTTCAGCACATCCTCCACTGGTCCAAGCAGCTTGAATGCTTCTTCCATCTGTTGAATGCGCTCGGCAAGTCTCATTGGTGTCATGTCTGCCAGTTCTTGTTCTGTCAACTCGTGTTTATACACGTCTATCGTTGGCGGTAGGATAGTGCCATCCTTTGGTGGATTGTTTGCCTGATTTGTTGTCTGTCCAATCATTGTCGTAATTTTATTTATCGTTACACATAACGAGGTCGCCCTCCATAACCAGGTTTCTGATTACGGAGGGCAAAGGTAAGGGCATTTCTGCCCAATCGGATGGAAGTGTGCTTGACTGTCAACCGACTATCAAGCCAACTGTCAAGGTTTTCATCTGTCAGATGGTGTCCTTGCTGTCATTTTTACCGCAATCTGCTATTTCTTGCACTTTCTTGCGGATAGCCTCATAGATGCTGGCGTTGGTACTTTTGGCATCACTGGTTGCTGAGGACAGCTTGGTTGTTGTAAGTGGCTTGTCTGTTGATGAAGACAGGATGAGTTTATGCTTGGCAATGACCGATTGCCATTGCTTGCAAATCAAGTTCTTGCTGCAGAGCATGTCAAAGAAGAATGCCACACGTCTGTTGCTTCTCGCCTTTAGCTGCTTGCTGACTTGGCACGAGAAGAGTTTTCGCATATCCTCTTCCGACACATCGGCTGAGAACAAATGAACCTCATTGGCATGGCGCGCAATGAGGTTCAACTGAGTAGAATCAAAGTAACATTGAAAGTCCTGTTTCGGTTTGGTTTCTTGTGCTGTTTGTAATATTGACGGTGGTTTACCATGGAGATACTGACCGTTTGGAGGCGGCTCCGTGGTGTTGAACTTGTGATGAAGAGCCTTGTAGTCATGATACTCGAAATCCACTTTGGTAAAGAATATAACTACTAAGTCCTCACGTTCTTCAAGAAACTCCTCCATGATGTAGAAGTTCTTCTTGTGCTCGTTCTTTCCTGCCGCATACTGGCAGTCCGTATAGGAATGGCTGTTGAGAAAGTCCTTTTTATAGCGGTGATACAGTTTACCGCATCCTATTACTTCCGTCTGATAGCACTCATGGGCTTCCTTGAAGAACAGCCACAATTTGTTGATACCACAAATGCCACCTACACCGTTAGCGAAGGTGCATTCATTGCATTGGGGTAAAAAGAGAGAACGAGGAGTCGTCTCGTCCTTGGTTGTTTGATGTATTATTATGTTCCATTTTTATTCTTCGAACGCACTGTCTAATAGGGAAACAGCCTCGTCCTTTTTCTTATTGATGATTTTTGCGTAAATTTGTGTCGTACGCACCTCCGTATGACCGAGAAGTTTGCTTGTAGTGTATAGGTCTGCGCCCATGGTCAGCTCCATCGTGGCGAACGTGTGTCTTGCACAATGCACAATTTAAGCAAAAGCAACGGAAAGTGAAGATGAGAGAAATGAACTGCAAGTGGTTGAGAATGAGCAATATTTCATAATTCTGCCAATTGGCTGCAAAGCAAAGCCGAGCAGGATATTGAGTTATTTCAGTTACCAAACCGTTAGCGGTCAGTTACCGAAACCAACACTGCTAACGAGGTGAAAAACAAATAGTTTGTCACCAGTGTTTGTTGCACTGTTCTGCACAACTTTCAATGACGGAGAATGCTTACTGATTGATTATTTTTGCAAACTAAAAAAGTAAGCAGATGAAAGTTGAAAAATTCAAGGTGCTGCTCTACCTCAAAAAGAGCGGATTGGACAAGAACGGTAAGGCTCCCATCATGGGACGCATCACCCTCAACCGAACAATGGCGCAGTTCGGTTGCAAGTTGTCATGTACGCCAAAGTTATGGAATCCACGTGAGAGCAGACTTGACGGCAAGAGCAAGGAGGCTGTGGAAGTGAACGCCAAGATTGACAAGCTGTTGCTGGCAATAAACTCAGCCTACGAGTCACTTGTGGAGCGCAAGACGGATTTTGACGCAAAGGCGATAAAGGATCTGTTTCAATGCAGTGCAGACACTCAGATGACCTTGTTGAAGCAGCTTGACGCCATCATTGCGGACATTGAGTCAAGAATCGGCATCGACTACAAGAAAGGCACGCTGCCAAACTACCAGTACACTCGCCTGACATTGGGATTGTTCGTCAAGAAGCGTTATGGAACTGACGATGTGGCATTCGGTGAGCTTGACGAGCAGTTTATCCGTGAGTACATGGACTTTTGCTTGGACGAGAGAGGTCTTGCACTTGATACAGTCCGCCACTATCTCGCCATCTTGAAGAAGACCTGCCGAATAGCTTTCAAGGCAGGACACTCCGAGCGTTATCATTTCATGCACTTCAAGCTACCTCAAAAGAAAGAGAATCCACCAAAGGCATTGACACGTGAGGACTTCCTGAAAATTCGTGACCTCGAAATACCAGAGCGAAGAAAATCGTTGGCTTTGACCCGTGACCTTTTTCTTTTCGCCTGCTATACAGGCACGGCTTATGCCGATACGGTTTCCATCACGGAAGAAAACCTCTTTCGTGATGAGGAGGGCAGCCTTTGGCTGAAATACCACAGAAAGAAGAACAAGATGCTTGCACGTGTGAAGTTACTGCCAGAGGCGCTTGCCATGTTGGAGAAATACAAAGACCCGACAAGACCTACTCTTTTACCGCCACAGGAATTTCGAGTGCTGAGAGGTAACATGAAAAGTCTCCGAGTACTATCTGGCATAAGTATGGATTTGGTCTATCATGTTGGACGGCACAGTTTCGCATCGCTCGTTACGCTCGAAGAAGGTGTTCCGATAGAGACTATCAGCAGAATGCTTGGTCACAACAACATTCAGACCACGCAAATCTATGCACGTGTCACCCCGAAAAAGCTATTTGAGGATATGGACAAGTTCATCGAAGCCAACAAGGACTTCAAGTTTGTCCTGTAATATTATCACAAAATAAGAAAGGAACATAACAATGAGAAGTACATACAAGCAGTTTTATTATATCAACCGTGGCAGAGTAAAGGCAGACGGAACCACATCTATATTTTGCCGTATCACGATTGACGGCAAAGTGTCAGCCATAGCAACAGGTCTTTACTGTGCTCCCGAAGAATGGGACACGAAAAAAGGTGAAGCCAAGAATGCAAGAGTGAACGGACAACTGCAAGCGTTCAGACTAAGAATTGACGAAGCCTACGAGCAGGCAACAAAGGAAAAGGGCATCGTTACCGCCGAGATTCTGAAGAATGTTATTGTTGATGCAAATACTATCCCGATGACATTGCTTGCCACTGGCGAGGAGGAGCGTGAACGCCTTAGGCTGCGCTCCATCCGTATTAACTCAACATCTTCTTATCGCCAATCTAAGACATCGCAGCTCAACTTGCGAGAGTTCATCGGGTTACGAGGAATGAATGACATTGCATTTGAAGATTTGACTGAGGAATTTGGCAAATCTTATAAGTTGTTCTTGATTGGCAAAGGGTATAGTGCATCCAATACGAACCATAATCTTTGTTGGCTGCAACGCTTGGTTTATATCGCTGTTGACAGAGGTCTGCTGAAATTCAATCCATTGGAAGATGTCGGATATGAAAAGAAAGGCTCACCAAAGCGTAGACATATATCCAGAAATGACTTGCTGCTCATTATGGAGACTCCTATGGAGGATAAGGCTTTGGAGTTGGCACGCAGAATGTTTGTTTTCTCCAGCCTTACAGGTTTGGCTTATGTCGATTTACGTAACCTGTATCCACACCATATCGGGATGACGGCAGACGGTAGAAAATACATCCGTGAGAAAAGAGCAAAGACCAACAACGAAGCGTTCATTCCCTTGCATCCGATAGCTGAACAAATAATGTCGCTATACAATACAGCGGATGATAGCAAACCTGTTTTCCCTCTTTCTTCACGTGATTCCATGTGGTTTGAATTTCATTCACTCGGTGTGGCTTTGGGTATAAATGAGAACCTTACCGCACACGTTGCAAGACATACATTCGGAGTAAACATGGTTACTTCGGGCATATCAATGGAAAGCATCGCCAAGATGATGGGGCATTCCAACCTGCGAAGCACCCAGGTCTATGCCGTCATCACCGATGACAAGATATCCAAGGACATGGACAAGCTGATGCAGCGCAGAGAAACAAAAGAAACTGACCAGAATAAAAATAAGGAGGACGGGAAATGAACAGAGGAGTTATAACTATCAGCGAGAGCGGAACGGTATCCATGCCGAC
>OGKK01000060.1_pt1 | contig 38467 bp, 44 predicted proteins | sample 1572401 | NCBI WGS metagenome assembly OGKK01 (sample SAMEA2582155, study PRJEB24529) | metagenome | biome: Human gut stool | place: China | collected 2011 | reverse complement strand
TGTTTTCCTGTGTCAGTTCCTTGATGGCTCTGAGGATGGTATCAGAGCTGCATGTGCGCAAGGTCGGATGATACGAGAGATGACGCATCAGATGCGATGTTACATCCTCCACGCATGAACCGCCACAGAAGTATACGCTCATCAGAGAACGAATAATTTCGCTGTACTGGTATCCGATGATACTGCGGCATCTCTGACCAAGTGTCTGGTCGATAATAGGTGAAAGCATGGAGTCAAATTGCTCCATGATTGAAAAAAATCCTCCAAAAGGTGTGAGTTTCTCAGATTTTATTGCTACCTTTGCCATGTCTTGTTACGATTTAAGCTTGTTTTAAATTGCAACACTAAGATAGGTGAAAAATCTGACATGGCAAAATCCTGAGCAACTTTTTGTTGCTCAGGAACTTATAAATAAAGTTAAATCAAAGTGTTGCGGAATTAAGGATAATCAAATTTTTCCATTGTGTATTCAACAATTAAAGGATCATCTTCAAGAGAGAGGTCTTCTACATCCATCAACTGCTTTATGAATACTTGATCTTCCAAATGAGGAGGAAGCTTCGTCATTGTATTCCTCTTAAAAGTAAACTTACGTTCTCTGTATTTTTGACAGATTCTGTCAAAAGCCTTGGAAAATTCCTCCCTAGTATAGGAATTCTTTTGGTCTGAATAGTATTTATCTCTAATCATTCCAAGAAGCTCTTGATATGCCTCTTCCACATTTTTGAGGGGAATATTCTTGTTGAGTTCCAATGACTCAAGAATCTCTCTTTTCAAATCTGGTTCAAAACAAATACTCATGGATTTCAGCAATTGGTCAGCATAATCAAAATCAAGGAGACATTTCATATAACCCTTTGTCGTTTTTCCTTTTTGGGCATTTACATCCTTCCGTTTGGATTCTCTTGTCTCCTCATAGACTTTTGTATAAAATTTCTTCAAATCATCAAAGGAAATTTCATCATTTTGATATTTCTGCAATTCCATCCAGAAAGGATTGTTTGCGGGGTTTTTATTTGTTACCAAGACAAAACTATTACTTTCCAAAAAGTCAATCCGCTTATCTTTATCCTGTTTGTTGGTTATATCTATCCAAACTGCTAAGGTTTTCCACAAGTCATAATCTCGCAAGCAAAGATTAACAGTTTTTTGATTACGCCCCCCAATAGTATGTTTCAACTGGAAATATACAAGGCCTTCTTCTGAGGACATAGAAACATCATCATACTTTTCGTAGAAAACGACATCTCCTTTATCGACCATTTTCAACAATCGATTTATAAAATAAAGGAACTGATAATCAAAACCTTTTGCTCCTTTTGCATCATGACCTGTATTTTCAATAATATCATTTTTTTCCATAAATCATCATCTGAAGAAAGACTTATTCACTTAATATTTATTCCTTCACTTAAATCATCGAAGCTAACTTAATCAAGTATTCCACACACTTACTCAATTTCTCAAAAGGCGTAATTGGAGAATTCATAACTTGAAATGCAAACGAAGAATATTGGTATTTTATAAAAGTGTTGCCACAAACTAAATCAAGCATTTTCAATGAGTATTCAAGCCATGTTCTAACCATTGCCTCATTAAGATATTGGTTCCCCATAAGAGAAGTTCCCTCCTGGATAACTCTATAAATTCCATTATTCATGATTACCTCCTTCCTTTTGAGCATGAATCAAATTGTTATGGTATTCAGTTGTCAAGAAGTCTTCTTCTTTATTTTGTTTTCTCTTCTTGATACTGATACCAAATCCTTCGAAACTATCAAACATAGGAAATATAATCAATACTAGCCAAAATAGAAATATAAGATTATTGCCATTAAAATCTTCCGTAAACGACAAGTCTATGCAAACCTTGAAATTTGCCAAAACATAAATCGTTGTTGCAAGGAAGACCAGCATATACCAGTAATCCACCAAGCGATTACGAATGCTCACACCAAGAGACTTCAAACATGTCCATAGGTTACCAATACCTAAACGACACAAATAACCTATCAATCCACCTACCAGCAAGGCAGCCAATAGTGATAATGCGAATACCCAGATTTCAATATACATAGTCATTGTTTATTGAATGTAACAGTATTAAGCAGATCATCTTTCTATCTTTGTTTTAGAAAGACTCTTTTCCACTTCATTGATTAAAGAATCAACAATACAATTTGTTATCTCATCAATTTGTTTCTGTTCTTGAACTTCAGCAAGATTCAAAATATTAACCATACCTTTAACTCCTAAAATAATTATCAAAAAACATCTGGTTTAACTCTGGTTTGAAATAGTGCTTACGTTTTTTCCATACAAAACCATCCCCTTTAGATATAATGGCTACATCGATAGGACCACCAACTCCCTCTTCAGACATAGTAATACGCCGATTCAAGTGAGTAATAGAAATTAAACTTTCAACAAGTTCTGCCATATCTTCTTTATCTAATATGCCTAAAGAACTCATCAAAGGCGCTATTGACGTATCTCTAATGATATTATCCAATGTTGCACCCAATGTATCAACTAGTTTATCTTCATCAATAGCCGTATTTATTATATCTTTAGAGTATTGAGTATCAACATTGTTTATCATCAGTTTCTTCAATTGAGAAGTAAAATTCCTAAAAATATCATATAAAGCTTTTTTCAAGTTGTCATTGATTCCATTTATGAAAGTATTGATTATATCAGTTTGCCCAAATCTACAAATTGACGCAGAATTATCTTCTGTAATAGCAGCTGAAATATAACTGTTATAACGAAAATATTCATAAAATCCCCAATATAAACACACAGAGCGAAGAGAAGGAAAAATTTCTTTATTACCATACCCTACAACTACAATCTGTGTTTCATTAGCGAAATTACTGTTTCTATGTGCTGTAAATTTAGCAAAAGCCTCAACAAATAACCGTTTCAGAGGAGTATTATCTCCAAACACATCTTCATGTTTAGCTATTACTTTTGCGCAATGTCCCTTGACGGATTGAGCGAAGTCTTTTTCTGGAAAATTCTGAAATGAAGTACAATTCTCACAAGAATTAACAACAATACTATTTAGCTGCAGAATAAATTCGTTTAGAAATAAACTTTTCTTTTCATTTGCAGTATTTGCTGCTATCTTAAAGATCAGCGTATAGAAATTTTCTATCTCGTTCTCCATATTTGCATTTTGCATTTCTGCAGAACAAAAATAATGGTTATTCTTAATAAACCCTAGAAAATCATCTAAATATTCAGAAATCATTGCAAAACACCTATCTCTCAATTGCTTTCTATACAATTTTACAATAACCTCTATAGGAGTACTCATAAAATTTGCATTACCACAAAACATGATTCCTACAGGGTGATACTTAGATAAAGCAAAAACTTTATTCGCACTATTTATAACCTTATGTCCATAGGGACTTGTTACTGTTATTGCACTATCTGCTGCTATCACAACAGCGTGCTTATTCATTACTGATACTAATGCTGTCATACGTATATTATTTTAAAGTTTCTTTTTCTAAGAATCGGCTACTAAATTCTTTCACAAAAAAGTAGCTTCATTAAAAAGGAGATAAGGAGCCATTCACCCGATATATCGTTATTTCTTATTCTTTACCCTCCAAAAGAAGTGCCAAGTTCTAAACCAAGGCTCACTCATAGCCTCAGCAGGAAAATACTTCACTAGTCTTATATCCCTGTACACCCTTTGGAGATTATGCCCAAGGTAAATCACCGTTAGAACGTAACTACTGATTTTCAGCAGTTAGCACATCCAACAATTTTTCAAAAAAAAGCATATTATTTATTGGTATTGCCAGAGCTGCCAATTAGGCAGCCTTGGCATTCACCTTTTTGTTCGAGTTATAATTACATGGGATTAGGGACATGAAGTCTTGCTCCCCCTCCATCAGTCGGGTGAGTATATCTTCTATATAATCGCCAAAATTAATGTCATTCAACTTGCAGCTCTCAAAAAGTGAGAACATAAAAGCTATGTTTTCCGCACCTAAATGGCTACTGGTATGAATCCAGTTTCGCCTACCCATAGCCAAGTGGCGGAACATTCGTTCGACCGCATTGTTATGCATCTCGACACGACCATCCTGCAAGAACACCTTGAAGGCCTTCTCGTCATCAAGTACATAATTGACTGCTCGCTGAACCATTGCACCATAAGAAGAATCAAGCTTGATCTTCTTCAACAACTTCATCAACTTGCCAACGATCGATGCACTGTACTTAAGTCTAAATCGGCGTCGCTGCTTTGCAGTATGCTTGCGTATCTTCGACTCTCGCTCTATCTGGAAGAGGTAGTTCATCATCAAGATGATTACACGCACACGATGGTCAGAGATATAAGCATCCACGAAGCGATGGCGGGCATGGAACCAGCAAGCTGTACGCACCAGTCCCATTTCCTCCATATCCTTCTCAATTGTCTCATACAAGACTGCTCTGTCTGCAGTAAACACCCTTATACAAGAGTCCTTGAAGATGGCATCTTCCTGCACACTGTGACTACGGCTACCCTCCTTATATTCCATCACACAAAGCTTGGCTTCCATGGAGAGGGCAGCATGGATGTACTCCACATTGTACTTAAACTTATCTTCCTTACTCTCACGACTGCGAACCACGATTCTTGACTCGTCATTCTGGGTATAAACACACTGACGGATACGCTCAAGCATCACAGGTCCCAGGCGTTCACGAAGATAAGTCATGATTTGCTGCATCCAACCGTTCAAGGTTGACTGAGCTACCTTCATACCCATCTGTGACAACATATCCAACAAGCGGTTTTCGGAGAGATGATAGGCAAACTTCGACTCCAGATAGAACCTACAGAAGGATGGCATCAAAGGATTACCCTTGATGATACTCTGAGGATACTTGCTGCTCTGAGGATCAGAGCCTGGTACATTAAATCGTGCTATCTTGTATTCCTTACAATAAACCTCTTGTTTCTGATAGAAGAACAGACGGACTACCCACATGTCCTTCTTACCCTTACGTATGATAACCTTTGCATTCTCTGGAAGATCAGATTTATCTATGCCGAAGGACTTCAAGACTCTAGCTGTTGTTGTATAACGCTTGCGAGGGAGTTGACTATCTGATTCCTGCTTTTCTTTTTCTGTTTTCTTTGGCAGTTTTACTGCTGGTTGCTCTGGAGCTGAAGATGCCTTAGCCTCTTCATTCTTATGCTTTTCATCCAACGCCTCGTCAGCAGCATCACTGATTTTCTTTTTCAATCCATCAAGCCCCAACTCATTGACCTCTGCGTCGGATGTATCCAACACACCATTCAAGAGCTTGGTCATATCTGAGTTATGAGCAAACTTCCTATGAAGGAGAACCTCGATGATAGTTTTATAATCAACCTGAGCCTTGTCTGCTATATCCAACAAGGCATTTGCCTTTTCATAATCATCTGCCTTGGAATGAAGTCGAGATACCTCTGCTCGTAATTCCGAGTTATCAGATTCCGCTTGGGTCAAAGCCACCTCCAACACATAGATACGAGCATTTGCATCTGATAAATCTTCGCTTAACATAGAGATACGCTCGTTTGCCTTGTCAAGTTCCTCCGACAACTCTGTATCACCTTGCTCAATCTGCTGTTTGAGCAAGCCAACAAGCTGTTTGGACTTGGCAAGATCATTGCTAGCTTTAGTCAACATTGACTTATACGTAGCAAGCTGCATTTCTATGTTACTCTTGTTATTTATCATGTGTACAAAGGTACTAAATTTCTGCGACATATACAACTGTTTCCTGTTAAGAAAAGTTATACAACTACTTGTTTTTCAGAAGCTTACAAGATTTCAAGAACAACGTTTCCTCGTATTCCTTGTTTTTCTTTTCCAAAGCTTCTTTTGCTGTCTGAAGAGATTTGCGCTCTCTCAATAGAGCAAGCAGTGCTTCCTGCTTGCCCAAAATATACTCTTGTATCTCTACCATCGCATCCATGATTTCAACCTGACGCAGATTCATTCGAGAAATTTCCTCTCGAATCGCCTTTTCATCAGATGAACCTTGCTGCAATGATACTTGAAGCTCTGCAACACGAGATTGCATACGCTTCAGTTCTGCATGCATGGATGGTATCAAACTCTTAATATCAGTATTCATAATATGATTTCCGTTTGTACGGATGTTGATAGCAACAGTATCAATGTCTCACGGCTTATCTTATGACAGCGAGCTGCCTCCAAGAAGCGAGGCTTGAGAAACTTACCGTCATCAAACCACTTCTGGTATAAGACAAAACCATTGATATCATAATGTAATATTTTAACCTTGCGGTAATCCTTGGAATAGAAGATGAAGGCTTCATCATAACAATAAGGATCATGCTGCATTTTTTCACGGATGATTCCTGCCAAGCCCTCACGACCATTACGCATATCAGTTGGCGTGGAACTCAAATAATAAGTTGTTCGAGAAGTGAAGTTCAGCATGGCTATGACATTTTACGCAGCAGTTCTGCAACTGCAAACAGGTTAGTACACTTGATTTCCATCTCATCACCTGTCGGAGACTTCAATATCAGTCTCTCAACTTGCCAACCTGCAGGAGTTTGTTGCTCGGGAACAAAATTCTCCTCAACTGTCAAAGCGATAAACTCACCTTCGCCTAGCTTCTTGTTTTCATCTGGTTGAAGTTTATTTGAACGATATGATTTCTTAAACTCAATGAGCCAGTCATAATCCACTGCCTCCTCCTTACAATACTTGCGCAAGCTACGACCTTTACGATTTTGTTTGTAATCCTGCATCACTTTTTCGAAATATTCCCTTGTTTCCATTATCAAACTGTTTTGATTACGGATGCAAAGGTAATATATTATATAGGTACCGCCATACGGGTTAACGGTGATTTACATGAATGCCTGTGCCAAGGTATCCTTGTAGTCACGACTCGCCGAGACAAACAGTCTTCTAACGTGCGACCAGCAATATACCTATATATATTTATATATCCGCAGTAGAACCACCTATATCAGATGGCAGTTTATTCAATATTTCATCAAATGCATCCATATCAACTTTCATTGTTAATAATTATACAGAAACTCCATTTCAATTCACCGAATACATATAATACTGCGCCATCTGGTAATCGAAGATGGTTACATTACCGGCATTTACCGTAACAGAGAAATATGTGGCGGTATGATAGTCGAAGCCATTGACGGTATTGCCAGACATCATCATGTTTACAAAAGAGGCAGTAGAGTAATCAAAGAGGTTAGGGAGATAACCTGAGAGATAATTACTCCTCTGGTAATCATATACTGACAAGAAATTGCCAGTATGCGAAACACTCATCGGATGATAACCACCATTGGTAAAATCAAACACACTTGAAGCCACTCTGTTTGTCACCATTACATAAGAAGCTACGGCAACAGCTCTTCTTACATCAGCTATCATCTCTTTCCCCTCCCATATCATTAGAATGTACGTCATCCGTTTGAGGCGCAAGAGGAGGAACTGGTGATGGTGGTCTCACCCCATGCCCCTTTTGTTGCGCCATCATAATTTGACACTGAGTGGTTATAGTCTCAGTAGTCTGTTTTGCCTCATCCAATAACTTATGAATGCCTTTTGCCTCAGTTTCAGCCTTATTGAGCATTTCATCGGTCTTGAAGATAGAATATAACGAGAACACCAAGAAAATGATCATTAGGCAGCTCGCAGCAAACATAAGTACATTAAAATCCGCCTGTAGCTTATTGTATTCCAAATGCAAAAGAGCCTCTTGACGCTCTTGATGTTTATCAAGCAAAGCTTGAAGCTGGTCAATATTATCAGAACTCTTACTCTTCACATTCTTACTGTCGTTTAAGACCTGCTCAAACACCCAAGCATCCTTCCGTTGCAAAGCCACAATATCATTTTGCGCCTGCTTATAACAACAGGAAAGATAAGCAAATGTTGCACAAGACACAAGAATCACAAGAATGACGCAAGCCACGAACCTATGCCTACCGCTAATCGTGAAGACTGATTTTGTTTGATTACTCTTTTCCATATAACTCCCTTATTATATTCTTTGGCACTTTGAAAATTCTCATTACCTTTGCGCCCATTCACTGGGCTTACAAGACTATCCGAAGATTCTTTCTGCGATAAACTTGGCTGGGAAAAGCAAGCCAACCATGAGGTAACCACTTGACAATCCCAGTTCTATCACCATCCGTTGCCACCATGCCTTACTGCAAGGCAATACCCAGCCTCCCCCCACCTTTCCCCAGGCGGTCCCATCCCGCAAAACATGGCGATGGCTTTGATGCCCCCGCCAACCTTATAGCGCAGCGGTTCCGAGCACCGGAGGGCGGTTACATCCCTAATCCCTATGGTAGGGATTTAGGGCTTGGGTATAGGGTAAGGACCCCCTCTTCGCAAGAGGGGGACAGGGGAGTCGAAACAAAACTTACGTTATGAACATAGAAGAAAAAAAAGCAGATAAGGAAGCAGAATCATTTTGCGGTATTGTGATGTTTAGCCATAAGCCAAGTATAGGTTAATAAATGCATTTTTCTCTTAAATCCTTGGTAGTTATGAAATAAAATCGTACTTTTGCCGCTATATTAGCAATAAAAAATGTATGATTATGGCAAACGACAATAATATACAGCCTATGGCTGACGATTCACAGATAGTACTTTATCAACCAGATGAAAGTATTTCTCTTCAAGTAAAAATAGAAGAAGATACGGTATGGCTTACGCAAGCTCAAATGGTGGAACTTTTTGGTTCTAGTAAAGCTAATATTAGTGAGCACATTACTAATATTTATCAGCAAGGAGAATTGGTGCAGTCAGCAACTGTTCGGAAATTCCGAACAGTTAGAAAAGAAGGCAATCGTATGGTTACACGTAATATGGATTACTATAATCTTGATATGATTATATCAGTCGGCTTTCGTGTAAATAGTCATCAAGGTATTCGCTTTCGTCAATGGGCTAACAACGTCTTGAAGGAATATCTTCTTCGTGGATATGCTGTACATCAGCAGATGCTACAAATGGAGCAACGTATTGATAGCAAACTTATGTTTCAGCATGATGAGATGCAACGAATAAAGGATGTCCAGGCTAAGCAGCAACAGCAGCTTGATTTCTTTATTCGGACTTCGACCCCTCCTGCAGAGATGGTCTTCTTCGAAGGTGATTTCTACACAGCAAGAGTTGCTTTAGAGAACCTTGTTCGTTCTGCCAATCATCGAGTAATCATCATAGATGGTTATGTTTCATCGTTAACCCTGAGTGTGTTAGATGTTCGCAAACCTGAAGTAACAGCGACAGTTTATACTGTAGGTGTAGGTCAAGGAATGCAACGTCTCATGGATGAGCATGACCGCCTCTTCCCCGACAATCATATAGATATTAGAAAATGGCGAAACGAGTCCCATGACCGCTGGCTTATCATAGATGACACCCTCTATCATTGTGGTCATTCATTAAATGCCAATGGCGGTCATAAGATTTCCGCCATAACCCTGATGGGTACCTCTCCAGAGGTAATCCTCTCAAAAGTAGAATAAAAATAATATTCCTCATTCGAGCGACGACAAGTGCAGAGCGATACTGCAATGAGGAACCAAATATAAAATCATGAAATCTTATTTCTCCATAAAGCCAGGAGCAACCTTCTTTTTAGGTAGCTCCCGCACCCTCGTCTATCATAAAGACGATGTCGAGATCATCTACAAGACCAAGACATCATCCGGCAAAATCTACTACGCCCATGTCTATTTGATGTTGGGCGGAGAAAACTCCGTTACTCTTTATGCCGATTGGGGTGATTACTTTTTGCATCTTTCAAGCATCAAAGACCAGGAGCATTTCTTTGGTATAATGAAGCGTCCGTGCCCAACCTTTGTCCAGATATGGCAAAGCGAGCATCCTGACAACATATTCGTTATGTCATTAAATTCCGGTCAAACCATGGGCTTAGGAATGGATATCGAGAACGTAGATTATCGCAATCTCGCTCCAACTTACCTTCCTTTCCATCCGTTGGTAGAGTTAGGTCTAGACAAGTTCCTAGATGCTGTCAATAAACTATATGTAGAACTCAATTCCCATTGTCCTCTGAAACTCTGGAAAGACCGTCTTGTAGCTGTATGGGGACAAGAAACATTATAAAGTAATGGCTTCAGAAAAGATGATATACATTCTTCGTAGAGCTGGGCAATCTGCTTTACGAACCGATATAGAGTTATCTCCTTTGAAAAGAGAGATAGAGTCAATCTTTAATCCTCGTAATATAGACATGGATTGTAATATGATATCCAATCTCCTCTTGCCATACGAGAAAATGATCAAGGAAGAAATGTCGAAAGGCAACCATCGTAAAGCCTTCGAGACATTCTTGGAAATCTTAGAATCCCTTTCTTATCACTTCGTGAAAGATGAGCATTTCTGTTATTTCGATGACATGTATTGTCCTGACTATTCCTGCTCCGATATCTTGAAGTCCATCATAGCAGAAATCAAGTCAGGCAAAGTTGCTATCGAAGATGTTGCTTACCTTGATGCTGGCATGTCAAAGATAGCCCAGATGGAGTCCTATGAAGATTACGGCAGCCCCTTCTGCGTAATGGATTGGGAAAGATATAAAGGATAGCCAATCCTTCACCCTAAAGATAATGCAAATGAGCGCAATGAAAGCTGGCATTCAAATTGCCGAGTGCTGCTTATCTTCTGTAAAACGATATAAAATAACTTTTTTCAAAAAACTGATAGGTGTAACTACTTGTAATATAGTGGGGACGCTGTATTGGTGATATACTTATTCATAAACATATATATTATGGCTAATCCTAAGATAGAATTTTTCCGTTTCAAGTTGAAGCATAAGACAGATGACTTTAAAACGTTTCGAGATTTTATGGTTGAGAATGGAAAATGCAAAAATAGAGATACAGAAGCGACAATTTTTGGTAAGCTATTTGCCTATTTCTTAAATGACATAAAAGTCGATTTTGCAAAAAGTGAGTCAGTCAAGAAAGTGATGACATTGATTAGCAATAAAGGAAGGCGAATTATCAATAAGCATTGGGATGAACGCCCAAAGCCAGATTTAGCAAGAAATACTATTGCAGGAGTTGTTAATGGTGGAACATATGGTAAAGAACGCATTGTTACGAAACTAACCAAAAAGGATGAAACCAACAATGTCGCTGTTGATCAACCGGTATTGCAATATTATTATATTTTCTTGTATCTTCCTCTTGATCACAATGAAGGTTTTATGATGATTCATGCTGATAGCTCAGATGAATCAATATCTGATTTTGCACGAAAATATATTTCAAACTTATTTAGTATAGGTGATTATCTAAAACCTACAATGAGAATATTTGCTCCTAAATGTTTTCAAGATGAATACAAAGAAGGCGCTGTCGTAAAGACAATGTCATTCCAAACAACATATGTTGATAATCAAATCGAAGATGATAATCCTATCAAAGAAGTGCTTGGCGATTATGATGTCAAAATAAGTATAACACCTAAAGGTGAAGGAGACAAAAGCTTGCATGTGATGGAAATGATTCGTGACTATTTTATGCCCCGAGCTTTTGGAATTCAAAATTACACAAAACAACTGGGTGATTTTGAAAAATGTACTGTCTATACAAAAAATGAACAGACAAAAGCATCAAAAGCTTTTGATTGGAATTTAAGAGATTCCGAGCTGGCTCCTGTCGTTTATTTAAATGATAAAGTTGCCATCAATGAAGATGGTACAGTTAACTTCTATTATCCAGAAGCTGATGGTGGCATCTCTATCCTTGATGATAGCCTTGGAATTGATTGGAAGATACCAACAGAGCATGCTAATCTCTCAGAGAAAGATACAAAGCATGCGATGTTGAAGGACTTCGATTCACCATTCGATATCAACGTAGATTTATACAAGTAACTGTTGAACTGGTGGTAGAAGAGCAAAAGTACCTTTAGAATGAGTTATATGGTTGATAAAGCTATAGTTCTACATAATATACTGATACCTTCGATATGCATTTTGTATAAAGAGGATTTCAATAATATTAGATTTGATATTTCCGAAAGGAATATCTGTGCAAGGTTAGCTCATCATATGGAGAATATAATGAGAGAATACGATGCAAAGAACGGAACCTCATTTTTCACGTCCTATTATGCTGATGTTGAGTATAACAGAATGGGTAATGGAGATATGAAATACTATGAGGATAGTCTGAAACGTCCCAAATACATGGTGAGCGATTTGCTTATTCAAAGCCGAGGTTATGAGGGTAACCTTTTGGCTGTTGAGTTGAAAAAGAAAGGTTCAACTAAAAAAGCTATTACAAAAGATAGGGAACGGTTGAAGTCTTTGGTAACTCCAGGTTCTCTCAGCCAGCTTACTGGATGTGTACACGATACATTGCTTGGGGCTTTCATTGTCTATTCAAAGGATGGTGTCGATATGGATATTTTCGAATTCTCATCAAAAGAAGGAATTGTTATCCCTCGTAAATACTCTTTACGATGTCTATTCCGTGTATATGATGAAACAAAGATAAATGCGATAGAAATTAACGATGGAACTCAAAGTTGGCTGATAGACCCTAAAGTACCTCATAAAAAATGATGATATGAATATATATGACATGACGAATCGCACCAAGACATATCTTGCAGGAGATTGGACTGGTGACAAGGATTTGATAGATAAGTTGCACGAATGGAATGATAGCGAACGGCTAGCATTGAATTTTACTGATGTTCACAGTTTAACTTCATCTAATGATGCAACCCTGAATTGCAATATCAAAAAGTCTTTAAGACAAAGAATGAATATTTCTAAAACATTTGTATTGATTGTCGGTAAAGACACAAAAAATCTGCGAAGTGGCTCATGTGCGACTTGTGCAAATTACAGTAAAGGTTTATGGGGCATTGCTCCATATTGTACAGTATCGCAATGTAATCATATAGATTATCGTAGTTATGTTGATTATGAATGCGATATGGCTTTGAAAGATTATCAAAATGGTAAACTAAAGAACATTGTTGTGATTTACAATGGATTGTCAAAGGTAGACAAAAGTCGTTGCCCTGATTCCTTACGAAATGTTGGAACACATATTCCTTCTGACTATTTGGAAAATGGAGTACATTATTGGGATTACCAGACAATAAAGAATGCCATTTGCAAATGACAAACTATAAACAACCAAATAGAAAAGTAAAATGAAACTTTTTGTTGTTTTGTTTGGTTCCTCAAAATTTTATTCGTCTATGATGTTTTTATTGACGAATTTATTGAGAAGAATTAGGTGGAAACAGTTTTTTAAGCATTTTTTGGATGCTGTCGGAACTTTGTCTGCATTCGCAACACTCATTGCTTTCGTTGGTCCTTGGAAATCTCCCGAATACTCATCATTTGGTTGTTTGATATTGATAGGTATCATTGTTTTAATATCATTGACTTACACCTATTTTCAAATTCAGACTATCCGTTCTCTCACAATTCTGATGCGACCGCAATTACAAGTGACGATTAAAGAAGGTGATGTATTAAAGGAAAGAGGTATCATAGTGATACCCGTAAACAATTATTTTGATACAATAGTTGATGATGTAATTATTAGCAAGAAGTCTGTTCATGGCCAATTTGTGTTACAATACTTAGCAGAAAATCCAGATGTTGAGCAATTGAATAAGCTGATAAGCGATGATTTGAAAAAACGTTATCATTGTTCAACTCCAACAAATAGAACTGTTGGCAACACTGCATCATGGGCATTAGGATGCTGTGCCGATATAGAATGGAAGGGCAACATCTATGTTCTATTTGCATTCACTAACTTTGACAACGAGAATCATGCAAGCATTCATCCAGCCCAAGTACCTAACGTGCTTTCTAAATTGACAAAACATTTATCTGAGATTGCGACAGACAAACCTATTTACATGCCATTGTTTGGTACAGGGTTAAGTAGATTGGGAAAATCACATAAACGTACTCTATTGTTCTTAATGGACTGCATTGAATATATGAGTGTTGAATCTGTAAAAATTCCTGCTGGAGTAACAATCGATATAAAATCTTTGCGAAAGACTGATATTAATTTGGATGACATTAATAGCGTCTTAAGAACTACATTTAATTGATTACGGCTACTATGTACAAAGCATTCCGGACGAATACAGAGGAAATCTTAAAGATGGAAAGTTCTATCAAGTCAATTGATATAGATAAACTGAAGTCTTTACAAAAAGATTTCAAACAAAAAATACGACCTTTCATTCTTCCAAAGATGGCATCATAAAAGGAGAGACACTGAAAGACACTTACTTTCCAACATCAAAAGACGGCAAGCCTTATGATATATTCATATCCCACTCTCATAATAATCAAAGGGAAGCAGAAATACTTGCAGCATGGCTTACAAAACACAAAGGTCTTTCCTGCTTCGTTGATTCTTTTGTATGGGGAAGTGCCGATGAACTTTTGAAGGAAATAGACAATAAGTATTGCAAAAACTATCGTAAGAACACCTACGATTACACAAAAAGGAATTTTACGACATCTCACGTGCATGCCATATTATCTATGTCTTTGTTTAAAATTATCAACGAGTCTTCTTACTGTATATTCATAGAAAGCTCAGAGTCGTTAAGCTTAACTTGCCTTGGCAAGAAAAAGACATTCTCCCCTTGGTTGTACGAAGAGGTTGAATATATGAAGACTTTGGTACCCAAAGAAGCTAAATTAAAATTATTCTGTAAGGCAGTAACGGAATCGAAAGGCTTAAAAGTTGAATATGAGGTTTCAGAGTTGGATAATTTTTATTTTCTGAAATATGATGATTTCTTGCATCTAAGATATAGGACATAAACATTATAAAAAGTTTTCCGTATTTTCAAATTTTAAAGTTGCAAACGTATGCTTAAAATGAAGAATTTATTTTCAAGGTTTTGGCTTGATAGAGCTTTTATTACAAGAAGTTCCTGCAAGTGGGTAGGATGCATCTATACCATCTGTGGTTTTCTATCTGTGTGGTTCTCTTTTAGTGATTATTTGCCAAAAGATTGGACTTTTTGGTATAAGCTTCTCTTGTCCATTGGTGTATTGTTGGGGATTTCAATAATCTGCTGTATTGTTGTGACATGGTTTACTTTATCCCAAACTAAGAAGGTTGTGTTAACATCAAATTCAGGTCATAAAGTCTATGTGCAATATGGAGATATGTATTCCTCTTCTATTGTTAGTGCTAACTATGAAGAAAGAAGAAATATAGTAGTTTCAGTCAACAGGTGTTTTGACACGATAGTCGACAATGACCTTGTTTCTGATAAATCTCAACATGGTAGGGTCATGAATGAGATGTATGCAAAAGGGCTATATACACCCGACACGTTGAATGAGAAAATTCAAGAGAAACTTCGTGGTGAACATTATGTTGATTTGACTCGGACAAATAAATCCAAAGGAAACACTTTTCGATATGATGTGGGAACTATAGCAGAGATACAAGGAGACAATCCTATTATATATTTCTTTTTAGGACTAACCAAGTTTGATTCGCATTTTATGGCAAGTACGTCCAAGGATGAATTTGTCCTTGCAATTCAAAAACTAATAGATTATTGCAACACTCGTTCACAAGGTTATCCTATAATAATGCCATTGATTGGTTCAAATTTAGCAAGAACTGATATTTCTCAAAAAGATATTCTGAAATATCTAATTCAAGCTTTTAAAATCAATCGTGAAAAAATCTCCGCAGATATTCATATCGTGATTTGGAAAGGAGATAAAGATAAAATATCAATTCATAATTTATAAAACTATGGCTAACAGGACAGGAAATTATTGCGCATTTTATGTAGCAGAGCCTTTTAATCAAAATAATTTAGGTGCAAATGCTGCAAAGGATTTTTGTTATTACAATTTATTGAAAGCATGGAAGGCGGCTGACTTATCTTTCCCATTTGTTGATTCTCATAACAAAACATATTCCGTTCGTGACGGAAGTGATTGGGAGCAAACGTTAAAGCCAAGACTTCATGAGAGATTAAATGCTTCAGCAAATGTCGTTTTGTTTTTGAGCTCAGAAACAAAATATAGCAGAGCCTTACGAGAGGAAATAGACTATGCCATCAATACCAAAGGCTTGCCTATAATAGTGGTTTATCCTGAACTTTCAACAAAAGCAGACATTCATACTCCATCTGGGTTTACTACAAAAGTAAAAAACTTATGGGATAAATTACCTGTATTTAGAGACAATAAGTATAAGGTTCCTGTGCTTCATGTACCCTATAATAAGGCTTTGATTAGAAAAGCTCTTGATGATTCCGACTTAAGAGTGGCAACGAAGACAACTGCAGATGACTACTTTTATAAATAATGGGGCAAATTATAATTTTTAAAGAAAGAGAATGATTTTTATGATAACTTGCTATGCCTCAAACATCAGATAATAGCAAGCGAATCAGAAGAATACTTTGTTTCTGCATTTTCGAATGTTGTTCTTGATGGTTGTATCGTTGTTTATGAGGCAATATTTATTGCAAGGATGTTGAAATAACAGAGAATATTATGAGCGAAGAACAATACAACGAATTGCTGAAAGCCTATACAAAGGAGGTTTTGGCAAATATGATAAAGGCTGATATACGACAAAGGTTCCCCGAACCTTATGCCAGTATGTATTGCCAGCAGTTTGATAATTTCAAGAACGTTGCAGATTTCTTTGAATTTGCAGCAAAGTTAATGAGGAGATAACTTATTGCTAGTCTTTGTTTTTCTCTGACTTGTGTAAATAAGCATTAAACTTATGCAAATACTATAGTTATCCCTAGGCGGTCCCATCCCGCAAAAACTGGCGAAGACCTTTGATGGTCCGCCAACCTTATAGCGTAGCGGTTCCGAGCACCGGAGGGCGGTTTCCTTCTTCTCGCCTGAGGAGAGAAGACCGAGATGAGAGGTGGAGCCTTCTTTAATGGTAAAGAAGGACGGGATGATTTTAGAAATCTTTATTATTTAAAGAACAAGATTAATGCACGACATACATATCATAATCATGGCCGGCGGTGTAGGCAGCCGCTTCTGGCCCATGTCAACCCCCGATTACCCAAAGCAGTTCATTGATGTGATGGGTGTGGGTCGTTCCCTCATTCAATTGACAGTAGATAGATTGAAGCCAATCTGTCTTGTCGAGAATATGTGTGAAGTAAAAATAGCTATATGAATAAGGTTGATGGAACTTTATAAACATAGTTTAAAGTATATAATTCTTAAGGGTTATGGAATTGTATATAGGTTATTGAAATAAATATTTTTACGAAAATGAATATTGGAATTATAATTCAGGCAAGAATGGGTTCAACCCGTTTACCTGGTAAAATTTTGAAGAAGTTTGATGGAGAGAAAACTCTTCTGGAGACTCTTCTTGAAAACCTTCATAAGGTTAGTGGAGTTAAAGTTATTGTTGCTACTTCTGTAAATGCAAACAATGACCAGTTGGAGAGTTTCCTCTTGGAAAAGGGCGAACTGGTATATCGTGGCTCGGAGAGTGATGTACTTGATAGATTTATTCAAGCAGCTGAAACAAACCATGTCGATGGTATTGTGAGAATCTGTTCTGATAATCCTTTTTTGGATTGGCATGGCGTTTCGCAATTGGTAGAGAAGGCAAAAACGAGTGACGCTGATTATATCGGTTTCCGCATTAATGATAAACCTTCAATTCTTACCCATTTTGGCTTTTGGGGTGAATTTGTTACCCTTTCTGCACTTAAGCGAGTTGCTTCAACAACTCCTGTTGATTCCCCTGCTCATGAACATGTAACATGGCATATATACAATCATCCTGATGAGTACAAGTGCGAATGGATTATGTGTCCTGAGTTCTTACAGGGTAGAGATGATATAAGACTGACTATAGACACCCCAGAAGATTTAGTAAATGCTCGAAAAGTATTTGCTGATTTAAAGGGTAAAGATTCTAATTTTACTCTTAAAGATGTTGTTTCATATTTAGATGCACATGCTGAAATTAAGCAGTCAATGTTAAATAGCATCTCACAAAATAAAAAGTAATATTTAATTTATACGATTATGATTAAAAAAGGAGAAACCTATATTATAGGTGAAATTGGTCAGAACCATAATGGCTCTGTTGACATTGCTAAGTTGATTGTTGAGTTGATTGCACGACCTGTTCGCGAGGAAACATTTGGTCTTGATTTAAAGCCAATGAATGCGGTTAAGATGACACGTCGCGATTTAAATGAAGAGTTGACAACTACTCAGATGAACCGTATATATGATACACCAAATTCTTTTGGGCGTACTTATGGTGAACATCGTGCTTTTCTAGAATTGGATGATCAGGCTCATTATGAAGTTTATAAGTTTGCTAAAGAGAAGGGACTTGATTTTGTTGAAACCCTTTGTGCAAAGGGCTGTCTTTCAATGTTGAAACTCTTTACTCCTGATTATTTGAAGGTGGCTAGCCGTGATTTGACTAACCTTCCTCTTCTTTCAGCCATGGCTGAGACCAAGATACCTATTATCCTCTCTACGGGTATGGCTGGTAAAAAGGAGCTTGATGATGCTTTGGAGACAATTACACGTTATCACAGCGATATTTCTATATTGCATTGTGTATCTCAATATCCAACTCATCCGGATAATTTGAATTTGCGCACTATAACCTATTTGAAGAAGCATTATGGACAGTATCATATCGGATTCTCCGATCATACCATTGGTATTTCTGCGCCTGCAATTGCTGTAGGTATGGGTGCTGAGATTATCGAAAAGCATATTACTATCGATAGACATATGAAGGGAACTGATCAGCCTGGTTCTTTAGGTCCTGATGGTGTAAATCGTATGGTACGTGATATTCGAATGGTGGAACGTTGGTTAGGTAAGGAAGATCTTTACATAGATAAGAGTGTTGCTGGTTCTAAAGTGAAGTTGGAACGTTCTATCGCTTCTTTGTGTGATATTAAGGCTGGCGAGGTTATTACCGAAAGCAAAATCCATATGTTAAGTCCTGGAGATGGTTTCAAATGGGCACAGAAGGATATGGTTGTTGGTCATAAGGCTGTGCAGGATATTCCTGCAAATGAAATCATCTATTCTAAATATATAGATTAATGAATAAGAAACTTCCTAAGCTCATCTTGACAGACATTGATGGTGTTTGGACAGATGGTGGAATGTATTACGATGGCACTAACGTAGAGTTGAAGAAATTCAATACCTACGATAGTGCTGGCGTATTGTTTGCTCACCATTTGGGTATTCCTGTAGGAATCATAACAGGAGAAAACACGGAAATTGTTAAGCGTAGAGCAATTAAATTAAATGTTGATTATTGTTATCTCGGGGCAAAAGACAAAGTGTCTATAGCAAGAGATTTATGTTCTCAACTACATATCCAATTAGAGGATATAGCTTATATTGGAGATGATATCAATGATATAAAGCTTCTTAAGCTTGTGGGTTGGAGAGGAGTACCTTCTTCTGCACCTGAATATGTCAAGGAGTTAGCTAATATTTCTTTATGTAAAAAAGGAGGAGACGGAGTCTTCCGTGAATTTGTAGAGTCTATTGTGGGTGTTGATATTGTTAAAGAAATGATTTCTGATATAATTCTAGCGCAACAGTAGTTAAGACAATATAGAGAAACTTTTAAGCGATAAATAAATGATAACTAATATTTTTAAAGATAATATTTGGCTATATTTGTTGTTCTTATTTATTCCAATATTAAATGTTTATTCTTTTGGAGTAGGAAATATTGCACTTATAGCATTATTGTTAGTTGCTATATATGGACTAATATCAGGTAATGTTTTTAAAAAGCAAAAACTATTTTTGTTTCTAGGCTTTTTGGTCATTTTTCATGAGGCTATCTTTTATGTTATGTATAATGTTCCCAAGACATCTGGAACGTGGTTTAATCGAATAGTTGAAGAACTATTATTTGTTATCTCTATTGCAACATTTGTGAATGTATTTGATTTGGGTAAACTTTACAAATGGTGGAGGTTAGTTGGTGTTCTATTTATGATAGGTTTATTCTATCATAGTATAGAATATTATGTCTTCAATCATAATGTTGATATGATAAAGTTACCTTTTCTGCCTTTATCAGATAATAAAGTTTTTGAAAAGATATTAACAGTAGACTATACTAGGCCTCGTTCGTTCTTCACGGAACCTTCTCATTATGCATCCTTTATGCTGCCTTTGTTGTTTCTTAATCTTTTATATAAAGATTATAAATATGGAGCAATAAATATGGTCCTTTTATTACTGTCTACCTCATCATTAGGTATAGTAACTGGTGCGTTTTTTCTTATAGTAATGAGTTTTAAACATACGAGTTTTAAGATAAAATTGTTATTAATAATATTTTTGATAATTGGATATTTTTGCTTCTTGAATATGGATATATTTCAATATGCAAGGGATAAAATTGCAACTTCTAATGGTGGCGATGAGAGCAGTAGCCTACGTTTGTTTTTTACTGCATCGGTATGGGCAGAGTTGCCGATAGATTTGAAAATCTTAGGAATTCCTAATTTCTCGATTGGAGATTTTCTACTACAAAACTCTAAATATATACCAAACCAATTAGTATGGGTTTTACAGGATGAGTCAAGTATCAATTATGCATCCTCGTTTTGGTTCGTTGCAGTAAAGTTTGGGTTTGTTGTATGGATTGTATATTTATTTTTTTATATTCGTAATATACAAAAATCATGGTCTAGTCCAATCTTATATTATGCATTAATGATATTTGTTGCGACTTTTATTCAATCCTGTTTCTTAAACTCGATATTTATGAGTCAAATTGTCCTTATGTTAGTTTTACTTAATAATAAAAAATATATAGATGAAAAGTATAATTGTAACAACGTCATTCGCAAATAATTATGGTGCCTTACTTCAAAATTTTTCATTAAAGAAGTATTTGGAAGATAAATTTTGTATGACAGTTCAAACTTTAGATTATTGGCCTGACAATGCCGAGGCTGTTTGGAAAATGTATTATTCGGGAAGAAATCTTCGAACAATTGTTAGAAATGTTCTTGTGTTTTTCGATTATTCTTATCGAAAAAAAATGAAAAAAAGACAAGATATGATGTTTTCTTTCCGAAAGAAGTATTTAAATTTAACTGATAGTTGCTATCATTCCGAATCGGAAATTTTAGCAGAAAGTAATAAGTACGAGAATACTTTGTTCTTTTGTGGCAGCGATCAGATTTGGAATACAACAGCTTATTGGAAAGACCCTGTTTATTTTCTTAATTTTGTTAAGCAGATAAAGTCTTGCAAGTCTATAGCTTATGCACCTTCTATAACAGATAAGTGGAAATCTGAGCACAAGGAAGAAATTAAAAGGTATTTGATGCAACTTGATTGTATTAGTGTAAGAGAGAATTCTGATGTAGAACAGGTCAAATCTCTTTTACCATCTAGAGATGTCATTCAGGTTATAGATCCAGTTTTTCTTCAAACGGCAGAGGAATGGGATGCTATAAGCAATAAAGGTATTAAAATTGAGGGTAAATATATATTGTGTTATTTTCTGGGTACAAGTCCATCTACAGTTAGATTAGTTAAAAAAGTCAAGGAATTAACAGGATTAAAGGTTGTATATTTGAATATCAATTATTCCAATCCTATAAATGCAGATATCGTTATTCGTGAAGCATCGCCTATTGATTTCGTCTCATTAATAAAAAATGCAGAAGTGGTGATAAATAATTCTTTCCATTGTTCTGCATTTTCTGTGATTTTTAAAAGAAATTATTTAGTAGTGCCCAAAAATCATGCAAATTCTCGTATGATTTCGTTGCAAGAGATGGCTCAAATATCTAATCGTCTGGTATTTGACGACAAGATAGATTCTTTAAGTGTTAACGACATCAATGTTGATTTCTCCAAAACTGATATGGCAATATCGAATATTTTATCTGATTCTGTCAATTATCTAAAAGATGCTGTCTATGGAAAATAAAAAAATAATAGAATTGGCTCCATTTGATGAATGCACAGGTTGTGCTGTTTGTGCTGCGGAATGTCCAAAGCATGCAATCAATATGGTATATAAAAATGCCTTTCTTTATCCTGAAATAGATAATAGTCTATGCGTTAAATGTGGTAAATGTACTAGAGTATGCCCTATTTTAACAGGTGAAGCCAAATATCAAATCTTAGAAGATAGAAAGGCTTATTGTGGATATTCTAAAGATTATATGCATTTGAAAAAATCTTCATCGGGCAGTTTTTCTTATGTATTTAATAGATGTGCTATAGCGAAAGGTTATGTTGTATATGGGGTTGCTTTTGATGGTAATGGTATTTTAAAATATAAGAAAGCGGTTAATCTTGATGAGATAGAAGCTTTCATTGGAAGTAAATACATACAAGCAGAATCTGAGTTTGTTTACAAATCAATACAAGAAGATTTGAAAAACAATAACTATATTATATTGACAGGTTTGCCATGTGTTTTATCTGCTGTAAGAAAAAATATTTCCGAAAGCGATAGAACAAAGATTCTTTTTGTTAAGATTATATGTCATGGAATATCTTCTGCAAAAATATATAATTCCATAGTCAAATATATAGAAGATGAGAATAAATCTAAAATTGTGTCATATAATTTTCGTAGTAAGGCCTTTGGATGGAAACGTCAAAGTGTAGATATCAAATATGCTAACGGAAAAGTGAAAAATCAATTAGCTTTAGATAATTTACATCATTATTGGTTTGCATATCATTGGAACTTAAGACTTTCATGTTTTCATTGCAAGCATAGAACTTACGATGAAGCTGATATCATAATTGGCGATTTTTGGGGCGTGATTGATAAAAAGATTGATATTGCTTTTCAAAACGGTTTGTCTATAGCTATTCTAAACACAGCTAAAGGTGTCGATTTTTTTGATCTTGTTAAAGATAATTTGGTCGTAAAAGAGGTTGCTATAGAAGATGCTATTAAAAGACAACCTCCTTTGGTTAAGAATCCAATAGTTCCTGTTCAAAGAGAAGAATTCATAAAGGATTTTAATTCTATGAATTTTAATTCTTTTGTTGAAAAATATAAGCGTAGACCTTCTTTGAAAGAGGCTGTAAAAAAAGTAATTCTTAATACTAGATTTAGATTAGTAAATATATGGAAATAGCATCGAAAGGTTTATTAAAGTCTTCTTCGGCTCTTGTGGTTCTTATGATTATAGGATATGCTATATCTTTTATGAAAGAGAGTAGTATAGCTTATTTCTTTGGTGTCTCAAAAGAAGTTGATGCGTATACAATAGCAATACAGATTCCTATTATTTTATATTCTGTGTTTTCTGTGGCTATTAAATCTGTATTAATACCAATTTATAGTAAATGTATATATAATCAAAGTAAGGATGAGGCCGATTTTTTTATTTCTAACTTCATTTCTATTGTTTTATTGGTATCTATATTCCTTTCAATTGTAGGATGTCTATTAGCTCCTATTATTATATATATATTTTCACCAGGTTTCGATTTATATAGACATGATTTAGCTACGGTGTTATTAAGGTATTCCTTTTTGACATTATTTTGTATAGCTTTCAGTGAAATTATCACTGGAATATTAAACGTCCATAAGAAATTCTCTTTACCTGCTATTGGTATTTGGATCTGGAATGGCTCGATTATTATTTTTCTGGTTCTGCTTCATTCTATTGGGATTAACTCTGCAATAATAGGTAATGCTGTTGGACTTTTGCTTGAATTTGTATATATGTTTTTCTTGTTAAGAAAAAAAGTTAATTATAAATTTATAGTTAGGATACGAGATAGACGAATACTAGAAGCTTCTAGAAAAACGTTACCGGTTATGATGGGTATAGGAGTTGCTGAGTTAAATCGCTTGGTTGACAGAATGATGGCTTCATTTGTTGGAGTTGGTGCAGTGTCTATTTTAAATTATGCTTCTAAAATTAATACCGTGTTTGCTTCATGTCTTGATCAAACTGTTAGTGTTGCAGCATTCCCTACGATGTCAGAATTCTCGGCCAAGAAAGATTATACACAGTTGTCTAAATTAATTAATTTGTGCTTATCGGCATATTTGTTAATTTTGACACCTATAACTATTTATATTGCATTATATAATGATGTGATAGTAAGTTTAGCTTTTGGACGTGGTAAATTTACAATTGATAACATTACATTAACAGGACAAGTCCTGTTCTTGTTTGCTCTTGGCTTGATTTTTATGCCATTGAGAAGTATTGCCACAAATTTATATTATTCATTAGGAGATACAAAAACGCCATCTTATAATTCTATGATAGGAATGGTTGTTAATATAGGCTTAAATGTCATCTTAGGTTATTATTTAGGTGTTAAAGGTTTGGCATTAGCTACTAGTATATCTTATGCAGTTATAACAATTTTACTTTTAGCTAATCTCAAAAAATTCTCTAATTGGATTTCTGTGGAATATTTTTATAGAAACTTATATAAACCATTATTGGGAGGTGTTTTTTTATTAATCTCATTCTTGCTTGTTAAGCATATATTCGCCTTTGATGGTTTTTTATGTTCTTTTATGTCATTTATACTATCGCTGGTGATTTATATATTGGTGCTAGTTTTGACAAAAACAAAGGAAATTCTTTTTATTATTAACTTTTTAAAAAATAAATTATATGGTAAAAATTGCAATTCGTGATGATGATGCTAGTTTCTTCACTCATCCTGAAGATATTTTGAATGTTTATTCTGATTTAGGAGATTTCCCGATATCTTACGCTGTAGTTCCCTACATGTTAACTAATTCATATAATGGTGGAAATTGTAAAGAGTTGAAGGATAATAAAAGTCCAAGATGGTTTGGTGAAAATAAGGAGTTAGTTGAAACGATGAAAAAGCTTATCGCATTGGGACGTGTTGAAATATTGCTTCATGGTTTCACACATGAATATCATTTGGTGGATGGTAAAATTTTGCCAGAATTCCTTTGGCGCTCAGCTCAAGATAGCGAAGCTGTTATTGCTAATGGGAAACAGTATTTGGAGAAAGTTTTCGGCGTCAAAATTAATTGGTTTGTCGCACCTTCTAATATGATTAATTCTGCAAATTTTTATCCAATTATTGAAAATGGTATGAATTTTTCGGGTCTTATTTCTCTTTCTTTCAATAGACCTAAAACATTTAAATCCTTTAAGAACTATCTTTTTCGATTTTTTCACCGTGCTTTTCATAAATTTGGATATCCTGGACTATTAGATTATGGTACTCATAAAGAAGTCTATGCATGTCCTATAGTTCGTGGTAATTATTTGTATAAAATGTATGCCTATTGTAAAAAGAATAATTTACCAATGGTAATTAATAGCCATTATTGGGATATTAGAGATAATAAATCATCGCGTGAAACTTTGTTTGATTTTATAAAATTTGCATTAAATGATGGCGCAAAACCATGCTTGATTTCTGAATTATTATGAGAATTTTATCATTTGGGCATTTACCAATTTCTTATGGAGGTAAACAAACGTCGGGTGCCTCTTTTGTCATATATCAGTTGGCTAAACATTTTAATGAGTTAGATAATATTGACTCATTTGTATGTGCTACTGATATTTATAATGAAAAGGATACTTCTTACGGAATAACTTATCTTGGGTGGAATAAGAGTTTGATTGTAAAAAAAATATTTAAACATCCATATTCTACATTTAAAATATTCTGTAAGTCTATTCATTTTGCGAAAGTCTATAATCTCCCATTTTTGCCACTTCTGTTTAAGTCCTTGCATTTGCAGTTCACATTAATGAAAGTTAAGCCAGATATCTTACAATTCCATAATTATGATTCACTGGCTTATTTGCGAATTGTTAGTTTAGATAAAGCTAAGGTTTTATTTACGAAGCATGGTATGAGCGGTTATAATGAAGATGTTTATAACTATTTACAATGTAGAAAGTTTGAGCAAGACGAGACTAATAGTAAAATTGACTATATGGTCTTTGTTACTCATGCTTTGTATGAGTCATGGATCGGAAAATATGGTCAACCTAAGGCAAAATGTTATTGTATACCTAATTCTTATGATGAAACATGTTACTTTTTTAAAGAAAAAACAAATACTCGTGACTTGGGCAAAATTGTTTTGGTTACAGTAGGCTCTGTATATAAATTAAAAGGGCAGTTAAGAGTGGTTAAGGCTATTGCTTCATCTGCAAACAAAAATAAATTCAAATATATCTGTATAGGCAATGGTAAAGAAGAGAATATAGACCTTTTAAAGAAAGAAGCATCTGACTTAGCTGTAGACTTGGATTTCTTGGGACCAAAATCACCCCAAGAAATCAGAGAAATATTGTTAATGTCTGATTTCATGATTTTACCTAGTTCTTATGAAGGTTTTGGTTTGGTTTTTTTAGAGAGCTTGGCGTGTGGTGTACCTGTTATTTTACCAAAATTTTTGCCAATAGTCAAAGAAAAGGGTATCATTAATGAAAGTAATTCGTTATTACTTCAAGATGAGTCGATAACTAGCATAAAGAATGTTTTAAATAATTTGAAACCTGAGATTTTTATACATGCAAATATCGCATCAGAGATTAAGGTTTTAAGTTGGAATTCTGTAGTTAAACAATATTTAAAGATTTTACAAAATGAGTAAAGAACAAAAACTTTTGAATTTTAATATGAAGCTTATTAATTTTTTTGGAAAAATCAAGATGCTTCATAACTTTATATTTGATCATTCTTCTTTCTCTTTATTAAAGAGAAATCAAAAGCTCATGGACTATAAAAAGCATGATAAGTGCTTTGTTTGTGCACTTGGACCTTCATTAAAAGGTGTTGATCTCAGTAAAATCAATGCAGATTCTATTGTTGTCAATCGTTTTTATAAAATCGGTAAGAAATTCCCGGATTTTATTCCAACGTATTATTTAATGTTGGATCATTTATTTGACAAACCCGAAAACTGTCATGATTTTGAAGAAGCTCTGGTTTCTTATTTAGATAAAGGTACCGTATTTATACTTAATTCTAAATTGGCCAAGATGCCAATCATGGAGAAATATAAAGACTATAAGAATATTTTTTATATATCTTCATTTAATGGAACTTTGCAGCCTGATAAAAAATATTCAATTGATGGAGTTATGCCAAGTTTTCAAAATGTTGTTGGAGCTTCGATTTTTATTTTAATGCTTATGGGGTACAAAAAAGTTTCCTTATTAGGATGTGATTTTAATTCTTTTGCATCTAGTGTTAAGAATCATTGTTATTCTGAAAAAAATAATGCAAGATCTATGGCTCTTTCATTCGAACTCTTTTGTTATTCAATTGCTGCCAAAAATCATGATGATTTACAGATTTATGCAATTCATAATGGAGTTCAAATTTTTAATTCTACGAAGGGGAGTCTTATTGATTCATATCCTTTTAATATAGAAGAAAATTTATATTTCAATGATGAGAAAGTTGATTGATTTACTTCGAGTTTTTAAAAGAAAATTCTTTATTTTAAAGTATGGCTTAAAAAATGTACATCCAACATTCATTGCAACTAATAATTGTACTATTGCAAAAGATTTTAATGCTGGTTTATATTCGTATGTTGGACCAAACTGCCTGATTTACCCTCATGTTAAAATTGGGAATTTTACAATGTTAGCTAATAATGTTGCAATTATAGGTGGTGATCATAATTATCATAAACCAGGTGTCCCTATTATTTTTTCAGGCAGGGAGATTATTTGTCCAACGATTATTGGGGATGACGTATGGATAGGTGCATATTCTGTTATAATGGCAGGAGTAAAGATAGGTAATGGTGCAATAATTGCTGCAGGAAGTGTTGTGACTAAAGACGTTTTGCCTTATAGTATTGTTGGAGGATGTCCTGCAAAAGTTATAAAAATGCGTTTTGATGATGAAGAAATAAAGATACATGAAAAAATGTTAGCAAAAGATGTAGAATCTTTAACAGGTTTTGAATTTAATATCCTATCTCATAGAGATGTCCGTTAAGATGTCTCTATTATGGTGGCTAAAAAAAAATATTAATAATTTGAAAAATGATGAATTTAAAACGTAAATTTTTGATTTGTGGGGGGCAGCTTAGCCCTTTTAATAGTAGTTGAAATCAGCCTTCGTTTTGCGTATGGATTTGGCAAAATGCCGTTATATGCGACTAGTGATAAATATGAGTATATGGCTTTGCCAAATCAAAGTGGTGTTCGATTAGGTAATCGATATTATTTCAATGTCTTCGGCATGCGAAGTGATGAGGTAAATCCCCATAAGAAACATATCTTGGGCTTGGGCGACTCTGTGATTTATGGTGGTGTTCAAACAGACCAAGATAGTCTTGCTACTTCACTCTTCTCAACTGAGACAGGTATGCAGATGTTGAATATCTCTGCAGGTAGCTGGGGTCCAGATAACTGTGCTGCCTATCTCAAGGAGAAGGGAATGTTTAACGCAAGGGGTATCTTCTTATTGGTAAGCAGCCATGATGCTCATGATAATATGGATTTTATGCCTGTAGTAGGTGTTCATCCTTCCTATCCTGACAAGCAGTATTTTTGTGCTATAGCTGAGGTCCTTTGTAGATATATTTACCCTCGATACATTAAGCCTTTATTTGATAACGGTAATAATGAACTTGATCCAGACCAAAAGGTATTGGCTGGTGTAGATATTCATAAGAATGGAAAGGTCTTTAATCCTGGCTTTGACCAGTTGAAGGCAATGGCAGATAGTGTCAAAATTCCATTCGTAGTATATCTTCATGCAGACCAGGAAGAGAATGCCGGTAAGAAATATAATGAACAAGGTGATGAAATCATTGCTTGGTGCAAGAAGAATCAGGTAAAGCAGGTAGAAGATCTTCATCTTTTAACCAAAGATGATTATCGTGATGGTATCCACATCAATGCTAAAGGGCAGAGAATTGTGGCAAATGTTACGGAAAAGGAGTTCACTTCATCATACGAATAAAGAATATTTGCAAACTCACAGGAGCCAATTACTCTGCTAAGGTAATGGTAGAAGAAATGATGAAAGTATATCAAACTTTAAAATGAAAGAAAATAGTTTCTTTTTAACTAGTTTTTATGGAAACTCCAAAATTTTCAATAATCCAAATCTCTGACTTGCATAAGGATTCTGATTTCAATTATAATCAATTGATAGATTCTTTGAAATCGGATATAGCCAATTATGCAAATTTAGGAATCTATCCTGTAAAATATATTGTTGTATGTGGAGACCTTATCCAAGGAACTCGTAATACAGATATAGCTAAGGGTAATCAAGATATACAAAAACAATATGAAGAGGTTTCTGTATTTTTGCATAATCTGGTTGATGTATTCTTAAATGGAGACATTAGTCGATTGATCATAGTGCCTGGCAATCATGACGTGAACAGAGCTGTCTCAAGCAATAGTATGAAGCCCATTGACGCTTCTGAACAAGAAAAGGTGCAGAAAAGTTATTGGGAGAGATATGGTAAGAAGCAGATTTATCGCTTTGATTGGAAAACTCTTTTCTTTATGCAAATTATTGATGAGAAGTTCTATACTTCAAGATTTGATAGTTTTGTGTCATTCTTTAACGGGTTCTATTCCTCTATTGGCAGGACGTTTCCTGTAAGTCCTGAGGAAGATGCTTCTTTGATTACATTTCCTAATGATAAGATAGCTTTCGCTTGTTTTAATAGTTGTTGTCAACTTGACCATCTTAATGCAATGGGAACTATAAATGAAAATGCTTTTCACAGCATCTACCGAGACCTAAGTAGCTGTTATAGCAATGGGTATCTGACATTTGGTGTATGGCATCACCATATTTATGGCGTTCCCCATAGATGTGACTTTATGGATATGAAAATTACTAAGAGTATGGCTTGCAATCATATCCTTGTTGGGTTATTTGGTCACCAGCACAGGTCTGAAGTGGTTGAAGAGTTAAACGACTTGGCTGAAGATATAGAGCGTGACAAAATGCATCTGATAAGTTCTGGAACATTATTTGGTAGCAGAAAAGAGATGTTGCCAGGCGTAAAGCGACAATATAATCTGATTAATGTAGAAATTGAAAATGGTTCTGCAAACTTGGAAGTTTTTGGGCGTGAAGATAAAATGAATGATGCTCCTTATCCGATATGGGGCGAGAAATATCTGCTTAGGGGTAAAAAATCTTTGGTATTTCAAGTACCTCTTAATAAGTTGTCTGATGATGATTTGTTGAGAATTATTGATGAAGAAACAAGGGAGTCTGGAGATTTCAAAAATGGAATCTTACGTATGAAACAGCTTGATAATCCTGTAAAGCAAGGGTTTATAGATGAATATATACAGCAGCTAAGTTTGGAAGTAGAGGATTTGAATTTTATCCTGAATGTATTCAAACAGCCGCTTTCAAATATGGAGTATTGCTATTTGATGCAAGCATCAATCTTAAAAAATAATGTGGATGATGTTAGAAAACTTATAGAGATGTCTCCCTATAAGGATTCTGATGATATATTAGTCACAAGCCAAATTGCGGAAGGTGTAAAATTTATAAGAAAAAATAGAAAACCATGGGAAAAATAGCAATGAAATTCGAGGCAAAGTCTATGCTTAATATGCTTTGTCAGTCTCTTTATGACACTTTGTTGGTCGTTCTTCGTGAGAATCTTCAAAATGCATACGATGCAGTCCTTATGAGACGTCATGAAGATGCATCATATGAAAATCCTTTAATTTCAATAGATATAAAAGATGGACATATCGTAGTGAAGGATAATGGTATTGGCATGTCTGCAGAAGAGGTTGAAACAAACTTTTGGACAGCTGGTAAAAGTGGCAAGAATAATGATGTGGCTAAAGCAGCTGGCGTTGTTGGTACTTTTGGAATCGGTGCATTTGCCAACTTTGGTGTATGTACTCACCTTTCACTTTCTACCAAGAAAATATTCTCTAATACCAGATGTTTGTGCAATGCGGATAGAGAAGACTTGGATAACATAGAAATGAACTCTATAAATGATTCTGATACTGAATACGGAACCATAATAGATGCAACAATGGATCCGGACAGACTGATTTCCGCCCAAGATGCTTTGGATTATATTACACAGTATGTGCAATATCTGAGAATACCTGTATTTTTCAATGGTGAGTTGATTAGCCAGAATGACTATAAAGAAGGGTGTAATGGATTAGATTTCTTTCATATCCAAAAGGAATATGCTGGGCTTTTATACTCATTCGATTATGCTATAGATGTTTATTCCAAGTCTCCTGTCCAGACAAAAGCTTTTATCAAAAATATCCATATAGGAAATATGGATTATGAAGGTGATTTGATGCTTGATACTCAAAAAGACAGATTGTTTGGTTTGCGTAATGGATTTGGACTGTCGCCAATACTGCTAGGGTCTATCTATTCGTTTGGCGGTATTGTCAATATGAATATGCTTAAGCCTACCGCAGGTAGGGAAGCCATCAATCAGTCTTGTCTTGGAATATTGCAACGGCTCATGAATGTTTGGGAAGATGTCTTTTCTTTATATATATCTAATCAAGAATATGCGGATAAATACAGAAATTTCTTGCATTATCTTGATGAAAACAAACGTGTTGAATTGACGCGTAATATCAATATACAAAAGGCTAATGAGGAGAACGAGTATATTAAGTTAGGCGATTTGGCTCAAGATGTGGAGCATGCTCGTTTTTATAAAGGCTCTGATATATCTATTTTACGAAAGTTTTCTGATTCGGATTATATCATTGGTATTGTTTCTCGTGATTATCCACGTCGTAATGTTCAGTTGCGATATCTTCTTAATTCTGGAATTAAAGAGATTGATGACTATGTAGAGGTGTTGAAGATATATGATCTTAAGGGTTATGAAAATGTTGCTTGGTATTCTGTAAAGGTAAAAATACAACAGAAATTAAAAGAAGAATATTTGATAACCAAAAATCGGGTTGAATTTGCAGACATCAGTCATAACCTTCCCTATTATGTAGAAAGTAAAGAGGGGGAGGTTGTCGTCTATATCAGAAAAGATGATCCTGAAATTACTAATATCGTTAAGATATATAAGAGTGATTATTCTGTTTTCGACCCTTTGATAGTGGATTATGTACGCAACTATATTTATCAACAGATTAAACCTTACATTCCGTCAAGTAGTAGGATGGGAATTGAGGCATTCCAATCTTTGATGAAAAAGAAAAAAGAGTCTTTCTCCATAGATAAGGATGATTTGATGTCGATAGATAACACATTTGAACTATTTAAGGAAGGTAAAATCACAATAGATCAATTTTCTACAATCATTAAGAAAAGCCAGCAGAAATCCCAACAAACTTTGAATGTTAACAATGTTGAAAATGTAGATGAGGTTGTTAAAACAATTTCTGTGAATGTTGATTCCGAAGAAGAAAAAAAATTGGCTCAACAACAAAAAGAAGATGATGTATTTGCCCCATTACCTCCAATCCTGCGCCTAAATGTAGAGACTAAGGCGAAATTGTTGACAACAGATATTGAATCTTCATTGTTGCATGGTTATAGGAAATTCTTGACATTGACGAATGCAATGACCAAGGAGTATTATACTTTCTTTATGAATCCTCATACAACAAGAGTAATTTGGAGCATGCACCGTATCATCTTCGTGTTTACCTTGGAAGGTGGTAATTATACATTGTATTATGATATGGAGTTGAAAAAACATTTGGACAGAGAACTCACAGGTGGAAAAATGTTGCCAACAACAACTATCATAACCAAGAATAAAGTCTTTGTACCAATTCCTCATGAATTGGAGGATTATTTCTCATTAAGAGAGGGGGCTCTTAATTTTACCATTCACTATGATTCTGTGGATGGAGAAGAATAATTAATTTACTGTAAATTAGGTAAGGTTGGTAAGGGCTTCTAAAATGGAAGTTCCTTGTAACCTTCTAAACAATATTTATTTGTATGTTGACTTTAGAACGTCATACTCCCGGACATGTGTCTGGGAGTATCAAAATAAAGCGAGTGGTGTGGAATATCGCAGCTGCATTTCTATTCCGTCCTTTTATCACTCCTGTGTTTCGCAAGTGGCGTATTGCCTTGTTGCTGATGTTCGGGGCTAAGGTGGAATGGGATGCAAATGTTTATGCTTCTGTAAAGATCTGGGCTCCATGGATGCTGCCATTGCGCATAAGCTTAAACGAAGAAAGGGGGGCTTATGCAGCTTGACGTACAACTTGCTGCCTTTGACGGAAGTGACTTCAACAAAGGTGCAGGATTTTTTAAGGCTACCTTATGGTATTTTGTGAATGCCCTGATCGTAAGAGTGTCATGGAATCCGTTTATGGGAATCAAGGTGGCTCTACTCCGTGCCTTTGGTGCGAAGATAGGTAAGGGCTTGGTCATCAAGAACAATGTCATCATCAAGTCACCTTGGAACTTGGTGATAGGTGATGATTGCTGGTTGGGTGAAAATTGCTGGATTGATAATCTTGATAAGGTAGTCATTGGCAGCAATGTATGTATCTCGCAAGGTGCCTTGCTCCTTACTGGCAATCATGATTATACCATCTTTTCTATGCCTTATCGTAATGCACCTATTAAAATAGAGGATGGGGCTTGGATAGGCGCCAAAACCACAGTATGCCCTGGGGTAACCGTTCATCGTAACGCCATACTGACCGTAGGCAGCGTGGCTACGAAGGATTTGGAGCAGAATGGTATATACCAAGGCAATCCTGCGGTGAAGATTAGAGAAAGGAAAATAAAAGAATGAATAATATCGTAGATTTAGCTTGTCAGTTAGAAGAAACGTGTAGGTTTTGTTATCCGCCAGAAAAGGAGCGAATCCTATATGCTACAGAAAACTTCTATGTAATGGCTTCTTTGGGTCCTATAGTTGAGGGCTATTTGTTGATTGTTTCTAAAAAGCATATTCCTGCTTGTGCTAATATTCCAAATGAAATATTTCAAGAATATCTTGACTTAAAAGAGAAAGTAAAAGGTGTCTTGAATAAAGTATATGGCGCTTGCATCTTCTATGAACATGGAAAAACTGGATCTTGCTTGATAGGCAAGGATCATAGGCATTGTTTTCATGCTCATCTTCATTGTATTCCTGTTGAAGTCTGTATTTCTGATATTGTAAAGTCTGAAATGGAAGGCTATACATTCGATAGTCTGACTGATGCTTATGAATTTGCCAAGAAGAGCGAAAGATATTTGTATGTTGAAGATTCACGTATAATGGTATTTACTCCAGAAATTACTTTGAGATCTCAATATCTAAGATATAAACTCTCTTGTGCTCTGGGTACACCTGAACGCTGGAATTGGGTTGAACTCCAAAACTGGGATGTTATTATGGATACGGTAAATAAGTTAAAGCCTTATTTTTAAGATGAGATATATTGATTCCATTGATGTGAATACTCGCATTTCTGAATTGCTAGACAATTTGGATGCAAATATTCGGACTATTGGCAATGATGTTGGATGGCATCAACATTTAGGGGCAAGGAAAATAGGTATAGTTGCTTCCGCAATTGGACTTCTTATGCATAAGAAACTTGGAACTGCATTTGTAAAGGAAGAAAATGTGATTGCAGGTTTGGCAAATAAGCAAAAATCTGATGGTGGCTGGCCTTATATTTCTAATTCCCATAATGAGTCTAATGTCGAAGCAACATGTTGGGCATTGTTAGCGTTGCACGCTTATAATGAGAATGGTCAATATAATGAACGAATATCTCATGGCATAAAATGGCTCTTGGATCAAAATCCATCGGGTAAGGATGATCTGGGCTGGCCTTTTAGGGAAAATGGAGAAGCTAGAGTCTATATTACCTGCTTTGCCTTGAGAACTTTATCTGCTCTTGATGTGCAAGATAATGAATACCTTGAGGCTGCTATTCATTGGCTGATTAATATACAGAATAAAAATGGTGGTTGGGGTGAAGTTCTTGGAGATGAGCCAAGTATTTTCTTTACTTCTTATGCTCTACTGACATTATCGGAATTGGCTGAAAAAACTCAGCGAAGTTTCAATGAAAGTATTGATAAAGGAAAGAAATGGTTGAGATCTTCTATGAAAGGCTTGTCTTTAGAAACATCCTTACTCTCCTGTCGTCTAGAAATGATAGAGACAGAAAATCAAGGTAATAAATATAGAATATCCTTTTTCCATTATGTTCTTCCATATGTAGTCTTATGTTACGATAAATTAGGAATGCATGATAAGGTGCTTTTTGACTCCATAAAGTTATTGATGGATAGAAGTAATGGGGGGATAGTGGAGCATCCAATGCTTGACAGCTCTAAGAAACGCCCAATATGGGCACTCTATGGCGTTTTTCTGGCTTTATCAAGTGTAGTTTCTGATGATAAGTCTGATAAACTTATATTTGTCTTTTTGAATCATATATATAAGATTCCAAGTTGTTGGCTTACAAGGTGTTTCATGAGAATAGCCAATAGGTGGGTTCTATCTGCTTTTTTTATCGCATTAATCATTTTTTGGGGTGGAGCTTTTGCCGTTAAATTTTGGAATATCTTATATGATTATTTTGCTGATCAGGTTTCACCAAATTGGGCTACTTTCTGTATGTCTGTTATGACTTCTATAATAGCTACAGTTATTATAAATAGAGTAGTTAAGTTTAAGAAAAAGATTTTGAATTTATTCTATAAATGAAAGTATCGATTATAACTAGTTGTTACAACCGTGAGAAGACGATTCGCGGTGCTGTGGAGAGTGTGTTGGCGCAGGATTATCCTGACATCGAGTATATCATCGTTGATGGCGCTTCCAAGGATCATTCTGTAGAGGCTATCCGTGAGGCTATCGCCGGTCATGAAGATAAAGTGAAGTTCATCTCAGAGCCTGACCATGGTATGTATGAAGCTATCAACAAGGGTATTCGTATGGCAACGGGTGATGTGATAGCTCTTTGCCATTCGGATGATTTTATGTTTGCCAAGGATACGGTATCGCACGTTGTGAAGAAGATGGAGGAGACGGATTGCGATTTTCTCTATGCCGATGGTATCTTTGTGAATGAGCAGAATACTAATAAGGTGGTGAGAAAATGGATTGGAGGCAAGTATGCTCGCTGGAAGGTGAGATGTGGTTGGCTGCCATTGCATCCTACTTGCTATATCAAGCGTGAGGTGATGATGAAATGTGGTCTCTATGATGAGAGCTACAAGATTGCTGCTGATACCAACCTCCTGGTGAACTATCTGTATAACTGCCATCTGAAGGTTGCGTATCTCCCTGAGTTTGTAACGAGAATGCGAATGGGTGGTATGAGTACCGATTCTGCCAAGCGTAAGAAAATGTGGGATGAGGATATCCGAGTTTATTCTGGCTATGGCTTCAAGCCTGTGGCATTGACTAAGCTGATGAAAATGGCTTGGAAGGTACCACAGTTCATCAAGGCAAAGTTTATGTAAAACTTTGCCTTGAATGTGGGTTAGAGGCGATGGTCGCCTGGTCCTGGTCCGAGCTTGCGGTCTATGGCATCAAGAATTCGCCAAAGAAGGAGCCGGAGATATTGATAAAGATGTTTCATATTAATCATGTTTTTGATTCATTGCTTTTTGATAAAACGTAAATGGATGAAAAATATTGTATTCCTAAAATCAGCCCATCCTTCTTTTTCCCTCATAAAAGAAGGCTCCACCTCCACCCATTTTCCTCCTCACAAGGTGAGAATATAACCGGCCTCCGGTGCTCAGAACTGCTAAGCTCTAAAGATGAAGGGCCCAAGCGGTCTATGTCAGATTGTGCGAGATGGGACCTCCGAGGGGGACGATAATTTAAAATCTACAAATTACGGTTTACGGTTAATAGCAAACTATTAACCGTAAACTATTTATAAAGTTTATGGCAAAAAAAGTTTTTTGTAAGCGGTTGCTATGACCTGCTACATTCCGGTCATGTGGAGTTTTTCCAGCAGGCATCACGGTATGGTGACCTGTATGTGGGTATCGGATCGGATGCTACTTATCTGGAGTATAAGCATCGCAAGCCTATGTTTCCGCAGGAGGAAAGGCTATTCATGGTCAAAAATATCAAGGCGGTGAAGGATGCGTATATCAATGAGGGAAGCGGAGTAATCGATTTCCTGCCTACTCTTGATAAGGTGAAACCGGACGTGTTTGTGGTGAACGCTGAAGGTGGGTCTGATTACTATCTCGCTGGAACCGACCTTTGAGGTGCGCGACCGCTGCGGTCTATCTACCTCTACCCGTAAGATGATTCAGAAGATATGGCCGGTGAAGTCGCCGAAGATGGATCCGGAGATGCTCGCCCGACTGGTATTCTGCTTTGAGAACAATCCGGAGCGTCATGACGGTATCATCTCGGGTGCCCAGGATTCTATCGGTATCTGTGTTCCCGGTCTGGTGCGTCATTATTATGACAACAACTTCTGGCCGGAGAAGATTGAGAGTACGCAGGATGAGATGACCCTCCGATTCCTGGAAGACCACCTGGTGATGATTCCGATGGAACCGAGAAGACCGGGATGCAGTGTGGTGGAAGGTAAGGATATCACGCCTGAGAAGGTGAAGGCGCTGGCTGATGCAGCTGATGCCTGCTGGAAGGCGATTCTGGCGCACGACCTTGATGCCTTTGCTGCAGCATACAGGGCATCTTTCGAGGCCCAGATTGCGATGTTCCCGGGTATGGTGAATCCGTCTATCAACGGTGTGATAGAACCGGAGGCGAGTGTGCAGCCGATGATTGACCGCTACAGCAGCATGGAGGAGGTTCTGGCATGGAAGATGCCGGGAGCCGGTGGCGGTGGTTATCTGGCACTGGTAGTAAAGGACAGTCTTAAATTTGCAGAGAATCATGACGAAGCCATCCATCTTCAGATACGAAGTAATCACGGCAAAACCAAAAGCGCACGCATTCAAAAACGAAATGTGTTTTCCACTGACAAAAACGAAATGTGAATTAAAAAAGCACCCAAACAGCAAGTTTGAGTGCTTTTTTAATGATTTTAATCGAACAAAGACCAGTCTATTTCTTCCTTTTCCTTCCAAGCTGATTCAAGACAACCTTGTATGTGTGCTTGAACTCCAAGAGTGAAGGATGTCAACTCTTCAATATCTTTGAATGTGTATAGAAGAGGATTGTCATCAGAACCAAGTTTGACAGTCGGCATTGACTTCAAATCACCATCCTTGGCCAAGCCATAAGCCAAAGTATAGTTTCGCTGATTTTCGTCAGATAGCCACACCTGATGACCATTCCACTCATAGCCCTCCAATATCGCTTTCTGAGCGTTTGAATTGATCTGAGTGATAATAGTATCTTTCACCTCTTCCAAAGTTGGCTGATGATCAAATGTCTTGCGCCAGTTCCAGCCAACTTCATTGTCATCATCCTTGCCGAATCCA
>OGKK01000050.1_pt1 | contig 40449 bp, 53 predicted proteins | sample 1572401 | NCBI WGS metagenome assembly OGKK01 (sample SAMEA2582155, study PRJEB24529) | metagenome | biome: Human gut stool | place: China | collected 2011 | reverse complement strand
AGGGTTCGAACCCCTGGTGGTCCACCAAATAAACCCGCACAGTAGTGCGGGTTTTTCTTTTGACATCATTTTTATCAGGGTACCTTTTGACATCATTTTGACATCAATTAGAATATGTTTGAAATCTTTTCTACGACATCGGCTTCCATAATCGGAGTAACATGAGAGTAGGTATCCATCGTTTGTTGATACGAGGAGTGGCCAAGCCGCATCTGTACGACTTTAAAGTTTACTCCTGCTTCTAATAATAGGGTGGCGTGTGTATGGCGAGTATCGTGCATCGTAAAGTCGGGTCTACCGATTGCGGTGGCCAACTTTTTACATTTTAAAGAAACCTTAGCCGGATCACGAGGACTTCCAAACTTACCTGGAAACACGAGATTATTATTTCTCCAGTTCGTTGCTTTTAGGCGTCGTTTATCGACGCATGTGCGAAGTTTTAGGAGCTCTGCGATAGTTTTATCGTCGAGTGATATAGAACGCCTAGACGAGCTGTTTTTAGTTGTTTTAGAGATAGTCGTAACTTCATTGATACGTAAAACTGTCTGATTGACGGTTAGCGTCTTTTGCTTAAGATTGACATCATCCCAGGTTAAGCCGAGTATCTCGCTACGGCGTAAACCTGTAGTAAATGCTAGTTTAAACAGGGCGTGCCATTCGACATCATCGATTTGTTCAAGGAAGGTCTCAACCTCTTCTTTAGATAGCGTTACCATTTCACGTTTACGCTCTTGTTTAGGCTTTTTAACTAATGTGGCCACGTTCTTCGAGAGTATCTCATCCATGACGGCCTGCTTTAGGATAGCTCTTAGAACGGTTAGCGTGTAACTGATAGTCCGAGCTGATAAATGACTCATGCTATCCATAAGTGCTCTTATGTTTAATGCGGATAACTCAACTAATCGTATTGAGCCTATGAACGGTACAATATAGGTTTTAATAATATATTGGTAAGAGGAGAGGGTATTCTGTGAAACCGTATCCGTTTTAAGTCGGATCCAATACTCACACCATCGCTCGATTGTAATCGTGTTATCGTAGTTAGCGCATTGCGCTAGTGATTCAACGTAAGCATCGCGTTCGGCAATAGCAGCTTTTTTGGTAGTACCATAAAAGTATTTACGCTTACCGTTTATCATCTTGGATACTTGATAGCGCCCATCGACTCGTTTTTTAGCCATAAAAATAACCTCCTCGGCTTAAATTTGGGTATAAGAAATAAGCCTTAGAGGTTTTATGTGATATAATGATATTGGAGTAAAAATGAAATACCTCTAAGGTATGTAGTTTTTAGTGGCCCTCACTGCGGTGAGGGCTTATTTTTTTACCTAAAAGACAGAATCTAGTACATTGTCATACCAGTGCTTTTTCTTTTTAGGCTGTTGCACTTCTTCAGATGGTGCCTGGTGTATCTCATGATCGGCTTGCCATTTTGCTAGTGCATTTTTAGTACCTTCGTCGACTTTGCGTAAATCGTCCGCCTGCTCTTTTGTCATGCTGATAGTACGTTCGAGATATTCCTGTTCGTCTAGTAATTCCGTGCTCCCGTCATCGTAATGTACTAATACCTTTGGACCGTCTAAAGCCTTAAATTCATCGTGGGATACCTCAGTTCTAGCGAACCCCGTAACTGTAACTAAGGCAAGCATAGTAGTAATTAATAAAGTCTTTTTCATGTTAACATCTCCCTATGTTAAATAATATGATGATAAAAGTCGATTCCGTTAATGTCTCCATCTTCAATCTGAGACATTCTAACCATACGTTCGACTAAATTAACGTGATGATCTACATAAAAGTCATCACGAATAATATGACTTAACTCATGCTTTATTTCCTCCCGCATGCGTTCATGGGGAAGATTTTTATTAATGTAGATATTATGAGTGTCTACATCTTCTGATTCCTCAGAAACTGCTTTAGCATTTGGTAAGTCACAATAGATAAGGTTAATAACCAATACTACCAATCTCCCTTGTGTGTATTACTTATGTTTAGATTTTAAGAACTCTATGTATTTTACTGTTTCTTCCATATCCTCCTTGCTAATATCCTTTGCAGCAGAAAATAACATGCGCGCACCTGGACGTGTACGTAGGTATTCAGCAAATTCGGCTGCTTCACGGTCGGTGTAATAGCCGTCTGTATATTTCTCTACTAGTTCAGATTTAGGAATGCCAAAATAGTTTGCCAATAGTTCAATTTTATCGATTCTAGGATAGGTATTTCCCTTTACCCAATCGGTAAACGTAGTATATTTTAACCCTAAATCAGCGCATATTTTATTGCGATCAATTCCGCGGCTATCCATTAGTCGTTGAATATTCTCAGCCATAATAGCCTTGTTGCCTAAATCACTCATAAGAACCTCTCAAAATATGGAATATATTAATTAATATACCTATATATTACGATGTTTTCGTAATAAAATCAATATTTTACGGAAATTTTACGATAGTTTAAGTTTGGTTTATGGACATTACGGATAAACCGTAGTAGAATGATGACTGTAAACAAGATGTGAGTATCGAGAAAGGAGGTAGCTTATGAAGTATACATTAAAGATGTTAAGGGCTTCAAAAAACTGGTCTCAACTTAAGGCATCTAAAGCGATTGGAGTGTCTGTTGATACTTGGGGAAATTGGGAGCGCAAACGCTCTTTCCCTGATGTTCCTCACATAAAAAAGATACAAGAAGTATTTGGTGTAACTTATGACGACATTATTTTTTTATAGTTGATTACGGTTAAACCGTTACGGAGGATAGGTTATGAAAGAATTCGTAATCAGAATGTTCGGCGAATCCATTACGGAACGCATGAACGAGTTAGGCATGACTAAGACGGCGCTGATCAAACAAGCTGAAATCTCGATGGATACATTAAACCGAGCTATCAAGGGCAAGTCAGTGCAAATGTCGACAGTCGTTGGTATCTGCTATGCGTTGTGTGTCGATGATAACGAAAGTCACGACTTTTGGGAAACTGATTACTACAACCCTAAATTAGATAGGAGGTAGCTATGAATAAAAAACAATTATTAGAACTAGCTAGTTGTTGTTTATGGATTTTAGCGCTCGGCTTGTCCGCAGGTATAAGTTTATTCGTGATGTTATCCCTGGTGCTTCTAGCATTCTAGGAGGTGCCTATGAATAAGATGTGTATCACAGTAGCGGAGGCTGCAGAGCTTGCTAGCGTACCACAAACCGTTATCCGAGAATGGGCGCAAGATTTTGACTTCCCGTCCATGAAAATCGGTAAGCGTGGAGGTAAACGCCTTATCCACGTTGATTCGTTTAATGCTTGGCTTGCTAAACGATGCCAGGCACGAATAGGAGAATAGACATGATGAAAGTAGTTTATGTGCTTCGCATTATTGCAGCCATATTAGTAGTAGGAACTGTCGGTTCTATCGAAATAGACCGCATTGATTTGTGGACTGGTATGTGCCAGGGGTTACTAGGTATCACTCTTTGGTTACTCACTGGATACTGGATTGAGGAGCTAAAAGAGTATGAACGATAAACGATGCTCCTTCTGTAATAAAAGGATTAAAAGTCCTTACACAAATTGGTCGTACCTGACAGGTAAGCCCCGTATCGTGTGCGATAACTGTAAAGACATACACCCGTGTGTAAATAGAATAACACGTTTATCCAAACGTGCCTAGTGAAAGGAGGTGAGGACATTGCGAGACTGTACAACGTGCCCTAATAGAGATTACTGCATTCCTGACGAATGCCTGGGCACAAAAAAAAGCACCCCAAAGCACGGCAATGCTAAAGGGCGCATAGAAAAATATCCAGTTAGAGTATATCACATCATTAAGCCGAAAGGGAATAGAACAATGATCGAGTTAAAAATCACAGTAGATAAAGCAGTTGAATTAGAACAAGAAGTGAAAGACCTATATCAATCTATTGTAGGTGCTCCAGTTAAAGAAGAAACACCTACTAAGACAGCTGAACCAGTTAAAGAAGAAGCTCCTGAACCTGTTAAAGAAGCACCAGCTCCTAAGGAAGAAGAACCAGCAAAAGCTGAAGAATCTAAAGTAGAAGTACCTAGCCTTGAAGCAACTCGTGAAGCAGTAAAAGACGTAATGGCGAAAGCTACTGATAAAACGAAAGCAAAAGGCGAATTTAAGGCCTTCTTAGATAACATCGGCGCTGAAAAGGTAACATCTGCCACCGATGAACAACGTATTCAAATTATGGAATGGGTGGCTAGCCGTGGCTAAGAAACATGCCTTACTAGGTGCTTCAAGCAGTGCCAGGTGGCTAGTATGTACTCCTTCAGCAAGACTAGAAGCGATGTTCCCTGATGAACAATCTCCGTATGCTGCGGAGGGTACTGTAGCGCATGACCTGGCAGAAGCAATTCTCCGACATAAGTTAGAAGGTAAAAAAGCCCCTAAGCTAGATGGCTATTCCACTGAAATGATAGAAGCCGTTAACCGGTATGTGGACATTTGCGAAGAGAAGGTAAACGAAGCTCGTGCTCGTTCCTCTGATGCGGAAGCCATGATTGAAGCACGGCTCGACTTCTCTCGTTGGGTGCCGGAAGGCTTCGGGACCGGTGACATGGTAATCGTAGCCGATGGCATCCTGGAAGTAATCGACCTTAAGTATGGCAAGGGCGTTCCGGTTAGCGCCGTCGAAAACACACAAATGAGGCTCTACGCATTAGGTGCTTACGACGTCAACGAGTACTTGTATGACATTAAAACAGTTCGTATGACGATCGTTCAGCCAAGACTCGATAGTGTGTCTACCGACGAAATGGCGCTCGAAGAATTACTAGATTGGGGCGAAGATATCAAACCAATCGCACAACGTGCCTGGGAAGGCGTCGGCGAATGTACACCTTGCGATTACTGTAACTTCTGTAAAGCACGGCACACCTGCCGAGCACTAGCAGATACTTGCCTTGCTACATTCTACAAGAATGGCGGTAAGCTAAATCAGCTACTCACTGACCGTGAAGTATCTGACATCCTTGCGATGAAAGACTTAATCACGAAATGGATTAAAGGTGTTTACGATTTCGCGTACGAGAAAGCCTTATCGGGTGAAAAGCAATGGCCTGGATATAAATTAGTGGAAGGTACATCAAGACGTACAATTACGGATCCAGAAGCTGCTGCTAAAACATTACTCGATAACGGCTACAAAGAAGAGGAAATCTTCAAGCCTCGAGAACTCGAAGGTATCACGAACTTACAAAAGGTACTCGGTAAAAAGGGCGTTGCCGAATACTTAGAAGCATATATCGATAAACCGGAGGGCAAGCCTACGCTTGTACCGGAAAGCGATAAACGCCCAGCAATTAATACAGTTGAAACAATGATGAATGAATTTGAAGATGAGGTATAAGAGATGAAAACTTTAACAACAGCACTAGCAATTTCCGCGTTAGCAGTAAACGTAGTTGGCGCAACTAGTAATAACACAGTAGGCGGTACAGATAATACTATCTCCGCAACATCTACAAGCTCCGCAGTATGGGGCTTCCAAAACAACATCGACGCTAATAATGCATTAGCGTTCGGTACTAACAATACTGTAACTGGTGAAAATGGTTTCGCAGGTGGTAATAATGCTACTGCAGCAGGTCGAAATAGCTTCGCATTCGGTTCCCATGCTGAAAGCCTAGTGGAATACACTGTGGCAATCGGAAATCAAGCTCGCGTGTCTAGCTACGACAGTGTAGCTATTGGCAATGGCGCCTTCGTATCCGGTGAATCTTCTGTAGTATTAGGCAGAACTAATAATGTTACAGGTGCTGACACTGTGGTTGTCGGCGCTAACAATGGCACAGTGGCTGGCGGGCAATCCGCCGTAGTTGGCTACAATAATAAAATCGGCGCAGACAAAGAGCAATTAGTGTTCGGTTCTAATTCTGAATCTAATGGTCAAGGCGCTCTTACATTTGGCACTCATGCCAAATCCTTAGCCACTGACGCCGTTGCATTTGGTAACAACACGATTGCTGATAAAGCAAATTCTGTAGCAATCGGTACTAACAGCGTTACAGATAGCGCCGTTGGAGTTGACGGCATCACGATTAATGGCACTCGCCATATCTTTGCTGGTGAACAACCAGCAAGCGTAGTGTCCTTTGGTTCTAAAGCCCGTGCAGGTGCAGGCGGAGTAACTCAGTACAACCGCCAACTCACGAATGTTAGCGCTGGTCAAATCTCCGCTGATTCATTAGACGCTATCAATGGTAGCCAATTATACGCTGCTATTGATGAAATCGAAACAAACGCTAAACAAATTAACAAAAACAAGCAAAACATTAAAGATGTGGCAATCGGTTTGAACATGTTAGGCGACGTAGTGAATGATCATGAACAAGCTATCGCAGGTAATACTACTGCCATTGCTAACAACACTAACCGCATCAATGGTAATACATCTGCTATTAATTCCCTTGGCCAAAAGGTAACTGCTAATACAGCGGATATTAGAAGCCTTGAACATGTGGCAGATAATCACGAAGGGCGCATTACTGATTTGGAACATCGTTCTACCAGCATGGCTAATGCTATTAACAACAAAGTCAACAATCTTGGCCAACGTGTTAATAAGTTAGGCGCAAGTTCCGCAGCACTTGCAGGCTTGCACCCATTAGACTTTAACAGAAACGACAAAGTCAGCTACGCTGTAAGTTACGGCCATTACCGTAACAGTAATGCAGTAGCGCTCGGCGTATTCGCTAGACCGAATGAACGTATCATGCTTGGCTTTGGTGCTACGCTAGGCGGTGAGAACCAATACACCGTAAACGTAGCATTCAAAACTGGTAAAGGTTCTGACTATGTAGCAGAAGCTAAAGATGCACAAAGCCGCATCAGTAAACTTGAAGCACTCGTAAACAAATTAATGACTGAAGTAGAAGCTAACAAATAATTCATTTAAAGAAGGAGACCGTAACAATGGCTAAATTAACAACTGGTATCGTAAGACTTTCCTATGCAAACATCGCTCAACCTCGTAAAAACGACGACGGCAAAGCAAAATATAGTTCTCAAATCATCATCGACAAAACAGATAAGAAAACAATCAAAGCATTTGAACGTGCGATTGAAGAACTTAAGGCTGATCCAAAGGCAGTAGCTAAGGTAGAAGGTAAAGCGGCATACCTTAAATTGAACTTACGTGATGGTGATACAGATGAAGCAGTAGCTGACCAACCGGAAACATACGCTGGTAAATTCTTCATCAATGCGAATAGCGATAAACAACCGATTGTGTTCACTCGGGACAAAATTAAGATGGACCAATTCGACATCGAAGAAGAAATCTACTCCGGTGTATACGCGCAGGTCGCATTATCCGTATTCGCTTATAACTTCAACGGTAAAAAAGGTGTAGGTTTTGGCTTAAATGGTGTTCGTAAAGTTAAAGATGGTGACCGCCTCGGTGGTGTTCACGTATCTGCTAGCGACTTCGGGGATGACGATTTAGGCGACCTAGACGATGACGATTTAATCTAAGGAGGCATATATGGAGCTCAGTATTGATGTGGAAACGTATTCTGACTGCCCTATTAAATATGGGGCCCAGCGATACGTTGATGATACAACATTTGAAATACTGCTCTTTGCCTATAGCTTCGATGACGAACCGGTCGAAGTAATTGATATGACAAAGGATCCACTACCCGAAAGGGTGGTGGACGCTTTGTATAACAAGGAAATTACAAAGACCGCATTCAACGCAGCGTTCGAAATGCTTTGTCTTAAAAAGTATTACCCTGATGCGGATTACACGAACTGGGAATGTACCTCTGTACTAGCTTTGTACTGTAGCTTACCTGTGAGCCTTGATAATGTGTCTAAGGCTTTGAAATTAGGGGAAGCCAAAGACTCAAGAGGTAAACGCCTTATCCAGTTCTTCTCTGTACCACGTAAGCCAACTAAGACGAATCCTAAGACACGAAATATGCCAGAGGATGCGCCTGAGAAATGGGCGGAATACATTGAGTACAACCGCCAGGACGTGGTAGTAGAAAAGGCAATTCGTAAACGCTTACTTTCGCTAAAACCACCGGATATCGAACACGAGTACTGGTTACTCGACCAAGATATCAACTGGCGAGGCGTGAAAGTAGATATGGAACTCGTCGATGCAGCGCTTGCTTGTAACGACGAAATCGTGGAAGAAGCTACCGAGTCATCCAAGATATTAACAGGATTAGAGAATCCGAACAGTACCATGCAACTTAAAGAGTGGCTAACGGCAAGATTGGGATATGATCTAGAAACAATGCGAAAAGACGATGTATCAAACCTCTTGGAACAGGATATCCCCTCTGATGTTCGCAAGGTACTACAAAATAGACAGGTGCTCGGTAACTCCTCCATCAAAAAATACTTGGCCATGAAAAACGCTGTATGTTCAGATGGTCGTATTCACGGCATGCTTCAGTTTTATGGAGCGATGCGTAGTGGACGATGGGCGGGACGTGTAGTACAGCTACAGAACCTCCCTCGTAACTACTTAGAAGACTTAGACACAGCACGGGAAGTTCTAAAAAGTAGAGACGTAGAAATGCTAGACCTACTTTACGGAAACCCTGGCGACGTGATTAAGCAACTTATCCGTACCGCTTTAGTAGCAGAGGAAGGACACCGATTTATTGTAGCTGACTTTAGTGCTATTGAAGCACGTGTTATCGCCTGGCTTGCTCACGAGCAGTGGCGCCAAGATGTATTCGCCCAAGGCGGAGATATCTATTGCGCTTCCGCATCAAGCATGTTCCACGTACCAGTTGAGAAGCACGGTGTTAATGGGCACCTACGGCAAAAAGGTAAGGTAGCCGAGTTAGCGCTAGGGTATGGTGGCGGTGTAGGAGCCATGAAAGCGATGGATACTAAAGGAGAAATTCCTGAAAAGGAGCTACCAGGTATCATCGAAGCATGGCGACAAGCTAGTCCACGAATTACGAGATTTTGGAAAGATGCAGACAGCGCAGCTAAGAAGGTAGTACAGACCGGTGAACCAGTACGAATTAGGCAAGGCAATATTAAATTCTTTAAATCGAAAGGCTTCCTGTTCATCGAATTGCCGTCCGGTCGAAGACTTGCCTATGCAAGACCTAGAATTGGGACTAACCGATTCGGTAGTGAATCGATTGAGTATGATGGCATGGATCAGGTTAAGAATACATGGGGCAGAGTTGAGACCTACGGCGGAAAGCTCGTCGAAAACATTGTACAGGCAGTAGCGAGAGATTGCTTAGCCGCATCAATGCTCAGACTGGCCAAAGCTGGTTACAAAATTGTAGCCCACATCCACGACGAAGTGGTTATCGAAGCGCCAATAGGCGAGGGTAGTTTAGAAGAAGTTATAGATATTATGTGTGAACCTGAACCCTGGAATGAAGGGCTCATATTAAACGCAGCAGGGTTTGAGAACCCTTACTATATGAAGGATTAGGAGGACAATTCTTATGAAACTCTCAAAACAACAAATTCAACAACAACGCGAAGCAATCGATGGCTTATATGAACTCGTAAAAGATGCACCAGCGAGTGAACGTAAAGACTCCGCTATGGCATACTGCGAGGGCTGTATTGCTGCTTGCGATTTAGGTCTTAAAGTATTAAACGGTAAGAAAGCAGAAGCTCCTAAGACTGAGGAACCTCCAAAGGTAGAAGAGCCTACTCCGGCGGTAGAAGAAAAGCCAAAACGTACTACTAAGAAGAAAGAAGAACCAGTAGTCGAAGCTCCGGTAGTTGAGGAAACTCCTGAAGAAGATGATTTAGACGATTTGTTATAAGAGAAAGGATAGCGCCTTATGTGGGTCTTATTCAATCTACAAGTACAACAGCTGTACGACCTAGTGCGGCGCAAACAAGTTTCACCATTTACCCCTGCAAGCCATTACCACGTACCTTGCGGACACTCCTTCGCTAACCTATGGCCTATGGAGTCAAACGGGTTTGGAATAGTGCCTTGCAGGGAATCAGATGAGTTCTATTGCCCGAGTTGTGGCGAACGGATCCACGCTAAAGGGTTTACTGCGGAAGTTGGATATAGCGCCACCGTTCCTTTATCCCTAGACCTATCAATTATAGATAGGGGCGATAAACTGGACGTGCAATTTGAATACGATACGGTGTATGCCGACGGCGATACAGGGATGATATACAAAGGTTATAAATCTCATGTCATCGATGTGGTACGGTTCGACTTCAAACAAAGAAAAACCTTTATCATACTTAAGAAACGCTCACGCAGTGATGTCGTCGAAGAATCGGCGGTTTCTCCTACGCGTTTAGGAAATAGCCCTTTATCCTTAGCTTGGTTTGTAGCCACGCCGGACTGCAGACTACATAACCATCAAGATGAGCTAAAACGTTTCGCTAAGGTTTTAAAAGAAGTGTTCTTCGAGAAGCTTTCAAAGGTCGTAGGTTATAAAGTCAAACGCATTAGACAAGGCGTACAGGTGTCTAACAATTACGGAGCCTTCGATAACCTACTACATAACTTAGTATGGAAATTACAAGCTCCTGATGCACCCGCTATCAATGATAGTCTTAAACGAGACTATGACGACTTCTATAATCGGAAATTCCCTAACGAGACACTCGGTATGGGGAACGTATTAGAGTTAACGACAAAAGGTGATTCCTTTGTACAGGCTCTAATCAAGGCGCACAACTTGCCGAATGCTAGATGGGTTCGACGGTTACTACACGATAGACCGTTCTTCTACACGAAGATCATCAAAGTTATGGCTACGTTATTTAAGAACAAGGACTATCAAAAGGCTATGGTCGATGTTATTAAAGATAACTCTGATAATACAAGTTATATTCAGTCTTGGCCATTATGGCGTGATGACCGTGATTTATCTGTCATTCGTAAATTTGTTAACATCCTTAGCCATCAATACGGCGAGCGCCAGGCGTTCTTATTCATTAGAAACGTTTCGTCCTATCACGATATAAGAGATACAGCTAGTATGTATTTTGAGTTATCGAGAAGTCGCCGTAAAGAGGTTTGGGAGAGTCGCATTCAAGTGCGTAACCTACATGACACTATCGCGAGAATGCAAAAGTTTGACAAGGTGGAAGACGAAATCGTACAGCAGCGTAAAACACATAAGGCACTAGCTGATATGGTTGATGGTTATCGCTTTACGGCGATAGGTTCTACTCACGGCATCATAGATATGGGTATTCAGCTTAACAACTGCGTAAGCTCCTACATCAAGAAAGTAAAAGCCGAAACCTGTGCTATCGTAGGTGTCTATAAATGTAACGCGCCAGTAGCGTGTATTGAGGTTAATCCAAATAGTGATACGGATAACTTCGTAGAGATACACCAGGCTAAACTTAAAAACAATCGTGGTGTATATGAAGACCACGATATCAACAGAGCTGTAACGCAGTGGGTAACATCTCACGGATTAAGCGTTCCGGCGTATGTACGAGATATCCAATTTGCGAAGGGAGGAGCGATGTAACATGGATACAAATATCATCATAGCTACGGGCAGACGTCGCTCCGTCCGTAGCTGGAAGTCTCAGAAAATGACTTGGAGTGCTTTGGCCAATAAATTGGCAGAGCCAACTGTAACAAATGAAACAGCTGCTGAATACGCCAAGATGTCTAAAGCTGATCGAGGCCAAAAGAAAGATGTCGGCGGTTTTGTAGGTGGCTATATTCCTAAAAATGGTAGACGAGTAAGAGGCTCTGTTAAAGAGCGGTACTTGATTACCCTTGATGCGGATAATCCTGGTGAGGACTTTCTATTAGACCTCGACATGGAATTAGGCGGTATGGAGTACGTACTGTATAGTACGCACAGCCACACGGCTGACAATCCTCGTTACCGGGTTATTATTCCTGTCGATAGACCTATGGCACCGGATGAGTATCAAGCAGTCTCAAGACGGATTGCGGATAATATCGGTATTGAATTCTTCGACCCATCCACGCACCAGGCTGAACGGCTTATGTATTGGCCAAGCCATCCTAAGGATGTCGAGTACGTATACCTACATAGCGAAGGCTCTTTAGTTTCAGTAGATACCTATTTGAGTACCTACAGAGACTGGCGAGATACGAGCCTTTGGCCAACATCGGAAAAGGAATCACAAATCCGTCTTGATGCGGCTAAGAAGCAAGGCAATCCATTAGAGAAAAAAGGCCTTATCGGTGCTTTTTGCCGGTGCTACAGTATCACGGAAGCGATACATAAGTTTCTCCCTGAAGTCTATGAACCTACAGCAGTCGAAGACCGATACACATACGTAGCTGGTAGCTCAGTAGGTGGTTTAGTAATCTACGATAACGATACTTTCGCTTACTCTAACCATGCAACTGACCCTATCAGCGGTAAACTCGTTAATGCGTTTGACCTTGTTCGGATCCACTTATTCGGAGATAAGGACCCAGCAGATGAGACCAGCGTTACTAAACTACCTAGCTACAAAGCTATGATAGACTTCGTCAACGAAGATGGTGCAGCACCAATCCTGCTCGACAAGGAACGTATGGCAGATATGGAGTTCGACGATATCACAGACGATGACGAGGACTTTTTATCAAAGTTAAAGCGTGATAAAAATGGTACGCCTGAGTCTGATGTGTTCAACTGTTTAGTAGTACTTAAACAGGACCCTTCTTTAAAAGGTAAAATTCGTCTTGATGAATTCGCGCACCGCTTAGTCGTCATTGACGATTTGCCGTGGCGTGGCAAGGACGAAACCCCTTACTGGACGGATACAGACGATGCGTGCCTACGTAATTACTTCGCTACGAAATACCTTATTAAGGGTAAAGGTATCATCGACGATGCCTTGCAAGAAGTCACGCAAGATAATAAATTCCATCCGGTACGTCAGTACTTAACGGGTTTAACTTGGGACGGTGAATGTAGAGTCGATTCTCTCTTTATTGATTATATCGGTGCTGAAGATACCGAATATATTAGAGCAGTTACTCGTAAATGGATGTGTGGTGCCGTAGCTCGTGTCATGGATCCGGGTGTTAAGTTTGATACGGCGATTGTGTTATATGGTTCTCAAGGTTTAGGTAAGTCCCTTATCTTGGAGCGGTTAGGTCGTAAATGGTTTAACAACTCACTCGTTGATATCAAAACCAAAGACGCCCTAGAACAAATTCAAGGCTCCTGGATAGTCGAACTTGCCGAACTGGCTCCGACCTACAAGAACGATAATGAAATCGTTAAGGCTTTTATCAGCCGTACCTCTGACCGGTTCCGTTCGCCGTATGGTAGACGCACCGAAGAGTACCCTCGCCAGTGTGTATTCGCTGGTTCTACTAATAATCTTATGTTCTTAAAGGACCGTACCGGTAACCGCCGATTTTGGCCAATTACTGGAGACAAAGAACGGAAGACAAAGAACTCCTGGGACTTGTCAAAGGATGAAATTGACCAATTATGGGCGGAAGCGTTCACGTATTGGGCGGAAGGTGAACCTCTCGTATTAGAGGGTGAACTCGAAGAAGAAGCCCTTAGAATTCAATTATCGCATACTGAAGGCGGTGAACTCGTAGGGCTCATTGAGGAATACCTCGAAATGCTGCTTCCTGAAGATTGGGAATCAATGGACATCTATGATAGACGAGATTATGTCGCTAATTATGGCGATGACGATCATTGTGGTTCAGTGCAGCGGGAGCGAGTGTGTGCCCTTGAGATATGGTGTGAAGTGCTTGGCGGGGACAGGAAGAACCTGCAGAACGCAAAGGCGAGAGAGATTATTGACATCTTGCAATCAACGCCAGGCTGGAACCCGTATACAAAAGGGACAGGAAAAGCACGTTTTGGCAGGCTTTATGGTCCGCAGAGGGCGTTTATAAAGGAAGGTTCAGACCTCCTGTCAATGCATAAACGAAATCATGATAAGTAGGTGTGTCCAATTATTTGAGGTGTGTCCAATTATTTCATAGGTATAAATGTTCGTAAAAATAATTATTCAGGCCTATACATCGATAGTTTTTGATGTAGTGCAATAATTGGACACACTAGACACGTTTGGACACACTAATCGGACACGGCTAAAAAATAGATAACTACTAATCTAAATAGTAATATGTGTCCAGTGTGTCCAATTATTTATATAAAAATAAAAAAATAAATATATGAATAAATGGGTGTATATATATAAGCGTAAAAAACCCGTATACGCGTATATATATATGTTGGAAAAAAATCGGGCACATCGGACACACCCCCCCCTATAAATCCAGTATTGGTGCGGGTTCATAGGCGTGTCCGAGGGTGTGTCCAATTATTAAATGAGAACGAGGTGAGAACGTGGAAAAAGATATCGAACGTTGGTTAGGAAATCAACTCAAAAAAATGGGGTGCATATATATGAAATTTGTGTCACCTGGAAATGATGGTGTCCCGGATCGGATTATTATACTTCCTGGGGGCGGTGTCATATTCGTCGAGTTAAAGGATACAACCGGAAAGCTAATGGCTAACCAACGGGTACAGATTTCACGATTACGAAAGCAAGGCGCTTTGGTGTTTGTGGTAACCGGGAGGTCTGATGCCAAGTTATTTGTTGAAGATATGGAAAGGGCGATACATGGACTTTCATCCACACGAGTATCAAAGCATTGCAATACAACGAATCATTGATAATACCCATTACGGCTTGTTACTGGATATGGGGTTAGGTAAAACCATATCTACCCTTATTGCGATTGACCGGCTTATGTATGATTACTTTGACATAAAAAAAGTATTACTCATCGCACCTAAGAAGGTAGCAGAATCTACATGGGCCCAAGAATCGCAAAAATGGAGTGCTACAAGACGTTTAACCGTGGCTAAGGTGTTAGGTTCCGAGAAGGAACGTATACAGGCCTTAGGGAGTGAATCTGACGTTTATGTGATAAATCGTGAAAACGTGCAATGGTTATATGAGTACTATCATAAGAAAAAATCGTTCCCATTCGATATGTTAGTTATCGATGAGAGTTCTTCGTTTAAGAATCCACAGGCTAAACGGTTTAAGGCGATACGAAAACTCCGTCCATTGTTTAAACGGATTGTCATACTAACAGGTACACCTGCCCCAAATACGTTGCTTGATATTTGGGCGCAAATGTATCTCTTAGACGGCGGCGAACGATTAGGTAAGACGATTACTGAATATCGCACTCGGTATTTTACGCCGGACAAAACAAACGGGCACGTTGTGTATAGTTACCGACTACTGCCAGGCGGCGACAAGGCGATATTCAGCAAGATGCAAGATATCTGCATGAGCCTAAAAGCGAAGGACTATCTTACACTACCTGAACGTATCGAGAATGTCATCACAGTAGAGATGAGCCCCAAAGAACGGGAACTCTATAAACAGATGGAACGTGAGCACGTGCTTAGCTTAGCCAGTGATGACGATGTGAGCGCACTCAATGCAGCAGCACTTGCCGGTAAATTATTACAACTGGCGAACGGATCCATTTATAACGATGACGGTGAAATCGTAGTCGTCCATAACGAGAAGATAGAACGCTTGAAAGAATTGGTAGAGACGAACGAAGGAAAACCGATGTTAGTGTTCTATAACTTCAAGCATGACCTTCAATCGATTAAAGACGCATTCCCGAAAGCGGTCGAGCTAAAGATCGATGATGATGTAGCTGAGTGGAACAAAGGCAACATTCAAATGTTACTTGCACATCCCGCATCAGCAGGGTACGGGTTAAACTTACAAGCTGGAGGCAATATCATCGTATGGTATGGGCTAACTTGGAGTCTCGAACAGTATCAACAAGCGAATGCACGTCTTCATAGACAGGGGCAAACACAGCCCGTTATTATCCATCACCTAGTTACTAAAGGCACGATGGACGAGCAAGTCATGAAAGCCTTAGAACGTAAAGAAGCAGGGCAAGATGCCCTATTAGAAGCTATTAAATATCGTAAAGAATTGTATAAGGAGTAAGACTATGCAAAAGAAATGTAGACGATGTGGTGACACATTCACAGTAAAAACACATGAGGATTATTGCCCTGAGTGCGAGAAAGTTATGACACCTCCTGGCGCAGGCGTTAGTAAAGAGATAACTTGCGAGGGATGCGGTAAAACCTTTATTCACAAAAAGGAAAAGGCGCAAGGTCGTTGGCCTAAATATTGTCCGGAGTGTCTACCTAAGTATTCGAAGGTACCTAAGAAGAAAGTAGACGCGACTCTTGCGAATATGGCAGCTAAGAGGAAAGAAGTAGACGTGACTCTTGCAAATATGATAGCCAATACGCTTGGGGGGCCGGAAGTAAAGGTCGTCGAAGAAGATGTTATCAACCACCCTTCACACTACACAAGAGGTAAGATTGAGGTTATCGATTTTATCGAGGATCAACAACTTCCATATCATCTAGGTAATGTTATCAAGTACATCGCACGAGCAGGGTATAAAGGTGACAAACTCGAAGACCTAAAAAAAGCACGGTGGTACTTAGACCGGTACATCAATGAGGTAATCGCTAATGAGTGACTATAAGGAAAAAGCAACTGCGTATCTGCAAGATATTAAACTGATAGCCATACGTATTCAATCCCTACGACAGGATATTCGCAAACTGCAGTATGATATTATCACCTTATCGGCGATTGATTATTCCAAAGACCGAGTATCGGGGGGCGGTACTCCAGTAGGGCTTGAAGGCGATGTAGCTAGACTTGTTGATACGGTAGATGCCAAAAAACGGGAGATAGCAAAGCTTATTGCTAAAAGAGAAGAAGCAAGGGCTTTAATTGAAAAGATAGAATGCATACCAGGGCGTATTATATTAGCGCAAGAGTACATTAACGGGGCGTTCCCTAAGAAAGTACAAGCGATGATATATTACGAAAAAAGTAGTTACTTCAATTTAAAAAATAAAGCGTTGAATGAGCTAGGGGAGCTCCTCTCATAGTGGAGTATTTTGGAGTATTTTGGAGTATTTTGGACTTAAATGAACCGACTTGACATAGTATAATGTAGTTGTGAAAGGTGTCATTAGTCATCTAACACAAATCCTCTCTTATACACAACTCGGCAGAAAGCACGGTGATGAAGACCGTGCTTTTTGTTGTATGTAGCATTGTAAATACAGGGGCCCGTATTTATGATGTAGGCGATCGCGTAAGCTAAGGAGAGGGAATATGTAAAAATGAAATTTACCGCACAATGAAACCAGGGCGAGCCGAATTTGTCCACAGAATAATACTAAGCTTATACATTATGAGCTTGCCCTGTATCGTTGTACGCTGACATCTGGTGACTAGAACTAGTAGTCCTCCAATAACTATATAGCCTAACAACAACCAACTAGTCATCGGATTTGAGCGTACAAACGTATTAAAGGTGAGAAGGTATGAGCACAGAAGACAAATGTATTAAACGTAAATGCCTGAATAACAAAAATGGCGTTTGCACTGCACAACTAATTGAATATGACGGCCTGTGTCAAACGTATATCACACACGACCACGCACATAAAAGTAATTGTGGATTATGCACTCGTTCGCACGGCCGATTTAAGAGAAACAGCCGTGATGTATTAAGATAGCCAGGAGGTGAGATAGTGGCTGCATTAGCAAATAAACGACATGAAAAATTTTGCCATGAGTACATCAAGGATATGAACGCTACACAGGCTGCTATTCGCACTGGTTACTCAGAGAAAACAGCTAAAATGCAAGGAAGTCGCTTGATGACTAATGATGACATCAAGGCAAGGGTCAAAGAGCTTCGTGACGCCTACTTCAACGAAAACATCATGACGGCTCAACAGGTCGAGTATGAGCTAACAAGAATTGCCCTGGGGCTCTCAAAAGAAAAACAAGTGGTTATCGAGGGCACAGGGGAAGGATGTTCCGAAGCTCGAATTATCGATAAACCGCCGGACGAAAAGTCAAGACTAAAAGCTTTAGAGCTTATGGCTAAACGCCATAGAATACTCAGCGGTGATACAACTATCGATATTAAGCCTGTACTCATCGTAGGTGGTGACGATATTGCAGACTAATAGAGTGTACTTGCCTGATATCGTAGGCAAGGGATACGGTGCTTTTTGGCGGTTCAAAGGTCGTTATAAAGTAGTCAAGGGCAGTCGTGCCAGTAAGAAGTCCTCTACGCAGTCTCTAAAAGTCATTATGGAGATAATGGAGAACCCTTGTATAAACTGGCTAGTCGTTCGTAAGACAGAACGGACTTTGCGTGACAGTTGTTTCGCGCAGCTTAAATGGGCTATGCGCCAGTTGAAAGTAGAGCGGTACTTCAAATGTTCCGTATCGCCACTTGAGATAACATATATCCCAACAGGGCAGAAGATTCTATTTCGTGGGCTCGATGATCCTTTAAAGGTAACGTCCATTACTGTTGAAGTTGGTGCACTGTGTAGGCTATGGATTGAAGAAGCTTACGAGATTATGAGTGAAGACGCCTTCAACAGACTGGATGAATCTATTCGTGGGCAGTTGCCCGAGGGTTTGTATCACCAGGTAGTCTTAACTTTTAACCCGTGGTCCGACAGGCACTGGTTAAAGAAACGTTTCTTTGACGAACCTAGTGATAATGTATTAGCCATGACTACGAATTATCTGTGTAACGAGTTCTTGAGTGATTCTGACTTAGTACTGTTCGAGGAGATGAAAAAGAACCCTAAGCGGTACCAAGTAGCAGGGCTCGGTAACTGGGGCGTTGTTGAAGGACTGGTTTACGAAAACTGGAAAGAACAAGAATTTAGTGTTGATTATATTAGAGGTCAAACCGGTATTAAGTCCGCGTTTGGCCTTGATTTTGGTTATACGGTAGACCCTACAGCGCTAGTGTGCATGCTAGTTGATATGGAGTATAAGAAAATCTACATATTCGATGAGCTGTACGAAACAGGGCTTACGAATCAACAATTAGCATCTCGTATTATTGATATGGGGTACGCAAAAGAGAAGATAAGGGCCGATAGCGCCGAGCCTAAATCTATTGAGGAATTGTACCAGGCGGGATTAAAAGGGATAACCAGGGCTCGCAAGGGCAAGGACAGCATACTAAATGGTATTCAGAGGATACAAGACTACGAATTAATCGTTCACCCAAGATGCGTTAATGTGCTGCGTGAGTTATCCACGTACCAATGGGCCAAAGATAGATTTGAGAAATACACAGGGAAACCTGAAGACGAAAATAACCATGCTATGGATGCCATGCGGTATGGTTTGGAAGATATTAATGTAGAAAGGTGGTCGTTTGATTGATATTATCTCAGCTGTGGGACCGCATCATAAAAGGTTCAGCGACTATGTCGGAACGCGAGTTCCTACAAGCACAACTGCGTAATTTTCTTGGTAGCGAACAGCGGAAAACGATGTGCATTGCTATTGATTATTATGACGGTAAACATGACATTTTGAATAAGCAACGATACGTTATTGGCGAGGGTAATACGCGAATAGCGTTACAAGGCGTTCCTAATAATCAGATTGTGGATAACCGATTTGATGATTTAGTAGACCAAAAGGTTAACTACTTATTGTCTAAGCCATTAGATATTAACACCGATGATGACGAGCTCGATAAGATGTTTGGTATTCAATTCCAACGCTTATTAAAGTCAGTTGGTAAATTCGCAACGATGGCAGGAAAGGCGTATATTCATCCGTACATAGGTATCGATGGCACGCTAAAGTTTAAGATGATGAAACCGCATCAGGTTTTACCATTTTGGGCGGATGAGGAGCACACACAACTAGATGCGTTCCTTTACTTGTACGACATTGAGTACTACACAGGACTAGAAACTAAGACCATTCACAAAGTGGAATACTACACACCGAATGGTATTCAGTATTACATATGGGATACTGAACGTTTACTTCCTGATCCGGATAAAGAAAATACTGCCAATTTTGCTATTGACGATAAACCATACAACTGGGAGCGTATTCCTCTCATTATGTTCCGTGCGAATGAATTTGAGCAACCGCTTATCGTTAAGGTTAAATCCTTACAGGATGCACTTAACCGGTTACTATCCAACTTCCAAGATAATATGGAAGAGGATATCCGCAGCACAATTCTGATTTTGCAAAACTATGACGGCGAAAATCTCGCTGAGTTTCGTCAAAATCTTGCTTCGTATGGGGCAATCAAGGTTCGTACAGTAGATGGTGTCAATGGGGACGTTAAGGCCTTAAAAATAGAAGTGAATAGCGACAACTACCAATTACTGATTAACATTTTGCGTAAAGCTATTATCGAGAACGGCCGGGGCTTTGATGCTAAGGACGATCGTATGGCTAACAATCCTAATCAGATGAACATTATGTCCATGTACTCTGATATTGATTTAGACGCCAACGAAATGGAACTTGAATTCAAATCTAGCTTGCATGATTTGATGTGGTTCGTTAACACGTATCGCGGTTTAACAAATCAAAACACAGTTGAAGAAGTGGACTTCATATTCAATCGTGACCTACCTATCAATGAAGGCGATACAATTAACAACTGTAAAAATTCCGTTGGTATCATATCTAATGAAACCATTATCGCAAATCATCCGTGGACGACAGATGCTGCGGAAGAGCTTGCGAAAGTAAAAAAGGAACAGTCCGAAGTAACAGCAGATTTTGTTGTACCGAACGGCGGTGAGGCAGATGGCGAATGATTACTGGGAGAAACGGTATGAGCGATTATTAGATGAATCGTTTCAGAAAGCGAATCTCACTGATGAAGAAATCAAAGCTAACTACGCCAGGGCGTTACGCAGGATAGAAAAGGCCATCAACGATTGGTATCGTAGGTTCGCTACAGAAAACGGACTTCAATTAGCCGAAGCAAGGAAACTACTAAACGCCTATGAGATGAAAGCCTTTAAAATGGATTTAGCCGAGTTTAAGGCGGAAGCTAAGAAAATCGGTGTATCTGAGGAACATCAACAAATGCTATCAAACGCATCCATTCGTGAGCGGTTAAGTCGTGAACAGATGCTATATATCAACGTGGTTCACGAGCTCGAAATACTGGCTCAAAAGCAGAGTATTTCGCTTAACGACTTATTGAAAGATGTGTATCAGTCCTCCGCGTATAAGTCCGCCTATACAGTGCAGACGCAACGCGGAGAATACTCTACAGTTAACACCATTGATAGTAAACGCGTTGAAAGTGTGGTTCACAGTCAATGGGCGAGTGATGGCAAGGACTTCAGTAGTAGGATTTGGGGCGATACAAGTAAGTTAGTAGCTAACTTGCAGAACGATTTCACCCAAGCTCTTATTATCGGGCAAGGGGCGGACACGATGGCAGATAATCTGCATAAGCGGATGAAGACATCATACAGTAACGCTAAGCGATTAATCGAAACAGAGACGGCAAGGGTTCACGAGCAAGGGGTTCTTGATAGTATGAAAGACCTAGATGTCGAGGAGTTAGAGATACTGGCTACACTAGATAGTCATACTTCTTCCATCTGCAGACACATGGATCGTAAACGTGTTCGAGTCGTAGATGCTAAACCAGGCGTAACCGTTCCGCCATTCCATTGCTATTGCCGGTCAACTACAATTCCATATATTCCCGGACTCGAAGGAACTCGAACAGGTAGAAATCAGAATGACAAGAGTACTGATTTTGACGGAGCGATAACCTATGAGGAATGGGAAAAAGAATATATCAATTAGCAGCGGAAACGCTGCTTTTTTATTGCCATTTTAGTATTGTTGGGCGATAACTAACAAGACCGTAGCCGTGAGGTGTGGCTCACGAAAATAAAGCGAAATGGGTATTTTTTAAGGAGGTCACTATGACTAAGGAAGAATTGTTAGCACTAGGATTAACTGAAGAACAGACTGCTAAGGTCGTTGAAGACTATGGCAAGAATTATGTGTCTAAGGATCAATTCAATGCTAAGAATGAGGAACTCAAATCCGTAAAAGGGGAGCTCACGACTCTTAACAGCGAGATTGATAACCTCAAAAAATCTAATGCGGATAATGCGGAGCTTGCGAAACAAATTGAAACGATGAAAGCTGATGCAGAAACTCGTAAGGCTGAATACGAGGGTAAAATCGCACAACTTGAAATCGACAATATTGTGAACGTAGCATTGTCTAATGCAAAAGCTAAAAACAACGTTGCAGTCCGTGCGCTATTGGATTTAACAGATGCAAAAGTGAAGGACGGCAAAATCAAAGGATTAGATGAACAACTTGCTGAAGTTGCAAAAGCTAATCCTTATTTATTTGGGGAAGCGTCCGCCCCTAAAGGTGTAGCGCCTGGTAACCCTGGCGGTAAAGCACCAAGTGGCGCAGTAACTAAAGAAGACTTCGCTAAAATGACGTACTCTCAACGGGCGGAGTTATTCGCAAACGATGTTGAACTTTACCATTCATTAACAGGAGGAAACGCTAATGAATAAACAATTCTCTTTTAATTTACAAACATTCGCAGCAGGTACTACGCAAGTTGCTAATGTAGTTAACCCTCAAGTAATGGCGGACATGGTATCCGCTGGCTTACCTAAAGCTATTAAATTTACTCCTATTGCTAAAATCGATAACACTTTAGCAGGCGTACCTGGTAACGAAATCACTATCCCAGCATGGGGCTACATTGGTGATGCGGAAGACATTGCAGAAGGCGTAGAAGTACTTGCAACTCAAATGTCCACATCCGTCGCTAAAGCTAAGATTAAAAAAGCAATGAAACGCGTTGATATCACAGATGAAGCTAAATTATCCGGTTATGGCGACCCAGTAGGTGAAGCTACTCACCAATTACGTTTGTCTTTGGCATCTAAAATCGACCAAGACGTAGTAACAGCTCTTGGTGGTGCTACTCTTACTGTAACTGATACTAAAGTTATTTCTTATGAAGGTGTAGTCAACGCAGTAGATAAATTGAACGAAGAAGACTACGTTGAAAAATATTTGTTCGTGGCACCTTCTCAAATTACTGCTCTTCGTAAAGACGCTAACTTCATTGATAAAACAAAATACGGTAACGACGTTATGATGACAGGCGAAATCGGTATGATTGCCGGCTGCCGTGTTGTAACATCTCGCCGCATCAATGATACTGGCGCAACTATCGATAACTTCATCGTTGGTGTAACTGCAGAAGTCGAAGATGGCACTCCTGTATTACCAGCTGTAACGATTTACATTAAACGTGACGTTATGATTGAAGCTGATCGTGTTCCTGAAAAAGGTTTGGACAAAATCGTTGCTAACGAACACTACACTGTTGCATTGACTAACCAATCCAAAGTTGTAAAAGCTACATTCAAAAAATAGTAGGTGAATAGTATGACCACGAAAGAGACAGTTTTACAAATTCTTGAATCGTGGCTTGGGTATGATGCAATTTCTGATGCAAATATCATTGAGTATATGATTGATGCGGAAACACAACATATCCTCAATGATATCAATCAGAAAGAACTACCTAGCGAATTACAGCACGTTCTCGTATATCGTGTAATTGGCAGCTATATCACCACAAACAAAAATAAATTGATTGAAGCTGACGGAGAAATGGCGAGTTCCATTAAAATGGGCGATACTGAAGTTCAGTTTAAAGGACCCGACAAGGCATCCCGTCTCCAAGAATTGGCCACCGCTTTGAGTGGATATGGAAGGGGTGACCTAGCATGCTTCCGACGGCTAAGATGGTAGACGCTGCTAGAAAGCAGTTAGAACGATTATACGATTGTACGTGTTATGTTATCTCCGAAGTGGATGCAATGGACCCCGATACTGGAATTATGAGTAAAACTGCCAGTAGAGAGGGTCCTTTTGCTTGTAGAATTAGCTATAAAACTCTCTCTACAGGTCAAACCGCTGAGATTGCGAAATTTAGTACCACCACGGTACTTTTCACCGCTCCGGATGTAATCATACCAAAAGGGGCTCGAATTGAGCTTATAGGGCGAAATACGAAGCAACTTTTTCGCAGTGCCTCGATTTCTGCACGATATGACACCCATCAAGAGGTGCAACTCGAAAATTTAGAGGTGCATTGACATGGGTGTTGAATTTGATATGGAAGATTTTGCTGAATTTAATCGTAACTTGGTTAAACTGAGTCAGTCGGGTAGTCTTCAGAATTTCAACAAACAAGTTGTGAAGGAATTGGCCAATGTGTATGTGCGTGAAGCTAAATTGAATACACCAGTCGGTAAACGATCGGTTAAATTCATGCAAAACGGCAAAGTACAAACAAAGTACTTCGATAGTGAGCATACTCGCCAATCGTGGAGTGTTGGTAGATATCAACTGAACGAAAAAACCGGACGGATTGAGGTATTTAACACATCCTCTTATGCTTCGTTCCTTAATGACGGGCACAGGCAAGAAGTTGGGAGATTTCTTCCCTGGATAGGCCAATCTAAAGGCGGAGTTATGCAAGGCGGTAGACTGAAAAAGCCTTGGGTAGACGGTGCGTACATGCACGAGAAAGCGGAAAAGGCACTCAGTAAAAATGCTAAACGTATTATGGAAATTACATTAAAGAAATGGATTGAAAAGCATGGTGGATTCTGATGTATTAACAGCTGTATCTAAAGCCGTACATACGGCACTTAACGTGCCTATATACCTGGAATTCAAAGAAAACAATATGACATTCCCTTGCGCATATATCAAGGTGATTGAACCTAGCATGGGACGACATGTCGGTGATCTTTATAACACTTCTTTGGATTTAGACATCATGTATTACGCCAATAATCTTGATGTGGTTACTGATACGCGAAAACTCATTGATATTCCTAGTGTGCTGTACCTACTGCTTGAATTTGTACAAGTTGGGGAACGTACAATTATGGGCACCGGCATGAAATATAAGATTTCAGACGGTGTGCTGCACTTCTTCGTTACGTATGAAAACATACTACGGAAAGTGGCCAAGCCTATCGAGCGTATGAAGCACATGGAATTAACAGAAAGGGTAAAAGATGGCAGATGAAAAACAAACAGTCGAGGTAACGACTGAACAACAATTTGATGCTTACGCTATCATTGCATCTGACAAATACAGACGGTATCGTGATTTACTCACTTGCCTTCTTAACGAAGATGAAATGTATACGGAAAGCGACATTGATAAGATTTTAAATCAGGCATTAACAACGCCTGTGAAAGGTTAGTGAAATATGGCATTAGGTGGTGGCACATTCTTATTCCACAATAAAGTATTGCCAGGTACTTATATTAACTTCGTATCCAAAGACCGAGCATATGCAGAAGTATCTGACCGTGGCTTTGGTGCGATGATGCTCTCCTTTGATTGGGGCCCAAGTGGTGAAGTGTTCCGTGTAGATAACGACACATTCCAAAAGGATTGCCAAAAATACTTTGGTTATGACTACGGCCATGACAAAATGAAGGGCTTACGTGATTTGTTCCGTGGCTTGAAAACTGGTTACTTCTACCGCTTAAACTCTGACGGTGCGCAAGCTACAAGCGCAATCGGTAAAGCAAAATACAAGGGTATCCGTGGTAACGATTTGGGTGTATCTGTACAAGCCGATCCGGACAATACAGGTAAATTTATCGTAACTACTTACCTTACTACTGGCGATGTTCGTAAAGTAGTAGACACTCAAAAGAACTTGAAAGATGCAACAGAATTACAAGATAACGATTACATCGTATTCACTAAAACTGGCGCATTAACTACTACTGCATACTCTGCATTATCCGGTGGTACTAACGGTACTACAATTACTGTTAAAAACTACCAAGACGGCATTGATATGCTTGAACCTTACTACTTCAATACTTTGGGTTACGCTGGTGCTGACGACACAATTAAGAACTTGCTTATTGCATTTACTAAACGTTGCCGTGAACAAAGTGGCGCTAAATTCCAATTAGTAATTCATGGTAAGACTAAAGTCAACTATGAAGGTGTTATCTCTATCCTTAATGATGTAACAGACGAAGGCGCTGAAAAAGGTTCCTTGGTATATTGGACTTTAGGTCAAGAAGCATCTTGTAACATCAACGCTACTGTAGGCAACATGATCTACGATGGCGAATACACTGTAAACGTTAAGTACAAACAATTCGAACTTGAACAAGCTATCAAAGACGGCATGTTTATGTTCCACAATGTTACTGACTCCGTTGGTGGTAATATCCAAGGCGACGTACGTGTATTGAAAGACATCAACACATTTACTGAATTCAGTAAAGTTAAAAACCGCGACTTCTCTCTTAACCAAGTCATTCGTGTATTGGATAACTGGGCAGTTGACGGCGCTAGATTGTTTAATAAAACACATCTTGATAAATCCCCTAATGACCAAGCTGGTCGTGAGTCCTTATGGGGCGACCTTGTATACCTTGCTGAGCAGTACCAAAAAGTACGTGCTATCCAAAACTTCGATGATAAAGACATCCCAGTACCTACGCAAGGTGATAACAAGGAAGATGTATTGGTTAACGTACAATTACAGCCAACTGTGGCTATGGAAAAATTGTACATGACTGTTGTAGTAGCCTAGGAGGATAACGTATGGAAAATGAAATTTTAGATGCATTGAAAACGATGGATGCAGCTGACGTTGTTTCTTCTAAATTAGCGTCTTGCTATATCGTAGAGAACGGTAACCGATACTTACTGTTTCAAGCTAAAAAACTTAGCGCAAAAATTAAAAAGAATAAAGAAAAAGTGGCTATCTTGGGCCGTATCGGTGCAGGCAATAAGTCTACCTCCGTAGAATACAGCGGTAGCTTAACAATTTACCACAACACAGCTTTATTCGATAAGATGGTTGAAAAATACTTGAAAACGGGTGTGGATACATACTTCGACATGCAAGTAGTTAACAACGATCCAACTTCTAAAGCTGGTCGCCGTTCTGTAATTCTAAAAGGTGTGAACCTTGACGAATTAACAGCAGCTGAATTCGATGCTGAAGGTAAATACATCGAACAAGAACACAACTTCACTTACGAAGGTGTTAAATACGTTCAACACTTTAATGAATTAGACGGGATGCAAGCCTAGTGCTTGCTCCCTTTTTTTTAGGAGGTTTTTATAATGGCTGAAAATTTAAGCGCATTCCTTAAACAAAACGTTGATGTAGTCAATGAAACAGAATACGTAGCATCTAAACGTATTAAAGTGAATGGCGAGCCTGTTGCGTGGAAAATCAAAACATTGGCAACAGATGAAACAGAAAAAATGCGTAAGAAATACACTAAACGCATTACTGACCGCATCACTCGTCAATCTGAAGAACGCTTCGATGCGACTGCATACAACGAAGATGTGCTATCTAAGGCAATCACTTACCCTAATCTATATGATGCGGAACTTCAAGATAGCTGGGGTGTTACTGAACCTGTTGAGCTTGTAAAAGCAATGCTTACACCAGGTGAATATGCTGACCTTTTGGCAGCAGTAACAGAAGCCCAAGGCTATGATGTAGGCATGGAAGATAAGGTAAAAGAAGTAAAAAACTCCTAGAATCCAATGAAACAGAAACGATGTTCGCATATTTGGCATTTGTTAAATACCATATGCGACCTTCTGTTTTTGCGGATATGGACATGAATGAAAAGGCTGTAGTAATTGCCTTTATTCAGCAACATGCCAAAGACGAGCAAGATGAAATGAATAAGGCAAAAAGGGGGTAATGAATGGCTACACTTTCTAACTATATAAGCCTCTCTACTAATATTCCTAATGCTATGAACGCAGCCGCAAATGCAACGACTAAAGCCTATCAATCCATGAACACGCTACATAATAAGATGACTGGCGTATCAAATGCTAGTGAAACACTAAAAGCTAGCATGGGTGGAATCATGAACAGCTTTGCAGGTAACCTGTTGGCTAGTACTGTGATGAATGGTATTGGCGCTATAAAAGGTGCTATCGAATCGATTCAAGATACTGCTACTGAATGGGCACAGGTTCAAGCACGCCTTAAATTGGTGGCCGGAAGCCAGGAAAATGCTATTTACCTAAATAAGCAGATATTTGAATCCGCACAACGTGCAAGAGGCGGGTACTTAGAAATGGCTGACGCTGTAATCCAGGTATCTCAATCCGCGCATGATGCGTTCCCGGACCCAAGAAAAGCTGTAGAGTTCATGGAAGGTATACAAAAAGTATTCGCCATCGGTGGTGCATCGAAAGAAGCACAAAAGAACGCTATGCTTCAGTTAACGCAAGGTTTAGCAAGCGGACAATTACAAGGTGACGAATTCCGGTCTATCGCTGAAAACGCGCCTATGATTGAAAACATCATTGCTAAATCAATGGGCGTATCCCGTGGCGAACTTAAGAAGCTAGCTTCGGAAGGCAAGATTACCGCTGAAGTCATTAAAAACGCTATTATGAATAACTTGCCTGAGATTGAAAAGCAGTTTGAGTCACTTCCTAAAACATGGGGCGATCATATGCAGTCGATTAAGAATAAAGCTATTCGGGCGTTTGAGCCTGTGTTCCAACGAATATCCGACCTTGCTAATAGTGAGGGCGTTCGTGAGTTAGTGGACAACGTAACGGGAGCTATTCAAACGGTAGCGCCGGTATTCTATTGGCTCGTAGGCGTTATAGGCGAAACGATTAACACGGCAGTATGGGCATTTAACACGTTATCTAACTTTGTTAGACAACACTCGTCTATCATGTATACGGCTATGATAATACTGGGCGGAGTTATGGCGTTTTATGCAATCCAAGCCGGTATAGCAGCCGGAAGAACGATTCTCGCTGCAGGGGCTATGGCAATTAAGGCTGTGGCGGATTGGGCAGAAACTGCTGCCCTTTTGGCAATGATTGTAGCTCAAGAAGGATTAAACGCTGCATTATATGCGTGTCCGTTAACATGGGTAATCGGCTTGATTGTTGCAGTTATAGTCATAATCTACTTAGCTGTAGAAGCTATTAACTATTTCTGTGATGCGAATATTAGCGTACTAGGCATCGTAGTTGGTGCTTTTTGGGCATTCGGTTCCGCTATTTTCAATGTGTTCGCATTAGGATGGAACATTATCGCAGCATTTGTTAATTTCTTGGCCAACGTATTTAAAGACCCATTACATGCAGTCGCTAACTTGTTTATCGATATATGGAATGGTATTTGGCAATTCGTAAAAGCCAGGATTAACGATATTATCGATGCGATTAATAAAATCCCTGGTGTAAATATCGATAAAGTAGGCGGGTCTACTGGTGTAATAGAACGATTTGAGATTGCCGGCGGTGAAACTACTGTCATGGGTAAGATGGATTATTCTAGCGTTACAGGGGCTTTCGGTGAAGGCTATAACATTGGGGCTAACCTTAGCCTAGGTGACTTAATGCCTAACATGCCTGGTGTTAAAACTCCTCAAGAGTTTGACGCTAGCAAAATTACTCCAGGTGCTGATCATGATGCGGCCGATAAGACTAAGAAAAACACAGGTAAGACTGCCAAAAACACAGGCAAGATTGCCAAGTCTATCGACATGACAAATGAGGAAATCAAGGCACTTCGTGAAAGCGCTATCGATAAGTCCTTGAAGAGATGGCAAGACGCCAATGTAATTCACATCCAAATGAATAACGATGTGGAAATCAATAACGGCACTGACCTAGATGGCTTTACAAGTCAAATCTCGAAAGGCTTGAAAGATGCATTTGCAATTCAAAGGGAGGGAATCTAAATGTATTACTTCTATATGGGGACGATGCAGATACCGATTCCCCCTAAAGAATTAACCACTACTATCAATGGCAAGAACGAAACTATGGAGCTATTGGGGAAAGGCGAAGTTAACGTTATTAAACCGGCAGGGCTTACTGACATTGCTTTTAAATTCTTATTGCCTAACTCCGATTATCCATTTAATGAGTCCTTGGTCTTTAAGTCTAAGAAGGCTAAGTACTATATTGATGAACTCGAAAAGCTTAAAACTACAAAGACGATCTTCCAATTTATCGTAGTTCGAATGAAACCAGGCGGACAGATGCTAGCCATGACTAACATGAAATGTACGCTTGAAAACTACGTCATAGAAGAAGATGCAGATAACGGCTTTGACTCCTATGCTAATGTTACATTGAAGCAGTGGAAGCCTTGGGGTGCTAAACGGATTGAAGTGAAGACCGATAAGGATGGTACTGCAAAAGGTAGCGTTAAGTCGGATAGACCGACGGACGGCAAGGTAGCAGCATCTACTGCTAAGGTATCCAAAGGTCAGACTTTACAGCAAATCGTTAAGAAGCAACTAGGCAATACGGATAACCTATTCCAAATTGCTGCCCTTAACAAAATCGCTGTGCCCGCTATCTTGGGAGTTGGCCAAGTAGTTCAGCTTAAACGTGAGGGTAATAACGAATGGCTATAGATGAAAAGAAAACAGTCGAAAAATCTCAAATCAATGGCACTATCATTCCATTACCCATGCCTGCTCAACTTCACTATGAGTTAACCATCAGAAATAAAAGCACTGGTGATTTATGGCTCATAGAACCAGAAGACGGCGTACAAATTACGAGAGCAGTTGATTGCGTTCCCAGTAAGATGACTTTCAAAGTACCTAAAGACCCTAACCTTAATTTTGAAGAAGGTGATACCGTCAAGTTCACGTTAAACGGAGGGGCGGTATTCTTTGGGTATGTCTTTGAGAAACAGCGTGACGGTAAGAATTCGATATCAGTTACTTGCTATGATCAAATACGCTATCTCAAGAATAAAGACTGTTATGTTATTGGAGCTATGACGGCGACAGAGTTCATCAAAATGGTAGCCGATGACTTTGGCTTGAAATGTGGTTATATGGATGATACCGTATGGAAAACTCCGGAGAAACCTCAAACCATATTCAAAGATAAGTCATTGCAAGAAATGATATGCCAACTACTCGATAAAACGGCCATATACACGCCTAATCATGCGTTCTATCATTTGTACGATGATGCGGGCGAGTTACGGCTAGCATCGTTTGAGACTATGAAGACAGATATTTACATTGATGATGAGTGTATGGAAGATGTGCAGTATACGACCTCCATAGACAAGGAAACTTACAACTATGTAAAAATCGTCCGTACAGTTCCAAACGGCGCATCAAGTAAGTTGGAGAACACTTTCATAGCTAAGGACGATAAGAACATCGAGAAATGGGGCAGATTACAGTATCTGCTCATTCCTAAAGAGAAGGACGTCAACGCAGTAGCGCAAGCCAAAGCAATCATGGCTCACAAAAACAAGAAAAGCCGTGAGATTAAGTTGAAAAACGTCATTGGCGATGTGCGTGTACGCGGTGGATCCTTGGTGTACATCAATCGAAACTTTGGCGATATGATTGTTAACAATTATATGATGGTAACATCTGTTACTCATACGTTTAAAACAGGATTTCACGGAATGGATTTAGATTTACGATACGTTGATAATGACGCAGCTTATGAAGTTGCAAAAGACGAAGATGCGGAAGCAGTTAAGAAGATTGAAGCTGCTAAAAAGACCAAAGGTACTGCAGTCACTACTGGGGCAGGCGGTACAGCGGGTCAAGTTGATACTGCATTCAGCGCCAATGACGGCCGAGTATCTCAATACGGCAGCCAAGGCTGTGCTGACACAGTATGCGCTACTGGGTCTTGGTACAATTCTGATTTGAAAGATGAGTACAACAAAGGCACGGCAAGAGTTGATACGCTTCGCCAAAATCTCGAGGCTAAAGGTTATACAACGGAACAATTCAACGGATACGCTAATAAAGGCGATTTGTTGATTTATGGTGATGATGAACACGTTGTTATTGCAGATGGTGCAGGTGGATGCTTCGGTAATTCTTCTAAACGTGGCTATGCTATGAAATATGGCAACGCAAATTATGCGTGGCATAATGACGAAGCACCAACTAAGATTATTCGAATGGGGGCTAAATAATGGATAGCGAGTACATGAAAATCGTTAACACGATTAAAGAAATAGCGAGCACCGTTATATCGAATGGTGAACCTATGGAAGTAGTCGTTGGCGAAGTTGTCAGTGTGTCACCGCTCGCTATTAAGATTGACCCTAAACTAACCGTGCCTGAAGAGAACATTATTCTTACTAAAAATACCTGTGAATGGACTATGGAGATGAGTGTTGATCATGTCACAGAAAACCGAGCAGGTGGCGGCGGTATGGCTGAATTTGCTAGCCATAACCACGACTACGTAGGTCGTAAGAAGTATCTCGTTCATAACCAGTTAGTTATGGGGGATAAAGTCATTATGTTGAAGGAAACCGGCGGACAGCGTTACATAGCATTAGACCGTTGGTATAACCCGAACAGGGGGTGCACGACTAAGTAATGGCAGATAATTTACTATTACCAAAACAAAATAACGATGCACTTATTCCTGACACAGTGAATTATATTGAACCGTCGCATACGTATGATGTTGATTTTAGAACGGATAGCCAAATTAGGGGCTATGCTGATAAGTTGCGAGCTATGGAGCAGGCGATTTACAAAATCATCAATACGGAGCGATACCAATATATCATTTACAGTTGGAATTATGGCATCGAACTACAAGACTTATTCGGTCAGCCAATTCCGTATGTGTACGCCGAGTTACAGCGACGCATAGAAGAGGCTTTACTGAATGACGATAGAATCACTAAAGTATACAACTTTGACTTTAGCCACGAAGGTGGTGACGTCATGGTTGAGTTTGATGTAGATACCATCTATGGTACGCTACAAAAAATCAAGAAAGGGGTGAAAGGTATTGTATGAGCATATGACGGCCAATCGAATTGAAAAACGAATGCTCGATAGAGTTAAAGATGAATTCGATCGGCGCGAAGGTAGTGTTATATATGATGCTACGGCTCCAGCAAGTGTAGAGTTCGCAGAGCTCTACATCCTAGCAGATGTTATTTTGAAACAAGCGTTTGCAACTACGGCAGACCGTGAATTCTTAATACTTCGGGCGGCAGAGTTTAATATTTACCCGGAACCAGCAACGCAAGGCGAATTTGAAGCCCAGTTTAATATGGAAGTACCGATTGGCTCCAGGTTTAATTACAATGAATATAACTTTGTTGTAACGGAGATAATCGACGACACGGAGCATAAGTACAAACTCAAATGCGAACAGTACGGGCGCACTCCTAATGCGACTACAGGTGATATTACGCCAATCCAAGGTATTAATGGCCTTACCTCCGCTAAGATATTGAAAAATATCACGCCTGGTGAAGATGAAGAAGACACGGAAGTATTTAGAAAACGATACTTTGATGCTTTGAAATCAAAAGCTTATGGTGGCAATGGTGCTGATTACAAGGAAAAGGTATTAGCTATCCCTGGTGTAGGCGGTGTTAAAGTATACCGCTGTTGGAATGGTGGCGGTACAGTTAAGTTAGTCGTCTTAAATAGCGACTACAAACCGGCAGCAGATGAACTAATTAAGGAAGTAGAGAACGTTATAGACCCCGCACCGAAAGGCAAAGGCTATGGACTCGCTCCTATAGGTCATACTGTAACAATCGAAAAGGCTGAACCTGTAACTGTCAACTACCGAATTGAAGTAACTATGATGAGCGGTCACACAATTAACGAAATTCAAACTCTTGCTGAAAACGCTATCAAGCAACGATTACTTATTCGTGCTAAAGAATGGTGTACTCAAGACGAGAAGGATCATGTTATTCTACGGTCTAGCCTGGTAACAGCTTTGATGGTTGAACTTCCTAACGTTCTTGATGTGGGTAAAATTACCGTAAACGGTGCCGCGATATCAAAACTTGAATTAAAGGATAATCAAATCCCAGTATTAGGGACGATTACTTTGGTGGCAGTATGATTACAGATTTCGGTATTTTTAAGCGAGATATTGATATCTCACAATTCGCCGTTCCGTTAACTCGAGATTCTCGGGATATCCAAGAAGTGTATCGAGTGGAATCGGCTGAATTACAACTACTATGGGATATCATGCTAGATATCTTTAAGGAAGAATACATCTATACCGCCGCAGATTACGGGCTTGAAGCATGGGAACAAATATTAGGCATCAATCCTCCGGATTTGACAGACACAGAAGGGCGCAGAAGTGAAATATTATCGGTATTAATCGGACAGCGTCCTTTTACTCTGCCAAAAGTACAAGAAATGCTCAATTTTAAATTCGGTAGTCACGTAGTAGAGCACTCTGTTGTATCTGATAGGTATGAGTACTGGCTAGACGTAGTAGATGGCTTTGAGACCCAATTAAACAATATTATTGATTATGTCGAGCCTTTAATTCCTAAGAACTTAATCATCAAAACTAAAAGTACTACAAACCTTAACGGCGAAATATACATCGGCGCTATCTCTGATGTATATGAATCCTTCCATGTCGGGGCGGCATTAGATAAGTTTGACTTCAAAGTAGGCTCTGACATTAATATAGGCATGAGCTTCGACGTATTAGAAACAATTAAAGTATAAGGAGAACACATGGCTTCAATTTATCCAAATACACGATTAACCAATTATGGTCGTGAGTTAATCGCAAGATCGCAAGCAACTGGTAAGAAGTTGCAGTATATTAAATTAGTTACTGGGGACGGCCAACTAGATAACCAAAATATCGATACTATGACTTCTGTAATAGCTCCAAAATTGGAGTGCCCGTTTACCTCTAATGGCGAATTCGTAGGAGATGGTCAATTTAGAATTGAATTTGCAGTAGGCAATAGTACAGTAACTAATGGATTCTTTGCTAGGGAATTAGGCGTATATGCTAATTTAGAAGGTGAATCTGATTCCGCTGCTAGATTAATTGCATATAGTAATGGCGGTAACTACGCATCCTATATTCCGTCTAAGGAGACACCGATTAATTCTAAAGTATTCTCCTTAGATGTTGTAATTGGCAACTCAACAAATGTAACCGTTAAGAAGATTGATGCGGCGTATCTGACAAGAGGTGCATTAGAGGCCCATAGCCGTGATACAAGTGCGCACGCTCCTATCACAGACCAAATTAAAGCAATCCTCGGTAGTGCAAACTGGAAAGACTCCCCAGCGAGTACGCTTGTTACAATTAAAAACTTATTAGGCCAAGGTGCTATAGTAGCGTCTAAACTTGATGCTAACGCGGGCTTTGTTAAATTTGCTAATGGTTTCACTATCCAGTGGGGATTTGGCGGCCAAGATAATGTAGTCAAGACAGAAGTGACATTTCCTATTAGATTTACAAGATTATTCATGGCTAATGCGATTGATGCGTATTGGAGTGGGGCAGATACACCAAGATATTTTGCAAACTCTGTAAGCGAAAGCAATAATACAAAAGCTGTATTTGTGGCGAGTGATAGATATGCGGCATCCTATTACTGGTTCGCACTAGGGATTATTTAATTACCTACCGCGATATATCTGCCCCAAGCACTAGTTTTATTTAATCCATCTCTCGCCGCCTGAGAATATACTTTAACCCCTGTTCTAGTATGCTCTCTAAATGAATGGACCTGGTTATCAGTATTGTTGCCATTCACATCATTACCAACTGCTGCGAAGCAGGCAGTATCAAAGGAAACAGGAAATGAAATTGTACCTCCTATTGGTACGTTATTAAACGCTCCCCACTGGGGAGTTACTTTAATAATTCTATCGTTTTACGTAATTCACGAATGGTTTTGTGTGTATACACCCTGGTAGTGATATCACCTTGTTTATGGCCTAGTAAGGAGCGTAACGTGTTAGGTGGCGCAACCGCATCAAGTAAACTTGCGAATGTGTGCCTGGTATCGTGGATAGCGTGCTTGCAGTTAAGCTGTTTCATAATATCCCGGAAGTGTTTGCGAAACGTCGTGTAGCTGATAGTGAATAGGTAATCGCTAGTATGTAGCTGCTCTATTATAGGCATGATGCGGTGATGAATGGGAATGATACGACCTTCACCGGCTTTTGTTTTAGCGTGTCTCACAATAAGGTATGCTGATCGTCTATTGATATCTTGCCTGCGTAAATTAAGTAGCTCACCGATGCGTAGTCCAGTGTAAAGCAGTATTAAAATCATACGGGAATAAGGAGTATCTATTGCCCATAATTTATTAATTTGTTGGCGAGTAAATACTCTCCTTTTTATCGTTGGTATGTTGGGTCCTAGATTTAGATGCTGGGCGTAATTAGTGATAGGGTAATCTTTAATGATTGCGTAATTAAATAATTGATTAAGTAGTGTACGGACTTTCTTACAAGATGAGTAGGAAAGTCCTTTTACGTGCATGGAATTAATCACACTTTGAAGGTGCTGAAAATGAATATCCGTGATAGGCATATCCGATATGTTGGATATGTGTTTAAAAGCAATGTGATAAGACTTGACAGCGCTATCAGAAATAGTCTGAGAGTGAATAGGCAACCACTCGTTAAATAGTTGCCTTAATGTAATGGTATTGCGTTGTCTACGTTTTAGCATAACAGCGTAACGGCGCATAATTTCACCTCCGAAAGGATACGACTATGAATCAATATGTATTTGTGTTAAACGAAATGGGCGAACGAATTACGTCCTATGTTGATAATACAGTAACGCAAGAGCAGTTGTTAGCAACTGCAAAACAAGAATGGCCAGATGCAGCAGATTATATTTACTCTGCAGATGGCGATAGCATGCTAGATGAATTTATGAAAGGTAAATTCTATATAGACGGCAAATTCGTTGCGCCTGATCCGTATGTTCCTACAAAGGAAGATAAGATTAACGCGATTAAATCTGAATACGAGCCTCGCTTCAAATCCTTAGAAGAGGCTCAGCGCAGATTGTTATTAATGGGAAAACCTACTGCAGCTATTAGCGCGCAGTATATTAAATTGAATAACGAAATGGTAACACGTATTAAGGAGGTACAATAATATGCCTAAATATATCGGAGAAAGTAAAGTACCTGTTATGGAATTCTGTGAGTACTGCTGGGAAGTGCTTAACGAAGACGGAACATGCCCAACAGAGGGCTGTGTCCATAATGATTTAATGGACGAGGTACACGAAGATGAAACTGCCAGTCCTACACAACTTTAATGCAATCAAAGGGGAAGTGATTTCTCTTAACATTGGCTATAACAATGTTGTTGCAAGTGAAAATCTGTTCGCCTGTGTTCGTAAATATTCACCGGACGAAGACTATAAAGCAAAGTTTGACATTGGCGTATCTACTGATGAGCTAGAAAGCGATGAGGCATCTAAAATCACTCTTTCGCTTGATACAAGCGCTTTAGAAGTCGGTAAATATCAATGGGATTTATTTCTTTGGAGTGGCGACCACCCTATTAAATGTCTTGTAAAAGGACAGATTAATATAGTTGACGGTATTAGTAATAGGGGGAAATGATGGACGAACTACACATTCACGAAGACAAGGAAGTAATCAAAGTTAAAGACAATACTCAAATCGTTAAACTACAAGGGCCGAAGGGTGAACCAGGAGAGCAAGGGCCTCCTGGGCCTCCTGGCCCTCCTGGCCCTCCTGGCCCTCCAGGCGAACCTGGTCGAAATGGTATTGACGGATTAAACGGTGAGCGAGGGCTGCAAGGTCCTCCTGGACCTCCTGGGCCGCCTGGTGCTCCTGGTAAAGATGGAGTTAATGGCCTTAATGGCGACCCTGGTCCTAAAGGTGAACCAGGTAAAGATGGAAAACCGTTTACTTACGATATGTTCACGGCAGAGCAATTAGCGGCTTTAAAAGGGCCAAAGGGCGATCCCGGACCGCCTGGCCCTCCTGGTACTGGTGCTAATGTAGACCTTAGTGGATATACAACAAAGACAGATGCTGATAATCTTTATTTAAAGAAAGTAGATTTAAGAAACTATCTAACAATGTTAGGCGACCCTAAGTATGCGTTAAAAACAGAGTTAACTAGTTATTTACTAAAAAGCGATGCTGAAACCAACTACAGCAAAAAGACTGAATTAGATAACTATGTTAAAAAATCTGAAATTAATCAGTATACTTCAGCATCTAATGTACAACTTACTCCAGAACAGCTTGAAAAATTAAGAGGGCCACAAGGCCCTAAAGGTGAGCCATTTAGATATAGCGACTTTACACAGGAACAACTTAACGCACTTAAAGGGCCAAAGGGTGATAAAGGCGAACCCTTTAGATATTCTGATTTTACGGCAGAACAATTATTGGCTTTAAAAGGGCCTAAAGGAGACCCTGGAAGCGGTGGCGGACAAGCAACTTCGCAACCAATCGAATTATATGAAGTGGTTTGGGGTATTGCTAAGGCTGGAGCATATGGTGCGGATAGAGGATATTTAGCATTTGACCCCTTAACTGGTTGGGGGTACTTGCATTTTGATTTTATATTGACTAACCCTTCTGGCAATGGGGGTATGGTTGCACAGCTCCCACCAAATGCACCAGTCGCAGTACGACTAATAGAAAAAAGCGTTAATGTAAATAATAATAGTGTTTATGTTGAACGAAACAGCCGTATAATTAAAGCCTGGGGTGTACCGGCGAACACACGTTATATTATTGATATTATAGGGTACTGGAGAAAGGGGTAAATAATGTGGACTTGGCAGTTTGAGTTAAACGACATATTAACCACCCTTACGATTGTAGGGGTGGTTGCAGGTGCAGGATATAGATTGTTAATTATTCCGTTGTTACAACAATTAGACTCACAACGGATGCAAGACAATCTTATTTTTCAAGAGAAATGGGGTGTGCTAACTGATACGCTAAAAGACTTGAAAGATGAAATTAAATTATCACGTGCGGAACGAATTAAAGCTGAAAGCAAGCAAGTGTTGTTGTCAGCAAAAGTTGAAGCCTTAGAAGTACGTGTTGATGATATAAAGGAAGAACTTCATGAACATACCGCCAAATCTCATCAATACAATTAAAAAATCATATCAATCTGTGAGGGTGGCTAACTTCCACCCTACAGGTGTTTTGGCTACAAGGGTACTAGTATTGGTTATGCTAGTACCTGTTTTATTAGTAGTTACTCAATATATCATGGCTTTTATTAGTGGTTATGTATCTGATGATGCCAATAAAATAATTAGCGTTGGTATTAATATCATAGATCATATCTTCATTCCGTCTGTGTTAACCGCATTAGTAGGTTTTCTTGCTTTATGGATTGATAAAGATGGAAATGGGATACCAGATAAATTAGAAGAACCACCAAAGATACCTATGATTGAAAGGGGCAATGTGGATGACAAACATTAGTTTAAGTGATTTGAATAATTATTGTAGCCGTGCAGTAGGTGAAATTAATAAGGTATATCTGCATTGGACTGCTGGTAGATATAATCAACAATTTGATGATTATCACATCAATATTGATGGTAGCGGCAATATTTACATTGACGGCGAATTAACAGACCATAAGAACCACACATGGATGCGTAATGGCAGGTCTGTAGGCATATCCTTAGATTGCGCCTATGGGGCTCAATGGGTAAATGACTTAGGTGATTATCCACCGACTGCTGCGCAAATTGAAACGCTAGCGCAAGTGGTTGCCGTATTATGCGTAGACCTAGGACTGCCTGCTAGCATTAGCAACGTGTTAACCCATGCTGAGGCAGCGGATAACATGGACGGGTTTTACGCACATGATTCATATGGACCAACAACTACATGTGAGCGTTGGGACTTATGGGTAGTTACCCAAGGTGATGAACCTGGTAGTGGTGGTGATGTAATTCGTATGAAAGCTAAATATTATGCTCAACAATGGGGAAGTAATATATAGGGGGTATATATGTATGAAAAAATCAAGTCTACAGTTACTGGCTATCCTAAGCTTTATTATATTGTCGGTGCTATTGTGCTCCTCTCCGTCTTTTGCTGCTGGTACATCTTCCATGAACCAACAGGAAGCAACAATCACGATTCCCTTAACACAGTGGAACGAATTGAAAGACAACAACGCGAGAGCGTTGAGCTTAATCGAAGCATCCAACGTTCCATTGACCGAAGCGCAGACCTTGGTCGTGAAGCAAAGGGAAGAGTTGAACGAAGCACACAATACAATATCGACATTGGAAACAGAATTGATGAAAGCCAAAATGCTATCCATGAAGCAAGAGGTTACCTTGAACGAAATGTCGAGCTCTTTGATAGAATTGAAAGGGCAAATCGACAACGACAAGAGAACAATCAAACGACTACGGATGCAGCGCAACCTATCTCAGATGGTGGGAGCGGGAGCAGTAATCGGAGTAGTGATTCATCGGTAAAGAGGTGATCCAAATATCTCCCTAGCCTTGCGAGGGTGGACGTAAGGCAAGCCCCAGGTAAATACTACCTGGGGCTTTTTGTGTTTGACATCATTTTGACATCATTTTATTAAAAAATATGTAGAAATATAGGCAAATAAGAAAGTATAAAATACAGTAAAATACTGTATTTGTAGGGTTTGTCAGCGGTATATAAGTAAACTCTTAATCAGGGTGTCCAGGGTTCGAACCCCTGGTGGTCCACCAAATAAACCC
>OGKK01000046.1_pt1 | contig 40917 bp, 22 predicted proteins | sample 1572401 | NCBI WGS metagenome assembly OGKK01 (sample SAMEA2582155, study PRJEB24529) | metagenome | biome: Human gut stool | place: China | collected 2011 | reverse complement strand
TGCCCAGACAACAGCGGTTACGCCGAAAAGCGGGTGCAAAGTTACTACTTTTTCTCGTATCTCGCAAATTTTCAGTGGGTTTCTTCTCTTTTTCCCCTTCTTTTTTTGTTTTCTTTACTAATGAAACGTTTTTTTCTCGCCTTTTTCGTCTTTTTCGCCGATTTATTTTGTATCTTTGCATCCCGAAATTAGAATATTGTAAAAGGTATGAAGAAAAAGAATAGTATGCAGATGATGCTTGCCTCCATGGCTCTGATGCTGATGGCAAGTCCAGCCTTTGCACAGAAATTCAAGGTGGCAAAGGTGGAGAGAACCCGTATATTGGTAGATAAAAAATGGGATGCCCAGCCGGATGCTGAGGCTGCGAAGTTCATCGCCCCTTATCAGCACAAGGTGGATAGCATTATGGGACCTGTAGTGGGATCCGTGGCTCATGATATGACCCGTCATCGCCCTGAGAGCGAGTTGAGTAATCTGCTTTCTGACATCCTGGTATGGGGTGGCGGACAGTTTAATGAGCAGCCTGTCTTCTCGGTGTATAACATGGGTGGCATCCGTGCTGACTTTGCCAAGGGCGATATCAACGTAGGCGATGTGAGCGAGGTGGCTCCTTTCGAGAACAAAATCTGTTTCCTCACGCTTACCGGCGAGAAGGTGCTTGAACTCTTCCAGCAGATAGCCCACCGTGGCGGTGAGGGTGTGAGCCATGCCGTAAGAATGGTTATCACCCGCGACGGAAAGCTGAAGGGCGTAACCCTGAACGGAGAACCTGTCGATCCAGCCAAGAGCTATCGCATAGCCACCCTCGATTATCTTGCCGAGGGCAACGACCAGCTTGTTGCCTTCAAGAGCGGTACCGATGTGGTGGCTCCTAAGTTGAAGGAGAACAATGTGCGCTACATCATCATGGACTATTTCCGTGAGATGAAGGCTCAGGGCAAGGTAGTGGAATCAAGAGTAGAAGGCCGCTGCGTAGTAGAATAGGGGAACGAAGCTTTCCGTGGATTTGTAATCCCCGGAAACCAGATAGACTAACTAAATAAGTACAGAAATGAAACATACATTATTATATATAGCGCTGGCGCTGGCATCATTTACGCTGCAGCCGGCAACAGTACAGGCTAAAGTCCTGAAGGATTCAAAGGGCAAGAAGGAGGCAAAGGCGCAGAAGGCTCCAAAGGTAGTGAAGCAGCTCGTGGTGCTTCATACCAACGATACCCACTCCTGCGTGATGCCTTACAATCCGAATCTCGCAGATACAGCCATAGCAAACCGTGGAGGCTACCTCCGCCGTGTGGCAATGATCAAGCAGGAGCGCAGTCTGAATCCAGATCTTCTGCTCTTCGACAGTGGCGACTTCTCTCAGGGATCTCCTTACTATTCGCTCTTCAAGGGGGATGTAGAAGTGGGATTGATGAACGAGATGAAGTATGATGCAGCCACCATCGGAAACCATGAGTTCGATTACGGCATGGACAATATGGTGCGTCTCTTCAAGATGGCAAAGTTCCCGATCGTTTGTGCCAACTACGATTTCACCGGTACTGAGCTGGCGGATATTGTGAAGCCATACGTGATATTGCATCGCAAGGGACTCAAGATTGGCGTCTTCGGACTGGCTCCGCAGCTTGCCGGCTTGGTGATTGAGAAGAATTACGGTTGCATCCAGTACCTGGATCCTATCCAGAAGGCGAACGAGATGACAGAGATTCTGAAGAAGAAGGAGAAGTGTGATGTCATCATCTGCATCTCTCATCTGGGCTGGAATATAGACGGCACGGATGATACCGAGGTGATTGCTGCATCCCGTCACATCGACCTGGTATTGGGAGGTCACAGCCACAGCCTCTTCCAGACGCTGAAGTACAGAACAGATCTCGATGGCAAGCAGGTGCCTGTAGATCAGAATGGCAAGGGCGCCATCTGGGTCGGTAAAATGACATTAGATATCGTAAAGAATAAATAGTACAGAAAAGTTTCTTGAAAAAAGATATAAACAGAAAAAGGCTCCTCATTGCGGGGAGCCTTTTTCTGTTTTATACCTTCCTTTGAGGGGGCTTTTTCTGTATTGATATTTGAAAGTTCTTATTCCTTGTTGGAAGAAGCATAGAGACCGATGCAGGCTCCGATGAAGCCGCCGCTCTTCTGAGTACTCAGGTTAGAGGCATCCACGCCCTTGGCGAGCAACTGCCAATCACCGCCTTCCTCGGCATAATAGAAATCGTAATATCTGTCATGACCCTCTACCTTCAGTCTTAGTTTACCTGCTTTGATAGGGGCAGAAGCAATGAGGACTTTGTTCTTCTCGGCACGTGTTAGAGTTATCATCAACTGTCCCTTCTTCATAGTCTTACCCAATACGAAGTTGTGGTCTTCCTTCTGCAAGAGGGCGATGCCCGCAATTTCCTTGTCGTTGCGAGGAGTAAAGTTGATTTCTGTCTCGGCAGTGAATGTGCCGTGCTGCTGACGAGCCCAGATGGCAGACATCGGGTCACGCTTGTAGATATTACCAGGCAAGAGACTCATCTTCAATTTACCATCCTCCACCTTATAGCAGTCAACAAAGTCGCGGAGGAACATCCACCGAGGATTCAGATCCTTCAAGCCTGCTCTATTGTCTGCTGCATCAAAATTATCCACGTAAGAGAAGTTTCCTGAGAACTCATTCTTTTCAGCTGGTTTCAGACCAGCCTTCTCTCCAATGGTAGAGATAGGAGTATTCTTGGCAAGAATCTCTGGCCAGCCATTCTTCCATGTTACCGGCAGAAGATAGGTGTCGCGACCTGTGTTGTACATATCCTCCTCGTATGGGCGGCAAGCCAGGAATACAGCCCACCAGTTACCCTTTCCATCTTCTACTATGTCTGCATGACCAGCGCTGGATACAGGGTCCTTGCGGTTTGGATCGAGTCCTGTACGCTGGGTAAGGATAGGGTTGTTTGGGCATTCTTCCCAAGGACCCATCGGATTTTTGGCACGCAGAATCACCTCGCTATGCCAGCCGCCTGTACCGCCTTCAGCACACATCAGATAATAGAACTTGCCCTTCTTGAAGAGGTGAGGACCCTCAATCCAGATAGGACGCGCCTCTACATGGGTTCCGCCACGCAGAATCTCCTTGAAGTCGCCCTTGATGCTGTCGCCCTTCACGTCGAATTCGAAGCAGCGGATAGCACGCTGTCCCTCGTAATCGGCACCGCCAACTACCGGACCGTTATGAACGATATATCCCTTGCCGTTGTCATCGAAGAAGAAGCTAGGGTCGATGCCATCAATCTTCTTCAGATAGATAGGTTCGCTCCAGCCCTTGGATGGGTCCTTTGACTTGACGAAGAAGTTGCCGGCACCCACATTGGTGGTAATCATATAGAAGGTCTTGTTCTTCTTGTTATAGCTGATGGCTGGTGCGAAGATACCGCCTGATACATGCTGACCCTTCAGAGGCACCTGCGATTGGCGGGTGAGCACATGCCCGGCTGGAGTCCAGTTTACCAAATCCTTGCTGGTAGAGAGTGGCACACCAGGAAAGAAGGTGAAGGATGAATTCACCAGATAATAGGTGTCACCCGCACGACAGAGGGATGGGTCGGGATAGAATCCTGCCAATACAGGGTTGTAATACTGATGACTCTTGTCGATTGGCACATTGAATCGTGCATCGTTGCCGGCATACTTGAAGTAGTCGAACTGGGCATTCTGAGCCTGTGCTCCGGCAGCAAGCATCATCGAAAGCGATAAGATTGCTAATTTCTTCATTATATTCGTTGATTTTAAAGATTATACAATAAGATAAAAATGCAGCGGAAAACCTGGGAGGAGAATCCATACAGGTTTTTCCGCTGCAAAGTTACGGCTTTATTTGCAATCTTTCATTGTGAAATGTAACCAAGACTTTTTTCAAAGTTTCATAAAGCTTTGTTTTTGTTACATATTCTTTTTTCTATTGTGTATCATCTTTATTTCTTCATGGCATTCTGCATGTATTCTCTAGGAGAACAGCCATAGAGGTTCTTGAACATGGTGCTGAAACTTGCGGAATTGGAGAAGCCGCATGCGTACATCACTTCAGTGATGCTTTGCTTGCCATCCTTGAGCAATTTGGCTGCCTGCTGCAGTCGGATGTTGCGGATGAAGCTGTGTGGCGTCTGATTGGTCAGTTCCTTCATCTTGCGGTGCAGGTGTACACGACTGATGCCCACCTTCTGTGCTATCATGTCCACACTCAGGTCGGAATCGTTGATGTTTTCGTTGATAACCTCCATTATCCGTTGCATCAGGGAATTGTCAGGTGTCTGCATTTCTATCTGTTCTACCTGGTGATTCTGGCTTTCATTGCCCGTAAACTTATTGCGCAAAGTGCGGCGCACGGTGAGCAGGTTGATGATGTTGCGGTGCAGAATGTCCATGTTGAACGGCTTCAGAATGTAGGCATCGGCACCGGTCTGCAATCCTTCCAGCTGGTCTTCCTCACGGCTCTTGGCTGTGAGCAGGATGATAGGCACATCGTTGGTGTTGATGTTTGATTTCAGCTTGGCGCAGAGGGTGGTTCCGTCCATTTCCGGCATCATGATGTCGCTGATGACAAGGTCTGGCTTATTCTTCAGAATCTCGTTCAGTGCCACCTTTCCGTTAGGATATGTGCGAATCTTGAAGTCGCTGGAGAGCTGTGCTTTCAGGTATTCCTGAATATCCTCTTCGTCTTCCACAATCACGATTTCTGCCTTGGCTCCCTTGGCAGAGGTTGGGGTAGTATCGGAATTGTTCAAGGTTTCGGCTGGTTGGTCATTGTTTTCTGCCAGCTGTTCTTCCTGTTCTGCTTCAGCAAGTTCATTATTCTGATCTTTCTTCATCTCTTCTTCCTCGATGATCTCTTCTGGTTTGAGATGATCCTTGCCCAATGGAATGCGGATGATGAACTCGCTTCCGTGTTCAAACTTGCTTCCCTTCTCGCCCTCGTTGTTGCGGGCTGAGATGGTTCCGTAGTGCAGTTCCACGAGCGAGCGGGTGAGATCGAGACCGATGCCCGTACCGACGTTGCGGTCGTTAGGGTCGTCAGGGGTCTGGTAGAAGCGCTGGAAGATAGTTTCCAACTTATCCTTCGGGATGCCTATGCCGCTGTCCTTGATGCTGATGTAGGCATGGTGGTCGGTGTGGGTGAGCGAGAGGAGGATGTGGCCTGCCGTAGGGGTAAACTTGAAGGCATTCGAGAGGGTGTTAATTATCACCTTGTCGAAGTTGTTGCGGTCTATCCATACTGGAAGCTCTTCGCAGTCATGCTGGTATTCGAAGTCGATGCTCTTGGCAATGGCTTGCTGCTTGAAAAGGTCGTATTCTTCATTGATGAACGAAACCATATCGGTTTTGCACATACGCATTACCATCTGTCCCTTGTCAATCTTTCTGAGGTCCATCATCTGGTTGATGAGGTGAAGGATACGTTCCGAGTTCTTTCGGATAATCTCGTAGATGCCTTGACGGTGAGGCTCTTTGTCTTCCTTAATCAGGGAGAGCAATGGGGTGATAATCAGTGTCAATGGCGTACGGATTTCGTGACTGATGTTCATGAAGAACTTGATCTTCGCCTCGCCCATCTCTTCGGCGTGGATGTGCTGCTGCAGGATGAGCTGGTCTTCCATCTGGCGCTTGCGGTGGCGCAGGTAGAGCATGATGGCTGCTATGAGGAGCAGCAGATAGAAGAGTTTTGCCCAGATGCTGGCATACCAGGCTGGGTGAACGATGATGGTGAACTCCTTCACCGGTGTTTCGTAGCCGTTGCAGATGGCCTTGATGCGGTATTTGTAGCTGCCGGGAGCCATGTGCGAGAAGGCAAGTTCGTTCTGTCCGGCTGGCACGGTGCGCCAGGCATCGCCGTTGATGCTGTAGGCGTATCTTATCTGCTCCACATTATTATAGGTGAGGGTAGAGAGCTGCAGGGAGAAGGTGTTGTCATCGTGCGAGAGATTGAACTCCCGTGCCACCGTTACCCAGCTGTCTGTGATGGTATAGCTGCCCGACTCCATGCCTGGGGTCACTGCCTTGTTGTTGACCACGAAGCCCGAGATAACCACCTTTGCCTGCCATGGGTGCTGCTTTACCCGGTCGGCCTGGAACCAGTTGATTCCGCCAGAGCCACCCATCAGAATCACCTTCTTATCCTGGGTGGTGCATACGGAAGCATCGCTGAACTCGTTGCTCTGCAGTCCGCTTTCGGTATAAAACCTGATGATGCTGCCATCCTTGGGGTTCAGCATGTTGAGTCCGCTGTTTGTACCCAGCCATATTTTGCCCTTGTTGTCTTCCGTGATACTCGCCACACCGTTGTCGGTGAGTCCTTGGGCTGTGGAATAATGTTTAGGCTCTATTCCTTTTCTGAAGTCGAAGCAGAAGACTCCATCCTCGGTGCCATACCATACGTGGTCTTTGCTATCTACAAACACGCAGTGCGAAAAACTGTTCTTGTTCAGGCAGTTGATGCCCTTGAAGGTGGAAACCCAGCTGTTTCGCTTGCGGTCGAGGCACGCCAGTCCCACAGAGGTGGCTATATACACGTGGTTGCCATCCTTTGATAAGGCCATCTTGATGAGGTAATCGTTGGGCAGGCTGTTAGTCTTGAGGTTGTTGTCTGCACCATATTTAGCCTTGTAGTTCCTTCGGCTTCCGTCTTTCTGCAGGCAGAAGAGACCTTCGCCCATGGTGGCTATCCAGATGTTGCCCTGTGGGTCTTGCTTGATATCGAAGATGCCCACTGACTTGCTGATGCCCAAATCAACAGGGTGGAAGCTTCCGGCTGCATCCATATAGCCCAGACCGTCGGTATAGGTTCCCACCCAGGTTCTGCCCTGTTCGTCCTTACAGAGGGTGAGCACGGTGTGCTGGTTCAGGAAATGCCCCTCTACGCTGCGGGTTGCTATATTAAATAGGTATAGGCCATCCTTGTCGGTACCCACCCACACCTGGTTGCCCTGGTTGATGCTGAGGCTGGTAACGCAGTTTTCGCCAATCACGTTGCGGCTGCCCAGGCGGAAGCCCATGTAGTTGAAGTCGTTTTGTATGTTGCTCTGCATGAACACGCCTTTTTGCAGCATGCTCACCCAGATGTTTCCCTGATTGTCTTCTATGATGCTGGTTACCTTGCTCTTGGCCAGGTTCACCAGTCGGCTGAAGAGAGGGTTATCCTGCAGGAATCCGGTCTGAGGGTCATATACATAGATGCCCAGTCCGTCGCAGCCGATATAGAGCTTGTTATTGCGGCTGATATAGATGTTTTCGATGGGCAGGTTTCCGATGCTGCTGATTCGGGTAAAGACGTTGCTTCCTGCCCTGAGCAGATGTACGCCCTGGTTCTTGCTGGCGAGATAGAGGTTGCCCAGGACGTCCTGTTGGATATCCTGTGCGTCCACGCCTTCGGTACCGACAAAGTGGGAGGTGACTCTACCGTTTGTTTCCTTGCGGTAGAGTTTTCCGTCTTCGGTGATGATCCAGAGTCTGCCCCGTTTATCTTCCAGGAGTTTGTGGATATATTTCAGTTTTTCCACCTCTCCCTTCATGGCATGGCATTCCTGGGCATCTTTCTTCTTAATCATGATGCCATAACCGGATGTAGCCACGGCTACGTCTTTATTCTTTAGGGGATATACCTGCTTTACGTAGGTGGCGAGTTCTTCGCCTTTGGAGTCGAGCATGGGAATTTTGTGGAATTCGCTTCCTGTAAATTCCAATAAAGAATTATTGGTTCCCAATAAGATATGTCCCTTATCGTCTTGTGCTATGCTATTGATATAGTTGCTTTTAAGACCTAAAAAATTGGACATATCTTTCTTCATTACGGTGATATGGTAACCATCGTAAGTATTCAAACCATTACGGGTGGCTATCCAGATGAATCCGCTCTTGTCTTGAAATACCTGCGTGGCGAGATTGCTTGAGAGTTGATTGTCTGTATTAAACAGTTTACCACTTTGTGCCCATGCCTGAATGGAGAAGAGACAAGCCATCAGCGTGATGATTAATTGGTTTAAAGATTTCATGCTTTGTTTATATTATAGTTTTATTATCTGTTTGCAAAAATACACTTTTTTGTTGGAATATCAGAATAAATCGGTAATTTTTTGGTTGCAAGTAACCATAATACACTCTTTTTTACCCTCATATTCGGACGATGTAATATGGCACAAAGTATATGTTACACGCATAAACTCTTTATGAAGTATCGGTTACGTAGGATAAAGCTTATTTGGGGATTTATTTATACCTTTGCACCATCAAATAATGAATAATTGTTTTGGTTTTAGGTTTAAGTTTGTTATGAAACGGTGGTTTTAGGTTATTAAATATTCTTTTGCTAGTTTTCTATAAATAGGTTTATAGCATTTGAGTTCAATTTAATATGAATATATTATGATTGAAGGATCATGATTAATTGGTTTTATGGAAATGGTGCGTAGGGATACGCGCCATTCTCTTTTTAGGGTACTAAAGATTGCTTCTAGGTATGATAAATAAATAACAATCAGAAAAAGTGATAAAATCTAAAAATATATATTATGAACAGAAAGAACTTTATAGCCTTCCTAGCTCTTGCGATGTTTGCATTGGTGGGGAATGCGGCTGGCAACCAGGCAGCTCTGCAAGTTGATGGAATATTGCCGGCACTGCGTGTAGAGGGCAAGAATCTTGTTGATGCCAATGGTAAGATCGTAGTCTTGCATGGAGTAATGGATACGCCCAACCGATATTTCAACGGTTGGAGATGGCAACAGTGGAAAGCTGATTATTCAGAATCAGATATACAGCCTTGCTTGGAATATTTCTCCAAGCAGTTTTCGGCTATTACCGACAAGGAGCAGGGAGCTTACTGCACCGTGTTCCGTCTGCACATGGATCCTTGCTGGACCAACGATCCAACGAAGAAGGCAGAGAATGAGGCTGATATCTCGGCGTTCAGCATGGCACGTTATCGTCTCTATCTCCAGAAACTTTATATCCCATTAATCAAGGATGCTATCGCCCATGGGCTTTATGTCATCGTTCGTCCACCGGGAGTCTGTCCACAAGACATTAGTGTTGGTGATAAGTATAACCGCTATCTCAAGTCGGTATGGAAGGTCTTCGCTGCTGATGAGTATATCCGGCAGAACTCGGGATTGATTTCCATCGAACTTGCCAACGAGCCGGTGAGAGTTCATCTTTCAGATGGTAAGGATTCAGAGAAGGCGTTGCGCGATTTCTTCCAGCCGGTGTTGGATGTGATTCGTGAGCAAGGTTTCAAGGGAATCATTTGGGTACCGGGTGTCGGTTATCAGAGCCAGTATCAGAATTATGCCGAGTATCCTATCACAGACAGCGAGGATAATTTCTCGTATGCCGTACATGTATATTCCGGCTGGTATGGCAACATGACCGACAAGAACTGCAATCACGATACCTTTATCCGCAACTTCAAGAGTCAGGTGCCGATGGTAGAGACAAAGCCTATCATGGTAACGGAGATAGACTGGAGTCCGGAAGATCCTGACAAGGCGAACGAAGGCCACTATAACGAATGGGGCCAGTGGACTCAGCCAAACCTGGGCAGCTGGGCAACGGCATCTACCTCGAAATGGGGAATGGCATGGAAGGCGGTGCACGACCATTACGGCAACATCGGTATGACTATCACCCATCCTCAGGAGTATTACGACATAGACGAGTATCTGAAGACCGGCAAGGTAATACCGGGCTTCCAGAATGCCAAGAAGCACAATCTCTTTGAAGAGTGCTGCGGCTATGCCTGCATGAACTGGTACAAGGAATGGTACATGAAACAGACGGATACGGGAATTGAGCAGAATGTGAACGATGCTGAGGTTATCGCCACCTATTATTATAATATAGCTGGTGTAAAAGTGAATAAACCTGAAAAAGGTATTTATGTAGTGAAACAATTGTTAAAGGGCGGAAAGGCTCGTTCTTACAAAGTTTGTTATTAACGGCAAAGTATCTGTTACAAGAGACAAAGTGTATCTGAAATGAAACAAGTATCTTTGCACCCGTGAAACTGAAAAAATAACGTGAACATAAAATAATTAAGCATAAATCAAAAATGAATAGAACATGATTGAACAAGTCTTAACAATGAAACGGACAGCAGCCTTATGCTTGGTGGGAGCTTTCTGCAGCCTGAATGCTCAGGCACAGAAGATCCAGGTCAAGGGTAATCTTGTTGACGGTACAGGTGAGCCTCTGATAGGTGCCACTGTAAAAGTGAAAGGTAATGCCAGCGTCGGTGCGGTCACCGACTTAGATGGTAATTTCAGTATCAGTGTTCCTTCAGAGAATTCTACCCTCGTATTTACATACGTAGGTATGAAGACCAAGGAAGTAAAGATCGGTAAGAAGAGAGAGTTCAAACTTACTCTTGAAGACGACAACGCCATCGGCGAAGTTGTAGTCGTTGGTTATGGTCAGCAGAAGAAGGCTTCTGTCGTAGGTTCCATCACCCAGACTACTGGTGAGGTTTTGGAGCGTGCAGCTGGTGTCAGCGACGTTGGTTCAGCCTTGACAGGTAACCTCCCAGGAGTTGTTACAATCCAAGGCAATGGTATGCCTGGTGAGGAGGAACCTCAGATTATCATCCGTGGTTCTAGTTCATGGAATAATTCCGACCCTCTCGTTCTCGTTGATGGTATTGAACGTCCTCTGAGCAGCGTGGACATCTCTTCTGTGGAGAGCATCTCTGTACTGAAGGATGCTTCTGCTACTGCAGTCTATGGTGTGAAGGGAGCCAATGGTGTCATCTTGGTTACCACCAAGCGTGGTCAGGAAGGCAAGGCTAAGATTGACGTTGGTTTCAATGCTACGTTGAAAGCTCCTTCTAAGTTGCCTAATAAGTACGACTCTTATGATGCGTTGATGCTTCGCAACCAAGTGGTAGAGCGTGAACTGGGCATTTATCCTGAAGGTGTTTCATATCTTCGTCCTCAGTCTTTTATAGACAACTATCGAAACCAGACTACTCAGGAGCAGCGTGAACGTTATGCCAATGTGGATTGGCAGGATGCACTTTTCAAAAAGTCTGCTGTGTCCTATAATGCCAACGTGAACGTGAGTGGTGGTACAAAATTCGTTAAGTACTTCGCTTCTGCTGATTTCGTGCATGAGGGTGACCTCTTCCGTGAGTATGACAATGGTCGTAACTACAACTCTGGCTATGGATACAATCGTATCAATGTTCGTAGTAACTTGGACTTTGCCATTACAAGTAGCACTACTTTGAAGGTAAATGTGGCTGGTAGCAATGGCGTAAGAAAAGCTCCTTGGAGTAACATGAGCAATAGTGAGTGGCAGATTGGTCAGCAGTGGGCTGGTGCTTATAACATCGCCCCAGATGTGTTCTTGCCACAATATTCTGACGGCACATGGGGATTCTATCCATCTGCTTCCAATGTAAGTAACTCTGCACAGAATCTTGCTATCGGTGGTACAGCACAGGCTACAACCACTCGTATCAATACAGACTTTACCCTTGAGCAGAAATTGGATTTCATAACCAAAGGCTTAAATTTCCGTGGTACTATCTCTTGGGATAATGTTTTTGTTGAGACAGGACGAGGTATCAATGACTTGAATAATGAAGCCCAGACTAAGTATATTGATCCTGAAACAGGTCAGGTTACTTATGGTAAAGAACTTGAAGGAAATAATAAGTTTGATTGGCAGCAAGGTGTGAACTGGTCAACGGAAGGTGGTTCTGTAGATAATAACCAGACTGTTCGCAACCTTTACTATCAGTTGCAGCTCAACTGGGCTCGCAAGTTTGGACAGCATGATGTATCAGCCATGGGATTGTTCTCACGTCAGGAGAATGCACGTGGTAGTGTGATGCCAACTTACCGTGAGGACTGGGCGTTCCGTGCTACTTATAGCTATGCTGGTCGTTACAACATCGAGTATAACGGTGCTTACAACGGATCAGAAAAGTTTAGCAAGGACAATCGCTTCGCCTTCTTCAATTCTGGAGCTATCGGTTGGACCATCACTGAGGAAAACTTCATGAAGTATCTTCGTGACAAGCACATCGTCGATATGTTGAAGTTCCGTGCTTCCTATGGTGAGATTGGTGATGACAACATTGGTGACCCATTTGATTCTAGTCGTCGCTGGTTGTATATGAGTCAGTGGGCTTATGGCGGCAAGAGTACGATGGATCTCGACCATACAGAGAGCATCTATACATGGTATCGACAGAACACTCTTGGAAATGATAATGTGAAATGGGAAACAGTTAAGAAAACCAACTTCGGTATTGATTATGGTTTCTTGGGAGGCTTGATTACTGGTTCTTTGGATTTCTTCTGTGACCGTCGTAATGACATCTTGATTTTCGGCTCCAACCGTTCTGTTCCTTCTTATTTCGGAACGACAGCACCTACTATTAATAAAGGTAAGGTTCGTACCAGTGGTTACGAGTGGGAATTGAAACTTAATAAGGTGTTTGCTAATGGCTTGCGACTCTGGGGTAATTTCAATATGACCCATGCCAAGAATAAGGTAATTTTGAAGGATGATGCCATCCTTACTCCAAATTATCAAAAGGAAGCAGGATTTGCCATGAATCAGTATCGCTCTTATATAGATAGGGGCTTTATCAATAATATTGATGATTTGATTGGTTCTCCGGCGCACGACTCCAATGACAATCACCGTTTGGTTGGTGACTATTACATTGTCGATTTCAATGGTGATGGTGTTGTTGATAGCAAGGACGCGGCTCCTGTAGGTTATAGCAGTAGTCCGCAGAACACCTATAATGCTACTATTGGTTTCGAATGGAAAGGGTTCTCTGCTTTCGCTCAGTTCTATGGAGTAACTAATGTGACCCGTGACGTAGGATTGGGAAGCTTTGGTAATAAGCTTGATAATGTTTATAATATTGGTACTTGGTGGAATAAGAATCAAAGCAATGCAGAATGTATCCTCCCTCGTTGGGGTGCTACTGCTTCAAGTTACACCGATGGTACACAGTATATGTATGATGGCTCTTACATTCGTTTGAAGAATGTCGAGATTGCTTATACCTGGACCAAGGGTTGGATTAAGGCATTAGGCGTAAACTACCTCAAGATTTACTTGAATGGTAATAACCTCTGGCTCTGGACTCGTATGCCTGATGACCGTGAGGCAAACCTCGGTGGTGGTGGTTGGTTGGGAGCATACCCTACGGTTCGCCGCTTCAACTTAGGTGTTAAATTCTCATTGTAATTATAAAAAAAATATTCAGATGAAAAATAAGATAAAGACATTAATGTTGACGGGATGCGTCTCGTTGGCTCTCGGTACTTCGCTGAGTTCTTGTCAAGACTACTTGGACAAGGAGCCAGACTCAACAGTTTCTGCAGACGATGCCTTTGCCAATTTCCGTAATTTCCAAGGTTTCGTTGAGGAAATATACAACTGTATCCCTGATAAAGAGAAATGTAACTATTGTCCTTCATGGAACTGGGGTGATGATGAAATCTTCAATCCAGAGGCTGATAATAGAATGACCCATCAGGTTGATTTAGGTAACTTCCGTGCATGGGAATCTACTGGTAACTGGCTAAAGCGTGATGGTGCTTCTACTTCCACAAATAAGTTCGACCACGGTATTTGGAACCATGCGTGGTATTGCATCAGAAAATGTAACCTCGGTTTACAGAATATCGACAAGTTTGTGACTGGAAGTGCTGAAGAGAAAAAACTGATAGAGGGCCAGCTCTATTTCTTCCGTGCATGGTGGCATGAGGAAATGATGCAGTATTTTGGTGGTATGCCTTATGTGGATACTTATCTCGATGCCAATGCCGAGTTGAATTTGCCACGCCTTTCTTATCAGGAATGCGCTGATAAAGCGGCAGCAGATTTCCGCAAGGCTGCCGAATTGTTGCCTATTAATTGGGATAAGACTTCTGCAGGTGCTGCCACACAAGGTAAGAATGATCTTCGCATCAATAAGATCATGGCTCTTGGTTATCTTGGTAAAACCTATCTTTGGGCTGCTAGTCCTTTGATGAAGAATGGTGCGCAGACTGGTGCCAGCAAGAATGGCAAGACTTATGATTATGATCAGGAATATGCTAAGAAGGCAGCTGAGGCTTTTGGTGAACTGCTCTCTCTTGTAGAAGCTGGTCAGACACAATATGCATTGGCAGAGTTTAAGTACAAAGACATCTACAATCATGAGAAATCTGATGATGCCAATAGCTGTTTTTCTGATATATTCTATACCAAGAAGCAGAACTGGAAAATGCCAGGAACGGTTGAAGCTATCTTCCGTGGTCCATCTGCTGATTTCAATGGCTCTAACTGGAACACCTCTAAGGTCTTTGGCCCTAAGGTACAGAAAGTAGTTGCTCATGATAATGTCATTCACCAACCTACGGCCAACCTTGTAGAGGCTTATGGAATGGCTAACGGAGAACCAATCTATTTGGTTGAGAATGGTCAGTATGTACTTAATCCAAAGTCTGGTTTCGACCCTAAGCATCCTTTCAAAAATCGTGATCCCCGTTTCTACCACGATATCGTCTTCGATGGTTTTAAGTATTTGAACGGATCACCTGGTCAGTATGCAGATTTACAGTATTGCCAATTATATACGGGTGGTAATATGCGCCCTATAGAAAATGCAAGCCGTACGGGTTATTTCATTCAGAAGTTGGTGCCTCATACTTGTAATGAAGTGGATAAAGATTACGACTGGGGTGCAGCTTTCCACTGCTATTTGCCATATATGCGTCTTGCAGACATATACTTGATGTATGCAGAGGCTTGTGCAGCATACGGTGGTGCTTCTGGCAAGTCTTCAAACTTTGGTAAGACCGCAGAAGATGCAATTAATACACTTCGCGACCGTTGTGGTGCTGGTCATGTTGCTCCAGAATTTGTTGCAGACAACCATAAGTTCATGGACGAGGTCCGTCGTGAGCGTGAGGTAGAACTTTCTTTCGAAGGATTCCGTTTTTGTGACTTGCAGCGTTGGTTGCTTCTGACAGAGGCACCATATAATCAAAAATTCTCACAGGAGTTTGACCGTGTGGAAAGTGCAGACTTCTATAAGAATCATGATCCTAAGGACGCTGAGGTTGCCAATTATCGCAGAGAGTTGATATTGACTCGTAATTTCAATACCAAGCACTATTGGTTCCCATTGCCAATCAAGGAGACTCAGCTCTATCCAGAGTTTAATCAAAATCCTGGCTGGTAAGGTTTAAAATTATAAATTAGTAATACTAAATGAATAATGATAGTATGAATTCAAGATTCAAATCATATAATTATAAGCTTTTTGTAGCAAGTCTCGTGGCTTTGGCTCCTCTTGGTGCCAATGCCAAGACTGCACAGACAAGCGAATCCGATACAGCCAGTGCCGACAAGGAGATGGTTCAGGTGGCTTACCGAAAGGTAGCCAAGGATGACATCTTGGGCGGTGTGTCTGTAGTCGATGTAGAGAACTTGATGAAGAAGAATTACCATACTTATAGCCTCGACAATATGCAAGGTTATGTAGGTGGTTGGAATGGCAATTCTCTCTGGGGTATGGATGCCGACAACGCTGGTTATCTCGTCTTGGTAGATGGTGTGCCTCGTGAAGCTAATAACGTTCAACCAAGTGAGATTGCACAGATTTCTTTCCTCAAGGGTGCGCAGGCTGTGGTGCTCTATGGTAGCAAGGCTGCCAAGGGTGCTGTAGTCATAACTACCAAGCGTGGTCATAATGACGGCTTGAAGGTCGAGGTGCAGGCTAATGCAGGTTTGAATGTAGCAAAGTCTTATCCTGAGTATCTTAGCAGTGCAGAGTATATGACTCTCTATAACGAGGCTCGTCGTAATGATGGTCTGTCTGAGCTTTATTCTGCTGAGGACATCTATAATCATGGAGCAGGTTTGAACCCTTATCGTTATCCTAATCTCGATTTCTATTCTTCTGATTATCTCAGAAAGATGAACAGCCGTTATGAGGCTACTGCAGAAATCAGCGGTGGTGGTAAGCGAGCTCATTTCTATAGCAATATCAACTATTATCGCCAGGGCGATTATTTCAAGTTTGGTGAGGCTAAGAATAATAATACCCAGCGCTTCAGCGTTCGTGGTAATGTGGATATAGACATTACTGATGATATTAAGGCTTGGGTCAACTCCAGTGCAACCTTCTATGATTCTCATTCTGCAAAGGGTAATTACTGGGAAGCTGCTTCTACTTGGCGTCCTAATTTTCCACAGAATGCAGCTCCTCTTATCTCCACAGATATGATAGCCCCTAATGCTAAGGCTGCTTGGGACTTGATGAGCGTTGCGAAGTTGGTTGATGGCAAATACTTCCTTGCTGGTACTCAGGCAAACTCCTCCAATGTTTTTGCTGATATCTATTCTGCAGGAAGTAGTAAATTTACTAGTCGTCAATTCCAGTTTGATACGGGTGTCAATATCAACTTGCACAAGGTGTTGAAGGGCTTGTCTTTCGAGACTCATTTCGCAGTTGACTATGCCACCTCTTATAATACTTCTTTCGATAATAGCTATGCTGTTTATATCCCAACATGGGCTAACGTTGATGGCAAGGATATGATTGTCGCATTGAAGAAGGAAGGTGAGGATAAAAAGTCTGGCAACCAGAACATCAGCGGAAGTACAGATAACCAGACCATGTTTTTCTCTGGTCAGTTCAACTACAACAATACTTTCAACAAGGTTCACAATCTGTCGGCAATGTTGATAGCTTCTGGCTTCCAGCAGTCGAAGTCTGGACAGTATCATAAGAACTCTAGTGCCAATCTTGCATTCGATGCTTCTTACAATTATGCCCAGAAGTATTACGCAGATTTTGGATTAGCTGCCATTCACTCTGCCCAGTTGGCTCCAGGTCATCGTGAGGCTCTCTCACCATCACTTTCTTTGGGTTGGAGACTCAAGAATGAGTCTTTCTTGAAGAATTCCAAGGTGGTAGATGACATGATGATTAGTGTATCAGGTAGTATTATCAATGAGGATATTGATATAGCAAATGGTGACAATCGCTACTATCTCTATCAGAGTATTTGGACTTCTGATTACGGCTATGGATGGTATGATGGATCTAGCGATAAATACACCTATTCAAAAAGAGGTGAGAACAAAGACCTTGATTTTATCAAGCGCAAAGAGTTGTCTCTGAATTTCAAGACATCCCTGTGGCAGAAATTGGTGACATTGGATGCAAGTTTCTTCATCAATTCGATGGAGGGTTATCTTATCTCTTCGCCAACATTCTATCCATCTCATTTGAATACTGGTTATCCAGCGGCTTCGTTTATGCCTGTACTGAATTACAACAATAATCGTAGAGTAGGATTTGATTTCGCAGCCAACTTCAATAAGAAGGTAGGTGATGTGGATCTCTCACTTGGTGTGACAGGTACTTACTATACAACCAAGGCTACCAAACGAGATGAGAACAACGTAGAGCAGTATCAGAACAGACAAGGAAAGGCACTTGATGGCATTTGGGGTTACAAGAGCGCAGGTCTCTTCCAAAGCGAGGAGGAAATCAAAACTTCTCCAGACCAAAGCTATTTTGGTGGAACAGTTAAACCTGGTGACATCAAGTATGTGGATGTAAATGGTGATAATAAAATTGACCAATACGACCAAGTCTTCTTGGGTAAGGGTGGTTGGTATGGAGCACCATTCACGCTTGGTGTCAATCTTACAGCTAAGTGGAAGAACTTTACCTTCTTCGCTCTTGGTACCGGTAACTTCGGTGCTTGGGGAGTCAAGAATAATTCTTATTGGTGGGTAAAGGGCGATAGCAAATATTCTGCTGTAGTTCGTAACCGATGGACAGAGGAAACCAAAGAGACTGCAACCTATCCTCGTTTGACATCTCTTGATGGTAACAACAACTTCCAGACATCAGACTTCTGGATGTACAAGACGGATGCTTTCCGCTTGGCTAAGGTCCAGATAACTTACGACTTGCCTAGTACTTTGTTCCAAAAGACATGGCTTAAGGGGTTGTCGGCATACGTAAGCGGAGCTAACTTGCTTACCATTTCAGGAGAGCGCGAAGTCTTAGAGATGAACGTTGGGTCTGCGCCTCAGACACGCTATTATAATATAGGTGTAAAGGCAACATTCTAATCATTTTAAAATGTAGAAAGAAATGAAAGTAAAAAATATATTTATATTAGCAGCAATGTCGCTTACCTTGGTTTCTTGCTCAGATCTCTTCGAGCCTGCAGAGGAAAACAACCGTGGCTTGGATGAGATTTACAATGAGCCAACATACGCTCAGGGACTATTGGGATATGGTTATGCGATGCTTCCTTACAATACCAAGAGTGTTACTGATATTGCTACAGATGACGCTGTAAGCAATGACTTGACAAATAGCTTTCTCAAGATGGCTACAGGTTCTTGGACTGCTAATAGCGATCCTATGTCTAAATGGACAAATGGTCGTGCTAGTATCCAATATCTCAATATCTTCCTTCAGGAGGTAGATAAGGTAAACTGGGCAAAGGACGAGAATGCCCGTAAGATGTATTGTGATAGCCGTAAAGGTGAAGCTTATGCTTTGAGAGCTCTCAACTTGTATTATCTTTTGATGAATCATGGTGGATGGACAGCCGATGGCAAACTGCTTGGCGTTCCTAATTTGACAGAACCAGAGACTTCTACTGATGATTTCAACAAGCCACGTAATACATTCCAAGAGTGCTTGGATCAAATCTATAGCGATTTGGACGAGGCTGCCAAGCTTCTCCCTCTTGATTACAATGATTTGACTGATGATAACGATGTTCCTGCCAAGTATAAGGAAATCGGAGTAAAGACCGCAGGAGACTACAACCGTGTGTTTGGTTCCATTATGCGTGGTCGTATCAGCGGTCGTATCGCTGAGGCTATTCGCTCACAGGTATCTTTGCTTGCAGCTAGTCCTGCTTTCTCTGAAGGTACAAACGTGGATTATGCTAAGGCTGCTGACGATGCAGCTACCGTTCTTGACCGTATCAATGGTGTGAATGGATTGTCTGCTACAGGTAATAATTGGTTTATGCAAACCAGGGAAATCGATGCGCTTGGCTCAGGTGCTTGTCCTGCTGAAATTCTTTGGCGTGGCAGTCGTACCAATGGTGCTGATGACTGGGATCTTGGTCTGAACCAAGAGTCTGATAATTTCCCTCCGTCTCTTTATGGTAAGGGTAGAATCAACCCAACTCAGAATCTGGTCGATGCATTCCCTGCTGTAAATGGTTATCCTATCACCGATGATCGTTCAGAGTATGATAAGTCGAATCCTTACAGCAATCGAGATCCTCGTCTTGACCTTTATATCATTCATGATGGTAGTACTTATAAGGGAAAGACCATTCATACAGACATTACGACGGCTAATAACAATGATGGTTTGAATAAGATTTCCAATTCTACTCGTACAGGCTATTACATGAAAAAGCTGTTGCGTGAGGATTGTAATCCTGACCCTAATGCAAAGAATGCTCAGTATCATTATCCTGTGTATATTCGCTATACTGAGATATTCCTCGATTACGCTGAGGCTGCCAACGAGGCTTGGGGACCAAAGGGTAAGGGAACTCACAACTACTCAGCTTACGATGTAATCAAGGCAATCCGTGAGCGTGCCGGAATTGGCGAGTTTGGCGTGGATCCATACTTGGATGAGTGCGCTGGTAGCAAAGAGAAAATGCGTGAGTTGATTCGAAACGAGCGTCGTTTGGAACTTTGTTTTGAAAATAAGCGCTTTAATGACCTTCGCCGTTGGAAAGCTCCTCTAAATGAGGCTGCGCGTGGTGTAGAAATCACTTCAGAGGCTGGTGTTCCATCATACAAAGAAATGAAGGTTGAGGATCGCAGCTATAAAGATTACATGTATTACGGTCCTATACCACAGAGCGAAATATTGAAGTGGAGCAACTTGCAGCAGAATAAGGGCTGGGAAGTAAAAAATAACGACTAATATTTAAAATGATGAAAACAATGAAGATAAGCAAATATTTGTCCATGGCTGCATTGGGAATCTTGGCTTTAGGCTTTAACTCTTGTGAGAATGGCAACCAAGAATTTCCTGATTATGAGGGCGGTACTACTGTATATTATCCTTATCAGTATATCGAACGTTCTGTAGTTTTAGGCAATGATGAGAATCGCGATAATACGGATGATAACAATCATGTATTGTATATCGTATCTACAATGGGTGGAGCATATAATGGAAAAAACATCACATTGAATGTAGATGTTGATAATTCATTGTGTGACAATCTGTATTTTGAGGATGGAGTCACTCCTGTAAAGCCAATGCCTAGCAATTATTATACAATTCCTACCAAGACGGTTGCGTATAATGGGAAATTGCAGGGACGTCTTCAGGTTAAGTTGGAGGATGCTTTTTTTGCTGACCCAGATTGTGCAAAGAATACATATGTAATCCCAGTTCGCATCAAGGATATGGTGGGAGCCGATTCTATTCTTTCGGGTTCTCCTATCGTTGCAGGTACAACTCCTGTTCGTACTGATGCTTCAGCTTGGTTTATTGTTCCTAAGGATTATATCCTTTATTGCGTTAAGTTTATGAATCCATGGGATGGCTTTTATTTCCGTAGAGGAACTGACAAGATTACAGTGAATGGACAAACTCATGAGGTAAAGCGTGAAGGTGCAACTATTGAAAAGGATGAAGTGAGTCGAATTACAACCAAGAGTTTGAAGGAATGTAATTTCGTAGTCTCTGTAAATAAAGCTGACGGATCAAAGGTCACTTGCAACTTGAAACTTACGTTCGATGATAATGGTAATTGTACCGTTTCTTCTGATACAGAGGGCATGACTGCTTCTGGTACAGGTAAGTTTGTAGAAAAGGGAGCAAAGTTGGCTTGGGGTAACAAGGATCGTGACATCCTGACTCTCAATTACAAGGTTGATTTCGGTTCTGGCATTGCTTTGGAAACATCCGATCAGTTCGTTGCCGAGACTCGTGGTAACACCAATGGTGTTGTTCAATTCAGTCCTCAGTATATCAAGAAGTAATATTCTTGATAGATAAGTGTCATTCTAATAATTTGATTATTATGAAATTGAAAAATATTAATTTAGGTTTAGGCTTGATGGCTCTCTTGGCTTTGTCTTCTTGTGCTGATGACAAGTTCTCGGAGTACAGAACTGATATGACCAAGAATTTGAAGGAATATCAGTATCTGAACAACTACGAGCCTTTGAAGAAATACGTGGAAGATATGAAAGCTGCCGGCAAGTGCAATCCCGACTTTAAGTTGGGCATTGCGCTCGAAGCAGCCGAATTCAACAAGCAGGCACTTGTATATTGCCTTGCTGGTAGCAATTTCAATGAAATGACTGCTGGTAATGCCATGAAAATGGCTTCTTGTGTGAAAGATGATGGCAGTACGGATTTTTCGTTAGTCAAGGAGTTCGTCAAGAATGCGAAAGATGCAGATATGACGATTTATGGTCATACGCTGGCTTGGCATGCTCAGGCAGCCAATAAGTATCTGAATGGGCTGATAAAGGGCAAGGAGTTGCCTCCTGCTGAGAAGAATCCTGGACTTATCATCACGGCTGGTGATCCTAAGGCAAATCCCTGGGATTATGAAATCTACTATGATTTGGATGAGCCTCTTAAAACTGGTAAAACTTACGAGATTTCACTTAATGTAAGGGGAACTAATTCTGGAACGATTGATTTCTGGCCTGGTAAGAAAGATGGTTCTGCTACACAGTATGGAGCAGGTTCATTTACTGTAGCTGAAAGTGCTATTGATAATAGCTTCTCTTTTACGCCGAATGCGGATATCGATCGTATGCGTTTCTGCTTCGGAAAGATTGGCGGTACTCTCTATTTTGATAATTTTGTATTGAAGGAAAAGGGCTCTGACCATAATATTGTAGTCAACTCTACCTTTGATAAAAATGATATTTCGCATTGGACAAAAGTGGATTGGGTACCCATTTCATATAAGATTGGTAATGTAGCTGGTGCGGGTGCTGTTGATATCCCTGTAAGTGTTGGGCATCTTACCTTTGATGATGGTCAGAACCTTGGTGGATGGGGTATGGATAATGCGCCAAAGATTGAAAATGGTGTTTGTGAGGTTGGTAACAACGCAGCCAAGGAAAACCCCTGGAATTCACAGGTTAACTATGAACCAGGTTTCGCTTTCGAGAATGGTACAACCTATCACTTGAAGATGAAAATCAAGGGTTCTGTAGCTGGTGAATTTGGTGCTGGATTCCAGAATCCTGAAGGATACAAAGGCTGTGGTGACTTCCCTGCCATCAAGGTTACAACTGATTGGAAGGATGTTGATGTGGCTACCAAATGTAATGGTGACAATGCCTTGCGCCTGCTGCTGAATATCGGTAAATATGCGGGTACCCTCTATATTGATGATTTTGAAGTTTACTACACGAAGTCTTCAAATACCATCGAACTTACAGATGAGGAGAAGAAGAACATTCTTACCACTGCCTTGGGAACTTGGATTGATGGTATGATGGAGGCTACTGATGGTTATGTTACATCTTGGGATGTTGTGAACGAGGCCCTTTCTGGTGCCGATAAAGATGGTGATGGCAAGTTCGACTTGCAGTCTGCTAAACGAGGCAACGTTTCAGCTGCCGATGCAAAGAACAATTTCTACTGGCAGGATTACCTGGGTGACATTGATTATGTTCGCACTGCTGTAGCTGCAGCTCGCAAGAGTTTTGCCGCCCATAATGGTGACCCTGAGAAATTGAAACTCTTCATCAATGATTATAACTTGGAGAGCGATTGGGACGACAATGGCAAGTTGAAGAGTTTGATTCAGTGGATTCATGATTGGGAAGCTGATGGTGTTACCAAGATTGATGGTATCGCATCTCAGATGCATATCTCTTGCTATGCTGATCCTAACACTCAGAAAAGTAAGAAAGATCATATCGTCAAGATGTTGGAGTTGATGGCTAAAAGTGGCAAGCTTTGCAAGATTTCTGAACTTGATATGGGTTATGTTGATGCCGCTGGCAAAGACGTAACTTATGATCAGATGACCGAGGAACAACACAAGGAAATGCGTGACCTCTACACCTTCGTTCTCCAGAAGTACTTCGAGATTATTCCTGCTGCTCAGCAGTATGGCATCACTCAGTGGTGTGCTACAGATTCTCCTAAGGATTCAGGTTGGCGTCCTGGTTTGCCAGTAGGCCTCTGGGATCTCAACTATCTTCGCAAGCATACCTATGCAGGTTTCGCTGTAGGTCTTGGTGCTCCAGAATATTGGAAGGAAGCCAAGTAAATACTCTAAAAGACATTAGTTTTAGGTTTATCATACAAAGATTAACCGAAAAAAGATGTTAGTCGTTAAGGTTGGCTGTGTTGTGATGACACGGTCAACCTTTTTGCTTTGTAACATTTGTCTTGCAATATGTTAAATGTGAGTCAGTAAATAAAAAATAATTCTGATTTTTGAGGTTGTATCACTTCTTTTTTGTATCTTTGCGCTTAAATATCACTATAATGATATATAATGGCTATTTTATGGCTTAATGTTTACTTAAATGATAGTTAAGCATATGAAAGATTTGTATGAATATTCTACTCCGGAACTGGTGAGATTGCTGGGAAATCGCTTTAGGGAATACAGAATGCGATGCAATTTGACACAGAAGGAAGTGGCTGAACTGACAGGCATTGGTATGACTACTATCCACAAGTTTGAGAATGGATGTGCTAGAAACATTTCGCTTTCTACATTGATTCTCTTGCTCAAGGTGGTGGGACAGATCAATGCGCTTGATAACTTAATGCCCGAATTGCCACCATCCCCTTACTTGATGACCAAGGGAGATAAAAAGGTACAAAGAATTAGACACTGATAATAGCGAATGATTTATGGTTAAGACTTTAAAAGTAATCTTGTGGGATGAGGAAGTTGGTAGGTTGTCGTGGGACGACAAAAGGCAAATGTCCTACTTCACTTATAATCCAACTTTTGTGCATAGGGGTATTGATATATCTCCTCTATGGGCATCCATACGCAACAATAGAGGACTTATGCCTATTTGGGGAGAGGAACAGAGAATTTATCAAAAACTTCCTGCTTTCCTGGCTGACTCATTGCCTGATTCTTGGGGCAATCAGTTGTTTGATCTTTGGAGACAGCAGAATCATCTCTCCAATACGGAAATTTCTCCTCTTGATAAGTTGTCATTTATCGGTAGAAGAGGAATGGGTGCTTTGGAGTTTGTCCCAGAGTATGAGAGGAGTAAGAAATCAGAGAGGATTGATGTTAATTCCTTGGTTGCACTTGCTGAACGCATATTTACTGAACGAGAGGAGGCTCTGATTTTACCAGAGGAATCTCTTACCATGCAGTCGCTCTTGACTGTGGGAACTTCTGCTGGTGGCAGGCAGCCTAAGGCTATTATTGCTATCAATTCGGCTGATGGTGAGATAAGAAGTGGACAAATCTCGGATCTTGATGGATATGATTACTACTTGTTGAAGTTTGGAAATGCTGATTTCAACTCTGCCGAACTAGAAATGACATACTACGAGCTTGCCGTCAAGGCTGGCATCAATATGATGCATTCTGAACTCTTGATGGTTGATGGCAGCAAGCACTTCATGACGCAGAGATTTGATAGAAAAGATGGGAAGAAGCTTCATACTCAAACTTTGGCGGCTATGTATCCTGAGGCAAATAGTTATGAGCAACTTATTTCTGTTTGCAGGTCGCTCCATTTGCCTGAGGCTGATTGTGAAGAGGTTTATAGAAGAATGATATTCAACGTGCTGGCAAACAATACTGATGATCACAACAAAAACTTCTCCTTCATGATGGATAGGATGGGTAATTGGCGGTTATCACCTGCTTATGATCTTACCTATATCCTCAATATGGGTGGAGTGCAGCCCAATCAAGACCACTGTATGTTTATCAGGTCCAAACTGCGTAATATTTCAAAAGAGGATGTCTTGCAATTTGCATTCGATAATGGTATTCGAAAGCCAGAAAGCCTGATTAATGATGTCAAGAATGCTTTGTTGCAATTTAGAACTGTGGCTGTAAAATATGCAGTGGATGAAAAATGGATAGGCTGAGTGGAGTCTACCATCCTTTCTCATCTGAAAGAATGGGGTGAGTATGAAGATGATAAACCGACGTTATCTGTAGAGATTAATGGTCATCAAGTGAGCGATGTACATATAGAGCAAGCCTACAAGGGCAACTTTCATTTGTGTGCAAAGATTGATGGCAGGGAAAAGAAGTTTGTGATAAGCAAAAACAAGAATGAGTTTTCCCTTATAGAGAGTATCGGAATCGCTAATCTTTCAGAGAAACAACTGTTGACTATGGTTGAAAAATTCCTATGTAAGTAAAGAAATAAAAATGGCACGAAAAGGCACTTTTTCTCACTTTTTTTTCGAGAAAAAGTGCGTTTTCGTGCCAAAATCTTTCACATAGGCTCTGGCTGCATAGAGGGAATATTCCATAAATTATGTAAACGCTGCTCAAACGTAATGATGTTGATAAATCTGTATATTTTTCCTCTGTTTTGACCAAACATTTGGGGAATCTGGAACATTTTGGGCAAAAACATTTGGGGAATCTGGAATATTCGTTTATTTGACTTTTCCTGATTTCCTCTTCAAATAGGTTTGATGGTGTATCATTTTCGTTATAATGTTGGCTATCAAACCTATTTGGTACTTCTCACAAAGTGTAACTACTACAGCTACCGGTATTTCTAAGGTAGAGAATCTGAAGGTTGCTCAGGATGGCAAGTGCTTCAACCTCGCTGGTCAGCAGGTTGGTAAGGGTTACAAGGGCATTGTGATTAAGAATGGTAAAAAGATGGTTATCAAGTAATAGATGAGACGTTTTACAATGCTCGCATCGTACTATAATTTGTTTACCATTTAAAGAGGTGAGGAACAAACTCCTTGAAGCAGCGGCGCCAGGTGAGCCACTCATGATGAGTGTCTGACAACCGCCCCATGACAATCCAGCCATCGCACGATGCTCGCGGTCGGTATAAGTGCGGAATGTCTTGTCAACCATGTGCTTCCGTTTGCCTACAGATATGGCTGCGTGGGGTTAAGAATATGACTGCGTGGGGTTAAGAATATGACTGCATTGGGTTAAGGATATAACTCCGTTGGGTTACGGATACGATTCCGTAGGCTAACGGAGACGTATCCTTCGGCTTGTCGAGATATCTGCGTCAGCTGATTGAGTCACTTGAGTTAGCTTACTGAACTACTTGGGTTAGCTGATTGAACTACTTGGGTTAGCTGATTGAACTACTTGAGTTAGCTGACTGAGCTATATCAGTATTCTGTAGTATTACATGTGTGTTTGGCTCTTCGCAAATTTTGGTGCACATAATGCCCAACTGCAGAATTCTTTAAGAAAGTTTTACATAAAATGTTAGCGATTGTCCGACAAAAAATGTAAGTTTATTAGTGTTCAAAAAATAAGACTTACAATGGAGACAATCGCTAACATTTGCAAAGGTACAGAAAATTTAGGAAACAACCAAACGGATTTAAAATTAAATGCTTTTGAAGTGGGAGAAAACCTCGTTGCTTTCCTCATCCCCCACTTTGCTAATTTCGTTATAATCAACTATACCATCACAGAGGATGAAGTGGCACTGACGCTAAAAAGCAAGTCTACTTGCGCTTGCTGTGATCGTTGCCATATCGAGACACATCATACCCGTGGCTGGCAAAAAAGGAAAGTAACCATGCCTCCGCTCGGTGGAAAACGTTTTACACTGATTTTGTATATGCGTAAATTTCACTGTAAGGCCGATGGTCATTTCTTTACAGAGCAACAGCCCGATTGGCTCAACAAGTATGCTAGATTTTCCATTGACTGTACAAGACTAATGAACCAAGTGCACTTACAGATGTCATCAGTCTCAGCTTCCAGAATATTGTCGGATATGGGAATACATTGCTGCCCCAACACATGTATCAATCATCTCAAGAATATAAAACTAGCTTCAGATAGGACGGCAACCAACATTGGTATAGACGATTTTGCTAAAAGGAAAGGCTATTCGTATGGTAGTGCCATCGTCAATCATGACACTGGTCAAGTGTTGGAATTGATTGATTCTAGAGACTCCGAAAAGGTCGCTGAAGTCCTGAGCCTCTATCATCATGTGTCCACCATCACTCGCGATAGGGGCAAGTGTTACATCAAGGCTATAAAGAAGGCTCTTCCTGCAGCAACTGTTGTCGCAGACAAATTCCATATTATGGAAAATTTGACGAAAGCACTTTTCCCACAAGTCCAAAGCCGCTTCTTGCATGAAAGAAAACGTTTGTTGGACAAAAGTGAAATTGGTCCCAAACCTCCAGTCTTAGATCAATCCTGGGTGCTACAAGGTATTTATGCATCTTTGGACTCAATGAGTAAAGACGTGGAAAAAGCTAAAACATTGGCTAAGCGGAAGTTGTGTCTTCAAATGCATGTAAATCAAGAGCTCTCTATAAAGGATATCCATGACAAAACAGGCTATAGCAGTTGCGAGATTAAGAAACTGCTAGATGCAACTTATGAGAGTTTTCTCAACCCTAGCCAACTATGGGTATATAAAAATGTGAAGTACATATCAGATAGAATCTTAGAGAAAAAGACTTTGGAATACTCAGGTGTGGTCAAGGGCGTTCATGGTTCGGGGAAAAAGTATGCAATGAAAATGTTGCTGTCCATTCTGAGGGAGAAATGGAAAAATGAATATGGGGAGTACAAAGAAAGAATGAGGAAATTTCTATCAAAAGAAAGCATACGAATGGAAGAGCATGATCTTTGGAACGCAATTGTACACTTTAATTCAAGACCAAAGACGGAATCTGTCAAGATTTTCATGCAACAAAAAAACATGTATGATTTGAAATACTTTGTCTCCACATTTCAAGGGATATTGAGTGGAGAGAACAAAATGGGACTATACAAATGGATAAATATGGCCATTGGATGTGGGGTGGATGGAATAGAAAAGTTTGCCATGGGTTTGCTTGACGACTACCAGGCCATCAAGAATTCCATTACCAGCAAATGGAACAATGGAATTCTTGAAGGAACGGTATGCAAGATAAAAACAGTAAAACGAATTATGGCAGGACGAGCCTCCATCACCTTGTTGGAGAAAAAGGTTGCGCTTAAGCTTTAGCACTATGTGCACCAAAATTTGCGAAGAGCCGTGTGTTTTTTTTCTAATTTAATGCCACATTTGCCACGCTTATACTTAACTCTTTGATTATTAGAGGATAACGGGTGGCAATAAGGGGCGTTTTTATTGTCACCTTATTGCCACCTATTGCCACTTTTGGCATAAAATCAGCAAAATAACGGTGTTTTTGAGGAATTTGCTACGTCCTGATGCAGTAAAAAATGCGTCCCGATGTAGCATTTGCTACGTCCCGACGCAGCAAAAGTTACGTCCGGACGTAGTAAAAGATACGTCGTGACGTAATTTCAGTGCGGGAATTCAATGGCAAGAAGTATATTAAAAAATCCCAGAATCGCTCTTCCAAGCGGTTCTGGGATTTATTATGTCTGATAGTTTGTTTACCATTTAAAGAGGTGAGGAACAAATTCCTTGAAGCAGCGGCGCCAGGTGAGCCACTCATGATGAGTGCCTGGTGATACGTAAACATCGAGCTTGATGCCCAGTTCCTTCAACTGCTGTGCCATCTTCTCGGTACCGAAGTTCTCTTCCGAACCGCAGCCCATAAACATATAATGAATGTTCTTGTTGTATTTCTCTGCATCGGCAAAAACTCCATTGAAACAGGTCTTTACATCCACGCCAAAGAGTGCACCGCTAAAGGTTCCAAGGGCAGAAAACTTGTCCATGTGAGGCAATACCGTGTTGAATGTCTGGCAACCGCCCCATGACAATCCTGCCATCGCACGATGCTCACGGTCGGTATAAGTGCGGAATGTCTTGTCAACCATCGGAATCAGATCCTTGATAATCACATCATAGAAAGAAGCTCCATAGTGGCTGCGCTCTTCATCTACATTCTTGCCTGGACGGGCAACGAAAGGCTTCTTTACATCGCCACTCTCCATGACAACAATCATAGGCTCAGCCTTGCCTTCTGCTATCAGGTTGTCCATGATGTGCTGCATCATTCCCTGCTTGCTCCAGCCCGTCTCGTCTTCGCCCATGCCATGTTGCAGATAGAGTACAGGATAGCGCTTGGTGGTGTTGGTTTCATATTCGGCAGGGGTGTAAACCATGGCGCGGCGGAACTGCTTCTGAGAGGCTGCATAGTAAGATACTGAGCGAACCTGACCGTGGGCTACGCCCTGCTGAGGACGATAGTAGTTGCCTTCTGCTCCTTCTGGAACTTCCAGACCGCCTGCTTCACGGCAGCAGCCGAAGTAGGTTTCGCTGGCAGGGTCAACTACCTGCACGCCATCTACATTCAGAAAATAGTAGTGGAATCCTACTACCAGCGGATCGCTCACGCCGTACCAGTCGCCATCCAAATCCTTTTTCATCTCATATTGCTTGCCGCAGATGTCGAAGATTACTTTCTTTGCCTCAGGAGCATGGAGCTTTACATAAGCTCTGCGGTCCTTATCTACACGCGGATAGTTGCTGTCTGGAATGATTCCCTGCAGGGCGAGCATCATGTTTGCATAGCGCTTGCCCATGGTGCGGTAGCTTTCTGCAATGAAATGTAGACCGTCGCCACGCTGTGGACAGCCCTTTGAAGAAATGACGTGGGCTGTAGGAATGGTCTTGGCAATATCATCAACGATGGCGATATGTGCCCAGCATTTTCCGCCCATATCCTTCTGTACGGTTTCGCCTACGAGCAGAGGTACGTCTTCTGCCTTCAGATTCAAATCCTTCAAGATGTCGTTATATACAGTCTTTACTCGGTTAGGCCAGTTGGCATCGCCGTTGTTGGTTTCGCCCTGATGCAGGAGAATGCCCTTGATAACACCCTGCTTCTTGGCTATTTTTGCCAGTTCTATCAGTCGGGCGTATGGATTTCCGTTATACTGGGATGCAAAGTTCTTCATCCAGTCGGGTTGTTTCTTGAGATAAGCCTTATAGGTACGCTTATCGAAGAGGTCGATGCTGGCTCCGCCCACGGCCACGGTGATGGTTCCCACCTTGATGCTGTCTGGCAGGTTATCCACCATCTTTCTTCCGAAATAGTCAACAGGTGTCAGTCCTGTAGAGGGTCTTGCCTGTGGCGGCACGGCGGTGTGCCATTGTCCCTTCTTCCATCCTGCCTTTTTATCATCCACGGCATACATAGCCTGGAATCTCGGGTTTACGCCCGTTCGGTCGATGTCTTCGATAGCCGCATTTCCTTCCATGTTCGACTGTCCGAAGCAGAGATAAATCTGAAAATTTGGATCAGGCTTTTCCTGAAACTTACTGCCCGTTTTCTGTGCCATCATAGGTAGGCACACCATCGCGAGCATCGATGCTAAGATTGATAATCTATTCATAGTTTATATTTAATTAAATTATTAGATTGATTTTCATCTTCTGTTCTGTTTGCAAAGTTATGAAAAGATTTCCATACGTGCTTTGTCTCATATATCAATAACTTTTCCCTTTGTTATATAATAAGGTGATTCTTTTTCCTCAGGTTTCAGAATATGTTTCATTTTGTTTCTTTTTTGATAAATGTTACTTGTGGTAAAGTATTTGTTACTTGAGGTAAAGTGCGTTTTAATGTTTTTATCTATTTTTGCGATGTGTTTCAGCATCCTTAATGAAATTTTTGAAAATTTAGGATGTAGAATATAATAATGTAGTATTAAACAACTGACTAGTAAGTAAAACTATTAATCTATTTTTAAGATGAAGAATTTAAAAATGATTGAAAAGCCGTTTGTTTTGCTATTCCTGCTCTGTTTGCTTCCTTTGGGAGTTTCGGCTCAGAGCATAGTAAAAGGTATAGTGACTGATCCAAGTGGAGAACCTGTGATTGGTGCTACTGTTAAAGTAGATGGTAGCAAGCTGGGTGTTATTACCGACTTGGATGGTAAGTTTAGCATTGATGCTGCACCTGATGCAACATTGACAATTACCTATGTGGGTATGGAGCCTAAGACCGTGAAAGCTGAGGCTGGTAAAACCCTTTCCATTACCTTGAAGGATGATTCTAAAGTTCTTAATGATGTCGTTGTCATCGGTTATGGCGTTCAGAAGAAGAGCGACCTGACTGGTGCAGTTGCATCTATCAAGAGCGATGACATCAAGGGTTTGTCAGCAACCGATGCCGGTGCTGCCCTCCAGGGTAAGGCTGCCGGTGTGCAGATTATCAACTCGGGTGGTCCGGGTGAGGCTGCCGATATCCGTATCCGTGGTTATTCTTCCAATAGTGGTAATATCGGTCCGTTGCTCATTGTCGATGGTCTGAAGGTGGATAATATCCAGTACCTGGATCCATCTATGATTGAAAGCATGGAGGTATTGAAGGATGCCGCTTCTGCTGCCATCTATGGTGCGCAGGCGGGTAATGGTGTCGTTATCATTACTACCAAGACGGGTGCTGCCAATGGCGGTAAGGCTCAGATTTCTTACAGCAGCAAGTTCACTATCCAGTCGTTGGGAAAGAGGGCTGATATCTTTGATGCTCCTGAGTATATAGAGTATCACAAGTATTTGGGCGACTTGAACGATGATCTTCTGAAGAAGAACAACTATAATGGTCAGAACACCAACTGGTATGACGAGGTGTTTGAGAACAGTCTGGCTCACCAGCATAGTCTCACCTTGCAGGCAAGTAACGGTAAGGGACGTTTCCTCGCCAGCTTGAATATCCTGAACAATGATGGTATCGTTAAAGGTAGCAAGGATACTTATAAGCGTTTCACTGGTCAGATCAATGCCGACTATGATATCTATAAGTGGTTGAACGTGACTACTAATACATCTTTTGAAAAGTGGAAGACCAAAGGTGTGACCAAGGGTTATGGTTCATTGCTGAACTCTGTGGTTTCTATCGATCCTTTGACTCCAGCTTATATCAGTAATGTGGAGGATTTGGCTCCTGGCATGAAGGCAAAGGTAGAAGCCGGTGGCCCAGTTCCAAGAGATCCAAGCCATAACAATGACTACTATGGTACTTCTAAATATGTAGAAGATGCTACTGGTAACCCTCTCTATCAGCGCGACCGTCATGACACATGGAATTCTGGTATCAATGTACGTGGTACCGTTGCTGCCAATATCAAGCCATTCAAGGGCTTTACATTTACTTCTCGCTTAGGTTATCGTATCACTCAGAGTAACTATCATAACTACGAGACTCCATATTGGTTAACATCTATGGCACATAGTGAAAACTATACCATTGAAGCGAATACCAATAATGGTTTGTACTATCAGTGGGAGAACTTTGCCAACTATTTGACAACAATCGGCAAGCACACTATTGGTGCCATGGCAGGTATGTCGTTTACCAAGAATCATTGGGATAACAGTTCCATCAGTTCTACAGGAGGTAACATACTCACATCTTATGAGCCAAACTTCCATTACATCAACTACTTGTTGGCTGATGCAACCAAGAATGTAGGTAACGCTCCTTCAGATGCCACAGAGTTATCTTACTTTGGCCGTGTATCTTACAGCTATGACAACCGTTACTTCATGCAGGTTAACTTCCGTCGTGATGCTTTCGATACATCAAAACTTTCAAAGAAGGCACGTTGGGGTAACTTCCCATCAGTTTCAGCAGGATGGGCTATCAGCAATGAGAAGTTCTTCAAGGACAATATAAGCCGTGATGCCATTTCTTTCTTGAAACTTCGTGGTTCTTGGGGTCAGAATGGTAACGTCAATATCTTGAGCGATTATCGTTATGCTTCTACCATAGCTCTTAATCAGAGTTTCTATCAGTATAATCCTTCTATCGGAGATGGTAAGCTGACTTTAGGTTCTAAGCCTTCCGGACTTGCTAACCCAGACTTGAAGTGGGAAACTTCAGAGCAGGTTGACCTTGGACTTGATGCGCGATTCCTTAACGACCGTTTAACTTTGGGCTTAGACTGGTATCGTAAGACAACCAAGGACCTCTTGATTGAAATCACTCCTATTCCAGAGATTGGTGTAAACAAGAGAGTTGTTAATACAGGTAAGGTACTTAACTCTGGTCTTGATTTCGAGTTGGGTTGGAGAGATCACATCAAGGACTTTAAGTATAGTGTGACCGTAAATGGTTCAACTCTGAAGAATGAGGTGAAGGAGGTTTCTAACCTTGTAAGCCGTTTGACCGAAATAGGTATCGATGGATTCAATAACCAGCTTAAGCCTACATTCGAGGCTGGCCATCAGGTATGGTATTTCCGTGGTTACAAGTATGCAGGTGTAGCCGAAGATGGTAGCGCTCTCTATTATAATAAGAATGGCGAAACAACTTCAGCTCCAACCGATGAAGATAAGCAGGATTTGGGCTCAGGTATTCCTAAGTTTACTTATGGTATTACTCTTAATGCAGAATATAAGGGCTTTGACCTCACCGTATTTGGAACAGGCTCTGCTGGCAACAAGATTTACAACTTGATGGTTTCTGCTGACCGTCCGTTGATCAATGGAATTGATACCTACTGGAAGGATTCTTGGAGAGCAGACCGCACCAATGCTAAATATCCTGATATGAAAAAGGTTGCTACAGACTGGAAGTTCTTCAGTTCTGATGCAGCTGTGTTCAGTGGCTCATATTTCAAGATCAAGCAGATTCAGTTGGGCTATACATTGCCAAAGGCTATCTCTAGCGTGGCAGGTATCAGCAATCTTCGTGTATATTGCTCACTGGATGATTTCTTCACCATCACCAAGTATCCTGGTGCTGATCCGGAGACTGCTTCTATCAACAGTGGTGCCTCTCGTGGTTTTGATAATGGTACTTATCCAACTTCCAAGAAGGTGGTATTTGGTATCAATGTAACATTCTAACCTTTAATATTCAAAAACAATGAAGAAAATATTATTTTCAACAATATTGACTCTTGCTGCCACAGGAACAATGACGCTCACTACATCTTGTGAGGATCAGCTTGACATTGAGCAGAAGGGTGTAATACTTACCGAGAACTTCTATAAGACCGATGCTGATGCAGAGGCGGCCCTCGTTGCTGCATACGAAAGCTTTATGTGTAATGTGATGGGACGTAACCACGATGGTGGTGGCCCAGGTATTTATACTCCATTGAAACTGATAGTCAATGAGTGTGGAGACGATGTGTTGGCAGCAGGTGCCAACTCTGGTGATAATACGTTTGGTATCATGCTCAATCAGTTCTATTATGATGCTGAGGCTGAGGTGCCAAAGTTTATGTACACAGGACTCTATCACTCTGTATATGACTGTAACCTTGTACTCGATCACTTTGCCAAGGGTACTACCGCTGTGCAGAAACGTTGCGCCGCAGAGGCTCGTGTGCTTCGTGCTTATGATTATTTCCTGTTGGCTAATCTCTGGGGTACTCCACCATTGGTAACTAAAGCTCTGGATCCTACTGCACAGCCTTTTAATTGTGATAAGGATCCTGAGCATCCTATGAATCACCAACAGTTGATAGAGTGGATTGCGCAGGAATGTGAGAATGCTGCCAATGATTTGGATGAGCGTAAAAGTAAGGATGACAAGGATGGAGCAGTGAAGGTAACCAAGGGCTTTGCATATGCTCTGGCTGGTAAGGCTTACCTCTTCGCCGGTAAATATGAAGAGGCTAAAACTGCCCTTAAAAAGGTTATAGACTCGGAGAAGTATGATCTTGTTCCTGGTGAGAAATATGCCGACAACTTCCATATCGAGGGTGATGCCAACGAGGAGAAGGTATTTGAAATCAACTTCGAGTATAATACAGGTAAGACCAATTGGGGTGGTATGATTCAGCGTTCTAGCTGGATGGAGACCAACTATTGGGATTGGCGTGCTGATCACTTTGTTGTTTCTCCTAACAAGGTTTATTGTGGCGGCGTTGATGGCTGGGGTGGCCTTGGCGTGCCTCAGTGGTTTGGTGACGAGTTCTATAAAAATGATGGTGATCACTCTTATCGCTTGAAGGCTACTTTAAAGCATATTGATGATGCGGTTTATCATATGCCTTACGGCAAGAAAGAAATCGATAAAATGACTGACGAGCAGAAGAAAACCAGTGACAAGATTGGCATCAATGACCCTGTTCAGGGACTCTACGGCAACTCTACCTGGTTGGCGTTCAAGCAAATAATGAGAGCTTCTGATACTCAAGGCAAGAAATATGGTGATAACATTCGCTTGAATAATTATCTTGTCATGCGTTACGCTGAGGTTTTGCTCAATTATGCAGAGGCTTGTATTCAGACAGGCGATCTGGATGAAGCTAAGAAATATATCAATAAGATTCAGGAACGTGCTGGTTCCAAGACAGTAAGTGAAACTGTTGATATGGATGTGTTGATGAAAGAAAAGTCATATGAACTTTGGCTTGAAGGCTGTCGTTGGTTCGATATCATGCGATGGAATGATACAAAGGCCAAGGAGCGTTTGACTAAGGCTGGTACAGTCGTGCCACATTTGTTTGATAAGGTTTTCAGAGCTCCAAAGGCAGACGACCAGGATGTAACTTGGGAGCATGGATCAGAAGCAAACAGCCGTTTCTATACGACCAACACTCCTGAGACTAATTTCAAGGTAGGTTTCAAGGAGGGCAAGCATGAGTTCTTCCCTTATCCACAGACCGTGTTGGATAAGAACCCTAACCTGAAGCAGAATCCTGGTTGGTAATCATGAAGTTGTTTTGTTAATATAGTGTTTTTAGTTTAAAGAACTATAGATTGTTTGACAATTAGGGGGTGTTTTGAAAAAAAGCACTCCCTTTTTTCTTCTTTAAAGGAATTTACGTATGAAAACATGGATGTGTGCTTTGATGCTGGCGTTATCGACAGGAGCTTCAGCCCAAAACCCGATTATCAGCGGACAGTATTCTGCTGATCCTACGGCTCGCGTATTCAACGGGAAGGTATATCTTTATCCTTCTCATGACATTCCGAGTCCTATCGAGAAACTGAAGGAATGGTTCTGCATGGCAGATTATCACGTTTTCTCTTCCACTAATCTTACGGAGTGGCAGGATCATGGAGTCATCGTTTCGCAAGACAAAGTACCTTGGGTACAGGACGGCAGTTATACGATGTGGGCTCCTGACTGTGTAGAGAAAGACGGGAAATATTACTTCTATTTTCCTGCTGCTCCGAAAGGGGAGGAGAAGGGATTCGGAATAGGTGTGGCGGTTGCCGACCAGCCTGAAGGACCGTTTATGCCGATGTGGAAACCCATAGAGGGGGTGCACGGCATAGATCCTTGTGTGCTGATAGATAAGGACGGACAGGCTTATATCTACTGGGCTGGAGCTGGTTTGCACATGGCTAAGCTGAAACCAAACATGACGGAACTTGCCTCGGAACCCAAACTGGTAGAGGGATTGCCTGAGGGATTCAAGGAAGGACCATTTGCCTTCGAGCGTAACGGCAAATATTATTTCACTTTCCCTTGGGTACGTGAAAAGGATGGCACCGAAACGCTGGCTTATGCCATGGCTGACCATCCGATGGGACCTTTCACGTTCAAGGGCATCATCATGGACGAATCGCCTACGAAGTGCTGGACCAATCATCATAGCATCGTGGAATATCAGGGTCAGTGGTATCTCTTCTATCACCATAATGATTATTCGCCTAAGTTCGACAAGAACCGCTCGGTGCGAATCGACTCTCTGAGCTTCAATCCCGACGGAACGATACAGAAGGTGATACCTACGCTAAGAGGTGTGGGATTGACGAACGCTCGTTCGCGTATTCAGATTGACCGCTATTCTGCGTTGCATGGCAAGGGTATTGGTATTGATTATCTGGATAAGAACAACTGTTTTGCCGGCTGGAAGACTCTCTTCTCTAAATCGAATACAGCTCTTATATATAATAAGGTGGATTTCGGTAATGAGAAGGTGGAAGAAATCACCGTTCGTGCCAAGTCGGTTAAGGGCGGTGTGCTCGTAGTCAGAGCCGATGGCAAGAAGGGTAATATCATCGCTAAGGTGAAGATTCCAAAGTCGGCTGGCTGGAAGAATATCCGAGCCCAGGTGCTCCATGCTCCTCAGGGCGTTCATGCTCTCCATGTATCCTTGCAGAGTGGAGCCGATGTTGAGGTTGACTGGCTGGGCTTCGATGCGTTGCCTTGGGAAAAGGGTGCTTTCGAAACTCACCAGTATCGTAATCTCTTTACCGAGATGGGCTATAAGCAGGCTGATATTGACAGGAAGGTGAACGAAGTGTTCAATGATGTATTCTACGGTAAGAACAAGGTTTATTTCGAGGTAGGCGATTCCATGGGATATGTCAGCGATATAAAGAACAATGATGTGAGAACCGAAGGCATGTCGTATGGAATGATGGCTGCCGTGCAGTTTGACAAGAAGGACATCTTCGACCGCCTCTGGCGATGGAGCAAGAAATACATGCAGCATCAGGAAGGACCTTATAAGGGCTATTTCGCATGGAGCTGCAAGACTGATGGAACGAGAAATGCGCAGGGAGCCGCATCGGATGGTGAACTCTATTTCGTAACTTCGCTTATCTTTGCATCCAACCGATGGGGCAATGATACGGGCATCAACTATCTGAAGGAAGCGCAGCATATTCTGGATTGCAGCATGCAGAAGGTGGGAATGGACCGTACGGCTCCGCTCATCAATCTTGAACATCAGCTCATCACCTTTACGCCCGATCATTGGGGCGGGAAGTTTACCGACCCTTCTTACCATCTCCCTGCCTTTTATGAGGTTTGGGCGAAATGGGCTAACGACGGACGTTCCCAGTTCTGGAAGGAGTGTGCTGAGAAAAGCCGTGAGTTCCTGCATAAGTGCATCAATGAGAAGACGGGCTTGAACCCGGACTATTGCAACTATGATGGCAGTCTGATGAAGACCGGTCAGTTGTTGGGTGATGCATTCCGCTACGATTCATGGCGAGTGCCAATGAATATAGCGCTCGATTATTCCTGGGCTTGTAAGGATAAGGAGTGGCAGCAGAAATATGCCAATACGCTGCAGAACTTCCTGTATAGTCAGGGTATAGATTCTTTCCTGGACCAGTATAATGTAGATGGAACGATGGTAGAAGATATTCTGCCGGCAGGTACGGCTCCTAAGGCACTCCGCCATTCTATCGGTTTTGTTGCCACTTCGGCTGCGGCTTCATTGGTCAGCAATCATGTGAAGGGCAGGGAATTCGTCAGTCATTTCTGGAATGCCAAGCATGAGCCAGACAAAGAAGGCTTCTTCGATGGCTACTACGACGGACTGTTGCGTCTCTTCGCCTTCATGCATCTGAGTGGCCGTTATCAGATTATCGAACCTCAATAATAATGAATAGTCTATGTACAACATTTTCAATAAAATAGTTAGATTGTTTTGTTTATGTGTATTCCTTTTTGGGCATTCCACTGCGGATGCCCAAAATAGGAATTTACCTGCAGACATCAATCCTTATTTCGGACCAGTCGGCAAGCAGGCTGTCATGCCTAATGCGGCTGGCTTTATTCAGAGATGGTTGCTCCTGGAGTCAATCTCTATGCCGGTCAAGAGCAATGTCGTTTTTACTGATTCTTATCTGAAGGAGATATTCCATACGCAGTATTTCCCTAAACAGATGGAAACAGTTCCTAAGGATGGAGCCATCGTGAAGGTGGGAAAGGAAAAGCTGAAATGGCATGCGCTGGATAGTAAACTGTTTAATGTGAAGCTCTTCCGTTTCGCTACTTCGTTTAAAAAGCCCAAGTATGGTGTCTTGTTCTGGGCGGTTACCATTATCGATTGCCCTGAGGAGATGAAAGACGTCCGCTTGTCTGTTGGCTCGAATGGTGCTTCCATGTGGTGGCTCAATGGTGAGGAGGCGGTGATGCTCGAAGGCGACCGAAGAATGGTTCGCGATGATGTGGTTTCTAAGAAGCTTACCTTGAAGAAAGGTAGGAATATCCTTCGTGGTGCAGTCATCAATGGTCCTGGTATGAGTGACTTCTGTGTCCGATTCATCGACGGACAGGGCAAGCCTGTCAGAAACCTGTCTATTCACGTGAAGTAGTGCAATCAATAAAGAAAGTTATGAAACAGAACAATATATTTTTCAGATATTTTAGCCCGGTTGCTGCTCAGCAGAAACTTTATGCCGCTGCTTTGGTTGCTTTGTTGTCTTCATCTGCTTACGAGGCAGAAGCCCAGGTGGGCGGACCTTTCATTCATGATCCTTCTACCATTGCCCTGTGTGATGGAAAGTATTATACCTTTGGAACGGGTGAAGGTGGAATCTGGTCGGAGGATGGCTGGACCTGGCAGGGTGGTGCTGTTCGTCCCGGCAGAGGAGCGGCTCCTGATGTGTTGAAGATTGGCGACCGTTATCTTGTAGCCTACAGTGCTACGGGTGGTGGATTGGGAGGCAGTCATCGCGGTGATGTCCTGACGATGTGGAACAAAACGCTCGATCCGAAATCGCCTGATTTCAAATATACTGAACCGGTGGTGGTAGCTTCTTCATTGGATGATGAAGACTGTGATGCCATTGATGCGGGCTTGTTGCTCGACCCTACTACCGGCAGACTCTGGCTCAGCTATGGTACCTATTTCGGATTTATCCGTCTGGTAGAACTTGATCCGAAGACAGGTAAGCGGATGGAAGGCAACGAACCCGTCAATATCGCCATCGACTGCGAAGCTACTGATTTGATTTACCGCAACGGCTGGTATTATCTTCTCGGCACTCATGGCACCTGTTGCGATGGTCCTAATTCTACCTACAATATCGTGGTGGGACGTTCGCGAAAGATAACCGGTCCATACGTAGATAATGTGGGCAGAGAGATGTTGCAGGGCGGTGGAAAGATGGTGATTGCTGCCAACAATCTGAAGACGGGTCCCGGTCACTTCGGACGCTATATTGAGGAAGAAGGTGTAGAAAAGATGTCGTTCCATTATGAGTCTGATTTCAGACAGGGAGGACGAAGCGTGTTGGCTATCCGTCCTTTGTTGTGGAAGAACGACTGGCCTGTGGCTGGTGATGAATTTCATGCCGGAACCTACGAGATAGAATCGGAACGAAGAGGCTATGCCCTGGAGATTGCCGTAGATTTCGTGAGAATGCAGCGGGATATCGAACCTTTCTGGATTAAGCCAACCAAGCCTCTGAAGAATATTGAACCTCAGACATTGAAGGAGGTAGAGGCAGAATGGCCTAAGGGCGAGGTGAAGGTAAGAATGAACGATTATATGTTCCGTCCTCATCAGAAGTGGAGTATCATGCCTGCCGGAAAGGGTGGTTATCTGGGTGGTCCTTATTATAAAATCTGCATAGAAGGCACTACTCGCTATCTTACCGCAACCGCTCAGCATGATGTCATCGCCAAACCTGAGTTTACGGGTGAAGATGCCCAGCTTTGGCGCATCGAACAGCTCACCGATGGCACCTATCGCATCATGCCTAAGGCAGTGCCAGGCACTGAAGAGAAACTGGCATTGGTTTCACTCGGCGACTGTACCCCAGGCTTGGCTCCCTTCGATTTCAACAGCGATAATTCTAAATGGAATTTCAGACAACAATAAATTCATGATGAATCCCAATTTAATATACTAATAGCTTAATAGTAATTACAATGAACAAGAATGTTATATACGCAGCTTTGATGTTTGTGGTAACTATGTCCTCCAGCAAAGCCTCAGCGCAGCAGTTGCCTTATCAGAATCCAGCTCTCTCGGCTCACGAGAGAGCTGTGGACCTCTGTGGTCGCCTCACCCTGGAGGAGAAGGCATCCTTGATGCTGGATGATTCGCCGGCTATCCCACGATTGGGAATCAAGAGATTCCAGTG